>Ga0070708_100004126_pt1 | contig 11402 bp, 10 predicted proteins | sample KBSK5503metaG_FD_65469 | JGI IMG/M metagenome (GOLD analysis project Ga0070708, IMG submission 65469) | Corn, switchgrass and miscanthus rhizosphere microbial communities from Kellogg Biological Station, Michigan, USA - KBS K5-50-3 metaG | ecosystem: Host-associated > Plants > Roots >...
TTCGATCAAGGTCAGTGAGCGGATCGCGAGCTAACCGGCAGTACACATTCTGGATGAAGCAACGAAGACTAGCCGCCTTAGAGTCTGCTGATTAAATGGCGGAGTCGCGCTGGCTCGCGGCTCCGCGCTTCCGCAACATGCACAAATCACTTTTTCCTGTTCCAGCACACAGAGCAGGGGTAGTCAGAAGCTAAGAACTTGCGGATGAATTCCTTACACCGGGTCCCTTCACCGCAATGTCACCACAATAGCACCGCAAACACACGTCAATGGGTAAAGAGAGGAACCTGGCCTGGCTTGCTCCGACTGCTCTTCGGCGCCAGCGAGCCTCCCGTCAGCAGGGAGCGAAACGTAATGGAAAGAGGCGAGCAATTGCTTCGCACCGGGAGGCTCAGGGATTCGCGCAGGAAATCGCTTCGCAAACCGAAGTACACAGCTCGATTACACTCGCAAAACTCCTGTATCAGGAACAATAGGAGATCATGGTTTGAAACCAGATACAAGAAGTGACTGAACTCCGTAGCAGCCTCAACTCTCTTCCGAATTGCGACATAGTGGCGCTTTGCTTTCGGCGTCCGCTCGTACTCGAGTGCAAACTGGTGTTCGCTACAGCACGTTTCCTGAAATCCAGGAATACATCGGCGCCAATAAAGCCCAATTTGAGGGTTCCAGTGCGAGCGAGGTGCTGGCCCACCTGATTATCACGAGCGAGCCTTTCAAGCGGTTTCTGCAGAGGCTTGAGGAGAAAGTCTCACTAGAGCTAGACGCAAACTGGCTCTCGCAGATGATAACGGGCCAACTGAAGAAATCCTTAAGTGGCCTGGGCCGTTCGATGCTGATAAGCTCGATTATATCTTTCGTGACGGACACTACAGTGGACTGCCTCTTGGGGTAGACCTAGATCGCCTTTATTTAAAAACCGAGATCCATACGATCACGCCGGAAAACTCCCCTAAGAGGTCGCCAACGCTTAAGGAGCCGATGCGTCGGCTGGTAATGGCCCGGCCGGGGATCAATTCTTTGGAGCAAATTGTGTCAGCCCGGATGAACCTGACAGCAAGCCTTTATCACCACCACAAGATTCGTGCCTGCGACTGCATGCTGAAGGGCGTGTTTCTCTTCTGTCGGGAAAACGGGATAAAACTATGTGGCAGACTGATCGAGAGCGCGGCTGATTTCCTGCACTTCACCGATTTTGGAATCTTGAGCGAAGCTGGACGTACCAAGGATCGTGACGTTCGTGAGATGCTTTCAAATATTGTTATCAGGCGTCCGTATAAGAGGGCTCTCGTGTTTTCGATGAACAGCTTCAGACGTCCAGAGTACGAAGAAGAGACGGAGGAAACTGAAAAGGCAGATCTTAATCTGGTCCACAAGCTAATCGATCTGCCGTTCGAAGAACATCGAGAACTTTCCGAACACATTTGGCGAGCGGCAGGAAAACCAGGGAGGAAGGAGGAGGTATGGCTGGATTTTCCGAAAGGTCCTAAATCCAAGGGTAAAAAGTTAAGAGCGGTCAAATATATCCTGTCGTCGCAGGTGCGCGACTTCAATATGGTATTTCGTGAATACACTCAACACCCTGAGGCCAAATCTCTTGCTCCTGATGGTTCCCCTTGCACCGGCACAACGCGGGGCCTTTTACGACGACGCCCAATCGAGGCAATCACACCCTTTGTCCCCATTGGAAAGGAAGTAGACCGCAGCATGCAGGACGATCTGAATGTGTTCTCCGATGTCCGTCCTATCGAAGATCGGCCTGGTGTTCAAAATCAGCCGAGCAAAAGCGAGATCTGGCCAGATGGGCATCATCACATTGCTCGCTTGCTCGAGAAAACTGTTGAGCATTTATCCACGAAAGAACTGGCGCGAAAAACAGGATTGGATCGGAACACCATTCGACGGGTGCGGCGCGGCGAACGAGTTCACTCGAAAACACGCTTGAGGTTATTGAAACTTGCGACGCTCCGCATCTGGCCCGCCGTGCCTTAAGATCTATCAGTTTCAGGATGTCCCTTTTTTTTTGTCGGACAGGTCCCGGCGCCGTGCGCTATGCTCTAACCCCGACAATGCGTTGCGTGGATAGGAGACAGCGCGCTCCAAAACTGCCCTCTTTTGCTTTTTCTGTACCATTTTGTGTGCAAACGAGGGCACGGAAGTGCGCGAAAGTGAGGCTGGGCGAGCGAGAGGACTGCTGACGACGCGCCGGGGGGCCGGCACCATCCCTACTGCCGGTAGGTTCATGCGACGCGTCAGGTCGTGAAAGCGCTGGTCGGCGCGCAGATTGTCATAGTCGGGATCAAGATCAAGATCCAGCAAACCAGGAGCGTGTTCTTCGAAGGCTTTTTCGAGCCACTCGAAAGCCTTGTCCTTGTCGTTCAGCAGCGCATAATTTGTGGCGAAGGCAATGGGCGAGAGATAGCCCTGCTTGTTTGCCTCCGTCAGTATCCGTATCTGCTCCCGAATGGCGAATTCCTTCGCCGCCCGAAAGCCGGACGATGCGTAAACCCGCGGGAGGGAGGCCGCCAATTCATCTGCGCCTTGCAATGCCAGCCCCTTTTGCAACTCCGCCACGGCTTCGGATTCCTTCCCTGTTCTGGAGTAAATGTTATAGAGTCCGAGATGTGGACCGGGCAGATCAGGGTCACTCCGCGTGAGCTGACGATATCGCTCCTCTGCGCCATCGAAATGGCGGGCGTAATAGTGCACCAACGCGATATTCGACTTCCACCCAGACGAGAGAGGGTCAAGCTCCTCGGCACGCTTGGCTTCGCGCATCGCTTCATCGAAGCGATGCATTGTTCGGAGAAGCATGGAGTAGGCAAAGTGGGCCTCGGCGTCGTTTGGATCTAGTGCAATGCTACGTTTGATTTCTCTCTCGGCGCTGGGCCAATCCCATTTAGCGATCAGGCTCACCGCCGCAAGCTCGCGGTGCGCTGCCGCCAACTCAGGATCCAGTTGCGCTGCGCGCAGGGCAGCCGCCTCCATGGGTGGCCAGGCTTCCTTGGGAGACATCTCTCCTGAGTAGCCCATGAAACCGTAATACTCTGAGAGCCCTGTGTACGCGAGCGCATAGTTAGGGTCAGCGTCGATTGCCTGCTCAAAATACTGCCGGCTCTTTTTCAGGTCCTCGGGAGTGTCTTTCAATTGGTAGTGCCGCCCTTTCAGGTAAAGCTGGTAGGCCTCAGCGTTATCGGTATATTTCTTGGAGATGCGCTGCCGTTGCTCGTTGGTAATCTTCAGACGCAGCATGTCTGCAATGTGGCGGGAAACTTCCTCCTGCACGGCAGCAATGTCGGAAAGGTTGCGATTGTACTGTTCTCCCCATATATGGTGGTTGTCACGGGTGTCGGACAACTCCACGCTGACGAAGAGGTTGCTTCCTCTTTCTGAGTATTTCCCGGTCAAAACTGCGCGCACGTTCAGCTCATGCCCAAGGGTTTGAGGATCTACCACTTTGCCCCGGTATCGGATGACCGAGCTCCCAGAGATCACTTTAAGATTGGGCAGTTGTGAAACGCTGTTAATCAAGGCATCAGTAATCCCATCGCTAAGATACTCCGTTTCCGGAGTCCCGCTGATGTTGGTGAACGGCAGGATTGCGATGGAATCCATCGCCGTATGCCGTGAAGACAAATACAAGACGGTGAAAGCGGCGACCGACAACAAACCCACGAAAGCAAGGGCTCGCCAGATGGCTCGAGGGACGGCGAATCTCGGAAGACGCGCGGCTGGAACTGGAGGCGAAACCGGAAGCGAAAGTTCGGAGGTGGACAAGCGCCGCAGGTCTGACGCCATCTCCCTGGCCGACTGATAGCGGCACGCCGGATCGCGTTCCAGGCTCTTGAGAACGATGTGTTCCAAACCCGCCGAAAGACTTGGCTTAAGCGAGGTTGGTTTGGCGGGAACCTTGTTCAGGATGCTGTCAATCATCAGCGGGGCGGTCTTCTCCGGGAAGGGACGCTGGCCGGTTGTGATCTCGTATAGCACGCATCCTGCCGCGTAAGTGTCCGTTCGCTGATCTGGCGGGCTGCCTCTTAACTGTTCTGGGGCCATGTAGGCGAGGGTCCCGGCAACGCCGTGGTCCTGCGTGATGCTCATCGTGACGGAGGCCGGATCCTTGCTCTGGAAGAGTTTTGCCAGACCAAAATCCAATATTTTCAAATGCCCATCCGGGGTGATCCGCAGATTGGAAGGCTTGATGTCGCAGTGAACGACGCCTTGTTCATGCGCAGCAGCCAGGCCTTCAAGCAATTGAATGACCAGCCCCAGGGCTTCCGGCTCAGAGACGGGACCGGCATGCAGCTTTTCTTCCAGCGTCATGCCCGGGACCAATTCCATCACCAGAAAATCGGTTTCGTCCTTGGAATCGAAATCGTGGACCACCGCGATGTTGGGATGCGTCAAGCGGGAGAGAGCAAGCGCTTCCTTGCGGAAACGGCTGCGAGAGGCCTGATCGGCGAGACTGCCGGAGGGCAGCACCTTCACGGCAACGTCGCGGTCCAGGCGCTGGTCACGAGCCCTGTAGACGACGCCCATGCCTCCGGCGCCGATCTGCTCTGAGATTTGATAGCGGCCAAGACTCAGCTTGTTCACGATCACGCCCCGCTCGCCGCAGCCTTCCGGCCTGAAACCTGTCAGGATGAGGGCACTTTGCTCATTTCACGTACTTCCGCGAAAGACCTATGGGCGCTCTAATAGTGGATAACCATCGTCGACTCATACACGATGTTGACAACCCACGACACCGGGTGTACGTTCTGCGTATTATAGACTGGGCTCGGGAAGGAATCCCCTGGGAACCCGACTGCTTGGGAGGACAACATGAGACGTCTGGCAGCAGTCACCTCTTGTTGGTTATTTGTGCTGCTAGCGGTAACGCAAGGCATCGCTTGTGGCGACAAGGTTCTGGCCCTCGGGCGCGCACTCAAGCTGCGCTATGTTTCCACTCATTCAGCGTCTATCCTCCTGTACCTGAGTTCGGGCACACCTGCTGCCGCTGCGCTGTCCGATGCTTCTCTGCAGTCGGCCTTGAAGAAGTCCAGCCAAGTTCTAAGGGTGGTGACTGACGCATCTGAGCTCAGCGAAACGCTAAACCGGGGCAAATACGATCTGATTGTGACGGACCCACAAAGTGCCCCTGGCATCGAACAGCAACTTCAGGTCATGTCCTCGCATAGCGTTGTTGTTCCCCTGCTTTACCAGAGCACAAAGGCGGAGGCCTCGACGTTGGCAAAGCACTATCATGTCGTTCTTAAGGCTCCCGCGAAAATGGATAGCTATTTCTTCGCGCTCGACGAGGCGATGGAGATAAAGGCCAAGCGAGACGAAGTCAGCGTTCTAGCTAAAAAGTAGACGACCTATCTTCGCGTGGGGTGTGTGTGTGCGCCAGGCCGTGCGCGTTTTTCTCGGGAGTACTAGCCTGTCTGCTCAGCGCTCCTTCCGGGCTTGAAGCCCAGGCTTGGTTGCCACCCAAGGGAGATGGCTCAGTTTCCTTTGGGGTGCAAACGATTTCGTTTGACGGCCACTTCGATAGTGCCGGACACAGGCTCCAGGGAGCAGGCAAGAGCCGGGCCACCAACCTGCTACTAGGGTTCAGCTACAGCTTTACGGACAGGTTGACCGCCGAGGTAACTCTCCCGTACGTAGTCACCAGATATACAGGAAATCCGGCTGACCTTACCTTCGGAAACCCGCTCTTTGTTCCGGCCCCAATCGATGACGGCAGTTCTCACTCCGCCTTTCAGGATTTTCACCTTGACCTGCACTACAATGTGCTCCGAGATTCAAGGCGACGAGGCTTACGGAACCTGGCCATAACACCCTTTTTTTCCTTCATCATTCCCAGCCACAACTACAACTTCGACGGAGAATCAGCATTTGGCCGCGACTTGCGCGAGTATGCGCTGGGCGTAAGTGTGGGCCGCCTGCTTTCGCCTCTTCTCCGCAGAGGTTATGTCCAGGGACAGTACTCCTATGCCTTCGTTCAGAAACCGAATAATATTCCGTTGAATCACAACAATGTTGATCTCGAAATGGGTTACTTCCTTCCCCATTCGCTTTCGGTGCGGGGATTCGGCAGCTGGCTACATACTAACGGCGGGATTACGATTGAGCAGGCTCTCATCGACCCACAACTGTTCCCCCTCCATGACCGTTTACTGCGTGCAAGCTATTGGCATTTTGGTGCTGGCGCGGACTATTCCCTCAGCCAGTCTCTAGACCTGTCATTCAGCTATGTGACTTACCTTGCAGGTACGGACACCCACTTCGGGCGCGGAATAACGATTGGGACAACCTGGAATTTCAGCACTCGCCATCCGAAAGCCTTCGCGAAAGCTGCAAGATCAGCGCGGAACGGTGCGTTCTAAGCACCATCGCGCCAGGCCACGAGCCAGTCCCAACCCCGACCGCGCGCCCGACCTCTGCCTTCTTCGACTCCGTACGTGGTTCGCGATGTTCTCGTTCCATTGGCGTTGGTGTTTACTAACTCGATAGGGGTGAGAATTCCTCCCGCCCTGACAGGTGGACCCAGAGTGGCAGTTAATCCGGCAAACAGCTTGCTGAATTACACCAATGCTGTTGCCGAGAGCGAATGCAGATTGGCCGTGTCCGCGTGTGGCCTCGATCCGGGCCTGGGATTTCTTCACACGGATACGGCGAATCGCGACAGTTTGGCGCTTGATCTAATTGAAACGATACGAACCGCAATTGAAGCGTGGCTGTTGGATTGGCTTATGCGGGAACCCTTGGGGCGCTCTGAGTTTTCGGAGGCTGCCGACGGCAATTGCCGCATGACCTCTAATCTTTGCTCAAAACTCTCGGAGACAGCTCCAACCTGGGGCAGGCTCGTTGCTCCATGGGCGGAGTACGTCGCGCATTCTCTATACTCTGGCCGTTCGACGCAAAACGCTATCGTGAATGGTTTTAAAACGCCACTGACACAGAGACACCGGCGCGAAGCAAAAGGAGGCCCAGCGCCAATGCTCAGAATGCCGAAAACCGAGCATCTCTGTCGTGGATGTGGTAAGCCCATCAGAAGGGAACACGAGGAATGCGCTATCTGTGCCGTGAGGAGCGCGACAGGGCGACTGATAGGTGCTGCGCGAATCGGACGTATCGCCGCCCAAAGTTCCGAGGCCCGCACGAAACATGCAGAAACAGCACGTAGTCATGCGCTGGCGCGTGCCTCATGGAAAAAATCCGACCAACCTGCCTGGCTCACCGCCGAGGTTTTCTCGCAAACAATTCAACCGCTGCTCGCAAACGTTTCAACACCTCTCATTCGGTCACGCATCGGAGTTTCTCGCTGGTACGCGAACAAGATTCGTCAGGGTTATCGTCCGCACCCTCGTCATTGGCAGATACTTGCGGAGCTTGCGGGTTTGTCGTCGCGAGGTGAATAGCCGTTGAGCCACACTTTCGATAAACTTCAATCGAAATGACTCGCGCGTCCCGCACACCGCCTCACATCTTCACATCGGCTAGGAATGCCATTGACGCTCTATTCGAGAATGAGTTCGCCGAGCTCCACTCGACAGGCGTAACTGAGGCAATATTCGCACACGGCGAAATTGAGCAAGCACCTGTTGCCTTGAAATCGGTTGCCTTTTTTCGACACTTTGCTCCTTTACGCAACGGTATGCTTGTACTTCTTGCCGATGCCTACCGCCGGTACTATAAACTCGCTCTCGCGCACGTGAGCCAACCAGGAGATGATCCCGACTTTTGGGCGCAAACTCAGCTTCAGCCCGCTGTTTGGGCCGCTCTGGAATGGATTCGTGATTGGTATATTTTGGCGTGCGATGGCGAAAGTGAAAGCGTGCGACGGGTAGGATCAGTGCCGTTTGCTCCGGGACAGACAGTCTCCTTCTCCATCTCAACGACCGCTCCTCCTTTGCCGCCGCCGACCTCGTGGCGCGCTCCCTCATGGCTCTTCGGAATCTCTCTGGCACTGTTCGGTATTGGGAACATGAAGCCGCAGCATGTCCCAGCAACAGACTCCGACGAAAAGCTTGGAGAGTCTCATACGCGCTTGCTATTCAAAGGCGCCCGACGCGTGTTCTTGTGGGGCTAGGAGCAGTAATCCAAAAAGTTCGGAATGAAGAAACCGCCGCCGCTGGGGCAATCCGAGCAGAAGCCGTCCGCGGTCAAGAGCGGCGATCGATCAAGCGTGAAGGATGGGAGAAAAGACTTAAACTTTACAGCGTCATCAGGGCAATCCTGAGTGCCGACCCCAGACTGCAGGGGAGGAAATTCTGTGCTGAGTTGGACAAGCGACATGCGCAACCACTCTTCGATTGGGTAAAGAGCGGGGAATGGCGATCAGGGCTCACTTGGAAAGAAGCCTGGGGAGATCCCAACCTCCGCCGAAAAATCCGCAGGGTGCGCCAAGAGGCACAAAAGGCGCTCGATTGACTACTTGTCTGTCACGAATGGCCTACGTGTAGCGCTCCCCATACTTTCCATCAACCCTACTCGCAAGTTAGATCATGCACGCATTCGCAAATGTCGAGAATGACGCCATTTATCCGCTACTACTACTCGCAATTACTTGCAGGCAGGGCTAATGACGGCGAAGCACAGCTCATAGAGTCTGCTCGCAAATAATGGCGAGTACTACAAGAGCGCCAAATATCTCCCTATCCTTGCGACCATGGCAAAGCGCCATCGACGTCGCAATGCTCGTGCTGTTCGGACAGCACCACTCTCTGAGCGAAGTCAGTCTACGCGTAGCAAGGCGCTGCACGTGCTTGCAGATCTGCGTCGTGATCGTAGTCTCACTCTCACTCAATCCGCGAAGAATCGCGAGATCAGTACACGCTCCTTGTGGAAACACATCGGGTCGGAACTGAAACAAAACCGTCCGGGTGGAAGAATTCGCGTCACCGGGTCCGATCGCCTCCGCGCGACGCTAAACATCCCGAGCACGAAGCCCGACTTGCTAATTCCAATTCAAACCAAAAGCTCACGAGAGCGTTACCTAGTGGGGGAATGGTTCGCTTCAATCAACGAGGCTGCACGCGGGGACTTCGATCGCCTCAACAAATTTCCCAAGGGCACCGTCATTGGTGGTGTCCAACTCCCCACCGGAGCCTACGAAGTCCAGCGGATCTTGGAGGCGATGGAGAGCGCCGAAAGCCCGTTTGAGCGGTTGTATGCGATGGCGGGCGCGGCATGAGGCTGCCCAAACCCATGGTGAAGAGATGCGTCCTTTGCGGCAGCGCTCGCAACGTGCAAGGCAACCATTTGGGTGGAAGGCAGTTTCTGGCGTGCTTCACGATGCCTTTTTGCGATCGCTGCCATCCTCTCTTTCACGCGATGGTCGACAGGGCTGGAATCGATCTCAGATACACCGATGAACCCATAGAGCGCATAAGACGTGCTCTGGCAGCCATCAAGATTGCGGAATGGATGCTGCTGGAGCAATTGAAAAACACCCTATTTAAAGCAAAGGAGCAAGATGATGAAGTCAGCAAAAAGCAAGATGATGAAGACAGCAAAAAGCACGATAACTCTTCCCCTCCCAACAACTAGTGCAAAAGATCAACTCACGCCATTTCTCAAAGCGCAAGACATACCGGAAAAAGGCATCACAGAGCTAATGCTGCTCGGCGCTGCGCGCAAGTCCACCAGCCGGTTTGGTAAAGGCATTGATGTTGCCTGCAAGATCGGCAATAAAGAGTACACATGGACTGTCAAGTTTGAGTCGGGCAACTACCGCCGCTTGTTTGACCGCTTCTCAAGTGTCGTGAAGAAGTGGAAGGGCATCGTGAAAGTCGAGCGCAAGGAGTATCTGGGTAACGAGTACGTCGCCGTTGTGGACTAGTCCTGGGAGATGAGCATGATCGACCGCCGCGACATCTACCTCAGGGCACACACCGCCAAGCACACTGAAGAGCGACTGGCGAAGCGGAAGCACCCCAGCACATCGGTTCCGAAATGGCCCGAGTACGCTCTGATTTTCGATACAGAGACTCGCACGGATGTGCATCAACACCTAATGTTCGGCATTTACCGTATTTGCAGATTGGTAGGTGATGCCTACCTTTGCCAGTCCGAGGGGGTTGTCTACTCAGAAGAAATCACGAAGGAAGAGCTGAACCAGATCGGAACCTTCGTGTTGAAGTCACTCCCCGATGTGGAAGTGAAGCAATTTCCACCAGAAACCAGACTTCGGGTCCATAGATCCTTTCCTGAATTCATGAATAAGGTTTTTTGGCCGGCCGTTCGCAAGGGGTGGCTGGTGTCGGGCTTCTTCCTCGCCTTTGACTTGAGTAGGCTCTCGCAAGGATGGCGCCGGTCGCGCAAAGGCGGATTCCGGCTCATTTTGTCCAAGCAGCTCGATTACAAGAGTCACACCTGGAAGTCGCATCCCTACAGACCCGAGATCAACTGTGACGCCAAGGACGCCCGCACAACGTTTATCACGCTCGGCATCCCGCGCTTTCGGAAGGACGAATGGAAAAGTGCGGGGAGGTTCCTCGATGTCGGCACAGTGCTGTTCTCACTTTTTGATAAGCACACCAGCCTGGACCAATGGTGCGCGGAATTCCAGAGGAAGGGATATCTGATCGATCGGAAGCTAGCGCACGAGCCCAGTGGGAGGGTGACCCAGGAAGAGCTTCGCTATTGTAGGCAAGACGCTAAGATCACCCAGCAATTACTGAACGCAGCCAGGCAGGAATTCAACAGGCACCCACTACCAAAGCTTGTGCCTGATAAAGCGTATAGCTCGGCATCGTTAGCCAAGGCCTACATGCACGAAATGAACATCATCAGGCCTCTCGAAAAATGTGGAATGTCAGATGAAATCCTGGGCATCGCGATGCAGGCCTACTTCGGCGGCCGGGCAGAGGTGCACATCAGGCGCACGCGTGTGCCGGTCATGCGACTTGATTTTGTGTCCCAGTATTGCACCGTGAATACCCTGCTTCGTAATTGGGAGGTTCTCACCGCTGCCTCTGTGGAGTTCCCGGACGCAACCAAAGACGTTCGTCAGCTCATGGACGTGGTCGCACGCATTCCGGATTTATGCTTTGATCGACAGCTGTGGCCACAGTTCCGATTCTTCGCCCTGATTCGCCCCGACCATGACATCTTGCCCGCGCGGGCGGCATACAACGGCAAGGAACCGGACAGACTCAACATCGGGCTCAACTACCTTAGTTCAGAGGAACCAATTTGGTTCGCTGGGCCCGACATAATTAGCTCCATCTTGCTGAATGGCGGGAAGGTGCCGCGCATTTTAAAGGCTATTCGGATAGCGCCCATCGGGAGGCAGGCCGGACTGAAACCAATTCACTTGCTTGGCAGGATTCAGGTTGACCCTAGCCTGGACGATTTCTACAAGCATGTTGTTGAGCAAAAAGAGGCCCACAAGGCGGATGCGACGCTAAAGA
>Ga0070708_100004128_pt1 | contig 11401 bp, 13 predicted proteins | sample KBSK5503metaG_FD_65469 | JGI IMG/M metagenome (GOLD analysis project Ga0070708, IMG submission 65469) | Corn, switchgrass and miscanthus rhizosphere microbial communities from Kellogg Biological Station, Michigan, USA - KBS K5-50-3 metaG | ecosystem: Host-associated > Plants > Roots >...
TCGGGGCACCAGCACGCCGGCTGAGCGGCCCGAAGGGCCGCTCGCACGTTCTTCTAACCCTCGAACCGAGGTACGCGTCGGCATTTCCGGGTAGGGATACCCGAGATCGAGAGTGACACTGGCCAAGAAAGACAAGCCTCAAGCCGGGCGCGCAAACTCGGGACGCGCCCGGCGCCGCCGTTTTCGGTTCCTTCCCCGGCCGAGGGGGTGGCGCCAATGGCTGGCGCTCGCGATCCTTGGACCGCTTGCTCTTTTCACGCTGCTCTTCCTGGTGGCCTATGCATTCGCGCGCATCCCGAATCCCAACGACATCTCGACCGCGCAGTCCGTACAGGTTTTCGACGACCATGGGCATCTGATCGGCAGGATCCATAGCGACGCAGACCGGGTGTCGATCTCGCTTCGGGACATGCCGCTCGACCTCCAACACGCAGTGATCGCGACCGAAGATCGCACGTTCTACAGCAATCCCGGGATCTCCGTCGGCGGCATCGCGCGCGCGGCGTTCGCCGACATCTTCGGTCACGGCCACCAAGGTGGGAGCACGATCACACAGCAGTACGTGAAGAATGCCTTCGTCGGGAACCAGTCGTCTCTCTTACGTAAGGCGCGCGAGGCGATCATCGCGCTCAAGCTCGCGCACTCGCGAACGAAGAACCAGATCCTCGAGCTGTACTTGAACACGATCTATTTCGGACGAGGTGCGTATGGGGTCGAGGCGGCATCGGAGGCATACTTCGGCCACGCGGCGAAGCAGCTCACGCTTGCCGAATCTGCTCTTCTAGCCGGGATCATCCGGGCGCCGGAGTTTTACGACCCCGCCCACGATCTCGACGCGGCCACGAACCGGCGCAACACCGTTCTCGGCCTGATGGTGCGCTCGGGGTACATCACGCAACCGCAGGCCGATTCGGCCAGGAAGGTAATGGTCTCTGCGAAGCGCCGAGCGATCGGCGGCATCGCACCGCACTACTTCGAGGAGATCCAGCGCATCCTCGAGCAGACGCTCGGGCCTCAGCGGCTTTATCGCGGTGGCGTGCGCGTGTACGTGACGCTCGACCGGGATATGCAGAATGCCGCGAACGATGCCGTTCATCAGGTGTACGACCGGAAATCAGATCCCGACGCGGCGCTCGTTGCGATCGATCCCCATACGGGTGCCGTGCGCGCGATGGTCGGGTCTCGCGACTACTCCACGCGCCAGCTCAATCTCGCGACACAGGCATTTCGTCAGCCCGGCAGCTCCTTCAAACCGGCGACGCTGGCCACCTACGTCGGCAATGGCGGCTCGATCGAGGACAAATTCAAAGCGCCCGCGACGATAACGGTGAACATCCCTGGGAACCCGCCGTACACGCTTTCGAACTACGACCATGCGGATCATGGAACGCTTACCGTCGAGCAAGCCACGTGGCTCAGCGTTAACACCGTCTACGCACAGATGATCGCGAAGGCGGACCCGGCTCGGGTTGTGCAGGAAGCACATATGCTCGGCATCGACTCGAAGCTTGCCGCGGTTCCGTCGCTTGCGCTCGGCACGTCCGAGGTTTCGCCGCTCGAGCTGACCGACATGTACGCGACGTTCGCGTCACGTGGTGTGCGTCACGTGCCGTATTACATCGAGCGCGTCACCGACTCGAAGGGCAACGTGCTCTTCTCGCAGAAGCCGGACGGTCGGCCGGCGATCGATCAGAACCTTGCCGACACGGTGAATGCCGTCCTTCAGGGGGTCATCAAGGACGGCACGGGGAGGTCGGCACAACTCGGCAGGCCCGCAGCTGGGAAGACGGGCACGACGGAATTGCACCGCGATGCTTGGTTCGCCGGGTACACACCCGAGCTGACCGCTGTGGTGTGGAACGGATATGCGAGCAGCAACAAGGCGATGGACAACGTCCGCGGGATCGCTGTGGTCGGTGGGTCGTTTCCGGCCAGGATGTGGCGGCTTTTCATGGAGCGCGCCCTTGCCAACTTGCCGGCAACGTCCTTCGTGACGCCGCATTTGGCTTCGCCGTCGCCAACCGCGTCTGCGTCGGCGACACCCTCATCGACGCCGAGCAGCCCGATGCCGACGCCGACGCTCCCGCTCCCTTCGACGACCCCTTCGAGCTCGCCCAAGCCGAAGCCCGACAAGTCGCCGATACCGACCCCGACACCTACCCCGACTCCTAGCCCTGTCGGCACTTCTTCGCCATGATGGAGGGTGATGCAGGGAGGAAGGTTGGTCGGGAAGGACGCAAGCAACGGTAAACGCACCCGCTCGGTCATGCTGGTCTTCACGCTCGTCGCGTGCGCGATCGCCCTTATCGCCGGCTACAACGTAAAAGACCTCTGCACGCGTCACCCCTGGGACGGCTATCAGTATCGGACGCTCTGCTACAACGACGTGTTCGCGCTCTACACCTTCCGCGGGCTGGATGTGCGGCCGTTCCCATACATCCACGGTGATGGGATCTTCGACAACGAACGCCGCGCAGACGGGTCGCAGGTAGAGCAAGGGGATTTGGAGTATCCGGCGCTGACAGGGGTGCTCATAGGAGTCGTCGCGGAAGTGACGCATGATGGCATCACGTTCTTCCGGGCGACGTCGGTCGTCCTTGCCGTCTTCGCATTGTTAAGTCTGGCGCTGCTCTGGCGGATCACACGCGTGCAGTGGCGACTGTTCCTCTTCGCGCTTGCACCATCCTTGGTTCTCTACGCGTTCCACAATTGGGATCTCCTCGCAGTTTTCCTGATGTGCGCGGGGCTGGTGGCCTTCCAGAGGCGCGCGGACGGGCTCACCGGTCTTGCCCTCGGCTTGGGCGCGGCGGCAAAGGTGTTTCCCGGGTTGATCGTGCCGGCGCTCGCACTTGCTCGGCGTCGCGAAACCGGGAAGATCCCGGGACGCATGATCGTCGCATCGGTCGTCAGCTTTGCCGCCGTCAACGTACCGTTCGCGATCATCAACAGAACCGGCTGGTGGGCGCCGTGGAAGTTCCAGTCGACGCGCTTCCCGAACTTCGAAACGAGCTGGTACAACGTCTATCGCCATCTCGCCTCTCATTTCGGGAACTTCTGGAACAACACCTATCCCGGGCTCACGAGCTATGCCTCGGCCGGGCTCTTCCTCGCCGGCCTATCGTGGGTGCTGTGGTCGGAGAGCCGGCGCGCGCATTTCCGGCCGTACGCAACGTCGTTCGGGATCTTGCTGATCTGGCTCCTAACGGCGAAGGTGTACTCGCCGCAGTACGCGCTTTGGCTTCTTCCCTTCTTCGTTCTCGTTGAGATCCCCTGGGGTGGGTTCCTCGCCTTTACTGTGACCGACGCGGCGGTTTGGGTCGCAGTCAGCGCGTTCTTCCTCTCCTATCCGCCGGTGGGGCGGGGCAACACCTCGCAACTGGCGTGGATCTTGGAGGCGACCGTGTACGCGCGGTACGCGGTGCTGCTCGTTCTCCTGTTGCTGTCTCGACGAGCAAAAGAGAACGTTGTCGAGGCCGTCCCCGAGTCTCCGACGCCCCCTGCGAGCATGCAAGCTGCTCCGGTAGAGTTCTCTGCGTGAACGACGAGCGCCCCCATCCCCAGCAAGTCGTGAAATTTGCCTTTTACAAGGCCGATCGTGAGTTCCGCGCGCTCGGTGCAGAGGAGCGCTCGGCCGCGCGCAAAGAGCTCTCCGAGCTGCTGCTCGAATGGCGAGAGCGCTTCCCGATGCTGCGGACGTACTCGACCGTCGGTATGCGAGGGGACTGCGACTTCCTGATCTGGTCGGCGTCGAAGACGCTCGAGGAGGTTGGAGCGCTGGAGACGGCCATCCGCCAGAGCTCGATGGGCAGATGGCTCGACACGCCGTACTCGTATCTCGCATTGACGAAGCGGTCGCAGTATGAGGACCGGATCGGCGACAAGCGTGAGAGGCTGCAAGTGAAGCCCGGCCGGGCGAAGTATCTCTTCGTCTATCCGTTCGTGAAAACGCGCGCGTGGTACATGCTTCCGTTCGATGAGCGGCAGAAGATGATGGACGTGCATATCGAGATCGGTCATCGCTTCCCGACCGTGAAGCTCAACACGACATACTCCTTCGGGCTGGACGATCAGGAGTTCGTCGTTGCGTTCGAGACCGACCATCCCGAACACTTCCTGGACCTTGTGATGCAGCTTCGGGAGGCTCGCTCGAGCGAATACACGTTGCGCGACACGCCGATCTTCAGCTGCATCGCGGGCGAACCACTGAGCGTTCTGGAAGCGACGGGCTAGCGATTCGGAGCCGTCTCCGGCGCCCGCAAGACGAAGCGGCAGTCGAAGTCGGTCTCGAGCGAGAACGAGTCCTCGATCACGCCTTGCTCGACATCGATCGTGAGCAGATCGTCGGCCTGATATAGCCTCGCAAGCCAGGCAGGAGCCAGGACCGTTACGCCTTCAACCTCTCCGACCGGTTGCGCGTCGGGTTCGGCCACGTAGTTGTCATAGAGGTAGGGAGCAGTGGAGTCGCAACACCCGTTGCTGAGGACCATGACGAGGTTGTCGCGACCTTCGGCACGCACGCGCCGAACGATCGACGCTGCAGGGCTCGTTACCTCGATGCGCATGTTGCCATGATAGGCGCGCGTCTACCGGATAGCATCCGCTCGATGGCGGCATCTCGTCAGTTCGCGTGGATAAAGCCGTGGATGGTCGTCGTCTCTCTATCGCTCGTCGCGGCGGCGGGCGCTACGGCCGTCTACTTCGCCGGCGAGGCACAGCATCGGCGCGACCGGGCCGACATCATCGCGTGGGAAGCGCGCGCGCTGCCGGCCGCTCGAGACGCATCCGCCGTTCGCAACCGGCTGCGGGGAACGATGTCGCCGACGGAGATCGCTGCCGCACGAGCCGAGCTCGAGCGAGACCTAACGGCGGTGATCGCCGCTCCGCTTCCCGAGGTCGTCCGCCCGGCGGCGTCTGGCTACGCGGCGGCGATCCAGAAGACGGAGGCTGCGATCGAGGCGGTGGGCACGTCCTCGTTCGCTGAGGCATGGCGCAAAGCTGGGGCTGCGTTCGCCGCCGCCGCGACGTCGGAGCAAAACCTCGTGTGCCGGGCGCGACTCCCGTCGTGCGCACGCCCATGACCAGCGGGTTTGTGAAACCTCCAAAGGGGCTTGACCAGTTACTGTCACCAGTGTAGGGTGATCACTGGTTAGGGGAAGCCGATCAGGAGGTGCGTCGTGAACTGGATAGTCGCGGACGAGCTGGCGAAGGCACACCTGGACGCACTTCACCGAGCAGCCGGCGGAGGCCGGCCTCGCTGGGAGCGCGCGCCGAGACGGCCGGGCCGGGTCCGCCGGGCCTTGGGCGTGAGGTTCGTCGGCGCGGGGCTTGCGCTTGCCGCAGGCGTGCGGGCGGCGAAGGCTGCGCCGGACGTGGTGTGCAACGCGCGCGATTCGATGGGAGAGCCGGCGTGACCGAGCCTGCTCCCGGCCCGCTGCGGCTCGTTCAGGAGTTCGTGAACTCCGCTCACGTCCACCCGCACCTCGAGAACGGCGAAGCACCCGACGCCTTCGACTCCCCCGGCGGTCTCAAGGCGTGGCTGGACGAGCGGGATCTCGTCGAACCGAGCGAACAGGTTCGGGACGGCGACCGCCACTACGCCGTCGAGACGCGGGAGGCGCTCCGGGCGATATTGCTGACGAACGGCGGAGCGCCACCGGACGAAGGGTCCGTCGAAACGGTGAACCGAGCAGCAACGCGCGCGCAACTAACGCTGAAGTTCGATGTCGACGGCGGGTCCGGGTTGAAGCCCATCGCCCGCGGCGTGGATGGAGCGATCGGAGCGATCCTCGCCGTTGCGTTCGCGGCGATGGCCGAAGGGTCGTGGACGCGACTCAAGGTCTGCCCCGAGGAGACCTGCGGTGTTGCGTTCTTCGATCAGTCGAAGAACAGGTCGCGCCGCTGGTGCTCGATGGAAGTGTGCGGTAACCGGACGAAAGTGCGCTCGTACCGGCAACGCCATCTCGAGACAGCGAGCGACTAAGACACGCCTGGGGTCGCGTCGTGCTCCGGCTTACATCCCGGTCGCCCCGTCGATCAGCTCTCGGATGATGTCTGCGTGACCGTTGTGCCTCGCCGTTTCTTCGATCATGTGGATCATGAGCCATCGCAGCCCAACGGATCCTCGTCGCTTGTGTGGAAACGTCGCATCCAAAGACGATGCGTTCGCGTAGATCTCTCGGCTGCGCGCGCACACGCGCAGGTAGCCGTCGACGATCTCATCCGCAGTCTCGCTCTCAGCGACATGGAAGTCGGCATCTGGGTCGTCCGGCGACTCGAACATATGCGGTTCGCCAGACTGCGCGAAGTTCACGACGAACCAGCCGTGTTCGACGGCGGTTAGGTGCTTGACCAATCCGAGCAGGCACAACCGCGAAGGAACCATCTCGCGTCGCAGCTGCTCATCATCGAGTCCGTCGAGTTTCTGGAGCAACGTCGCGCGGTGATAGTCGAGCCACTCGGCCAGGGCCGGGCGCTCTTCGGCGTGGTAGGTGGGCTCGACGCGTGACATCGGAGCAGTGAATGTCATGCTGCCTCCTTGTGCGCGCGCCAACCTACCCCGATGGAGTGCACTCGAGGCCGCCATTTTTCTCTCTTGACAGCCGCAGCGGCCTGGGACTAGCTTATCGGCGTTAAGTGAACACTGATAAGTCACGAAGGGGGCCATGATGCTTGCTCGCTTGGGGGCATTTACCGTTCGCAGGCGCCGGATCGTACTCATCTCTGCAGTCGTCGGGCTGCTCGCCGCCGGCGCGGTCGGTGGGAGCGTCGTCAAACGACTCTCCACGGGCGGGTTCACGGACCCGAACTCCGAATCTGCGCGCGCTGAAACCCAGCTGCTGCACACGTTCCATTTTGGGAACCCGAACCTCGTGCTCCTCGTCACTGCGAAGAAGGGATCGGTCGATGCCGCAGATGTGGTTGCGCGTGGGCGCGCGCTGACGGTCGCGCTTTCTCGGGAGAAGGACGTCGCCGGCGCGTTCTCGTATTGGACCCTGGGGTCGCCTCCACCGCTGCGGAGCAAGGCCGGCAACCAAGCGCTGATCCTGGCCCGGATCTCCGGGGGTGACGATCATGTTCGCGAGCGCGCGGGGGAGCTCACGACCAAGTACACGCGCGCGGATAGCGTCGTCGTCGTCGGCGTCGGCGGTGAATCCGCCGTCTTCAAGCAAGTGGGCGACCGAGTCGAGAAGGATCTGCGCAAAGCGGAAGCGATCACGTTCCCCATCGTTCTCGTCCTTTTGATTCTGGTCTTCGGGGGTGCAGTAGCGGCAAGCCTGCCGCTCATCGTTGCGATCTTGGCCGTCATCGGCACGCTGCTCGTCTTACGGATCATCGCGGCGGTGACCGATGTATCGATCTTCTCTCTAAACATCACGACGGGGCTTGGGATCGGGCTCGGGATCGACTATGCCCTGTTCATCGTGTCCCGGTATCGAGAAGAGGTGCGCGCCGGCCGTTCGATCGAAGGTGCCGTGGTGCGAACCGTGGAGACTGCCGGTCGCACCGTTCTCTTCAGCGCGGTCACGGTCGCGGTGTCGCTGTCCGCGCTCCTGGTGTTCCCGCTGTTCTTCCTCCGCTCATTCGCCTACGCGGGCATCGCCGTCGTCGCGATCGCGGCTGTCGGCGCGGTGATCGTGCTGCCGGCAGTTCTCGCTGCTCTTGGACCGCGTGTTGAGAAGTTCGTGCTGTGGCACCACACACCGAAACCGGTCGGGGAAGGCGCGTGGCACCGCATCGCCTTGTTCGTTATGCGACGTCCGATCGTGGTCGGCGTCGTCGTCGTCACGTTGCTCCTGCTGCTGGGCGCTCCGTTCCTCGGCGTGAAATTCGGCCTACCGGATGATCGCGTTCTTCCCCCCGGTTCGACGACCAGGCTGGTCCAGGACCAGATCCGGCATAACTTCGTCTCGGAAGAGGCTGCGGCGCTTTCCGTCGTCGCACTGCAAGCCGGCGCGCCGGGGCACGCGCGCAACGCTGCCGTCGATTCGTACGCGCGCGCGCTGTCGAAGATGAGCAGCGTCTCACGCGTCGACGCGCTGACGGGCAGCTACATCGCCGGCAAGAAGGTTCTCGGTTCGACGCCGGCGTCGGCGCGGTTCCAGGGGCGAACCGCGACGTGGTTCTCCGTCGTCCCGGCGGTTGAACCGTACTCGCCGCAAGGCGAGCAGCTCGTGCGACAGATCCGCTCGACGCGCGCGCCGTTGGGAGCCATCTTGGTTGCAGGGCCATCGGCGACGTTGGTCGACTCCAAGGCCGGCATCTCTGGCAAGCTTCCACTCGCCGGTGGGATCATCGCGATCGTGACGGTCGTCGTGCTCTTCATGATGACCGGAAGCGTCGTGATCCCGCTGAAAGCGCTCGTGCTCAACATCCTGAGCCTCTCGGCGACCTTCGGCGCGATGGTGTGGGTCTTCCAAGAAGGCCACCTGTCGAAGCTGCTCGGCTTCACGGCGACAGGGACGCTCGACAGCAGCAATCCGATCTTGATGTTCTGCATCGCATTCGGCTTGTCGATGGACTACGAAGTCTTCCTGCTCTCCCGGATCAAAGAGGAGCACGACAAGACGGGCGACAACGTCGGTTCGGTTGCGATCGGCCTCGAGCGAACCGGCCGGATCGTGACCGCCGCAGCTGCGTTGCTCGCGATCGTGTTCCTGGCGTTCGTGACATCGGGGATCACGTTCATCAAGATGTTCGGGCTCGGGATGGCTTTAGCCGTCGTCATGGACGCGACGCTGATCAGAGGCGCTCTGGTTCCGGCATTCATGCGCCTCGCCGGCGGCGCGAACTGGTGGGCGCCGCGTCCGTTGCGTCGCTTCCATGATCGCTTTGGATTGAGAGAAGCGCCGGACGATGAGTTCAAGGTGGAGCCGATACTCGAGCACACGGCGTAAGGAGGACCTCTGAAAACGACGAAGGTAGCCTCTCGCAGGCGCGCGCGCCGCGGGGAGGGCGAGCTTCTACGCGAGCAGATCATCGAGGCTGCCGAGCGCCTGCTGATAAAGACGGGGGATGAGGAGGCGGTGTCGGTCCGCGCCGTGGCCGAGGCAGTTGGGGTCACGCCGCCGTCGATCTACTTGCACTTCAGGGATAAAGACGAGCTCATCTTCTCGATCTGCGAGCGGCACTTCTCGCGCCTAGATGCGCTCATCGAGAAGGAAGGCGCGAAGTCGGATGATCCCGTCGAGTCACTGATCCTGCGCGGGAAAGCGTACGTTCGCTTCGGCATCGAAAACCCCGAGCAATACCGGATCCTATTCATGTCGAAGGGTTCTCGAAGCGAAGGGAACATGGGTCCGGAAGAGCTGCGCCAGAGCGCCTCTTTCGATCACCTCGTCCAGGCCGTGCAGAGGTGCCTCGATGCAGGCGCGTTCCACGGCGAGCCGCTCTTGATCTCGATGGGGTTGTGGTCGGTCGTCCACGGGATCACGTCGATCTTGATCTCACATCCTCATTTCCCATGGCCGGACAACGAGAAGCTGATCGATCACGTGCTCCGGCTGCAGTGCGCAGGCTTAACCGCTACCGCCGGATGAGGCCCCACACCAGCGGCCCCTTCGGGACCGGTGCTTCGGCTGCGACGCCGAACCCGAACCGTTCGTAAAACGCGACGTTTTCCGGCGCTCCGGTTTCGAGGAACACGGGGATGCCCTCACGATCCGCGCGAGCCAGCATCGGCTCGAGAAGCGCTCGCGCGATCCCGGTGCGTTGACGTTCCGGGCGCGTGCCGAGCAGACCGAGGTACCAGTGGGGCTCGGCCGGAGTCATCGAGTCGAGGACCTTCCTGAACGAGGCGTAGCGCGCGAGTTCATCGGAAGCGATAGACGGGACGACCGTGCGCCGCCAATGTTGCTCGACCGCAGCAGGTCCGAGCCGGTTCCCACCGGGCGGGCTCCAGAGGGCAGCGCCGGCAACGTCGTCGGCAACGTCGTCGGCAACGAAGATCTCGCCGCCGTCCAGGCGGACGTCGAAATAGTGACCGAAGAACACGGCTGCGCGCCGGTCATATGTGTCGTCGTCCTGGAACTGAAACCGGATGATCGGGTCGCGCGCGAAAGCCGCGGTCAACATCGCGATGATGCCTTCTCGGTCGTCGGGGACTGCTTTGCGGATCATCGACGTGAGTGTGCCACGAACGGATACGCTGCGGCCGCCGTCTCGGAGGAACAGGCATGATCGAGGTCGAGGATCGAGATCAGATCACGGTGATGCGGCTGAACGCTCCGCCCGTGAACGCGCTCGATCGTGAGGTCTTGCTCGCGATAACGTCGACGCTCCATGAGATCGCGCGCTCTGATGCGCGCGGCGTCGTCCTCACGGGAACGGCTTCGGTCTTTTCCGCGGGCGCGGATCTTTTCCGCGTGCTCAACGAGGGCGATGAGTATCTCAAGACGTCGCTTGCTGCGCTGACCGAGGCCTTCGGCACCCTTTTCGAGTTCCCGCTTCCAGTCGTTGCGGCCGTGAACGGGCACGCGATCGCCGGTGGCGCGGTGCTCGTGTGCGCGAGTGACTATCGCGTCGCGGCGGCCGGGGACCACAAGATCGGTTTCGCGGAGTTGCGCGTCGGCGTGCCGTTCCCCGCATGGGCGCTCGAGATCGCGCGCTGGGGAACGAGACCGGAGTGCCTCCAGGAAGTGATCTATCTCGGCCGGTCCTACGACCCCGAGGGCGCGCGCGAACGTGGTCTCGTCGACGAGATCGTCCCTGAGGGCCGGCTTCTTGACCGCGCTATCGAGATGGCCGAGCGGCTGGCCGCGATCCCCGCGGTCACCTTCCGGTTGATGAAAGAGTCGCTTCGCCGTCCCGTGGGTGAACGTGTGCGCTCGGCAGAGAAAGCGGACGCCGCCGCTCGAGAAGCTTGGGGGTCGGACGAGGTGCGGGGCGCGATCCGCAGGTTCCTGATCGGCACGCTCGGTAGCGACCGGCGCTGACCATCATGGTTCGCGCCCGCGGAGCGTTACGCGACGCTGCGGAGGTGCGGACGGGGGACCGTGCGCCGCGGGACTCGTACCGGGGCTACAGCCTGGGTGCCGGCGGACGGGTCCGCGTTGGCTTCTGCCCTGACCGAGTCCATCCAGTCGTCCGCCGCCAGCCGTCCACGGAACCAGCGCAGAGCCTCACGCCTGAGCGCTTCCGGGCTGCTCTTTCCGAGGGCTATATACATGACAGGATTTAATATACATCTCTGTATCTAGATGTCAAGAGCGAATTTACGGTGCATGATGGTGGGATGCCGGTCCAGCCGCTCACCCCCGAGCGTCGCAGGGAGCTGACCAGGACTGCCCTGGTCGAAGCCGCTGCCGACGTATTCGCCAAGCGCGGCTTCGACGGCTCCTCGCTCGAGGAGATCGCCGAGGCCGCTGGATTCAGCCGTGGGGCGATCTACTCGAACTTCGGCAGC
>Ga0070708_100004129_pt1 | contig 11399 bp, 10 predicted proteins | sample KBSK5503metaG_FD_65469 | JGI IMG/M metagenome (GOLD analysis project Ga0070708, IMG submission 65469) | Corn, switchgrass and miscanthus rhizosphere microbial communities from Kellogg Biological Station, Michigan, USA - KBS K5-50-3 metaG | ecosystem: Host-associated > Plants > Roots >...
CCCAGACGCGGAGAAGGGGCTTCCCGCAGTTTCCGAAGACACAGCGGCCCCTTTCTGTGAGTCGTGAGCGCGGGTCACGCTTCACGAACCCCAGGCGCGGAGAAGGGGCCCTGTAGGGGCCCCTTCTCACAACTCTTGCGCTGAGCTTGGTTAGCTCTCGCTGCGGCGGGGCTGTCCCATGAAGAGGAACAAGCCGCCGGCTACGAACGCCAGACCGGCAATGCCGATTTCGGCGTAGCTGCGAGCACCAGTGCGGGCCAGGCCGCCGCCGGCGCCGTAGGCGGGCCCATGGCCGCCGCCAGCCCCGTAGGCCGGACCACCGCCGCCGCCGCCATGAACGGCGCCGTTGGTGTTCTGGTTGCAGACGGGCAGGATGCCGGTGCCGCCACGGCCGCCATTGCCGCCGCGAGCGCTGCCGCCGGTGCCGCCTGCCGAAGAGGCCGCACCGGTGTTGGTGGCGGTGCCACCCACGGTGAAGGCCAGACCGCCGCTGCCACCGGTCGAACGACCGGCGTCGCCACCCGCACCACCGCGGGCGCCGGCGGGGCAAGCAACGTCCTGCGCCGAGGCCGCGCCAGCGAACAGCACGGACATCGCGGCAAGCAGGCCCGCCACCATCATCAACACGAGCGCCGTCCTACGCGCCCTCGATCGAACCTCGGTCATTCGCCATCCTCCCTGTCTGTCGGTGACTTGCATAAGCGCCCGAGCGACCAGCAACACTGCTCACCGCCGAACACCCGTCGCGTCCACGCCGAAACACCGAGTGGTTTCGACGCGCAGCGACGGTAACACCGCCGATTTGCAAAATGGTGGATGGTCGGTGGCCGCTTCAGACGGTTTGGATGTCGAACCCCTCGCCGTTGGCGGCGTTCGAGTTGGCGGTGACCCGGTAGGTCGCGGTCTGCGTCGGGTCGCTGACCGACACCGACGAGCAGCTGATGGCGTCGCCGTCGCGTGCGGCCACCAGGTCGGCGGACTGGCACGTCACCGTGATCCCGCCACCGGCGCGTCGCTGGATCTCGGCACGGACGCTCGTGACGTCGAGAAGCCCCTTCGTGACGTTCCAGGTGACGTTGCCGCCGCCGCTTGTCTGCAGCACGGCAATGGTTATGGGGACGCCGTTGGAGGCCTGCCCCTGGCACTGGAAGCGGTCGCCCTTCTTCACCTTGCGGCCGCCGGGGCACGCCAGCTTCGTGAGGGTCACGCCCCCCGACTTGAGCTTTCGGGTGATCTGGCCCTCGAGTTTCTTGCCGTCGAGCGAGCTACCCGAACACGAGGCCAGTATGAGCGCCGCGGCCAGGCCGGCTACGACGAAACCTAGGCCCTTGGTCACGGGCTCCCGGCCACGTAGCTGCGCGGGTTTTGGGGCGAGCCGTTCACCCGCACCTCGAAGTGCAGGTGCTGGCCGCTGCAGTTGCCCGTGCAACCCACGTAGCCAATGGTCTGGCCCTGGTTGACCACCTGGCCGACCGACACGGCCACGCTCGACTGGTGGCCGTAGGCGGTGGCGAAGCCGTTGCCATGGTCGATGAGCACCAGGTTGCCGTAGCCGCCGTCGTTCCACCCGGCGTACACGATCACGCCCGTCTTCGACGCCGCGATCGGCGTCCCAATGACGGCACCGATGTCGATGCCCGAGTGGAATCCGCCCCACCGATCGCCGTACTCAGAGGTGACGGGGCCGTGCACCGGCCAGATGAACCCGCTCTTCGTCGGGTTGGCGAACCCGTTGCCGTTCGGCGTGGCGTTGCCCCCACCACGGCCTCGCAGCGCCGCCGCGGTTGACGGGCCCGACGAGGCCAGCAGGGCGCGGATCTTGGCGTCCTCCGACGCCAGGGCCGCCATCTCGCCCTGCAACCCCTGGATCCGCGTCTGCAGCTCCTCGTGGGTCTTCTGTTGCTTCTGTTGCGCCGCGGCCAAGCGATTGCGGGCGTCGCTCTCGTCCTGCGCCCGCTTCGCCGCCGCCGTTTGCGCCTTCTCCCGCTCCGCCTTGGCTTCGGAGAGATCGACGCGCGCGGCGTGGAACTGGTCAAGTAACGCCTCCGACGACGCCTGCACATGGTCAAGCAGCGCCATCCGCCTACCGGCCTCGGCGATTGACTTGGCGTGGGCAATGCCCTCGATCAGCGACGGTGCCGGATGCAGGTACGCGTACAGCGCCCGGCCCTCGAGCGCACCTCGCAGCCGGTCCGCCTCCGCCTGCAGGCGGGTGATGCGCGCGGTCGTCTCCGCGACCTCGGCCTGAGCGACGGCCAGGTCGTGGCTGGCGTCGTCGGCCCGCGAGCTCTGGGCGTCGACGGCCTTGTCGAGGCGCGCCTTCTCCGCCTCGACCTGCGCGTCCGACGCCCGTGCCAGGTCGAGCTTGGTCGCCAGCTCCTGCTGCTTCTTCCGATTGTTGGTCTCGCGCGTGTGCAAATCGTCGGCAAAGGCCGGCGCAGTTACAGCCAGGATGAGCGGAACCGAAACGAGTGCGAGTCGGACGCGCGTGAAGACCAAACGTTTGCCTCTCGGCGGTTGGGACGGCCTGAAGATAGTGAAGCACGCACTTGACCAGCAAGCGTGGACGGTGCGGGTCTGGAAGCCTCTCATGAAGGCGTCACGCGGGCGCGTGACGAACCAGTCATCGCATGAATCGACGCTTCGTCGCGCTCGTTCTCGCGCTCGTCGTGGTGCCACTCGTCGGAGCGAACACGCCGGCACGGGCCGCCGACCCTGTACGGCGCACCGGGTACGTGGCGGTGCGCGACGGCACCCTGCTCAAGTACACCGTGGTCCTCCCTGCGGCCACCGGCCGCTTCCCGACGCTCATGGAGTACAGCGGCTACGACCCGGGCACCACTCCGGACGAGCCCTACGTGGCCCGTTTCGTGCCGAAGGGCTACGCGTACATCGGTGTCAGCCTGCGGGGCACGGGCTGCTCGGGCGGCGTGTGGGACTTCTTCCAGCCCGTCGAGGCGGTTGATGGCTACGACGTTATCCAGTGGATCGCTCGGCGACCTTGGTCGAACGGGCGCGTGGCCATGATCGGCAAGTCGTATCCTGGCATCACCCAGCTGTTCGTCGCCGAGCAGCGGCCGCCCCACCTGGTCGCCATCGCGCCGGGCCACGTTTTTGCCGACGCCTACCGCGACGTGCCCTACCCCGGCGGCATCCTCAACTACGCGTTCGCCGCCGGGTGGAGCTTCGTGTCCCAGCCGGAACCGTCCTACGGCGCCGGCGTGCAGGGGTTGGTTGCGGCAGACCCGATCTGCGCGCGAAACCTCACCGCCCGTCCCAACAACATCAGCCGCAACCCGTTCGTCCAGGCGCAGGAGCATCGCTGGGACGATCCCATCTTCCGCGAGCGTTCGCCCCTTACTCACCTCGAGAGGATCAACGTCCCCCTCTGGATGGTGCTGTCGTGGCAGGACGAACAAGTCGGCTCGCGGGCCGTCCATCTTCTCGAGCGCTTGCGCGCCCCGCACCACGTGGTGCTGACCAACGGCGACCACTCGATGTACCGCACCGAGCCGGCACTGAAGGAGCTCGAGCGCTTCTTCGACCACTATCTCAAGGGCAAACGCAACGGCTTCGAGCGCACGCCCCCCATCCGCATCTGGTGGGAGGCGGGACGCGACGGAGCGCGGGCGCCCGGCTGGGTCACGCCGCTGGGTTCGTGGCCACCGAAGAGCGAAGCCCGGCGGCTGCCGCTCGGCCGCGGGGGCAGCCTGGGCGGCACTCCTGGCGGCGACCCCGACCGTTACGTCTACGCCGGGCCCACAGGTCAGGGAGTCCAGAACGCCCGGTACTCGGGGGTGACAACGCAGCCCGACCGCTACCTCTGGGACGTGAAACCGGCGCCGGGCAGCGCCCTGTCGTACACGAGCCCGCCGTTGGTCAAGCCGATGACCGCGCTCGGATCGGCGTCCGCTGACTTGTGGCTCTCGTCGACCGCTCCCGACACCGACGTGCAGGTCACCCTGACCGAAATCCGCCCCGACGGGCAGGAGGAGTTCGTGCAGGCCGGGTGGCTGCGGGCGTCACACCGTGCCCTCGACCCCACTCAGAGCCGGCCGACCAGGCCGTATCAGACCCACCAGGAGGCGGATGGCAAGTCCCTCGTACCGCTCGAGCCCGCGCTGCTACGGGTCGAGATCTTTCCGTTCGGCCACGTCTTCCGGGCGGGGTCACGCATTCGGATGTGGGTGGAAGGACCGACCCTGCTACCCCAGCTCTGGGGATTCGCAGCGCTCCCGATCCCTGCGGTCAACGCCGTGTATCACGACGCCACGCATCAGTCGGCGCTCGTTCTTCCCGTGGTCGGCATCAAAGCCAAGCGAGGGATGCCGCCATGCAACCGTGTCATCCGCCAGCCGTGCCGGGCCGCGTAGCTCGGCCTCCAGCTCCTCGAGAACATCCAAACGTCGCGCAAGCAGCTCGAGGTCGCGCTGCAGCTGCCACGTCTCGAGCTCTATCACTCCCACGCCGTCACACACGTGGGCGCCGGGCCCTGATTAGCACGACGAGACCTTCTGTCTATGCCCGCGCTCGTGTGGCTTGCTAGCGTTTCTGATTGCCTAGTTAAATGCGACACAGCGTGAGAAGCTGGACGCACACAACGTTCTTGGAGTGGCCCACATGAATGCAGGCGTGGCACGGCGGGATCAGATCATCCAGTTCCTTCGCGAGCAGGGCGGCGCCATTCAGAGCCGGGATGGGCGAGGGTTGACTGCCGAGATCGCTAGCGTGACCGGCTATCACGACCTCTCGACCTTGAACGGCATGCTGGCGAGGCTCGAACGCGAGGGTCTGATCAAGCGGGTCGTGCGGGGCAAGCGGACCTATCGGATCTCGCTGCTGAACGACGGTCAGCCAGCGGCCCGGCCCCGAGCCCGCCACGACGGGGGTGGCGACGAGGTTGCGCCCAGCGCCGTCGCCGGTCCAAGCGTGGCCGAGCTGCGCGAAACGATCGCCGCCCTGACGGCGCGCGTCGATCAGCTCGAGTCGTTGCTCCAGGCCGTGCCGAGAAGGCGCAAGTGGCGCGCCTCGTAATGCGTCGGCGCTAGCGCTCACTCGCCGCCTTAGACTCTCCGCCGCAATGGCACGGTGGTTGCTCGAGCGTCGGATCTCCGAGGTCAGCGAGCGGCTGAAGCGGTTGCGGGCCGAGCTGGCGGTCGTCGACGAGCAGCTGGCCGTGTTCGCCGACGCCGCCGACGAGGCGCGCTTGCGCGCCCTCGTGTCGGAGACGCCGCTGGCCGACCGCGAGCACCACGAGGCCCAGAAGCACGCCGACGCCATGGCGCAGTCCCGTGCCGACCTGGTGCTCGCCATCCAGTCATTGGAACGATCTCAGGACGAGCTGCTCGACCGTTTGGTCGCCGAGCACCGCTGACGGCCGGCCGGATAGAACGTCTCACGTCATGAGTGTGCGCGTCGTGATCGCCGAGGACGAGGCCATCATCCGTCTCGATCTCAAGGAGACCCTCGAGGAGGAGGGCTACGAGGTCGTGGGCGAGACCGGCCGGGGCGACGAAGCGGTGGCGCTGGTCAAAGAGCACAAGCCCGATCTCGCCATCCTCGACATCAAGATGCCGGGCCTCGACGGGCTCGAGGCCGCCCGCGAGATCGCCGGCGAGCGCCGTGCGGCCGTGCTCATCCTCACTGCCTTCAGCCAGCGCGACCTGATCCAGCAGGCGCGCGACGCCGGCGCCCTCGCCTACCTCGTCAAGCCGTTCCAGAAGAGCGAGCTGATTCCCGCCATCGAAGTCGCCCTGGGCCGCTTCGCCGAAGCGCAGGCCCTCGAGCGGGAGGTGCAGAGCCTCGAGGAGCAGCTGCAGACCCGCAAGGTCGTCGACCGGGCCAAGGGCATGCTCATGGACCGCTATCGCCTACCCGAGAACGATGCCTTCTCGTTCATCCAGAAGACGGCGATGCGCCAGCGTCAGACGATGAAGGCCGTCGCCGAGCAGATCATCAGCGGCGACCTCACGCCGCCTACCTAGGGGACGAGCTGGCGGCGACGTAGAGCTGCCGGGCCAGCTTCGGTACCACGTCGATGACACCGGAGGGCAGCTCGACGGTGAGCGTGCCGTCGTCCGCGCGCGCCACCACCGCACCGGTGGCGCCGGGGACGAAGCCGTGGCTGCTGAGGAACTCGGAGGCGGCGGTGTCGATCTCGATCTGCTCGGTGACGCGCTCGAGCTGAATCTTGTCGCCCAGCGAGGCGTCGGCGAGCGACGAGAGGTCGGGACGCTCGCCACCGGATCCCGGAATCGGGTTCCCGTGGGGACAGGTGGTCGGGTGGCCCAGTAGCTCGACCAGACGGGCCTCGACCTCGTCGGAAATAACGTGCTCCCAGCGACACGCCTCGGCGTGGGCCTTGTGCCACTCGAGGCCGATGACGTCGGTTAAGAGCCGCTCCGCCAGCCGGTGCTTGCGCACGACGCTCTCGGCCCGCTTGCGACCGCTCGTCGTCAGGTGCACATCGCGCCCGTCGATGCGCACGTGGCCCTCGCCCTCGAGGCGGTGGATCATCTCCGAGACCGACGGAGGCGAATGGCCCAACCGCTCGGCGAGGCGGGCCTGGATGACGTGGATGCCCTCCTCCTCGAGCTCGTGGATCGCCTCGAGGTACTCCTCGACCGGCGGATGAATCTCCGTCGTCACGTACCCATCGTACGGCCCTACCCTGGGCGCGTGGCGAAGCTGATGTTGCTCGACGGAAATTCCCTTGCCTACCGCGCCTTCTTCGCCCTGCCGACCGACATGGCCACGGCGTCGGGCCAGGTCACCAACGCGGTGTTCGGGTTCACGTCGATGCTCATCAACCTGCTCAAGGATCACCGGCCCGACGCCATCGCCGTGGCCTTCGACCGCCCCGAGCCCACCTTCCGCCACGAGCTGGTCGCCGACTACAAGGCAGGACGGGTGGCGGCGCCCGACATCCTCCGCCAGCAGATGGGCCTCGTCCGCCAGGTGGTCGAGACGCTGCAGATTCCCATAGTCGAGATCGCCGGCTACGAGGCCGACGACGTCATCGCCACCCTGGCCACCCAGGCCGAGGCCAACGGTGACGAAGTGATCATCGTCACCGGCGACCGCGACGCCTACCAGCTCGTGCACGACCCGCTCGTGAAGGTGCTCTACAACCGCCGGGGCGTGAGCGACTACGCCCTGTACGACGAGGCCGGCATCAAGGCGCGCACCGGCGTCACCCCCGCCCTGTACCCGCAGTACGCGGCGCTGCGGGGCGATCCATCCGACAACCTCCCCGGCGTCCCCGGTGTCGGCGAGAAGACGGCGGCCAAGCTCATCAACGACTACCGCGACCTCGACGGTGTCTTCGCCAACCTCGACAAGGCCACGCCCAAGCTCCGCGAGAACCTGGCGGCTCACGAGGAGCAAGTGCGCAAGAACGCCGAATGCATACCGCTCATCCGCGATCTCGACTTGGACGTCTCGCCCGGCGAGCTGCACATGGGCCCCTACGACACGGATGCGGTGCGCGAGCTGTTCGCCTTTCTGGAGTTCCGCACGCTGTACGACCGCCTCGTCGAAGCGGTCGGCGGTTTGCCTGCCGGAGTGGCCGCGCCCTCGACGTCCGATGTCCTCGACGTCGAGGTCACCGTGGCCCGCGACGTGTCGGCGGCCGTCGACGCCCTCGCCGTCCTTCAGCCGGAGAGCGGCCCGTTGGCCGTGGCGGCGGCGTGGGCCGGCGCCGAAGCGCGGTCCGACCTCACGGGGCTGGCGCTCGTCACCGGCGACGCCGCCGCCGTCTGGGTGGACCGGGGCCTTCTCGGCGACGACCACGTGCGCGCCGCCCTCGCCGGCCTCCTCGGTGCCGATGGGCGGGCGCTGCATGCCCATCGCAGCAAGGAGCTAGTCCGGGGCCTGGCGGCAGCGGGCATCGACGTGGCTCCGCCAGCGTTCGACACCGCCATCGCCGCCTACCTGGTGGAGCCGGGGGAGTCTGAGTACGTCCTCGAGGACCTGGCCGCGCGCCATCTCGGCCTCGAGGTCCGGTCACCCGATGCGCCTCCGGCCGGCCAGCTGGATCTCGACGGCCGCGACGACGCCGTGCCCGCCGACACCGGCCGGCGGGCGGTGGCCGTCGCCCGACTGGCGCCGCCGTTGGAGGCCGCCCTCGACGCTCGCGGTCTCCGTCGCCTTTATGACGACATCGAACTTCCGCTCATCCCCGTGCTGGCGCGGATGGAACAGGTGGGCGTGCGGGTCGACGTTCCCTACCTCCGCGAGCTCTCGGCGTCGCTCACCGACGAGGTCAAGCGCCTGGAGGCCGAGATCCAGGATCTGGCGGGAGAGCCGTTCAAGGTCAACTCGACGCCGCAGCTGCGCCAGATCCTCTTCGAAAAGCTCGGCCTCCAACCACAGAAGAAGACCAAGACCGGCTTCTCCACGGACGCGGCGTCGCTGGAGAAGCTGCGGGGCCAGCACCCCATCATCGACAAGCTTCTCCGCTACCGCGAGGTCGAGAAGCTGCGTTCGACCTACGGCGAGAACCTGCTGGCGTATGTCGCCGACGACGGCCGCATCCACGCCACGTTCAACCAGACCGTCGCCCGCACCGGGCGTCTCAGCTCCGACGCGCCGAACTTGCACAACATCCCCGTGCGCCGGGACGAGGGTCGCCGTTTCCGGCGGGCGTTCATCCCCGCCGAGGGCTGCGAGATGCTGGTCGCCGACTACGACCAGATCGAGCTGCGGGTCATCGCCCACCTGGCCGAGGACCCCGGGCTGGTCGAGGCCTTCCGCTCCGGTCAGGACATCCACAGCACGACCGCCAGCCGGCTGTTCGGGGTCGAGCCCGGCGACGTCTCTCACGATCAGCGGTCGAAGGCGAAGATGGTCTCCTACGGCTTGGCCTACGGCATGGAGGCCTACGGCCTCGGGCAGCGGCTCGGGATCCCGACTGAAGAGGCGGCGCTGATCCTCGAGGCCTACTTCGACGCCTTCCCCAACGTGCGCGCCTACATGGCTCGCACCGTCGCCGAAGCGCGCGACCGCGGCTACACCGAGACGCTGTTCGGTCGCCGCCGGCAGATCCCCGAGCTCTCGTCGTCGAACTTTCGGCTCCGCCAGGCGGGCGAGCGGCAGGCCATGAACGCCGGCATCCAGGGCCTGGCCGCCGACATCTTCAAGGTGGCGCTCATCCGCATCGACGCCGGCATTCTCGAACGGGGGATGGCCAGCCGCCTGATCCTCCAGGTGCACGACGAAGTGATCCTCGAGGTGCCACCCGACGAGCACGACGCCATGGCCGAGCTCGCCCTCGACGCCATGTGCGGGGCCTGCGATCTGTCGGTGCCGCTGAAAGTCAACGTCGCCTGGGGAGCCAACTGGGACGACGCCAAGGGGTGAGCTCCGAAGGCCGATGCGAGCATGACTCGTGACTGAAACGCGCCGCGAGGGTCCGAGCGAGGGCTTGCGGAGCGAATTGAGCTCCACAGGGGCGCATTGGTTCGAGGAGATCGCAAGCTTCCTCGGGCCCGCATACCTGCGCTACTCCTTCGCGAGGGGCACGCGACAGGAAGTGGCGTTTCTCGTCGAGACGCTCGACATGAAGCCAGGTCGGCGGCTCCTCGACGTCGGATGCGGTCCCGGCCGCCACGCGCTGGCGTTCGCGGCGCGGGGCATCGACGTGGTTGGCGTCGACATCTCCGCCGACTTCGTGGCCCTCGCCGCCCAGGCGGCGCCGGCCAACGCTCGCTTCGACCAGCTCGACGCCAGGACTCTGTCCTACGACCGCGAGTTCGACGCGGTGATCTCGCTGTGTCAGGGAGCGTTCGGATTGCCGGCAGCGGCGGGCGATGACGAGGCGGTGCTCGACGGCATGGCCCGGGCCCTGCGCCCGGGCGGCCGCCTAGCCCTGAGCGCCTTCTCTGCGTACTTCGCCGTGCGCCATCTCGAGGACGGCGAGGAGTTCGACGCCGCCACCGGCGTGAACCATGAGCGCACGAGCGTACGCAACGAAGCCGGAGACGACCGCGCTGTCGACCTCTGGACGGCGTGCTTCACGCCGCGCGAGCTACGGCTCCTCGTCGAGCGCGCCGGCTTGGCGGTGGTGGAGCTCTGGTCGGTGTCGCCGAGCGCGTACGAGCAGGCCCCGCCGAGCATCAGCAGCCCGGAGTTCCTCGTCATCGCAGAAAAACCCCGGTGATACGCTGACTTTGCGTCGAGAGAGCCGCGACCGTTGGCTCGCGCACCTCCATCCGGAAAGACCAGGCAACCGACCCATGTCCGAGCAGAGCGAGACGACCGTCCCTACCTCCACCGCCACCCCCACCCCCGAAGGCACCGAGCCGGCCGAAGCCACCGACCAGGCCGAGCAACCCGAAGGCGGCGAGGACTTCACGCCGAGGGAGATCGTCGCCGATGATCTCGACGTTTCCTTCGAGGACGCCATCTCCGGCACGATCGTCGAGTTCGACGACGGCGACATCGTCAAGGGCACGATCGTCAAGGTCGACAAGGACGAGGTCCTACTCGACATCGGGTACAAGTCCGAGGGCGTGATCCCCGCGCGCGAGTTGTCGATCCGCCACGACGTCGACCCGGGCGAGATCGTCTCCATCGGCGACGAGATCGAAGCCCTCGTGATGCAGAAGGAGGACAAGGAAGGCCGCCTCGTCCTCTCCAAGAAGCGGGCGCAGTACGAGCGGGCGTGGGGCACGATCGAGCAGATCAAGGAGAAGGACGGCGTCGTCTCCGGGCCGGTCATCGAGGTGGTGAAGGGCGGCCTGATCCTCGACATCGGCCTCCGCGGCTTCCTCCCGGCGTCGCTGGTCGAGCTGCGTCGGGTGCGCGACCTTCAGCCCTACGTCGGGCGCAACCTCGAGGCCAAGATCATCGAGCTCGACAAGAACCGCAACAACGTCGTGCTCTCGCGGCGGGCGTGGCTGGAGGAGACGCAGAAGGAGCAGCGCGAGGAGTTCCTCGAGAACCTGAAACAGGGCGAGGTCCGGCGGGGCACGGTGTCTTCGGTCGTGAACTTTGGTGCCTTCGTGGATCTCGGCGGCATGGACGGCCTGGTGCACGTGTCCGAGCTGTCGTGGAAGCACGTCGACCATCCGTCGTCGGTCGTCCAGGTCGGTGACGAGATCGACGTGCAGGTGCTCGAGGTCGACCTCGACCGCGAGCGGATCAGCCTTTCGTTGAAGGCCACGCAGCAGGATCCGTGGCAAGAGTTCGCCAGCAACCACCGCGTCGGCGAGCTCGTCTACGGACGCGTCACCAAGCTCGTCCCCTTCGGAGCGTTCGTACAGGTCGGCGAGGGCATCGAGGGCCTTGTGCACATCTCGGAGATGTCAGAGCATCACGTCGATCTCCCCGAGCAGGTGGTCAGCCCCGGCGAGGAGCTGTGGGTGAAGATCATCGACATCGACCTCCAGCGCCGGCGC
>Ga0070708_100004130_pt1 | contig 11398 bp, 4 predicted proteins | sample KBSK5503metaG_FD_65469 | JGI IMG/M metagenome (GOLD analysis project Ga0070708, IMG submission 65469) | Corn, switchgrass and miscanthus rhizosphere microbial communities from Kellogg Biological Station, Michigan, USA - KBS K5-50-3 metaG | ecosystem: Host-associated > Plants > Roots >...
ACGCCGGGCGCCGACACCAGCTCGATCCTCGGCGCCAACGCTGACCTGTGGACCGCCAACGCCGGCTACAACCAGGACATCGGCATCTTCGTCAGCGACAACGGCGGCCCCGACACACTGGTGGCCTGGAAGGAGAGCGGCGGTTTTGCTGGGACCTTCTCGCCCAACGCGGCGTTTGCCCAGGCGACCTACGAGATGGTCAGTGGACACACCTACGTGTTCAAGCTGAAGTGGAAGACGAATAAGGGTCAGCCCGCCGGGTATGGGGTACGCACCGGCGCCGGGCTTGGCCCGGCCTTCTCACCGACGACCCTCACGGCCGAACTGGTCTCCGGTTAGATGAAGGGGCGAATTGTCGGCGCGGTGGCATTGGTCCTAGCCCTCGTCGGCCTTCCCCTCAATGCCCAGGCCGCCGCGCCGGTGTGGTCCAACTACCACCAGGACCTCGGGCACGCGGCCAGTGACACGGACGAGCCGCCGCTCAGCGTCGTCGGCAGCCAGTGGACCACGGCGGTGCTCGACGGCGCCGTGTACGCCGAGCCCCTGGTCGTCAATCACGTCGTCATCGTGGCGACAGAGAACAACACCCTCTACGGGCTCGACGCGGCGAGCGGCAACATCATATGGAGGACCCACCTCGCCGCGCCCGTGACGGGCGGCCTCCCCTGCGGCAACATCCTCCCGATCGGGATCACGAGCACCCCGGTCGCCGACCCCGTGGCCGGGATTGTCTACGCAGTCGGATCCACCCCGACGCCGTCACTGCATTACCAGCTCTGGGCGTTGGACCTGAACAACGCCGGCCAGCTGCTCTGGCAACAGACCATCACGCCGACCAACACCCCGGGCCAGGTCGCCTTCGATCCCCTGGTGCACAATCAGCGCGGCGCGCTCGCGCTGGCGAACGGCCGCGTCTACATTCCGTTCGGTGGGCGCGCCGGGGATTGCGGAAACTATCGCGGCTGGGTCGCCGCGGCGCCGGCATCCGGCCCAGGCGCACTGCTGTCCTTCGAGCTGCCGACCGGGAGCGCGGGCGGCGGGCTGTGGACCTCCGGGGGCCTGGCGGTCGATGGCTCGGGCAATGTCTTTGGCGCGACGGGCAACACCTTCGTCACCAGCACCTACGACTTCAGCGAGAGCGTCATCAAGCTCTCGCCGACGCTCACGCTTTCGGATTACTTCTCGCCCTCGAACTGGTCGACCCTGAACGCTTCGGACATCGACCTGGGCTCGGTCGGCCCGACGCTGCTCGGAACGAGTGGGTTGGTGTTCCAGGTCGGAAAACAGGGGATCGGCTACCTCCTAAACCAGAGCAGTCTCGGCGGCGTCAATCACATGACCGAGGCCTACTCCGTCCGCGTCTGCACCCAGACCTCGGACGCGGCCTTCGGCAGCTCTGCCTACATGGCGCCGTATCTGTTCGTGCCCTGCTCGAACCGGCTCGAGGTCTACACCGTCGACACCACGACCCCTGCATTGACATCGGTGGGGCACGGCCCCGCGGTCAGCCGATCTGGCCCGGCGATCGTGGCGCAGGGTCTCGCCTGGACCATTTCGCCCGACGCCGGCATCCTCTACGGGCTCAATCCGGCCTCGCCGCTGACCCCGGTCGTCACCGTCACTCTTCCGCACCCCGCGGCACACTTCGCGACGCCGGCCGCCGGCGATGGCCGGATCTTCGTCGCCGCCGGGACCCAGGTTGTCGGCTTGGGCGATTTCGCGGTGAGTACCAACCAGTACCAGCTGACCGGGAACAACGGCAGCACCTGGCAAACGATCGATGCCACAAACCTGAGCGTGACGGTCAAGCCGACCGCGACCACCCAGGCCGTGATCGGCGGCAATGCAGATCTGTGGACCGCGACCGCTGGAATCAACCAGGACCTCGGCATCGCCGTCACCGACAATGGCGGCGCCAGTCAACTGCTCGCCTGGAAGGAGAGCGGCGGGAAGGCCGGCACCTTCTCGCCCAATGCCGCCTACGTCCAGGCGGTGATGACCCTGACGGCCGGCCACACGTATGTCTTCCGCTTGCAATGGAAGACGAACATCGGGGAGGGGTCGGCGGTCATCTTTGCGGGCGCCGGACCGCTGACCAACCTGTTCTCGCCGAGCACCATCTCGGTCCACCTGGCGCCCGCGGCCAACCTCACCAGCGCGGCCACCACGGCACAGTACAACTTGCCGGGCAGCAATGGCAGCAGCTGGCAGGACTTGGATGGGACCAACCTGGTCTTGAACGTGACAACCACCGGCGCCACCCCGGCCGTCATCAGCGGCAACGCCGACCTCTGGACGGCGGATGCCGGGATCAACCAGGACATCGCCCTGTGGATCAGCGGCGGGGTTTTCGGGAGCGGCCAGCTGATCGCCTGGAAAGAGAGCGGTGGCAACGCCGGCACCTTCTCGCCTAACGCCGCCTTCGTGCAGACGGTCGTTTCGCTCGCCGCCGCCACCAGCTACACGGTCAAGCTGCAGTGGAAGTCCAGCGTCTCGGCGACCGGCAAGACGATCTACGCCGCGGCCGGCCTTGGCCCGGTCTTCTCCCCTACTCGCCTCACTGCCGAACTGGTCCCCGCGGGGAATCTCTTGAACGCCGCCAGCACGACGCAGTACCGCCTCGCGGGCAGTAATGGTGTGACCTGGCAGGACATCGACGCCACCAACCTGAAACTGACCGTCTCGCCCGGCACCAACTCCTTTGTCGTGCTCGGTGGCAACGCCGATCTCTGGACTGAGAACGCGACCTACAACCAGGACCTCGGAATCTCAGTGAGCATCGACAGCGGACCAGACTTCGTCATCGCCTGGAAAGAAAGCGGCGGCTACGCCGGCACGTTCTCGCCGAATGCGGCCTTTGTCCAGGACATCTTCGCCGTAGCCTCGGGGCATACGTATGTCTTCAAGTTGAAGTGGAAGACGAATAAGGGCCAACCGGCGGGATATGGTGTCCGCGCGGGCGCGGGCCTTGGCCCGGCCTTCTCCCCCACCAGCCTCAGCGCGGAGATGATTTCGGGCTAGGCGCTCAGCAGAACAACTGCACCAGCAGGCTGCCGGGCGAGAAGGGTGCGCCGGCGCCAGCACCGGCCAGGATGGTGCCGGGGTCGCCTCGATTTGTCTTCCACTGGAGGGTCACCGTGTATTGGCCGGCCGGCAACGCGAAGACGGTCTGGGCGAAGGCGGCATTGGGCGAAAAGGTGCCGAGGACGCCCCCACTCTCCTTCCAGCCCACGATGCCTCCGGGATAGGCCACCCCGTCGATCGGCTGAATCGCGATCGCCAGGTCCTGGTTGAAGCCGGCGTTGGCGGTCCAGAGATCGGCGTTGCCGCCGATAATCGCCAGGCAGTTCGATGGACTCACGTACAGTGCCAGGTTGGAGTCGACCTGGGTCCAGGTCGTGCCATCGCTCCCGCTCAGTCGCGGCTGACCGGTCGTCGCTGCTTGGCTGATGCCGGTGCCATTGGGGATGAACTGCAGGGTCAGGCGAGTCGGGGAAAACGGTCCAAGACCGGCGCCCGCTCGGATTTGCGCGCCGGCCGGCTGGGCCTTGTTGGTCTTCCAGACCAGGCTGACGTTGTACGGGGTCGCGGTCATCGGCAGCGCCCACTGCACAAAGGCCGCATTGGGCGAGAAGGTGCCGCCGAATCCGCCGCTTTCTTTCCAGGCCACCACGCTGCCGTTGAGCGAGATGCCGATGTCCTGATTGAATCCCGCGTTGGCCGTCCACAGGTCGACGTTCGCGCTCAGGATCGCGGTGCCGCTGACACTCGGCGTGAACGATGGGAGGTCGACGCCCATCGACGTCCAGCTCGTGCCGTTGCTTCCCGAGAGGCTCGGCTGCGAAGTGGTCGCCGCGGTCACGAGGTTCGGACTTGTCGCGGGAACCAGTTCGACGCTGAGGCGGGTCGGCGAGAACGGAGCCCCACCTCCAGCGCCGGCAAAGATGGTGCCCGCGTCGGCCTTATTGGACTTCCAGACGAGCTTGATGACATGAGTCGTGCCGGCGGCGAGCGGCGTGACCCCGTGCACGAAGGCCGCATTGGGCGAGAAGGTGCCGTTGTAGCCACCGCTCTCTTTCCAGGCCACCACCGAGCCATCCACGGAGATGCCGAGGTCCTGGTTGTAGCCCGCGTTGGCGGTCCACAGGTCGGCGTTCGCGCTCAGGATGGCGGTGGAGTTGGCCGCCGGGTGAATGTTGAGACTGAGACTCGCGGCATCGAGGTCAGTCCAGTCCAGGCCGTTGCTCCCGGTCAGCTGGTACTGGTTGGTTGACACGGCGGTATAGGGGAACGCGTCGCCGGGCGTGACCACGTTGGACGGTGTCGAGTCTGCTCCCGTCAGGCCCGCCGAATTGGTCGCCGAGACCGTAAAGGTGTAGGCGGCGCCGTTGCTGAGTCCGCTCAACAGGGCAGTCGCGGGTGGCGGCGATCCGCTGACATCGAGCGTCCGCACGGTGGTACTCCCCACTTGCACGGCGACCGTGTAGTTGCTGATCCGCTTGCCGCCGTCATAGGCCGGCGGCGACCAGTAGACCGTGGCTGACGCGCCGCCTGGAACCGCGGCGACGCCGGTCGGCGCATCGGGCGCCGCCGTCGCGGTCGACTGCAAGGCGCCGATCACCGTGAGGTACGGCGGGTTCTGGCCGCTCGCGGTGGCCAGAGCGTTCCAACTGTCTGCTGGTGCGAGGTAGCCGGTGCCTGGGGTGGACATGACACCGGTGAACTGGAGCGTTCCGAGCCCATTTGCTTGCGCCCACGCGTTGACGCTCTGCCAGTAGGTCGCAAATTGGCTGACGTAGATCTGGGGCACGGCGCAGGCCACGGGGGCGCCCCAGGCAACATACGCCACGTCGCCGATGGTCCACCCCGCTTGATTGGGGATGTAGTCGCCGTAATCGGCCATCAGCCCGGAGGAGGTGGCCGCGCATGGCTTGGCATGCGCACTCGCAGCCCCATAACCGTCGACCCAGGCCCTCGTTCGCAAGGCCTCGTACCAATCGCCCGAGCTCGACTGCTCGATGTCGCTGCCGCCCCAGACCGTGACCGGCGCCGACAGGGCCGCGTGGCTCGAGGCCAACGGTCCAACCAGCGACGCGAACCAGGCCTGGCCGTGCGCGGTCATCTGCTGTTGTGTCAGGGCATTGCCCGGTACCGCGGCTGTCAGGCTGTTGCTCGTCCCAGCGACCAGGACAAGAGGCAGCGACGCGGTTCGGGCCGGGTTTGTCTCATAGCCGCGGATCCATGCATCGCCGAGTGTCTGCAACCGGCTGTTCGGAGTGCAGCTCTGGCTGATGAACAGCTGCGTGCCCCAGGCGAGGGTGTTCGGGTCGAAGCAAGGAGCACCCAGGTCGAGCACGACGAGAGCTCCGGTGGATGGGATCGGCGCCGTGGCCGCGGCCTGGTACAACGGACACGCGGTCGTGTCGGTCGGACCGCACTTGTCGATGTAGGAGCCGTAGACATAGAAGGATGAGGACGGCTGGGGTGGGGACGCGGCGGCCGTTTGCGGGGGAACCGCGCTCGAGCCGGCCAGATGGCTGATGGTCATCGACTGATCACTCATCGTCACCACCATCCGATTGCCTGGGCTACTCCGGTCGGTCCCAGAAACAATCACCGATGCGGGACCGGTGACCCGACAGGTCGACGGTTGTATCAGCCCGGCCGGGACCGGCATGTTCAAGCACGAGGTGGGACCCGGCGGCGTGACGTTCGTCGACGATGAGTCGGCTGTCGCGCCTACAGCCGAGGATAGCCCCGCCGCGACCAGGCTGACTGCGATTCCAGGGGCTAGTGCCCGAATTGAGATCAGAAATCGCATCTTGCCCTCCGGTGTCAGGATAACGCCCACTCCGAGCCTCCCCCGCAAGGGGGGAGGGAGAAGCACCTAGCTACAGATCAGCTGCGCCGTGAGGCGGGTCGGCGAGAAATTCGGGCTCAGCCCCGCCCCGGCGCGGATCTGACCGCCCGTCGCAATGTTGCTCTTCCAGTGGACGGTCAGGTCATAGGCTCCGTTGCTGTTGGAGAGCTGGACCACGGTTTGGAGAAACGCGGCATTCGGTGAAAAGGTGCCGGCAAACCCACCGCTTTCCTTCCAGCCAATTACGGCCGGCCAGTGCGTCACGGGAGTTTCGGCGACGCTGCTACCGCTCACGGCGATAGCGACGTCCTGGTTGACACCGGCGCTCGCCGTCCAGAGGTCGACATTGACACTGACAAGGGCAAGGCAGTCCGTAGATGGAGTGTTGACCGACAGGTGCAGCACGACTGGATCAGGCTGGATCCAGCTGACGCCATCACTGCCGGTCAGCTGGTACTGGCTGGTGCTGACGGCCGTTTGTACCGTCGTTTTCGAAACGAGCTCGACCGTGATCCGGGTCGGTGAGAAAGGAAACTGCCCGGCCCCGGCACGGATCTCTCCGCCGGTCGCCGCTGTGTTCGTCTTCCATTGCAGGCTGACATGGAACGCGCTCGACGCGTCGACGATTGTCTGCACGAAAGCGGCGTTGGGCGAAAACGTCCCCGCGAAGCCGCCACTCTCCTTCCACGCGGCGACAGTGCCGTTGACGGCGATGCCCAGGTCCTGGTTGAACCCCGGCTTCACCGTCCACAGGTCGGAGTTGGCGCTGATCACGGCCACGGCGTTCGGCGTCGCCGGAACGTCTAGCGCGAGCAGCCCGCTATCCATATCGATCCAGTTGGCGCCGCTCGACCGGATGTACTGATTGTTGCTGACTTCGGACATGGCGGTCGACCCGGACTCGACCAGCCGAGCCGTGAGCCGGCTCGGCGAGAAGGCGCCCCCGATCGGTCCGGCGCCCGCGAAGATCGTGGCGCCACTCGCCGGCTTGTTCGCCTTCCAGCGGAGGCTCACCTTGTAGACAACGCCTTGCGTCACGCCCATGACGTCGTGCACGAAGGCCGCATTCGGTGAGAAGGTGCCGGCAAATCCGCCGCTCTCCTTCCATGCTACGAGCGTGTCGGGACCGCTGTTGGCGCTGACGAAGATGCCGACGTCCTGATTGATGCCGGCATTCGCCGTCCAGAGGTCGATGTTGGCGTCGAGGATGGCGGTACCTGTCGTCGCTGGCGTGATGGTCAGCGATAGATGGCTCGGATCGATGGGCACCCAGGTGCTCCCGTCGCTGCCATCAAGCCGGTACTGGGCGGTGCTGACTGCCGTCTTGAGCACCGATGGGGTAATGGTCATGTGGGCTGCGGCGGTGCCCCAATCGGTCTTGTCGGTTGTCGAGGGTGAGTACTCGCCTGCCACCCACACATCGCCTGACGTCGGATCGACCACGGCGGCCGAGTAATCGCCCCATCGAACGCCGTTGAATCCCGTGCTGCACGTGCCGCAGTCATAGGAACCATATCCGGTGACGATCGACCATCCTCTTTCCCAGGTACCGATGGTCCCGGCTGCCTGCCCCGTTGTGGCCACCGTGGCTGCCACGCTGACAGAGGAGACTGTGTAGACGGCGGTCATGTTGCCCGAGGTATCGAGCGCAACCGCCGGAAAAAACAGGTGACCGCCATTCTGGCCGAGATCAACGTCCTGGATGACGGCAGGCGTCCCCACGAGAGACAGCTGGATGACGCGCAAGCAGCTCCGGAGGGTGCTCTCCGCCGGATAGCAGCCGTCGTTACCAGCCACGTAGAGGATGCCGTTGGAGAACGCGGCCGACGTGAACGAGTCGTCATTCGTCGCCAGCCGCGGACCCAGCCCAGGTTGCTCGGCGCCAGGAGGCATGGAAGTCGCAGCAATGGTGAGGTCTTGCTCCAGCGCCGTCAGATCGTTGCCGACGGGTGTCCCGGTGACCGAGATGAGGCCCAGCCTCGCGACGGAGTTCCCGTTGTTGTCGAAAACGTTGTAGGCGAGATAGCCGGTGGGCGTAAGGGTCGGGCCTTGAACGGGGATCAGGTTGAATCGGCTTGGATCCACCCCGTTCGTCAGCCACCTGACTGTCGCCGCATTTCCGGTTCCGAGGTCCGACTTCTGAATGGCAACGGTTTCGGAGCCCGTGAACGCGTTGCTGGTGTTGAAGTCATTCCAGGTCATGATGACCTTGTCGCTCGTCACGCCGAACTTTGGCTGATCTTGAATTGTCGTGGTCCGGTGCGAGACGGTGTAGAACCACCAGGTACCAGCGGGATCCGACGTGTCGGAGCGCATGAGGTAGACCCAACTCTCGCCCGCGTTGGTGAATCCCAATGCTGACGCGAACCAGCGCTGGATGGCGCTGTCATAGAAGACGCGAGGGTCCGTGATGCCGGCGGTCGATGGCCGCGACGGGTCGGAAAAAAAGCCGTAGAGACTCGCACTGGAAACGAGCGCGCCGGTCGACTTGGACCAGATCGATCCGCTGTCATTGACCATCTCCATGAATTGCGTGTCGCCCACCGCGATCTGTGGATCAGGTGGTGCGACGGCTTGACTCGGGCCAAACCATCCAATTTGCATGTTGCGATCGGTCAGGGGGAAAGAATTCACGATCTGCAACGATCCCCCGCCGCCGGTCGTCGCCTGCGATGTCACAGCCGCCCCGCTGCTGGGGCCCGGGGGGGCGGGCGACAGTGACACGACACTGGCGTGGCGTCCGGTGCGTCCGGCGGCGGCCGCTTGCTTCGCAGCCGCGAACCCGGTCGCTGAGCGCGGATGGAATGGTGCGACTAACCCTCCACCCCGACCCTCCCCCGCGTGGGGGGAGGGAGATATTGCCGCCCCCTCGCTACGAAAAGCGACGCTGCGAGGCGCACCGGTTTTTACCGCCTTGCCGAAGGTCAGCGCGGCAGCGGCCGCCTTCGTCGGGACGGCGAGGGTCGCGAGTGGGAGCGCCGCAAGAACCCAGACCCCAACGAGCAAGTGCGCGCCATGCTTTGCCCTCATGGCGTCATCATCCCCGAGCCCCCGAGCTTTACAAGCTGCCAGATTGTCGCAACAGTCTACAGGCGACGTGCCGGAAAAGCCCGGTCAGGTGCACCATCCAACGTAGCTCCGGTATCAGCACCCAGAACGGAAGCGGCGACACCCAAATCGCGCCGCTCGCCCAGAACCACAGCCGCGTGCCGATCAGCGCCGTGATGGCGGGCAGCGCGAAGACGGCAGCCAGCACGACGCCGGTCGCGACGCGCGAGGAAGAATAGATGTCGATGTACGAGGTTCGGGAAAGGAGCACAACGAACAGCACCACATTGGCCAGCACGACCCACGCCTCGACCAGGCGTACCCGCCGCCGGAGCGCCACGATCGCGGCCAGGGAGCAGATCAGGGCAGGGATCAAGATCAGCGAGAACTCCTGGAGCCAGTACGCTGATCCGCGCGCGGCGATCAGGCCAAGAAACGGCACCCGCTCCAGCAGCAAGCCTGGATCACCACGGGTGCCAAGCCACACCAGCAGGAAGCCTTTGTAGATCAGGAGCGGGACAACAGCAGCCGCGATCAGCAGCAACCCCCCAGCCCGACCCTCCCCCGCTATGGTGGAGGGCGATTTCCCCACCCTTCCCATCAACAAACCGAGCCCAATAAGGACCGGAAAGACCACGGTCGTCTCGCGTGTCAACGCCGCGAGCGCGAAAACCAGGGCGGATAGAAGAAGCGACCCCCCATCCCGACCCTCCCCCGCAAGGGGGGAGGCAGGCTCCGCGCCCTCTCTCACGAGAGGGGAGGGAGATTTTTCGTAAAGGAGAATGGCGAGCGCCACCAGCCCATAGGCGAGCGCCTCGGTGGTATCGCGTTGCAGCGCTACCAGGAGCCCGGGGTAAAACCCGTACGCGAGTGCAAACCATGGCGGTTGGCCTCGCCGTTTGAGCCAGAGGGCAGCGGCCAGCGTTCCGCCACCGATGGCGAACCAGTTGATCAGCAACAACGTCCATGGGATCAGCGAGGGTTGACCCAACGCGAGCGCGCGCGCCAACAGCGGGTAAACGATGCGCGTGTAGCGGTAGCTGGGAGCGTCGACGTAGTAGCGGGCATTCAGCGGGTCGAGCGCGATGAAGTAGACGAATTCGCCGTCGTACCCGCTCTCACCAGCCGGATACGAATATCCAGGGTCGAGCGTGATCACGGAGCTGACATGGCTTTGCGTGACAAAGTGGCGTCCAAGCAACGCGGCATCGCGCGGATCGTGCCCCGGCCCGTAAAAGGCGAAGATCCAGACGCCGTAGAGGAGCAACACGGGGACCGGGACCAGCCAGGCGGCTCGCAAGAGCCGGCCCCACGCCCCGTCTGTCATCGGTAGCCCATGATAGCCGCGCCCTTGCGGTGCCTTCGGTTAGCATGGCTCGGATGCTGGCCATTGATGGCCTGGCCTGCCCGGCCTGTCGCGGAGACCTGTGGGCAGACGGCGAGGCGCAGCTCAGCTGTCAGCGCTGCCAGGCAACCTATCCCCTCTTCGAGGGCATCCCGTCATTCATTCCGGCGCCAGCGTCTGCTGGCGCCGCGGCCTATCAACTGACCGTCGTCATCCCGGCGCTCAACGAGGCCGGCAACCTGGACCAATTGCTGCCCGCCTTGCAGGCGGAGCTCGCTTCCCTCGAGATCACCCATGAGGTCATCGTCGTCGACGGCGGATCGACCGACGAAACCGAAGCGGTCGTGAGTCGGCACGGGGCACAACTGGTTCGTCAGTCCCTTCCGGGGTACGGCGGCGCGCTCCGGGCCGGCTTCGAGCAGGCCGCCGGCGACTTCATCCTGACGCTTGATGCCGACGGATCCCACGACCCGAGCTTTCTTGGAGAGATCTGGGCCGCCCGCTCGAGCGGCGAAGTCGTCATCGCCTCCCGCTACGTGCAGGGCGGCAGCGCCGAGATGCCGCGGCTCCGTCGGACCTTGAGCCGGATCCTCAACATCGTGTACCGTCGCGGGCTGTCGCTTTCACCCGCCGACCTATCTAGCGGGTACCGGCTCTACCGCCGGCGGGCGGTCGCGATGCTGCAACTGCGTGCGACCGACTTCGATGTCCTCGAAGAGATCCTGATCCGTAGCGTGTCGGCGGGCTACACCGTCCACGAGGTCCCGTTCCACTACCGAGCCCGGGCCACCGGGAAGAGTCACGCGCGGCTGGCCCAGTTCGCCGTCTCTTACCTCAAGACCTTTGGATCCATGTGGAAGCTGCGCAACTCCATCGCCTCCGCCGACTATGACGCCCGGGCCTACGACAGTGTCGTGCCGCTCCAGCGGTACTGGCAGCGCCGCCGTTATGCCGTGATCACGAAGATGGCCGAGGGCGCCGAAGAGGTGCTCGATGTCGGTTGTGGCTCGAGCCGCATCATCGGCTCGCGTCAGCTGGTCGGGCTCGACATCGTGCTGGCCAAGCTTCGTTATGCCAGGCGTTACGGCAACCCGCTTGTGCATGGGTCGATCTTCGAGCTGCCGTTCAAGGATGCGTCGTTCGAT
>Ga0070708_100004131_pt1 | contig 11397 bp, 9 predicted proteins | sample KBSK5503metaG_FD_65469 | JGI IMG/M metagenome (GOLD analysis project Ga0070708, IMG submission 65469) | Corn, switchgrass and miscanthus rhizosphere microbial communities from Kellogg Biological Station, Michigan, USA - KBS K5-50-3 metaG | ecosystem: Host-associated > Plants > Roots >...
AACCAGGGCCAGACCGGACCGCATGCCTTCCATCCCGGCTACGGCAGCCAGCTGAGCGCGCTCGCGGGCTTCGTGCAGCTGCTCGGGGAGCCCGACTCCACCCCGGTCCTCCTGTACGGCCCCTACATCGACTACGTCGCGGTGGGATACGGCGCGATCGCGGTGCTCGCCGCTCTCGAGCGGCGCAAACGGACGGGGAGCGGCTGCACGATCGACCTGTCCCAGTACGAGGCAGGGCTCCAATTCCTCACGCCCTCGATCCTCGAGTTCGCGGCGAACGGACGGATCCCCGGACGGGCCGGGAACGCCGACGCCGTCGCCGCGCCGCACGGCGTATACCGCTGCGCCGGCGCCGACCGGTGGGTCGCGCTCAGCGTGTGGGCCGATCCGGAGTGGCTCGCGCTGTGCGAGCTGACGGGCATCCTGGGTCCGCCGACGGCCGCGGGCCGCCGCGCCGCCCGCACGACGCTCGATCAGGCGATCGAGGCGTGGACCGTGACGCGCGATCGCGACGACACGGTGGCGCTCCTCCGCCGCGCGGGGGTGCGGGCCGCGCCCGTGCTCTCGATCTCGGAGCTGTTCACCGATCCGCAGCTCGCGCACCGGGAGATGTGGCCTGCGGTCACCCATCCGGCGATCGGCACGATGCACGTGATGGCCCCGCCGTTCCGCCTCTCCTCGACCCCAAGCCTGCAGGAGCGGGCGGGCCCGACCGTCGGTGCGGACAACGCCCATGTCTTCGGTGAGATCCTCGGCCTCTCGCTCGACGAACGGCGCACACTCCAGCGCGATGGCGTCTTCGAATAAGCCGTCCCCGGAAGGGACGGCGAGCACCGCGATCGAGCGTCGCAAGGCCGAGCACCTCCGGATCGCCGCCGAGGAGGACATCGAGACCACCGAGGCGCCCGGGTGGGACGACGTGCACCTCGTGCACGACGCCCTGCCGGCGACCGACGCGGCTCGGATCGACCTCACGACGCGACTCCTTGGGCACGCGCTGGCTCTGCCGCTCGTGATCGCGGGCATGACCGGCGGCCACTCCGGCGCGGAGCGCGTGAACGCGACCCTCGCCGACGCGGCCGCGCGCCACGGCCTCGGGATCGGCGTCGGAAGCCAGCGCGCCGCGCTCCGCGACCCGAGTCTCCGGCGCACGTATGCCGTGGTCCGCGAGCGCGCGCCGAGCGCGTTCGTGATCGCGAACGTCGGCGTGTCGCAGCTGGTCGAGCAGGACGATGGTGGGCCGCTCGACGCGAAGGACATCCGCGCGCTCATCGAGATGGTGGGCGCCAACGCCGTCGCCCTCCACCTCAATTACCTCGAGGAGTCGGTGCAGCCCGAGGGACAGACCCGCGCGGCAGGCGTCGAGGCCGCGATCCGCAGGCTCGTGCGCCGGTGCACCGTGCCGGTCATCGCGAAGGAGACCGGCGCGGGCATCAGCGGCGCCGCAGCGAAACGGCTGAAGCTCCTCGGCGTGAAAGCCATCGACGTCGGCGGCGTCGGAGGGACGTCTTTCGCCGCGATCGAAGCGTTGCGCGCGCGCGACCGCGGCGACCTGTCCCGCGCGCGGCTCGGCAGGGTCTTCCGCGACTGGGGCCTGCCGAGCGCGGTCGCCGTGGCCGGCAGCGTCCGCTCCGGGCTGCCGGTCATCGCGACCGGCGGCGTACGGAGCGGCCTCGACGCGGCGAAGGCCCTGGCCCTCGGCGCGACCGCCGTGGGCGTCGGGCGGCCGATGCTGCAGGCCGCCCTCGAAGGCCCCGACGCGGTGGACCGGTGGATCGCCCAGTTCGCGCTCGAGCTGCGGACCGCGACGTTCCTTTCGGGCGTGACCCGCACGCGCGACCTCGCGACGCGGCGGCCCGTCGTGACAGGAGTCACCCGCGACTGGATCGACCAGCTCGGCTACCGCCCGAGAGTGCGCGCCTCTCCATGAGCGGGCCGGAGCACACGTTGTTCCATCGCATCGCTGAGCCCGAGAGCGCGCGCATCCGGTCGCTGGTCGTGGAGCTCGGGTTGAAGGCGCGGATCGCCTTTCTGAACGCCGAGACCGACGGGAGGGACGACCTCGCGCGGCTGGGCGGGTCGCGCACGCCGGCGCTCTGGGACGGGCACTCGCTGACCGTCGGGGAGGATGCCGTCGCGCGGAGACTGGCAGCGATGCAGCCGGACCGAGATGATGGCTGGTAGCGGCGCGCGATAATCCGCGCGTGGACCTGGGGAGGCGCTACAACGCGGCCGAGACGTTCATCGACGCGCACCGTGGTGTGCGGGACGACCGCATCGCCATCCGCTGCCAGGGGAAGTCGGTGACGTATGGCGAGCTCGCGGCGAACGTGGACCGCGCCGGCAACGCGATGAAGACGCTCGGGATCGACCTCGAGGATCGTGTGGTCATCCAGTGCGTCGACTCGCCGGCGTTCGTGTACGCGTTCTTCGGCGCGATCAAGATCGGCGCGATCCCGGTGCCGACGAACACCCTGCTCACGGCGCACGATCTGCGTTACATCGTCGAGGACTCTCGCGCGGTCGCGATCATCGCGTCCGCACCGCTGCTGCCGAAGGTCCTCGGGATCCGCGCGGACCTGCCACGCGTGCGGCACGTGCTGGTGGCCGGCGTGCCCGGGCAGGAGGGCGTCCTCTCCTTCGACGACGCGCTCACGGCGTCCGACGCGGAGCTCGATCCCGCCGACACGACGCCCGACGACGCCTGCTTCTGGCTGTACAGCTCGGGGACGACGGGGTTCCCGAAGGGCGCGGTCCACCTACAGCACGACATGCTGTATTGCGCGGAGACGTACGGCGCCCAGGTCCTCGCCTCGACCGAGAACGATCGCCACTTCACGGTCTCGCCGCTCTTCCACGCGTACGGCCTCGGGAACGGCGTGTTCTTCCCGTTCCACGTCGGCGCGTCGAGCGTGCTCAAGCCGGAGCGCGCGACGCCGGAGCTCGTGTACCAGCTCATCACGACCGAGCGACCGACGGTGCTGTTCACGGCGCCCACGTTCTACGCGGCGCTCCTCGCGTACCCGGAGCAGGGTTTCGCCTACGACCTCTCGTCGCTGCGCTTCGCCGTCTCCGCCGGCGAAGCGCTGCCCAAGCCGCTGTTCGATGCGTGGAAGAAACGCTTCGGCACGGAGATCCTCGACGGCATCGGGTCGACCGAGATGTTGCACATCTTCATCTCGAATCGGGCGGGCAGCGCGCGCGGCGGCACGAGTGGCACGGTCGTGCCCGGCTACAAGGCGAAGATCGTGGACGACGCGGGGATCGAGCTGCCGGCAGGCGACTCCGGGCACCTCTGGGTCTCCGGCGACTCCGCGTGCGCCTACTACTGGAACAAGCATGAGAAGACGAAGGCCACCATCCGCGGCGAGTGGCTGGTAACCGGGGACACCTACCACCTCGATCCGGATGGCTGCTTCACGTACGAGGGGCGCAGCGACGACATGCTCAAGGTCTCCGGCCAATGGGTCTCGCCCGCTGAGGTCGAAGCCGCGCTCATGGGCCACGAGCGGGTGCTCGAGGCCGCGGTCGTCGGCGCGAAGGACAAGGACGAGCTGGTGAAGCCGAAGGCCTACGTCGTCCTGAAGAACGGCACCGCCGGCGACGACCGGCTCGCCGACGAGCTGAAGACGTTCGTGAAGGATCGCATCACGCCGTACAAGTACCCGCGGTGGATCGTCTTCGTGACCGAGCTGCCAAAGAACGCCGCCGGCAAGATCCAGCGGTACAAGCTGCGAGAGCTCGGATAGGTGGACGCGCTCGCGAAGGTCACGGCCTGGCGCAAGGAGGCGACCGACGACCCCGAGGGCTTCTGGGGCCGGGCCGCCGAAGAGCTCCGGTGGTCGAAGACATGGGAGCGGGTCCTCGACTGGGAGCCGCCGACGTTCCGCTGGTATCGCGGCGGGCGCTCGAACCTCGCGTACAACTGTCTCGATCATCACGTCGCGTCGGGGCGTGGCGCCGCGACGGCGCTCGTCACCGAGAACGAGCGCGGCGAGAGGCGGATCTTCACCTATGCGGAGCTCCTCGCGGAGGCGAAACGCATCTCCGCCGCGCTGCGCGGCCTCGGCATCCAGAAGGGCGACCGGATCGCGATCTACATGCCGACGTCGGCCGAGGCGATCGCGCTCATGCTCGGCGCGCTCCGGATCGGTGCCGTGATCATCGTCATCTTCGCGGGCTTCGGCTCGGGCGCGCTCGGGGAGCGGGTGCGCCTCGCGGGGGCGAGGGCGCTCTTCGCGACGGACGTCACCTACCGAAAGGGGAAGGACGTCCCGTTGAAGGGGATCGTCGACGAGGCCGTCGCGTCGGCTCCCACGGTGAAGGACGTCGTCGTGCTCCGGCGATCGAAGGCCGACATCCCGTGGACGAAGGGCCGCGACGTCGAGTGGCCGGAATTCCTGGCGCGGGCCACCGGTCACGACGACGGCCACGTCGAGCTCGAGGCGAACGAGCCGGCCTACATCCTCGCCACGAGCGGCACGACCGCGAAGCCGAAGCTCGCCGTGCACACCCACGGCGGCTATCAGGTCTACGTCTACAGCATGGCGAAGTGGATGTTCGGCCTGAAGCCGAGCGACGTATGGTGGTCGACCTCGGACATCGGCTGGGTCGTCGGCCACAGCTACATCGTCTTCGGGCCGCTGCTCGTCGGTTGCGCCACGATCGCCTACGAGGGAGCGCTCGACCACCCGGACGCGGAGACCTTCTACCGGATCGTCGAGCGTCACCGCGTCACCGGTATCTTTACCTCACCGACCGCGGTGCGGCTCCTCATGCGCTACGGCAACGCGCCGGCGACGAGACACGACCTGACCTCGGTCGAGCGGGCGTTCTGCGCGGGAGAGGTGCTCAACGCGCCGGCCTGGGAGTGGTTCCAGAAGGAGGCGTTCGGGGACCGCATCCCGGTCATCGACCACTACTGGCAGACCGAGACCGGCGGCCCCATCGTCGGCAACCCGTACGGCATCGCGCTCCTGCCGATCAAGCCGGGCTCGGGCGGCGTGCCGCTCGCCGGCATCGAGGCCAAGGTGCTGACGCCGGAGGGCGGGCCATGCGGACCGGACGAGAAGGGCATCTTCGTCATCACGCGGCCGTTCCCGGGGCTGACCGCGCGTCTTTGGGGCGAGCCGGAGCGCTACGCGGCCGACTACTGGGACAAGGTGCCTGGCCAGCGGGTGTACTTCACCGGGGACGCGACGTCGATCGACAGCGACGGGTACGTCTGGTTCAGCGGCCGGGCCGACGAGATCATCAAGATCGCGGATCACCGCATCGGGACGATCGAGGTCGAGACCGCGTTCCTCCGCAATCCCGCGGTCGCCGAGGCGGGGGTCACCGGACGGCCCGACGAGCTGCGCGGGCAGGTGATCTCCGCGTTCGTCGTGCTCAAGCAGGGCCATCGGCCGTCGGCTGACCTCAAGGCTGAGCTGCTCGCGACCGTGCGCAAGGAGCTCGGGCCGCTCGCGGTCATCGGCGAGCTGAACTTCGTCGACATGCTCCCGAAGACCCGGAGCGGGAAGATCATGCGCCGAGTCCTGAAGGCTGTGATCCTGGACAAGGATCCCGGCGACATCTCGACCATCGAGGACGAGGGCTCCGTCGAGGAAGCGCGTGAAGCCTGGCAGCAGCTGCGGACCGTTGTCGCGGACCGGAGCTGAGGCCAAGCCGCCCTGGTCCGCGGTCCCGCGGGCGATCAAGGATGACGTGGCGACGCTGCTCGGGTCGCCGGTCGCGCGCGCGGAGCGCGTGTACGGCGGGTACGCGCCGTCCGCGACCTTCCGGATGTTGCTCAGCGACGGTCGGCGCGCGTTCATGAAGGGCATCTACCCGCTCACGAACGACAGCGGCGTGATCTGGGACCTCGAGAACGAGGAGCGCATCTATCAGGACTGCGCTCCATTCATGCGACCGTGGGCGCCCGAGTACTTCGGCGGCGCACGGACCGACGGCTGGCGTGTGATGATCCTCGAGGACGTCGGGCCGCAGACGATGCCGCCCTGGACGCCAGCGAAATGGAAGGCCTGCGCCCGCTCGTACGCGGCGTTCCACGCGAACACCTTCGGAAAGCCGCTCCCGCGCTGGCTCTCGCGCGTCGAGCATCAGGACTTCGCGCCGTTCTGGGATCGCCTCGCGTCGAGCGGTGAGCTCCGCGCGACGGCGTCACTCGCAAAGCGCCGGGCGGACGAGGCGGAAGAGTGGCTCGATGTCGCGCTGCCTGTCCTCCGCGAGAACGCCGCGCTCCTTCTGAAGCTCCGGCCGCCGTTCGCGTTCCTGCACTTCGACACGCGCTCCGACAACATCCGGCTGCAGGGGCAGCTGCTGCGGATCTTCGACTGGAACTTCGCGTGCGCCGGGCCCATCGAGTTCGACGTGGCCGCGTTCGCGCAGACGATCGCGATGGAAGGCGGTCCCGAGCCGGAGCGCGTCGTCGCCGAGTACGATCTCGTGCTCCCGCTGCGTTCGGTCGCGCTCGATGCGTCGATCGCCGGGATCGCCGGCTATTTCGCCGACCGCGCGTGGCGCCCGGCGACGAAGGGCCTCCCCCGGATCCGCTCCGTCCAGCGGCGGCAGCTCAAAGCCACGCTCGCCTGGGCCGCGCGGCACTTCGACCTCCCCGAGCCGCGCTGGCTCGCGGCCGTCGCGAACTAGCCGCATGCCGGAGTGGCCCGAGCTGCGCGTGATGCAGGAGCGCATCGCCGCGGCGCTCGCGGGCAAGAGGGTCGTGGCCGTCCGCGTCGGCGATCCAGTGGTCCTTCGCGCGCTGAAGCCGGTCGACCAGCTCCTTGTCGGCCGGACGCTCCGGTCGGTCACGCACCACGGCAAGTTCTTGATCTTCGCGTTCGACGGCCTCGACATGACGGTCAACCCGATGCTCGCCGGCATCTTCTCGCTGCAGCCGGTCGGCGCGAAGGCCACGAAAGACACCCGGATGCGCCTCGAGTTCGAGGGGGGGACCGAGCTCCGGTACCGCGACGACGTGCGGATGGGCAAGGTCTACGTGGGGATCGAGGCTCCGGGCCTCTCCGACATCGGGCCCGATGCGGGGACGCTGGACTGGAGCGAAGCGACGTTCAGCGAGCGCGCGAGAGCGAAGCGCAGCGAGGTCCGGAACCTGTTGCAGGACCAGACGTTCGTGAGCGGGATCGGGAACGCGTACGCCGACGAGATCCTGTGGGACGCGAAGCTCCACCCGAAGCGGCGCGTCGGCTCGCTCACGACGGACGAGATGCGCCGCTTCTACGCGTCTCTGCGCTCGGTCGTCGCGAAGGGGCTCGCGGAGGTCGAGCAGGCGATGCCTCCGCAGCTCGGCGAGAAGCCGCGGGCCCACATGCGGGCGCGCGGGCGGGCCGGCACGCCATGCCCACGTTGTGGCGCGACGCTGATGCGGCGCCGAAAGGGCCTCGACGACGTCGACCTCTGCCCGAAGTGCCAGCCCGCGCCAAAAGGTCAGCTGTACTGAGCTAGCTGGCGAGTGCCCGCGGCGTGACGCGCAGCATGTCGAGCCAGCGGATGATGTCGCCGACCGGCATCGGCCGAGCGATGTGGAAGCCCTGGACGATGTCGCAGCCGAGCAGGATCAAGCGGTCCCACTGCTCCTGCGTTTCGACGCCCTCAGCGACGACCGCGAATCCGAGCCGGTGGCCAAGGTCGACGGTCGCGCCGACGATCGTCGACCCGGAGGCGTCCGCGGACGACAGGTCGTGGATGAACGATTGGTCGATCTTGACCTCTTCGAGGGGCAGACGGTGGAGGTACGAGAGCGAGGAGTACCCGCTGCCGAAGTCGTCGAGGGCGAAGCGCACACCGATCGCGCGCAACTGATTCAGCGTCTCCATCGCGCGCTCCGGCTCGGCGAGCAGCACGCTCTCGGTGATCTCGAAGCGCAGCGCGGACGCCGGGACGTCGTGCTTGCGCAGGAGCTCTCGGACCAGGTCCGGGAGCAGTGGATCGAGGAGGTTGCGGGTCGAGAGGTTCACCGCGACGGGGCAGTCGTGGGTCCGCGCCCGCCAGAGCCGGACATCGCGGAGCGCGAGGTCGAGGACGCGTTCCGTGAGCGGCTTGATCAGGCCGGTCTGCTCGGCCAGCGGTATGAACGCTCCCGGCGCGATGAGTCCGCGCGTCGGGTGGCGCCAGCGGACCAGCGCCTCCACGCTCGTGACCCGACCGGTGCGCAGGCTGACGAGGGGCTGGTATTCGAGCACGAGCTCGCCGTCCTCGATCCCCCGGCGGAGCTCGGCCAGCTGGCCAAGACGGTCGGCACCGCGCCGATCCTGTTCAGGCGCGTAGACGCTGTAGCCGTTTCCGAGCTCAGACTTGGCGGCGTACATCGCGATGTCAGCGCGCTGCAACAGGAGCTGGGCGGTATCGCCGTGGCTCGGGTAGACCGCGACGCCGACGCTCGCGCCCACGACCAGCGTTTCGGCCTGGACGGGGAATGGTCGCTCGAGCGACTTGAGGAGCGATGCGGCGATGCGGCCCGCGCTCGACGCGTCGGCCCCGGGAAGGACGACGGCGAACTCGTCGCCACCGAGCCGCGCGACGGTGTCGGCCTCGCGGAGGCTCGCCTGGAATCGCGGTCCGACCTGGGTCAGCAACGCGTCGCCGACATGGTGGCCGAAGCTGTCGTTGACGGACTTGAATTCGTCAAGGTCGATGAGGAGGAGCGCGAGCGATTCATTGCGGCGCCGCGCGAAATGGATCGCCTGATCCAGACGGTCGTGGAGGAGCGTACGGTTCGGCAGCCCGGTCAGGATGTCATGAAGCGCCTGGTGAGCGAGCGCGTCCTCGGCGTACCTGCGGTCGGTGACGTCGCGGGCGATCAGTACGAGGCGCGCGCTGCTGCTCGTACCGAACGGCTTGAGCGCGATCTCGAGGTACCGGCGCTCCCCTCCAGGGCGGAGGATGGGAACCTCGATCGTCATGCTCTGCTCGGTCTGGACGTGCGTCTCGACCTTCGCGCGGAAGGCATCGCGCGCGTCCGGCGCGACGAGGTCGTACATGGATCGCATGTCGCCGATCCCATCGAGCGGGCGGCCGAGCAGGTTCGCGAACGCTTCGTTCATGTAGACGGTGCGACCGCTCTCGGTGAGGAGGACGAGCTGCCCTAGATCGCTCTGCGCCCGTAGGAGCGCTTCGTAGCGTTCGGTCTCCTCGTCGCTGTGCCGGCGAAGCGCTTCGAGCTGCCAGATGATGCCGGCCATGAACAGTGCCACGATCAGGAAGATCGCGGGCTCGAACACCAGGCGTTGGGGGAGGAGGGCGTAGCCGAAGGCGAGCTCCCGGTAGACCGAGATCCCGAGGAACACCGCGATCGCGACGCTCGCGGTGAACAGGCTGCCGAGCCGTCCGAAGCGGAAGGCCCCGCCCATGACGAGGAAGATGCCGATGATCGACTGCGGCCAGTCGGGGTCCGGCGCGAAGATGAGCATCGCCAGGATCACGACACCGGTGTCGGCGATCTGCGCGACATATGCGTGACGGAGGCGTGGGATGACGATCGCGCCGGCGACCAGGCTGAGCGCGAGCGCCGCGAGGTACCCGACGCCGGTCGTCTGGAAAAGGGGTGCGATCGCCACGACCGCGATCGCGCCGACCCAGCGGGCGTTGTTGATCGCCCGCTCGAGACGCGGCATCTCCATCACCGGAAGACCCGTCGGGATCATCGCGCCAGTCTCGCGTCGTGCCGCCTCCCGCGGCCCCCCCGACAGAGGGACGGCACGGCATACTCACCCGGACGAAGGGGGGAGTACTGCCTGTGGGCACCGTGAACGTCAGTCGCGAGGCACCCATCGCGGTCGTGCAGCTCAACCGTCCCGAGGTCCTGAACGCGCTGTCCGAGGAGCTCATGGACGAGCTCGTGGCGTCGCTGGAGACGCTCGACACCGAAGCCGAGATCCGCTGCATCATCCTCACCGGAAGCGAGAAGGCCTTCGCGTCCGGGGCGGACATCAAGAAGTCGTTCGTCGAGGCGACCCCCGCGAGCATGCTCGAGCAGGACCTCACCAGCCGTTGGGAGCGCGTGCGGAAGATCCGCAAGCCGATCATCGCGGCGGTGTCCGGCTACTGCCTTGGCGGTGGCTGCGAGCTCGCGATGACCTGCGACATCATCGTGGCGAGCGAGACCGCGCAGTTCGGGCAGCCCGAGGTGAACCTCGGGATCATCCCCGGCGGGGGCGGCACCCAGCGGCTCACGCGCGTCGTCGGCAAGTACCGCGCGATGGAGATCATCCTGACCGGCCGCCGGGTCAGGGCCGACGAGGCGAAGGCCATTGGCCTCGTCTCGCAGGTCTATCCCGCGGCGTCGTGGCTCGACGACGCCAAGGCCCTTGCGCGCACGATCGCCGAGAAGCCGCCGATCGCCGTGCGCCTCGCGACCGAGGCCGTCGACCTCGCGTGGAACTCGACGCTCGACGCGGGCCTCGAGTTCGAGCGCAAGGCGTTCTACCTCCTGTTCTCGACCGAGGACAAGAAGGAGGGCGTCGACGCATTCGTGAACAAGCGGAAGGCCGTGTTCAGGGGAAAGTGAGCGGCCTTCACGTCGAGCGCGACGGCGGCGTCGCGGTCCTGATGCTCGATCGCGCGGATGTCCTCAACGCCTTCGACGAGGCGCTCACGTCCGCGCTCGGCGCGGCGGTGAACGACGCGGCCGCCGACCCGGCCGTTCGCGCGGTCGTGCTCACGGGCGCGGGTCGTGCCTTCTCCGCCGGCCAGGATCTCCGCGACCGCGCGGTGGCGATCGAGCGCGGTGCGGACCTGCGACTGGGAGACGAGTTGCGGCGCCGCTACCACCCGGTGATCAGGGCGATCCGAACGATGCGCAAGCCGGTGATCGCCGCGGTGAACGGGATCGCATCGGGCGCGGGTTTCGGGCTCGTCGCCGCCTGCGACGTCCGGGTCGCGTCAGCCGCCGCGTCGTTCCGCGCGGGGTGGGGTCGCGTCGGGCTCGTCCCGGACGCCGGCTCCGCGTACTTCCTCCCGCGCATCGTCGGGTGGGGCCGGGCGTTCGACATGGTCCTGAGCGGCGAGCCCGTCGACGCGAACGAGGCTCTACGCATCGGCCTGGTCACACGCGTCTGGCGCGACGAGGAGTTCAGGCTGCAGTTACGCGCGTACGCCGCCGCCGTCGCGGCCGGCGCGACGGAGGCCTATGCCCTGACGAAGGAGGGATTGAACGCGGCGTGGGAGCGCGATTTCGAGTCGTTCCTGGAGGTCGAGGCGGGCCTGCAGGACCGGGCCGGCCGGACGCACGACTACGCGGAGGGCGTTCGCGCCTTCCTCGGCAAGCGGACCCCTCGCTTCACGGGGTCCTGACAGGCGAGGGTCCCCGTTCGCTCGGTGGTACGGCTATCGTTCGGGCCGCACATCACGGTGCTGGAGGGATCGGATGAGCGGCTC
>Ga0070708_100004133_pt1 | contig 11394 bp, 14 predicted proteins | sample KBSK5503metaG_FD_65469 | JGI IMG/M metagenome (GOLD analysis project Ga0070708, IMG submission 65469) | Corn, switchgrass and miscanthus rhizosphere microbial communities from Kellogg Biological Station, Michigan, USA - KBS K5-50-3 metaG | ecosystem: Host-associated > Plants > Roots >...
GCCTCGTAGACGTCCATCAACACCGCCTCGAGCTCGCCGCACGTCGTCGTGACCTGACGGACGCTGGCGTCGCACTCGGCGATGACCTGCGCCTCGGGCACGGGGCCCGTCCCCGGCAGAACCACCTCGACCGTTCCCGCGCGACGGCGGGCGCTGGCGTTGACGATGACCGCGCCCGGGTTCTGCATCGACGCGCCAACGGCCCGGAGGGCTCGGCGGCTGAGACCCTCCGCCACCTGGCAGGCCTCGGCGTAGCGGTGGAGGACGGCGTCCACGACGTCGTCGACCGAGCAGGCACACGACGAGTCGTGGGCGGCGTTGCGGATGACATCGGTCCACGCGATGTCGAGAAGCCGTTGCGGCCACTCGGACGGCGGAAGGAACAGTGCAGAGAGCGGCTCGGCCAGCCGTTCCAGATCGCGTTCGGCACCCGCCGCCGACTGCTTGACGTCGACGCGGTTGGACAGAACGCCCATCAGCAGGTTGGCGCGCGCCCCCGAGCGCAGCTCGCCGGTCCACGTCGGGATGCCGTCGGTGGGTGCGCCCTCGAGGTAGGTGCGCAGCGACGTCACCGTCAGGGCGTAGTCCGTCTGCGCGGCGTTGGCCCGCGACACCACGCTGCCGAGCCACGGCTGGGGGGTGGCGTGGTCGGCGCCGTTCATGAGCAGCATGCCGTCGAGGAGGGCGCCGCCCAGCTCGGCTTCGTGGGCCCGGATCCGGCGCAGGAGTCCCTCGGGGTCGTCGGGGATCGACGCGCCGTTCCCGTACCCGACGGGGAGGTACTCGGCCCGCACCTGCGAACCGTCGGGTGCCCGCCACCAGAACGCGGTGCGGTCGATCTGTGAGGGAACGCCCCGCCACACCACTGCGTGCTCGAAGCCCGCGAGGCGCAGGAGCTGGGGCATCTGGGCCACGTGACCGAACATGTCCGGGAGGTAGCCGACGTTCATGTGGCCGCCGAACCCGGCCGCCCGGGCCATGCCCAGCTGGAGGTCGCGGACCATCGTCTCTCCGGAGACGCAGAACTCGTCCATCAGCACGTACCACGGCCCAATCGACAAGCGGCCCGACGTCACCAGCTCACGGATCACCGGCGCAGCGTCGGGACGCACCTCGAGGTAGTCGTCGACCGCCGCCATCTGGCCGTCGAGCATGAAGTGGGCGCCGGCCTCGCCGCTCGCCAGCCGCGGCAGCAGCCCGTCGAGCACATCGACCAGCCGCAGCCGGAACGTCTGGAACGGCCGGTACCACTCGCGGTCCCAGTGGGTGTGGGGGACGATGGCGACGGTGCGAGACATCGGTCGTACCATCAAAGCATGCGCATTGCCTTTGGCACGGACGAACGGACGCCGCTCACCGATGCCATCGGGCAGGCCCTACAAGACGCCGGCCACGACGTCGTGCTCCGCCTGGAGGACGAGCCCTGGCCCGACGTCGGCCGCCGGGTCGGGCAGGCGGTGGCCGAGGGTGAGGCCGACCGCGGCATCGTGTGCTGTTGGACGGGCACGGGCGTGTCCATCGCCGCCAACAAGGTCGCGGGGGTGAGGGCGGCGCTGTGCACCGACGCCGAAACCGCCCGCGGCGCCCGCAAGTGGAACGACGCCAACGTGATGGCGATGGGGCTACGGCTGACGTCGCCCACGGTCGCCCAGGAGATGATCGAGGCGTTCCTCACCACCGCCGCCGACCCCGACGAGGCCGAAACGATCGGTCGCGTCGGTTAGGTTCAGGCCATGCCGCGTTACATCATGCTGTCCACGATCGGACCCGACGGCGCCGCCACGCTGCGCGAGAACCCGGAGCGCCTCAAGGAGGTCAACACCGAGGTCGAGGCCATGGGCGTGACGGTCCTCGAGCAGTACGCCCTGCTCGGCGACTACGACTTTTTGAACATCGTCGAGGCTCCTGACGTCGATACCGTCGCCCGTATGGCGATTTCGCTGGCCGCGCGGGGCACGCTGAAGACGCGCACGATGCCGGCCATCCCCATCGACGAGTTCATCGCCGCGCTGAAGGGCTAGCGCCGGGGGGAACCGATGGAAACGCTCGAGGCGGCGCGCGCCGCGTTCGCCGACCACGACTGGGTCGGCGCCCACGACGCGTTCACCGCCGCCGGGGCGCACGCGCCTCTTGATGCCGACGACCTGGCATCGCTCCGCGAAGCCTCATGGTGGCTCGGCCTCATGGACGAGGCCCTCGCAGCCGCGGAGGGCGCGTACACCCGCTACCTCGAAGCGTCCAACAACCGTGGCGCGGCCTACCAGGCCTGGGAGATCGCGTACTCGCACTTCCTGAAGGGTGACGAAGCCGTCGGCGGTGGGTGGATGGGCCGGGTGCAACGACTCCTCGCAGAGGAGCCGGACTGTGCCGAGCAGGGCTACCTCCTCTACTTCTTCGTCGAGTCCTCGCTCGACGCCGGCGAGGAGACCCTCAACAAAGCGCGCAAGGTTCAGGCCTTCGGCCGGCGCAACGCCAACCGCAACCTCATCGCCGCGGGGATCGTGGCCGAGGGCAGGGTCATGATCAAGCTCGGACAGACGCGACCAGGTCTCACCCTGCTCGACGAGGGCATGTTGGAGGCATCGTCCGGACAGCTCTCCCCGACCTTTGCCGGAAACATCTACTGCCATCTCATGGCCGCGTGCTACGAGCTCGGCGACGTTCGCCGCGCCCGCGCGTGGACCGAGGTCACCTCCGACTGGTGCGACCGGATGGCTCCCGCCGTCCTCTTCAAAGGGATCTGCCGAGTCCACCGCGCGCAGGTCATGCAGCTCAAAGGCGCCTGGACCGATGCCGAGGACGAAGCGTCACGCGTCTGTGCCGACATCGCTCACATCCACGCCGGCGTGGCGGCCGAGGGGCATTACCAACTCGGTGAGATCCGGCGGCTGCGTGGCGACCTCGAGGGAGCCGACGACGCCTACCGCGAGGCTCACCGTCTGGGCCGCGATCCCCAACCCGGACTCGCGCAGCTGCGGCTCGCCCAAGGCCGAACCGATGCCGCCGCGAAGGCCATATCCTCGGCGCTGGCCGGCGTCACCAACCCGCTGGCACGCGCTCGGCTTCTTCCCGCCCAGGTCGAGATCGCCATCGCCGCTGACGATCACAGAGCGGCTACGACCGCCGCAGACGAGCTTGGCGAGATCGCCTCCGCGTACGGCAGTTCCGGTCTCGAGGCGGCGGCAACGCTCGCCCGCGGGGCCGTGCTGCTGGCCGATGGCCGTACGGCCGACGCGGTCGAGACGTTGCGGTCGGCCTGCGCGGCCTGGCAGGACCTCGAGGCTCCGTACGACTGCGCGCGAGTGCGCGTCCTTCTCGCCCGCGCCTATCGCGCCTTGGGGGACAACGAAGCGGCGACGCGCGAGCTGGACGCCGCTCGGACCGTGTTCGAGCACCTGGGGGCCGACCTCGATGCCAAGGCGGTGAGCGACCAGGGCCGCGTTGCGCGTCCCAAGCGTCTCACCGAACGCGAGGTGGAGGTGCTCGCATTGCTGGCCGCGGGCAACACGAACCGACAGATCGCCGATGAGCTCGTCCTCAGCCAGAAGACGATCGCCCGCCACGTCTCCAACATCTTCACGAAGCTCGGTGTGACCACGCGCACGGCGGCGGCGTGGTTCGCCTTCGAGAACGGGCTCACCGCGCCCAAGGATGGGTAGATCTACCCATCCTCACTTCCCGGTAAATGGGTCACCGTCCCGATGATGCGCTGATCCCGCGTTCTTACGATCGCATCGTCAGCGTTCAGCGACTAACCGAAGGAGTGAGACATGGCCAAGACGTTCTTCTGTGAAAAGGACGGGATGACACTGCGCGGCGAGACCGATGACGAACTCGTCGCCAACGTGCACAACCACGTGGCGGAACACCACCCCGACCTGGTCGGACGGGTCCCGCGTGAGCTGATCCTCGCCGACGCCAAGCAGGCATAGGAGGAACCACGATGGGTCAGCTCTACATGCAGCGGTTCGAGTATCGGGGAGCCGTCGAGCGGGCCGCGCTCGACACCGCGTGGGGCAACGCCAACGTGGTGATGGCCAAGACCGGCAATTGGGGCGGCGTCGAGAAGGGCATCAAGCACCTCCATGGGTTCGGCACGGCCTGGGGCGGCTACGCCCTGATCGAGGTCGAGGACCCCGAGGCGCTCGTGGAGTACCAGCTCTTCCACGTGAACAACTACAGCCACCTCGTGAAGGTCACGATCGAACCGCTGGTCGACCTCGATGTTGCGTTCGAGCCGGCCTACGCGGAGATCAGGGCGGGCGGCTAGTACCACCACTGGCCGCGGCGCTTCTCGCGCTCGGGCCTCACGTCCTCGGCGAGGAAGGTGACCGGCAGCACCGAGCCGTCGGACAGCCGGCGGACGCGGTAGCCGCCGTCACCGACCTCGACGACCTCGAATCCGCGCACCCACCGCTGCTCGAACCGGTTGCGCACCTCGATGGCGGTGCCCGGCTCCAGCGACTCGTCGGCGATGACGCCCACCTCTGACATTCGGGGAAATCCTGACCTACCTGTCAACCACCGACAACCGTTTTCGCGTACACCGCGAGCATTTGCTCGATACTGGAAGCACGAGCCCCGAAGGCCGATGCGAGAAGAGTGACGGAGCGAGCAATGCACAAAGGGACGAGCGAGGGCTTGCGGGGCGAGCCCCAGACCGATCTCAAGCTCACCGAGTGGACCTCGTGCGGCGGCTGTGCGGCCAAGTGGGGGGCGTCGCCTCTCAGCGCGCTCGTGCAGTCGCTGGCGGGTTCGCTCGACCCGAGCCTGCTCGTGGGACTGGCCCCGTTTGACGACGCCGCCGTGTACCGGGTGAGCGACGACGCCGCCCTCGTGCTGACCACCGACTTCTTCCCCCCGCTGGTCGACGACCCCGCCGACTTCGGCGCCATCGCCGCCTCCAACGCGTGCAGCGACGTCTTCGCCATGGGTGGTCGGGTGGTGCTGGCGCTCAACGTGGCCGCCTTCCCAGAGCGCCTGCCGGCCGACGCCGTCGCCGCCATTCTGAAAGGCGCGGCGGGGGTCGTCGAGGAGGCGGGCGGCGTCGTCGCCGGCGGGCACACGATCCGCTCGGAGGAGCCCATCTTCGGCCTGGCCGTGCAGGGGTTGGTCCACCCCGACGCGGTGTGGACCAAGGGCGGCGCTCGTCCCGGCGACGTGGTGCTGCTCTCCAAGCCGCTCGGGACCGGCATCGTCCTCGCCGGTGGAGACGCGGGGCATGTGGAGGCGGCGGTCGCGTCCATGCGCACGCTCAATCGCAGTGCGGCCGAGACGATTGCGTCGGTGGGCGAAGCGCCGGGCGCAGTCACCGACGTGACCGGTTTCGGCCTGCTCGGGCACTCATGGGAGGTGGCCGAGCGCTCGGGTGTCGTGGTCGACCTCGACGCCGCCGCGCTGCCGCTTCTGCCCGGCGCCCTGGAGGCGGCGACCGCCGGTGTGCGCACGGGCGGCGACGCCCGCAACCGCGAGTACCTCGTGGGCCACGTCGCCAGCTCGGCTGCGGAGCCGTTGGAGGCGTTGGCCTACGACCCGCAGACGTCGGGCGGACTGCTTGTGACGATGACACCGGAGGTCGCGCCGGCGTTGGCTGACGCCGGGTTCATTGCCGTCGGCCGGGTGGTCGCCGGCGAGGCGTCGGTGCGGCTGGCCTGAGGGGACTACGTCGCTTCGCCGCCGCCGATCGTGCGCACCCGCATGAGATAGAGGTCCTGCTCCTCCACCTCGCCGATGCGGGCGAGGGCGCCGTCGAGGTCGTCGTGAACCGTGATGTGCCGGCCGGAGAGGGCGTCGAGCTCGCCGGCGGCGATGCGCAGCAAGAGGTCGGCGACCCACGCGGGATCGGCCCCCCGCCCGTCGCTCAGCATCTGCTTGATCCACGCGCTCTTGCGCCCTTGGATCGAGTCGGGGGGCGAGTCGTCGGCCAGCGCCGCCTCGGAGAACCCGATGGGCAGGATGCCCGGGTGCACGCTGAACGCGGTGACGCCGTGGCGCCGGGTTTCGTGGGCGAGGTTCTCGGTGAACTTCACCACCGCGCCCTTCGAGACGACGTAAGCCGACATCATCGGCCACCGGAACACGCCGGCGCGGCTGGTGATGTTCACGACGCGACCGCGCTGGCGCGACACCATCTCCGGCACCACCAGGTGGGTGAAGAGGAAGACGCCGCCGAGGTTGACCTCCATGGTCCGCCACCACTCGTCGGGATCGACCTCCCACGCCAGTGCCGCGGGCCCCGGCATGCCCGCGTTGTTGATCAGCAGATCGACAGGGCCGAGTTGGCGGCGCAGGTCTTCGACGGCCGCGGTGGCCGCGTCCCGGTCGGTCACGTCGGCGGTCGCCGCCGCCGCCACGCCGCCATCGGCCTCGATGAGCTTGACCGTCTCGGCCAGCTCCTCCGCCGACCGGGCAACCAGTCCCACGGCCGCACCGGCCCCGGCCAGCGCGTGCGCCAGCACTCGGCCGACACCCCGCCCGCCGCCGGTGATCAACGCCACGGTCCCGTCCAGCTGACCCACGGGCGCCATTCCACTACGTTCGGGTCCGGTGCGTCGCCAGACCATCCCGAGCCTCAGCCGCGAGCGGGCGCTGTGGGCCGACGGGCACGCCGTCGTCGTCGGGATGGACGAGGTGGGACGAGGGGCGTGGGCGGGGCCGATCTCGGTGGGTGCGGCCGTCCTGCCGACCGACCGGCGGGTCTACAAGGTGCGCGACTCCAAGATGCTCACCGAGGACCAACGCGAGCGGCTGTTCGACCGGCTGACCGCATGGTGCGCGGCGTGGGGCGTGGGCCATGCCAGCCAGGTGGAGTGTGACGAGCTGGGCATGTCCGACGCCCAGCGGCTGGCCGCCCGCCGGGCCATCGAGGCCCTCGGCGTCGAGCCCGACGCCATCCTCGTCGACGGGAAGTGGGACTTCGCCGGCGGCGGACGGGCACAGCGCATCGTCAAGGGCGACGCCCTCTGCCTGTCGATCGCCACCGCCTCGATCCTCGCCAAGGTCACCCGCGACCGCATCATGCGCGAGGAGGCCGTCCATTTCCCCGGCTACGACTTCGAGCTCAACAAGGGCTACCCGTGCCCCCGCCACAAGGCCGCCCTCCAGGCCTGGGGACCCACGTCCATCCACCGCCGGGCCTGGGTCTTCATGGAGCACACGGTCTGGACAGGAGTAGGCCGCTACTCCCGCCAACCCGCCCTCTTCTAGCGGGCGCTCTACGGGCCTTGCGTGGCGTTGGGGCTGGTGTCGGTGGGGCCCTCGATGACGCCGCCGTTGTCGTGCGAGCCGCACGCCACGAGCGCGAGGGCGGCGGCGACGACGATGGCCGCGAGCTGCAACCGTCGCTTCCGCAGCGCGGCCCTCATCCGACGGCCGGCTCCTTGGGAAGGCCAAGCACCCGCTCGCCGATGATGTTGCGCATCACCTCGTCGGTGCCGCCGGCGACGCGGATGCCGGGGACGCCGAGCGCCAACTCGGCCCACGCGTAGGTGCCCCACTCGCCGGTGTCGGCCACCATCCGGGGGCCGAGCACCGCGGCGGCGAAGTCGGCGATGCGCCGCAGGTTGTTGGTAAGCGTCAGCTTGCCGATGGACATCTCGGGGCCGGGGAGGCCGCCGGCCTTGATCTTCGCCATCGCCCGCTGGTTCGTGTAGCGGGCCACCGCGCCGTTGATGTAGATCTCGGCGAGCCGCTGGCGGATGACCGGGTCGTCGGCCCTGCCGAAGTGCCGGGCCAGCTCGATGAGGCGCTCATGGCCGAGGGTGCCGAGACCGCCGCCCCCACCGCCGATCGACGCCCGTTCGTTCATGAGCGTGGTGAGGGCAACCGTCCACCCCTGGTTGACGTCGCCGAGGCGGTGGTCGTCGGGCACCCGCACATCAGTGAAGAACACCTCGTTGAACGACGCCCCACCGGTCATCTGCCGCAGCGGCCGTACCTCGATGCCGGGGGCGTGCATGTCGACGATGAACCCGCTGAGCCCCTTGTGCTTCGGCAGGTCGGGATCGGTGCGACAGATGATCTCGCCGATGTCGGAGAACTGCGCCCCCGACGTCCACACCTTCTGGCCGTTGATGACCCACTCGTCGCCGTCGCGCTCGGCCCTGGTCTGGAGCCCCGCCAGGTCGGAGCCGGCCACGGGCTCGCTGAACAGCTGGCAGCCGACGATGTCGGCGCGGTAGAGGCCCCGCAGGTAGGCGTCCTTCACCTTGTCGGTGGCGTGGGCGAGGATCGTCGGTGCCACCATGCCGAGGCCGATGCCGAACTGCGACTGCGACGGTGTGTCGTAGCCCGCCTCTAACGACGACCAGATCCGCTCGTAGGCCGTCGGCAGCTCGCGCCCGCCGTACTGGGCGGGGCCGCTGATCCAACCGAAGCCGCCGTCGAACACCCGCGCCCGCCACTCCTTCGCCGCCCTCAGGTCCTCGAGCTCCTCCTCGGGCGTGTGCTCCGTAAGGAGGCCGACCTCGTCGCTGCTCTCCCCCCAGGCGGTCGAGACCTCCGGTCGCAGTTTGGCGTTGGCTTCGAGGAACTCCAAGGCTTCGACGCGGAATTCGTCTTCGGAGATCGGCATGTTCGAGAGGCTACCGTCGCGAGCCAATGTCCCTGAGAGACGCGACCTTGCTGCGGGCGGCGGCCCTCTGGACGGTCTTCGTCTGGGTCACCCGCATCGGCAACATCCTCGGTGACTCCGACCGCAGCTTCGGTTTCAAGGCCGTGCACGTGCTGCTGGCGATCGTGTCCATCCTCTTCGCCCTGGCGATCTGGACGGTCGCGTCTCGAAACCGCAAGCGGCCGCGCGTCGAAGAGGACTAGCCCCTACATCTTCGGGCGCTCGTACCCGACCTGCGTGCCCTCGATGTCATCGGGGCGGCGGTGCGGCGGCCGCTCCGGCTCGTAGGTCCCGGGAACGTGCCTGCGGGGTCCGGACCACGGGGCAGGCACGGCGATCGTCTGATCGGCCAGCGCGTACGCCGTGCTCTCGTAGTTCACCCGCCACCCCTTGAAGTGGGGCCACGCCTCTTCGGCGCTGCGCTCCATCGGGAAGTTGACCGCCCGGAGGCGGTCGACCGCCACCTCGAACTCCTCGAACGTCAGAGCAATGGGGTCGGTGGGCAGCGGGTCGGGGTTGAACGGCAGCCCGAACGCCCGGCAGATGTCGCGCAGGCAGGTGAAGCCCATGCGGAGACAGAGGCGCGCTTCGGACGGCACCCGCTCGGGGGCGAGCGCGTTGTAGAGCGCGGCCGAGTCGAGCACCGCGAGGAGCGCGACCACCCACGACCGCAGCGGGTGCGGGGAGCGGAGGCTGACCGTCACCGCGTAGCTGGTGTGGCTCTCATCGACATCGGCCGCCCAGCGCTCCCAGTCGGCGTAGAAGCCGGCCAGGTTGTCGACGATGCCGACGAGCTGATGGCGGATCAGGATCTCCGGGCCCCACGCCGGAGTGCCGGCGCGGCTCTCCAGCATGGTGACGAGCGTCTCCCGGCGGTTGAAGGCGCCATAGATCGTCGGCAGGTAGGCGATCTCGAGGGCGACGATCAGCAGCCCGGTAGCGGCGGCCGCGAACGCCACCGCCGTGGGCGCCACACGGGGCGACGACGCGAAGCCCAGCGTGAACAACGACGAGCCGCTTTCCCTCACGGCGTCGGCGAACGCCCCGGCGGCGAAGCCCCAGATGAGCAGCGCGTACGCGAGGAGATACAGCACGAGCCAGGTGGCGAAGATCGACAGCAGCGCCACCGGGGCGGCGAGGGCGAGGATGCGGTCCTTCGTCTCGTAGGAGTCGAAGCGCCGGGCGACGGTGAGGAAGGCCCCCCGGACGATCCGCCGCCCGACGAGCACGCTGATGCGCGACGGGATGCCGCGGGGGATGACCAGGGTGGCGAGCACGCTCATGCTGGCGGCCAGCACGATGAGCAAGCCGCCGGCGACCGACAGGACACGGAGCGCGATCACTCAGGAAGACGCGACTTGGCTGGCGGGGATCTTGTCCTCGCCGATCGTGGGCTCCGCCTTGAAACGCCCGCGGCGGTGGTCGTAGATGTCGCGGGCGATGACCTGGATGACGCCGGCCGCCGGGATCGCCAGGAGGGCCCCCAACAGGCCGGCGAGCTCGACGCCTATGAGCACGCTGACCAGCACCGCCAGCTGATTGATCTGGACGGTCTTCGACATGATCGCCACCTGCAGCACGTGGTTCTCGAACTGCTGGTAGACGACATAGACGATGATCATGGCGATGCCCGCGGGCGTCGAGTGGATGAACGCCACCCCGATGGTGGGGATGGCGCCGAGGGTGGCGCCGACGAGCGGGATCAGGTCGGCGAAGCCGACCCAGAGGGCGAGGACACCCTTGAACGGCACGCCGAGGATCGCCAGCGAGACGTAGGTGATGACGCCGGCGATGATGCTTATGAGCACGTTGCCGAAGACGTAGCCGGTCATGGCGCGTGCGCAGTCGATGGCTACCGGCTTCACCCGATCTCGGGTCGGGGGCGACAGCATGCCCAGCCCGCCTTCGAGGAGCCCCGGGCCGTACAGCACCATGAGGAACGCCAGAACCAGCACGGTGATCATCGCGGCGAGGCCTCGGGCGACGCTGCGGGCGACGTCGACGGCCTTGCCGCTCGACTTCGACACCGACTTGCGCAGCTTGGCCTGGTTGCGCTTCACCCAGTCGTCGAGGTCGTAGCGCTTGACGAGATGACCGATGGTGCCCTTGCCGGCACGGGCGTCCTTGACGTAGGTCGGGAAGCGATCGGCGAAGTGGCGGGTCTGGTCGATGAGCGGGCGGATGAACGCGTACAGCATCCCAGCGACCAGGCCGAGCCCAATGAGAAAAACCAGCGCGGCCGAGATCCCGCGGCGTATGTGGAGCCGGTTTTCGAGGAACGCCACCGGCGGGTTGAGGATCACGGCGAAGAACGCGGCCACGATCAGGAGGGCCTCGATGCGGGCCAGCAACACGACCAGGTACAGCCCGATGACGGTGGCGAGCACCAGGCCGATCGTGGCCATGATCGTGCGTACCGGGACGTGATCCCGCCGCTCGGGCATCCGGCCGAAACCCTATCCAGGCGCTATGTTCCCTCCCGCCATGGGCCAGCTGATCACGGTCACCGAAAAGCCGACGTCGCGGCCCGACGTGGTGCGCTTCGACCTCAATCGCAGCCTCAGCGGGATGAGCCACGAGCGTTTCGCCGCCGGCGACGAGATCAAGGGTGACCGGCCCGTCGACGAGCTGGCGCGACGTCTGTTCGCGCACGGGGGCGTCGAGAATGTGCACATCTATTCCAACGTGGTGACCATCCGGCTGGCCGCGGGAGCCACGAGCGCAGGCCTCGGTGACATCATCCACGGGCTGTTCACGTATTACGTGGAAGGCGTCACGCCCGC
>Ga0070708_100004136_pt1 | contig 11387 bp, 9 predicted proteins | sample KBSK5503metaG_FD_65469 | JGI IMG/M metagenome (GOLD analysis project Ga0070708, IMG submission 65469) | Corn, switchgrass and miscanthus rhizosphere microbial communities from Kellogg Biological Station, Michigan, USA - KBS K5-50-3 metaG | ecosystem: Host-associated > Plants > Roots >...
TGACGGCGCATCCGGACGAGGCACGCTATACCGATTCTCCCGCGGTAGCCGTCGTCGAGGACGGTCTTCGGTGTCGCGTCAGCGGTCCCTCCGGCGAGGACCTGGCAACAGACATGCCGAGCAGCGTGGGCGGGGATGGCACAGCTCCGAGCCCTGGCTGGTTTCTGCGAGCCGCAGAGGCGAGCTGCGTGGCGACGCTGATCGTTATGCGATCGGCGGTTCTTGGGGCGGAGGTAGGCAGGGTCGAGGTCACGGTCGACAGTGAGTCTGACGACGGGGGCATCCTGGGCCTGGACGCTTCGATACCCGCTGGGCCGTTGACCGGACGTGTGCTCGTCACCTTCCCCGGAGGCACCGCGCCGGAGCCGCTCCTCCGCGAGATCGCGACCTGGGCGTTCGACCATTGCCCGGTCACGGATGCTGTCCGCCGCGCCATCCCGCTCGAACTCCGCATGGAGACCGAGTAACCAATGTTGACGACGTGATGACAATGCGCCGTGGGTAACAGCGGGTCGGATCGGCTCTTCTCCTGGCTCCTTGTCATCCTCATTGCGGCTGGCGCTTTCTTCGGCCTGGCGCCATTCCTTGCTCCCGCCCAGTTCGCCTCAGCGACTGGATTCATCGGTGAGGATGTCTTCATGTACCGATTGGCGGGCGCCGCGTCCTTCGCGTACGCAGTCGGCCTGGCCGTCGGCCTCCGGGCCAACTGGGAGGCGCTGCGTATCCCCATTGCCGCCACCGCAACCTTCAACGTGGCCTCGATCGCGGCGTGCGTCGCGGCGATGGCGGCTGGCTCGCCACAGCCGGTCGTCTACCTGATCCTCGCCGCCTCCATCCTCTTCACCGTCGCGACGCTGTACTTTCTCGCCCAACCGCCCCCGAGTCGCGTGACCGCCCAGGGACCGGTGCCTACGATGGCGCCCTGGATCGTGGCCCTGTTTGCGATTGGCGTGGTGGCCGCCGCCTTCTTTGGCCTCGCCGCTCTCATTGCGGCGGGCGCATTCGGTCAATTCGTTGGCTACAGCGGCACCGATGACTTCGTCTATCGCCAGGGCGGGGCGGCCACGACAGGTGCAGCCCTCGGCGGGCTGCTCGTGCTCTTTTCTCGTCGCTGGGAGGCCGCCCGCCTGCCGGCCGTGATGGCGCTGACGTTCAACGGGCTCAGCGTGGTGGCCGCCGTCCTGGACATCGCCGCCGGAGGGCCGCCCATTGGCGGTCTCATTCTCCTGGCGGCCGTGGTTGTGACGGTCGGGATGGGCGCCGCGCTGGTCCGCGGAGGTCGCTAGGCTCGAGCCGGGTGCTGCCGGTCCTGGCGACGCGGGAGCTCTAGACCTCCTCCCCCGCCAGGACACGCCGGAATGCCTCCTCATCGAGGACCGTCACGCCCAGCTTCTCAGCCCGAGCGAGCTTGCTCCCTGCCTTCTCCCCAGCGACCAGGTAGTCCGTCTTCGCGCTCACCGAACCAGCTGCGTGCCCGCCGGCGGCGCGGATCGCCGCTTCCGCTTCTTCGCGACTTAAGCCCTGAAGGGCCCCGGTCACGACGAGCGTCTTGCCGGCAAGCGGACCTTGCGCCCCATCGACCGGGGCGCCAGGTGGAGGCGCCTCGGCAACGACCCCTGCGCCGACGAGCTGCCGGAGCGTGTCGCGCGTGTGGTCGTAAGCGAAGTAGGCGGCGATCCCTTCAGCCACCACCCCGCCGACGCCGAAGACGGCGGTCAACTCCTCTGCCGAGGCACTCCACAGCCGGTCGGCAACGCGCCGTGTCCAGGCTTCCTCGGTCTCGTCCTCGCCACGAGGGTTCTCGCGCGCCAGCCAGGCGGCCAGGTCGATGGCGGTCTGCTCCCCGACGTGGCGCATGCCGAGCGCGTTGATGATGCGGGCCAGCGGCCGCCTTCGCGAGGCCTGGATGGCGGCGTGCAGGTTCTCGGCTGACTTGCGGGCGAATCGGTCGAGACCTTCGAGAGTTTCGACATCGAGCCGATACAGGTCCGCCGGCTCCGCCAGCAGTCCCCGCTCCACGAGCTGGTTCACCACCGCATAGCCCGCACCCTCGATGTCCATCCCCCCGCGTCCCGTGAAGTGAAGCAGCCCGCCCAGCCGCTGCGCCGGACACCATGGGTTCGGGCAGCGCCAGACGACCTCGCCCTCCTCGTGGACCGCTGGCGTGCCGCAGACCGGGCACCGCTCGGGCATCTCCCAGATCGTCTCCGTGCCGTCGCGGGCGTCCACAACCGGCCCGACGACGTCCGGGATCACGTCGCCGGCACGCTGCAGCACGACGGTGTCACCCACGCGCAGGTCTCTGCGGCGGATCTCATCGAGGTTGTGGAGGGTCGCGTTGCGCACCGTGGTGCCGCCCACGAAGACGGGGGTGAGGTGCGCAACGGGCGTCAGGGCGCCGGTGCGACCCACGTAGACGTCGATCGCTTCGAGCTTGGTGGTTACCTGCTGGGCCGGGAACTTGTAGGCGGTCGCCCAGCGCGGGGAACGGGAAACGAATCCGAGCCGCTCCTGGCTCGCCAGCGAGTCGACCTTGATGACGATCCCATCGGTCTCATAGTCGAGGGCTCGACGAGCCTCGCCCCATTGCTCGACGTAGGCGATGACGTCGTCGATCCCATGCACCCGACGAATATTGGGATTGACCGCGAAGCCAAGCGCTCTGATCAGCTCAAGCGACTCCCAATGCGTCTTGAGCCCGTGAGCTCCGACGAGCTGATAGCACCAGACCGATAGGCGCCGGCTCGCCGTGACAGCCGGATCCTTCTGGCGCACCGTGCCGGCGGCGGTGTTGCGTGCGTTGGCGTAGAGTGGCTTGCCGGCCTTTTCGAGCTGCTCGTTGAGGTCCGCGAAGGCACCACGCGGCATGTAGACCTCGCCGCGGACCTCGAAGGTGTCGCCCGGCGGATCAGCCCGCAACTTGAGCGGGATGGCCCGAACGGTGCGCAGGTTGACGGTGACGTCCTCACCCGTCAGGCCGTCGCCGCGGGTGGCGCCGCGGTCGAAGTTGCGGCCCTGGTAGCGCAGCGAGATGGCGAGCCCGTCGATCTTGAGTTCGCAGACGTACTGGACGGCCGGATCATCAGCGCCCAGTCCGAGGCCGCGCCGGACACGCTGATCGAACTCGCGGAGCTCGTCGTGGCCGAAGCTGTTTCCCAGTGACAGCATCGGAAAGTCGTGGCGGACCTCCGCAAAGCCTGCCTGGGGCTTGGCGCCGACACGCTGAGTCGGCGAGTCGGGGGTGACGAGGTCCGGGTGCGCCGCCTCCAGGACCTGGAGCTCGCGCAGCATGCGGTCCCACGCCTGATCCTCGATGGACGGCGCGTCCAGTACGTAGTACGCGTAGTTCGCGTCGTCGATAGCGGTGCGCAGCTCCGCGGCGCGCTCAGCCGGCTCCCTGACTTGTTCGGGTTGCGCGGCTTGTTCGGGTGCGACCTTCGCTCGACCGGCCATCCGTCGATTCTACGGGCGCTGGGCACGGCCGTCGCCGCCGCTGGTAGGCCCGGGCACCGCTCCCAGCCCCGCGCAAGCCCCGCGTGTCAGATGTGATGAGCCTAACGGCGGTCGAGGGAGGGAGCTGCCCCTCCGGCCCGGTCGCCGAGACATTCACGACGGCGAGATGTCAGCCGCCATGAGCAAATCGCGTCGGGGGCGACGCGCGAGGGAGCCCCAACGAACGCAACGCTCACCCAGGCCTACATGGGATCCGCGGCCGACCCCGACCTACGGGAGGCAGCTTCCTAGCCGATGTGGTACTCGAGCTGAAACGTGGCCTGCGGCCCGGGCCCAGCCTTGAACGAACCGCTGCCCGTGATACCGCCCAGATCGCCCCGTCCCGAACCAGGAACGATCGTCCACTCCCCCTCGGATGTCGACCCGTTGAATTCGCCGTTCGCCGTGAGGACGAAGCTCCCACGTCGAGCGTCGAGCGTGGCGTCGATCACCTGCATCCCGACGTAGGTTGCGGTTCCGTCCTCCTGGTAGCACATCAACCACTCGATGCCCCCCGTCCCCACGATGGCGCCGGAGAATTCCTGCGTCCCGCTGGCATGCGTCAGTTTGCCCGGCTTCCGGTCGGCGTAGGTCTCCTCGTGCCAACCAGTCACCTTGAACTCGCCACGAACCTCGGTCATCTTGATCACCTCCTCGCGCGCCCGGCTACGCGTCATCATCGGGCTCGGGCTCCTCCTCCCCGTTGAACCATGCACGAATCTGGCCCGTGTGCTCCGCGAAGTGGTCGGGTCCGTCGTAGCGGACCACCTCCTCCACCGTGTCGCCATTTCCGAGTCCCAAGTCGAGCAGCGCATCCGAGATACCCTCGATCGCTGCCTGGAACCGGCGGAACGCAGCCTCCTCGCGCTCGATCGCCGCATCCATTGAGAGTCCGCGTCCTTCCGAAACGACGCGGTCATTCATTGCATCGGTCTGGGAGGAGTCAAATACGAACTCGGCTCGACGCCCGTCCGCCGCCAGGGCCAGCGCATTGGCCGCGTGATCGGACCAGAAGGCAACGTGCACGACCAGGTCCCGCGCACTCCACGCCCCGACCAGGCCCGGCGCCGTCCGAAGGTCCGGGTGAACGTCCGCCAGCGCGCCTAGGAAGTCGGCGTGGCGATCCGTAAGCTCCGTCAGCAGAGGATCGCGGCGTCGCTCGCCCGCGGTCGCGGGCTCGCCCGCACCCGCAGGCTCGGTCATCGCGACCCTCCCGCTTCGCCGGTCACGACCCTCCCGCCTCGCCCGTCACCTTGAGCAGGTCCTGCGCGTGCTCGCGATAGTGGTCCGCCCCGTCATCGCGGATGACCTGCTCGAGTGAATCGCCGTAGGTCACGCATTCATCGAGCCATTCCGGATCCGCGGCACGCAGCCGGTCGCGGAGCGCGGTGAATGCCGCCTCCTCGCGTCGCTGCACTGTATCCAAGTCCGTCTCGCGCGCGACGCGCGCCACGACCGCGTTACGCGCGTCGACGTCCAGCTCGTCCTCTCCGAACTCCGCGGTCCGTCCGAGCTCCGCGAAATGCAGTGCCTCGGCGGCGTGCCCGGCCCAGTAGCCGACGTGCGCCACGAGCTCCTGGGCACCCCATTCGCCAACGAGTGCGCCGGATCGCCGTGGCGAGGCGCTGGCCAGCGCGTTGAGGAAGGCCGTGCGCGCCTTCTCCAGATCCGAGCCAAGCGCCGCGGGCTTGCCTCTGGTCGTCTCCGCCAACTGCGCCGCCCTCTGTCCTACACCCGCTCCAGATTCGCGTAGACCGCGATCAGGTACTTCTCCCCATGCTCGTCGAAGTCGACTGTGACTTCCTCCTCGCCCTTGACGAGCGCGCTCCCCCGAACGGTCCCGAGCCCGTATCGGCGATGCTGAACCCGGTCGCCGGCGTGCCAGGCAACTTCCGTCGGGGGCAGCCCGCCCACGCTGGAACCCGAGCCGAAACCCGCACCTGAACCCGCCCCAGAATCCGCCCCCATGCGCGCGAATCCGCCGCTCCCCAGGTCGGGCCCGGACCCTGCTTCGTAACGGGCGCCTTCGACTCGCTCGCGCTGGGCGTCAAGTGCCCGGCCGACCCGCGTTGCCCCAACAGAACCCGACAGATCCGGCAGGGAGACCGGTCGCAGCGGCTCGTTCCGTGGACCCTGACGCGGGGCTCGGTAGCCGCCAGGCAGCCAGTCGCCGCCGTCGTCGACTCCCCGCCGCTCGCTGCGATCGCCCCAGCCACCCTCGCGCCGGGAGCGTCTCGTCGGCGCCTGGATTCGTTCGGCGGAGAGGAGCTCCTCGGGCAGCTCGGTCAGGAATCGGGACGCCTCGCTCACCGATCCCACGCCCCAGGTTGAGCGGTGATGGGCGTGGATGAGGTAGAGACGGTCCTTGGCGCGCGTCATTCCGACATACGCCAGCCGTCGCTCCTCCTCGAGCTCGCGTTCGTCCTCCAGGGCGCGGCGATGCGGGAGCAGCCCCTCCTCGAGCCCAACGATGAAGACGACCGGGAACTCGAGCCCCTTCGCCGCGTGCAGCGTGATCAACGTCACGCGGTCCGGCCGGTCCTCGAGGGTGTCCTGGTCGCTGACCAGCGCGACCTCCTCCAGGAATCGGGCAAGCCCCTCGGGCGCCGCCAGCTCGTCGAATTCGGCAGCGTGCGCGCGCAGCTCGGTGACGTTCGCCCAGCGCTCCTCGCCTTCATCGGTTCCGTCGTTGACCATCTCGCGCAGGCCCGAGCGCTCCACCGCCGCATCGAAGACCACCGAGACGGGCTCGGACGGTGCCAGCGCGATCAGGCCGCGCACGACATCGGCGAATGAAGCCAGGGAAGTCCGGGCGCGAGCCGCCAGGTTGGGATTCTCGCTCGCGTGCTCGACCGCGGACCAGAGCGGCGCATCCCGGCGCTCGGCCCAGGCCCGCAGCTCCTCAACCGTCTTGGCACCGATCCCCCGCGCCGGCACGTTGATCACGCGCTCCAGGGCTACCCGGTCGGACGTGTTGCGCGCGAGCCGGAGGTAGGCCAGCGCGTCCTTGACCTCGCGCCGTTCGTAGAAACGGATCCCGCCCACGAGCTGGTACGGAATCCCGAAGCGCATGAAGGATTCCTCCAGCACACGTGACTGGGCGTTTATGCGGTACGTGATCGCGATCTCGCCGTAGCGCAGCGCGCCCTCCTCGTCATCCGCGCGCCTCGTCAGGAGTGCCCCCAGCGAGCGGGCGGCCTGCCCTCCGGTCAGCCGTTCCACCTGGCGAGCGACGAACTCGGCCTCCTCATATTCGTTGTAGGCGTCGAACAGGACGATCTGCGTGCCGGAACCGCGATCGGTCCAGAGCTTCTTGTCCTTGCGGCCCGCGTTGCGGCTGACCACGGCATGGGCCGCATCCAGGATCGTCTGGGTCGACCGATAGTTCTGCTCGAGCTTCACGACCTTCGCGTCGGGGTAATCGGCCTCGAAGTCCAGGATGTTGCGCAGGTCAGCGCCACGCCAGGAGTAGATGCTCTGGTCGTCATCTCCGACCACCGCCAGGTTGTGATGCTTGGCGGCGAGGTGCCGGCAGAGCAGGTACTGGGCGCGATTGGTGTCCTGGTATTCATCCACGAGGATCTGTTGCCATCGGTTCTGGTACTTCGCCAGCACGTTGGGGTGCTGCTCGAACAGGAAGACCGTGCGCATCAGCAGATCGTCGAAGTCGACCGCGTCGTCCTCGCCCAGCTGCCGCTGATAGGTCTCGTAGACGCGCGCCGCGGTCTCGTCGTAGAAGTTGCCGGCCTGCCGGGACGCGGTCGCCGAGTCCGCGAGCTCGTCCTTGCGCTGCCCGATCCAGGCCAGCATCCCGCCCGGCGAGAAGCGCTTCTCGTCGAGGTCCAGGGCGCGCAACGCACCCTTGATCACCGCCAGCTGATCGGCCCGGTCATAGATCGAGAAGCTTCTGGTCAGACCGATGGCGGTGCCATCCCGCCGCAGGATCCGCGCGCAAATGGCGTGGAAGGTCCCGATCGTCGCCTCTCGAGCGCGCTCCTTACCGATCAGCCCCGAGATCCGATCCCGCATCTCGTTTGCGGCCTTGTTCGTGAAGGTGACGGCCACGATCTGCCACGGCTTGAAGCCGAGTGCCACGAGGTACGCGACGCGATGCGCGAGGACCCGCGTCTTGCCGCTTCCCGCTCCGGCCAGGATCAGGAGCGGACCCTTGATATGCGTGACCGCCTCGCGCTGCGGCTCGTTGAGGCGGGCCAGGATCTCTTCCAGGGTCTGCGCGTCCGGTGCGTTGGCGTCATGCCTCGCCGGCGCCCTGGCGTCGGGCGCGGCGGCCTGCGTCGCGGCCGGTTTCTCCGTGCCTGTCGCGCGTTCCTCGGCAGGCGGAGCCGCGCGACTCTTCGTGGACGAGCGTTCGGAGCGAGGTGGAGTCGTGGACTTCGAGGGCATCGGTCTGGCGATTCTAGTCGTCCAGATCGGTCGGGCGGGCGGAGCCTGCGAGATGTCAGATGTGTTGAGCCTAACGGCTGTCGAAACCGCGTTGGGAGGCCGTGGGGGTGCCCGTTGGAGCGCGCCGGCGATCTTTTGTCGGCCCCGATGAGCATTGGCGCCTCCGGAGCTGCACCTGACGCGCTTTGACGGCCCGAACGCTCACCAGAGGTGACACATAACTGGAGGCGCACCCAGTGGTAAGGGGACCCCGCGACCATGGGTCGCATGCCAGCACGCCCGCGCATCGTCGACGAAGGCTCGCTGCGTGGAGCGCGTCTCCTGGAGCAGTTGCGCCGCGAGGTGCGCGAGGCTCATCTGACTGCGGGCGTTGCCCAGGCACAGGTGGCACGCAGCCTCGGTAGGTCGCGTCAGTGGGTCAGTCATTTCGAACGCGGGCGCGTCTCGCAGGTCGGGATTCGGCAGGCGGCGCGCCTCGCCGCGATGGTCGGCCTCAATCTGACCCTGAATCTCTATCCGAGTGGAGCCCGTCTTCGAGACGCCGGACAGCTCCGCCCCCTGAACCGATTCCTCGCGGAGGTCCGCGCGGCATGGCGCATCGATCTGGAGGTCCCGGTCACCGACGACCGGCGAGATCAGCGCGCGTTCGACGCCGTTCTGCGCCGGCCCGGGCAGATCGTGGCGGTCGAGGCGTATTCCAGACTCGTCGACTTCCAGGCGCAGGCTCGAGTCGCGCGACTCAAGCTTGCGGCATCTGGTATCGAGCGCTTCGTGATCGTGCTGAACGCAACGCGCGCGAATCGCCAGGCGTTGATTCAGGCAGGCCCGGTCCTCCGCGATGCGTTCCCACTCGGCTCACGCCCGACGCTGCACGCCCTTCGCCGTGGTCAGAATCTGGCTGGTGATGGGGTCGTTCTGATCTGACCGGCCCCCGACGAACGGCGCCACGACAAAGCTCGCGAGTACCGCAGTCCGACCGCAGGGCGGGGGTGTAGGGTCCACCCATGGAAGCACCAGGCACCGCGAGAGCCGAATCGACAACGAATCCCGCCGAGCCAGCTGACGGAGCCAAGCTTGCCGAGCCGATTGAGACATCCGAGCGAATCGAGCGGGTCACCGCTCCCCGCGGACGAATCTCGACCGGGACGTGGGCCTGGACTCCCGGGCCAATCTCGCTGACCGTCGTCGGCGTCCTGCTGCGCCTCATCAGCCACAACTATCGGCTCCTCCAGCGCTTCCTGGAGCTCATGCCCCCCGCGCCGGCCGACGCATTCTCCCGAGCGCGCGCCCTTCGCACCGCTCGGCGCGCAGCGCTGAGCGTCCCAGCGTACAAGGCTCACCTTGCAGAGCACGGATTCGACATCCGCCGGCTGCGCGCCACGACCGACTTGCCAGAGACGGACAAGCGCTCGTACGTCGACCGGCATCCACTCACGCAGCGATGCGAGGGCGGCCGCCTGCCTCTCATCGGAACGACGATCGACGAGTCGTCGGGGAGCACAGGCCACCCGTACAACTGGGCCCGCAGTGCCGCGGAACGCCACCACGTCCGCCGCATGATCGCCTTCTTCGCGCGCTACACCTTTGCCAGCGAGCCGCTTGTCGTGCTCAACTCGTTTTCGATGGGCGCCTGGGCGACGGGCATGACGACCGCCGCCGCGCTCGAGAAAAGGGGTCTGGTGAAGGCGACGGGCCCCGACATCGACAAGATCATCGGCACCATGCGCGAGCTCGGGCCGGGCTATCGGTACCTGATCGTGGGGTATCCGCCGTTCCTCAAAGTCCTGCTCGACGAAGGCGAGCGCTCGGGATTCGACTGGGCGCCATACACCATGCATGCCCTGCTGGGGGGTGAAGGCAATTCGGAGTCGCTCCGCGATTATCTCCTTCGTCGCTTCACCACAGTCTTCAGTGGCTACGGAGTGACCGATGTCGAGATCGGGCTCGCGGCCGAGACGCCGATCTGCATCGTCCTGCGGCGGCTGGCCATGCAACGCGCCGATGTTGCCGTCGCGCTCTTTGGCGAAGCCGATCGGAGCCCGATGCTCTTCCAGTTCAACCCCTTCTACCACCACGTCGAGACCAACGACAACGGCGAGCTGCTCTTCACCGTGGCCCGCGATGGGACCCTCATGCCCAAGGTCCGATACAACCCCCACGACGAGGGTGGCGTGCTGCGCGACGACGAGCTTCGGGCGCGTTTGGCCAGCGTCGGAATGTCTCTCCAGGACCTCGCGCCACCCCATAGCCCTCGCCTGATCCGGATGCCGTACCTCTATGTCTTCGGCCGGAAGGACTCGACGGTCTCGGTCATGGGCGCAAACATCTACCCGGAGGACATTGAATCGGCCGTCTACGCTGCGCCGGATCTCGCGCGCCGAGTCCTGTCGTACCAGCTTTCGGTTCTGGAAGACCAGCCGGGAGAGACGCGGCCGGCGGTCGCGATTCAGCTCCTCTCCGGCGAGCCCGATGACGGTTTCCGGGACGCCATGGCCGCACACCTTACGGACCGGCTGCGCGCGATGAACCGCGACTACGGTGAGGCTTCACGCGAGTACCCCGCCCTCATGCCGTTCATCGTTACGTTGCACCGACGCGGTGAGGGTCCGTTCGCCGGCACCGAGGGTCGCATCAAGTTCCGCTACATCGCGCCGCCATCAGGCGACTCGCCGCCGGCAGTTCACTGACTGGGTAGGCTCGCACCGCTGCACGTGCGAGAGACTCGCAATGTAAGGCGTAGTGAGCCTACGGGCCGTCGAGAGGTCCTTGGCCGTCCCCTGGCGGCGCCTCAAGGGATCCCCGACGACGATTTGTCGGCTGTGACGAGCAATTGGCTCGCGAAAGCGAGCCAGGTCAGGATCGAGAGGAGCTCGACGGCCGGTACGCTCGCCGGAGGTGACAACCGGGCCAGCGGGACGCGTCGCGCCGGAGCTGACAACCGGGCCAGCAGTCCGCGACCCTAGCGCGCGACGCGCTGGAGCTGATAACCAGGCCCTGAATGAGCTACGCCTGGGAATTGCCGCCACCGGCCTACCCCTCCAAAACCCGACGCAGGAGGGCCAACCCTTCGTTCGATCCGCTCCACGCGGCCTCGATGCGGGTGAGGCCCACGCCGCGGCCGACCCAGCGCAGCACCACTGCCGCGATGATCGCGTCGTCGAGCACGCCGATGACCGGCAGGAAGTCGGGAATCAGATCAATCGGATTGGCGAGCCAGGCGGCCAGTCCCAGCAGGGCCAGCCGGTACGGCGCAGGCGTCCCGCGGTCGCGAAGGAGCCGAAGCACGAGCCGCGACAGGTCAGGAATGAGGCGCAGATAGGCCGTGGTCTGGTCACGGGTTGGCCTGTTGAGCCAGAGGAGCCCGATGAGCGCAAGCCAGCCAAGAACGATCACCCCGAGGGTAATGAGAATCACAGGAAGCACGGCGAAATGCTAGCGGCGGCGGGCGTGCGCCACTGAACCGACGCCCGATTTCATCACGAGCGTGCCGT
>Ga0070708_100004138_pt1 | contig 11386 bp, 9 predicted proteins | sample KBSK5503metaG_FD_65469 | JGI IMG/M metagenome (GOLD analysis project Ga0070708, IMG submission 65469) | Corn, switchgrass and miscanthus rhizosphere microbial communities from Kellogg Biological Station, Michigan, USA - KBS K5-50-3 metaG | ecosystem: Host-associated > Plants > Roots >...
GGGAAAGCTGTTGTCTGCCGGCTTCGGAAAGGGACAGGGGAATCAGGAGCAATCTGCTGCGCGGGCAGCCCTTGCGTCTGATCGCACATGCATGCTCCTCACACCCTGCTTTTTTCTCTCCAGTCTCAGCTTTTCCCAGTTCAATCTCAGCCGTTTCGATGAGCCTACTCAGGCTGAAGTGACGATGACGGAAAGTCGTACACGTTGCGCATCCCGTGGGATGATCCCACTTTGGATGATCAAAAATTCGGTAAGTGGTACCCTGGTTCATGATCATAAACAATCCTTTTCCTGAGTACTCTTATCCCTTTTTCAGGCACATTAAATTTGTCAGTCAACCAGGAGATCCACTCATAAATCAAAGACACTGCTCTGCTTATGAGTGGATGTCAGCTCCTATCTCTTGACAGGACCAAGCAAGAGGAATTCTGACAGCAGAGTGCATCGGGTACTTGACAGGCAACGAAGTGCAAAACCCTCATTTCAAGGGGAACGAAAGGAGGGCATGACCTGCAATCGCTTTTAAGTGAGTCGTTCGGAGAAAGGCAGTAGCCCATTTGTTGTCTCTTTCTTTTTGCCTCATGCAGAGACGAGACAAAGAGAGCATGTATATCCTCCCAACATCGCGGCTTTCCTAGAAGGGTGAAGCCCTCCCAATGAGTTATGAGTGGATGTCAGGAATAACAGTTGACAGAGATCTACCTCTATGTTATGCTTTCTTTATCATGAGAAAAAGCGATCGAAAGTACCTTCGGGTAGGGAAGGCTGCTGAGGAATTGGGCTTACATCCCATCACGATCCGGCGTTGGATTAAACTGGGTAAAATCCAGGCAGTTCGGGTGGGGATCGAAGCACGCGTTCCAAGAGCCGAAATTGAACGCCTGCTCGGCCAATTGGATAGCCGGTTGCTCGTCCTCTACGCGCGGGTCAGCGGACATGACCAGCGACCGGACCTTGACCGGCAGATCGAGCGCCTCCAAGCCTGGGCCAAGGCTGAGCGAGCAGGACAGGAAGTGCTGGTGCTCTCTGATATCGGCTCTGGTCTCAATGTAGCGCGCAAGCGGTTACAGCAGTTGCTCAAGCTGGTGTGTGACGATCGGGTGGCGGAAGTCGCTATCACGTATGCTGACCGCTTAACGCGATTCGGGACAGAATATTTGGAGACACTGTTTACCAGCTTTGGTGTTACCTTCACCGTACTCGATCCGACCGAGGAAAAGACGCCGGCGCAGGAATTGACGGAAGACCTGCTTTCGATCATTGCCTCGTTTGCAGGCAAGTTATACGGCATGCGTTCCCAGAAGCAGAAGGAATTGCTCGAATGCGCGGAAAACGTGCTCCACAGTCCCTAAGCTATCCCCTTCGCTTACCGAATGACGTGCAAGAGGATGCCTTGCGCCTGCTTGACGTGTCGCGTGAGGTCATCAATGCCACCGTGGTGGCGCTCTGGGACCGGCTGGACGAATTCGGCGGGCGGGAGAGCCAGTATGCCTACAAGCAGGTGACGGCCATGATGGACTCGCCTGCTTTTCACGGGGACCGGCAATGGCGTTGCCAAGCCGAGCAAGCGGGTCGCGTGCTGCGTGGGCAAGCCGAGCGCAAGCAACAATTTGCCCTGATCCTTCCGCTGCTTGAGCAGGGCATGATCCTGCCGAAAACAGAGAAAAAACGGGCGGGCAAGAACCGCAAAACGATCAAAGCCGCCCTGGCCTCCCTGCGTGAAGAGTACAGCGATGGGGGCAGTACTGTGGAACTGCAAAGCCTCATTGAACAGGCGTGCAATTTCTACCTTGCACATGGGTGCTTCCCCGACACCTATGAAGAGATGCAGACGATTCCCGTGCAGAAGTGCGGTATCTTGCCCTACGCGGGAGACGATGGCGGCGAGAAGGGCCAGGCCTATCGGTTGCACATCGATCTGGAGGGGCGCTGCTGCTATCTTGCCTTTCGCTTCCCCGACGAGCAGGGAGTCTGGGCAAAAGCGTGGACCGAACCGCAGATCCAGCTTCCCTTGCCCGATCCGGTCGTGGAGCGCCTTCAGGCAGGGGAAAGCCTCGCGCCAACGCTGCGCGAGATTGTCGAACCAGATGGCACGCGCTACGCCGTCCTCGATCTCATCATCGAGGTTCCTGTCACTCCACTCCCCGACCCACAGCAGGTGCGGCGAGTTCTGGGATGGGACTGGGGGGTGCGCACGCTGGTGACGGCGACAGTGGTGGACCTCTCAGGCAAGCGGCTGGCTCCCCCGTTGTTCTTAAACACGGGCGGCTTCGATGGGCGACAAGCCCACACCCGGCGGCACATTGACCGCCTCAAAAAGAAGGTGGCCCTGCTGGAAGCCAGACGCGATCAGTTTCCCGTGGGTGATAAGAGGCGAGAGCCATCGGAGAGGAAACTGGTCATCTTACGCCGGGAGATCGCGCGGTGTTGGAGGAAGTACGAGGCCAGGAACAACGACCTGGCCCACCTGGCCGCCAACATCCTGATCCTGCTGGCGACGGTATGGGAAGCCGACCTCATTGCCGGCGAATCCCTCAAGTCGCTGAAGTCGGAGGGCCGGGGACGGGGAGCGAAGGGAAGATGGGTCCACTGGCGCAATAACTCCCAAGTTCGTGGAGCGCTGTGGCGAACCCTGCGCTACAAATGCCACCTGGCAGGGCTGCATCTGGCCTGGCAGTTCCCCAGAGGGACTACCCACACCTGCCCACAGTGTGGAAAGCCAGCCAACACCTATGCGGACGCTGCTCTTGACTCCAAACCGCTGGATGCGGGAGCCTGGCTCCGTTGTTTCGAGTGTGGCTGGAACGGGGCCAGAGACTACGCCGCAGCGATCAATATTGCCCTTTTGGGCGTCGCCTATCTGTTGCAGGAAGCCGAGCAAAAAGAGCAGCAGAAGCGTCAAACGCGTCCCACCATGAAGACCAAACCTCTCAACTCGGACTCGTATATCGGGTCCGGGCTGGCGCTACGGTTGCCGCCAACACCCTTGCGGGGGTGCCTCTATGGAGGAAAGATGTTTGTCAATGGCTGGATCAAATCTGTTACCCTGCATTCCGCTTTGTCCCAAGAAACCATGCTTCGTTTGTGCGGATAGCAGTACTTTGTCACAGATGATCAACCTAGACGTACTTCTTAGCAACGGTATAATTCCAACACATAAAATTACCTGGCACCCGCACGGGGTGCCAGGTTTGCTTTTGTAGGTACTATGGTTACATCATCGCAGTCAGGCTAGCTTCAGGCTGTGAAGCTTCATCCTTAACGGATTCGGTGTTCTTCCTCCCGGCGCTGCGTCCACCTTTCAGCGGAATCTCCTTCAGGAAGAGTACAGCCACCAGGCCAGCAATCATAAGCCCAAAGCTCAGCACAAAGACATTATGGATGCCCTGTGTCAGGCCAACTTTGACAGCTTCAACGGTTTGATGCAGCAGTACCAAAGCTTGTGGTCCCATAGCCGCAACATGAGACTGTATCTGCGCTAGAGCAACCGGTGAGAGCAGGATCTGCGGGTTGTTGAAAGCCGCCAGGACCTGAGCCGGTATAACCTGCGTTACGGCTGCCGGTAACGCATTGTGGAAAGCGGGTAGATAGGCGGCAGTCATCACCGAACCCATCGCCGCGAGAGCAATGGTACCGCCAATCTGGCGGAAGAACGTCAGGGCCGCAGTCGCCTGACCGATCTTGGTAGGCAATGCGTTCTGCACTATCAGTGTATACAGTGACATTCCGAAACCCAAACCAAGACCCAGCACCAGCATGGCCAGCAACACATCATTGTTGGTCGCATTGACATCCAGGCGTACCAGCAGCAATGTCCCTGCAACACTCACCAGCATACCTAAAACGGCAATCCACTTGTACTTGCCCAGGCGCGAAACCAACTGACCTGAAACAATGCTCCCAACGACGGAGGTCAGCAACAACGGCGTCAGGATGAGTCCGCTATTGGTGGCAGACCCACCAATCACACCCTGCACAAAAAGCGGGATGAAGAAGATACTGCCGAACAGACCCATACCAAAGATCATCGTGACCACGGTCGAAACACTGAAGACGCTATTTTTAAACAGCCCTGGCTCGATAATCGGCTGTCCACCACGTCGCTCTAGCCGGGCTTCATAGAATACAAAGGCAGTGAGCGCAACTACCGCTCCAGCGAACAGGCCGATAATTTGCGGTGAGAGCCAGTCATACTGGCTGCCTGCAAATGTAAAGCCGAGCAATAATGGCACAGTTCCAAGTACGAGCAAAGCTGCACCAGTGTAGTCAATCGAGACATTCGTGGCCTTCCCACGTAGAGCTGGCATCAGGAAGATCAGCACGAGCAACGCTGCAATGCCGATTGGCAAGTTCACATAGAAGATCCAGCGCCATGTTGTATTTTGTGTAATCCAGCCGCCCAGTGTTGGACCGATGATAGCCGAGAGTCCAAAGACGCCTCCTGTGAGACCCTGCCATTTACCACGCTCGCGTGGAGTGAACAGGTCACCAACAATCGTGATGGCAATAGGTATGAGAGCGCCGGCTCCGATGCCCTGGAAAGCACGGAAGAGAATCAACTGGTTCATGGATTGGGCGGTGCCTGACAGAGCCGAACCAGCTAAGAACACTACTACACCAAACAGGAAGATAGGCTTCCTTCCTAACAGGTCGGATAGTTTCCCATAGATGGGAACCATCACGGTTGACGTGAGCAGGTACGCGGTAGAGACCCAGGTATAGCGGTCAAATCCCTGCAGGTCAGCGATGATTCTTGGCATTGCCGTTGAGACAATTGTCTGGTCAAGCGAGGCTAGCAACATAACCATAAGTACGCCAATCATGGTCAATACAGTATCACGCCGTGAGTAGCGCGGTTGCTCGTAATCTGCTACAGCTCTATCTGAGCGCGCCGGTGTCAAATTAGCGACGTTAGACGCAGTCGATCTAGTCTCCATCCTTCATCCCTTCTAATTGATTGAATAATTCTCATTACATATTCCTTAATCAGCAGCAATCCCTTTGAAGTAAAGTCGCCCGAGGTTTTTCGCCACTTCCTCTACCGGCATTTGCTCCTCAGCTATCAAGCGTTCATAAATTCGTGGTGACAATAGCGAATAAAACGCGCTGAGCATAACTGCAGTTGGCAGCGTTTTATCAAACTCGCCCGCCGCTTTTCCCTCCTCGAGTAAAGAGGTCATATGTACAGAAAGCTGATCCCACATATCACGCGTGCAGGCTTTCTTCTCGAGAAAGATGCGCCGCAACTCAGTGGTATTCATCAGAGAATAGAGCAATTGCATACGCTTGCTAAAGTCGACCCCGTACATGAATCGGAGAATAGCCTCTAGCTTATCACGAGCCGGCAATGGCGCGGACATAATTGTTTCTACACTTTCCCCGAACTTCTGTATAATGCGTTCAAAGATCGCACCAACCAGGTCCTCTTTACTGGGAAAGTGCAGGTAAACCGTGCCCTTGGCAATGCCAACACTGGCCGCAATCTCTTCAATCGACGTTTCGTAATAGCCTTTCTCCATCAGGACTTCTTCGGCCACCTGGAGAATAAGCACTTCACGCTCCTGGCGCTGCTTCTCCTTCCAGGAACGAGGAGCAGTTACTGGTTGCATGATTGCACCTCCTCGATAATTTGTGACTCCTACGATATTCTCTGACAATAAAAACAAATTATGACCGGATTGTATTCCAAATGACCAGCCAGTCATAATCTTTTTACGTAGAAGTCAGGGAAAAGTTACGAGGAAATCGCTCACGAGGATCACCTGGAAAAGCAAAACGAGACCGACCAATAATGAATTAGGAAGACTCATCCTCACCGCAACTGCACGTCTCGCCAGTCCGGGCCTTGCGCTATCTCTGACTGCTCGGTGTGCTGATGATTGTTGTTACAGATTCCCGGAGGGAAAGCCCCGGTCATTCATGCCGGGGATGAACCGCCGTTCCTGATGCGGCGGATTGGGCAGGGCAATCGCATCTAAATGGAGTTGATAGAACCCACGGGATGCGCAACGAGTTGCCGTTCATCCCTTTTCTTTAGGACGCGACCGGAACGGGACCATATCCCGCTGCTTTCTTTTCCCATACACCCACAGCACTGTTATGTTGAGTATAGGCCAGACGACCGCCCCGCCGTAGCTCAGGATGAGGACAGGCGTAAAATCTAAACGGAAGAAACTAAGAAGGATGTTGGAAATGGCTGAGGGAAGCAGCGTAAGGAAACACAGAAGCAAGACCCCGGAAATCAGGAACTGTGCGACGGATTGTTCAGGAATAAAGTCATTCTTCTCGACAAAGTATCGGCTATAGAGATGAACAAAAATCATCACAAGGAGCAAAAAAAGGAAATACATGATACGATCAGGAAGCACAAATTGAAGCCCATACAGCAAAAAAGGAGAAAAAATGAGCCAGAGCGCAAGAGCCAATAAATGAGAAGCTGGACGGGGGGTTCTAGTACGGCGCGCTAAACCCCACCAGAGGCCCAACAGCAGGAGGCCATACACTGGACAAGCAATCACAAGGACGAGAGCAATCCGCGCAGGACTCTGAAGGGTTGAGAACATGGCACTCTCCTGAAGAAAATTTTTCTTTCCTTTGTCCTTGAAGTAATGTTTTTGGGTAGAACTACCTTAAGTGGTGGAGGTCTCAAAAAAGGAAATGACTAGGGATGTTTTGACCCATCAGGCATGACAAGTTTATAGCCGCTCTGTGGGATGGTGAGAATGTAGGTTGGGTTCATGGGGTCTGGCTCAATCTTCTGGCGTATGTGGCGGATATATGATTTGAGTAAGTGAGTACTACCTTCATCGACGTCAAACCGCCAGACGTGTGCAATAATCTGACTCGCTGTGCAAACGTCATTCACATTCATAGCCAGAAAATGTAGAACTCTGCTTTCAACTGAGGTCAGGCGAACTGTTTTACCATCTCGACTTACTTCTTGACGCAATGTATCAAAACGGATTGGGCCAATTGTGATGACTCCTGATGGTCTCTCCATACCTATTTCTCCTGTTACATGATGGTTGAGTATACCAGAGTGCATAGAGCAAAGTCTAATTCTAGCCTAATTTGGGGGTTATCCGAACCCGACCACCAGTTAGTGATATTGTTGGCGAATTGCTCTTAGCTAACCCAATGTGCAAGTTGGTTATCATCTTCATATGCTATAATCCGCGGTAGAGAACAAACAACATGCCTTCTCTAAAAGGGATTTATTATGTCACAACAACACATGAACCCTGATGAGCGCCGCCTTGATGAACCGCACGCCAGCTATGGTGAATACAGCGAGCTTCCTACGTATGATACCTACTCCAATGCCTCCTTTGGACAAAAACATCCCATAAAATCCAATCCCGCATCACTGTCGTCGGGCCACCGGTTAGCCCTGGCAATTGTTTCGCTTGTCTTATGGGTGATTGTCTGCGTTTTCGTCGGGATAAGCATGCTTCATGTCCCTGTCTACGTCGAGGCGAACTTTGGTGCTATCACTATCAATAATCCCTACATGAACATTATGTATGGTGTTCTCATCTCTTCACTCCTGATCTTTACTGTGCTCGTCTTAGCTGTCAATATCCTGTTTAACCGAAGGCGTTAAGAATATTCAGAAGCATCAAGATCAGGCTCCTCCGCTTTAATTGGATCAGATGGTTGCTTAAAAAACGTGCACATCGCGTTAGCTAGATGACAGCCGCAGATTTCGCAGTAGCAACCAGAAGTAAATCACCCCTAGCGAACCTGCGGAAAACATCTGTGTTCCTGTCAAATGAACTGTCTTTTTGGGGAGAATAAGCTGTGAAGCGGCTTAAGAAGGGACTTTAGATGAAGGCGAGAGTAATACATAGCATATCAGTGCTATCCTCAACACCCACGTTTTGCCAGAGATGCATCAAGACACCCTAAAGAAAATGGATGACTTTTTTGGAGGGGAATAGTAAGTGTTTGCTTGTAGCTTAGACTACGTCGGTAAACATGCCAAAGCCTCAGTGATGACTGTTCTGAGTGTAGGCTCTCACATGTCTCTGAAAGCGGTTTAAAGCTGAAAGAGCGTGAGAAATGCCTACGTGTGGTCAACGAGAGGGTTTTAGAGACTGGAAAAGCTGAAGCTGTTGTAGCCGTGGCTTCGTGTTTCCGCGATAGGTGGTCGCCTTCTGAGGACCGACGGCCTTATTGCTGTGAATCGGCTGCTTGCGCTCTTTTCTTCATCTCCTGCAGGAGATTGGTGTAAATCTCTCGGGTTCTTACCGTGTCGGGGTGCTCAGGACCCAGCACGCGCTCTCGCGTCGTCAGCGCTCGCCGCGAGAGCGGCTCCGCCTGCTCATACTGTCCCCGATTATCTAAGTAGTACCCTGCTTGAAGCAGCAGGCTGGCCGCTTCTGCCATTGCCAGGTCCCACTGTGCGATGTGTTCGGCACACTCCAGGGCATGGGGCAGATACATTTGACAGACGGGCCACGTCTCAACTGCAATCTGTGGAAAGCTACAATTGACGGCAAGCACAACCCGTTCTGCCCACCGGCGTTGTGTTGCGCTCTCCATGTCATCTTTGAGCACAGCCTGCACCAGGCGATGCACCGAGAGGGTCCCTTTCTCAGGCGTGCGTCTCAGCAGCGAGTAGTTGAGCAGTGCTGCAATTGCGTCATCGAGGGCCAGTGGCTCCGTGCCTATGGCCTGCAAGACCGGGCCCAGCTGGGCCGCGTTCTCGGTGATGAGTTCCTCGGGAATATCCTCCGGGTACAGAAAGGCGCAGAAGCGCAACAGCTCGCTCGCCAGCTGGTTGGTCTGCTCCACCCGCTCAAAGGAAAGGGACCAGGTCGTCGCCACCGGCTCAGGATGGTCGGCAACCAGTCCACCCCGTCGCTTCAGCAGGCTAGCCCGACGCGTTTGGTAGAGGCTGAGATAGCGCGACAAACTACAGTTCGTTTCCTCGATGTAGGCTCCCGCCTGGTCCAGGGCGAGCGGGAGGCCCCCTAATTCTTGCACGATTTTCCGAGCTATGACGCGGTCTGCCTCTGAGGCAGCGGTTAGTGGAGCTCCAGTGGCAAGTAGGCCAGCACGTTGGAGCAGCAACTGTGCGCCCTCCTCTGGTTCCATCGTCTCCAGCTCGATGCGGTGGGCCATTCTGCCCATAGCATGGGCGCGGGTGGTCAAGAGGATGTGCCCTGCATGCACCGGCAGCAGGTCTCTTACCAGCGAGAGCTCATCGGCATTGTCGAGGAGCAGCAACCAACCGCGCTGCTCGCTAAGCCAGCGCTTGACTGCCACGACCAGCAGGGTCTGGTCCTGGGCGTCCTTCTCCGGCAGGTTCAGCAGCGTGGCGATAGTGCGCAGGTCCGCAAGCAAGGTCTCGCGCGTATCGGCTTTGGCCCACAGCACAAAGGGATACGCGCTGCGATAGCGATAGGCGTATTCCACCGCGGTCTGCGTTTTGCCAATGCCGCCCAGGCCGCTGATCGCCTGCGCTTGCGCCAAAGCCGTCGGTTGACCCGCCTGCAGGGTGTCGTGGACGGACGTGAGCACCGCTTCTCGGCCCGTAAAGAAGGGATTGCGCGGGTAAGGGATGGTCCACACCTGCAAGGAGATCATTGGCATTGGCTTGGCACGCAGCGCCTCGACCGTTTTGCGGATGCCTTGCGCCACGTTGAGCAGGGCCTCATCGGGGCTGTGCCACAAAGCGCTGGTGATCGGTTCGCCATTGGTCGGCAGGGCCTGCAAGCGGGCAAAGATGGCTCCCTGCCAATCAACGGGGCGCACAATGATGGGAATGACCACCGCTTCTCCTGCTTCATGCCGCTCCATCGCCCGTTGCATCTCTACACCCCAGCCATAATCAGATGCCAGGAAGTCGGGGCTGACCAGTAGTAAAATGAGGCGAGCGGAGGTAAAGTGGGCATCGATGGTACGTGCGACCTCCTGGCCCGCCAGGATTTCACGCTGATGCCAGTCGACGATCAAGCCCTGGCGCTTGAGCAAGCTCAAGTGCTTTTCCAGTTCCTGCCGCCAGACGTCATCTACAGGAGCATAGGAGAAAAATACCGTCAGTTGGGACTCCATGAGCGCCTCCTCACCTGTCACATTGACAGTAGTATAGCCTATCTCAAGCATTCCAGCAAGGAGAGACGAGCACGCGTAGTTCACCCTTGCACGTAGCCGCCCCGGCTGTCAATATGCGTAACAGAGGCCGTGTTGCTGTCAAATCGACTGTCTTTTTGCGAAGCATGGTTTGTGAAGTGGCTTGAGGAGGGGGGGCGGGAGGGAGGGGGGAGTGAAACACATTGTATCAGTGCTCTCCTCAACATCTCTACCCATGTCTTGCTGAAGATGCACCGAGATGCCCTGCATAAAATGGATGACTTTTTTGGAGGGAGGAAGTAGGAGCAACAGGTGGTAATGCTTTCACTGGCCACAAACTGGGTCTTATGAAAGTGAGACCTCCACCGCTTAATGATAGTGTTGGCGAATTCGATTTTAAGCATAGAAATATGTGAACTCAGGCTCGCATATGATCATTTTTGAATTCGCCAACATTATTAAATTTGATATTTCGTCACAGGCTGTAAATGTATTGACACATGTGTGCTTTGCTGCTAGTGTGGATGCTATCAAAATTTTCTTGGTCGATATCTATGGAGGAAAGAGGTATCCTGTTGTGAACGAAGATACTCAACACGAAGACAAATTAAATCAGGAAATAGCAGAGCTAGAGGAACTACTAGAGTTGTCCTCATCAAGTCCCAAAGATGAAAACGATAAACCCCAATCATACTCTGGTCAGATTTACGGTGGTAATGTTGTTATAGGTAAACCAATAACGGTCCTGACTTCATCACCCTTTTATGTAGATTATACTATGCGGCAGCAGGCTGTTCAGGAAGTAGCTAAGGCTGACCCAAACAATATTCAGGAAGTCGCTGCATCTCAATTATCAATCATCAATAGTTATTATCAGAGCGGTTTGGAGCAGTCACAGCAGAGTTTTCGCTGGTCTCTCATTTGGGGTGGTATAGGTCTTGTATTTCTTATCGCTGCTGTAAGCTTTTTGCTCATTCGTGAACCTACGGAAGTGGCTCTGGCAAGTGGGATTGGAGGAGCTATTGTAGAAGTGTTTGCAGGTACTTATCTGTATCTCTACAAGCACGCTTCCGATCAGTTGGCTGCATTTCGTGCCAGTCTCGAAAGCACACAACGCCTTCTCTTGGCAAACAGTATGTGTGAAAAACTGGAAGGTGAGGTAGAACAGACGACGCGGTCAGAACTCATCCGACTGATGGTACAATCCGCTGTCCACATATCAACTAAAGAGAGTCAGAATGGACGCTAACCCATTATACAGATCATCTTTTAATTCGCCACCAATGGACCATGCGTTAGAGGCGCACTA
>Ga0070708_100004140_pt1 | contig 11385 bp, 9 predicted proteins | sample KBSK5503metaG_FD_65469 | JGI IMG/M metagenome (GOLD analysis project Ga0070708, IMG submission 65469) | Corn, switchgrass and miscanthus rhizosphere microbial communities from Kellogg Biological Station, Michigan, USA - KBS K5-50-3 metaG | ecosystem: Host-associated > Plants > Roots >...
CGTGGTCGCCGGGCGCCGGTCCATCCGACTGGTGGCGCGCGATCGGCGCCGCCGTCGTGCTCTGCGCTCTCGCGGTCGGGCTCGTCGAGGCGGTCAGCCGGAGAACCCGTTCGGCCCGATCTGCTTAGGAACGCCGAACGCGACGGGAGGGCCGGCACCTGAGAGGTGCCGGCCCTCCCGCAAGGCCGGTCGACGGCGGGGTGCGAGGGTTGGAGACCATGGTGCTCCCGCCGCGGGGGGATGAGGTCGCTGGTGTCGTCCGGCCTGCGTTCCTTCCTCTCCGAGAGCGCTGCCCGCGCCGGTCGCCGAGGCGACCAGAGGTTTCCACCGTTCCTATCGGGGCCGCCGCGGAGGATGCACGCGAGGATCGGAAAAAGAATCTTGGGATCAGTGGCCGCCGCCGTGCGAAACGTGCGGGAGCGTCCCCGACGTCCCGTTGTTCCCGGACCCCTGGTCGTTGTGCGAGCCGTCGTTCCCGGTCCCCTGGTCCCGGTCGTGGGGGTCGTCCGTTGACTTCGGTCCTCCTCCGCTCGTCGTCGAGCCGGAGCCACCCGTCCCGTCTGCGGTCGCTCCCGCGGCGCCGCCGGAGGGTCCGCCGGACGCACCGGCGGCCGACGGCGGCGGGATGGGCCGGCGATCGCCCGACGCGCCGGTCCAATGAGCACCCGCCGCCGGCACACCTGTCACGGTCGCGCCGGACCGTGCCGGCGGAGTCGCCGGATGGCTCGAGCGCCAGACCGCGGCGAACGCCGAGCCGCCCACGAGGATCGCGGCCGCGACGAGCACAGAGACCGTCCGTCGGCGCCGGGCGTGCCGCCGGAGCGGCACGACCGGCGCCGGCGTCTCGATCTTCTCCGCGAGCGCCGCCCAACCGGCCTCGGGGTCTGGGATCGCCGTCGCTGCGGCGATCCCGGCCAGACGCTCGTGCAACGCAATGGTTCCCGCCGCCATCGCGCCGTGTGTGGCGAGCAAGCGCTCGCGCGCGAGCTCGCCGCGGGACCAGGCGCCCAGATCGCGTTCCAGGTCGGCGCTCACGACCGCTCCTCCTCCAGGATCTCCGCGAGCGCCTTCAGCGCCCGCCACTGCCGCGCGTTCACCGCTCCCGGTGTGGTCGCCATGGCCGCAGCGACCTCCTCGTTCGTCATCCCGACGAGGTACTTCAGCTCGATCACCTGGCGCTGCTCCGTCGGGAGCTCGTCGATCGCGCCGCGCAGGGTCAGCACCTCTGTGGTCATCGGCTCGACCGCCCGATCCGGAAGCTCGTCGCGAGGCTCGTCCCTGCCCTGCCGCCGGAGCGCATCGATCGCCACGTGCCGCGCGATCCCGTACAGCCACGCCCCGAAGGGGACACCGGTGTCGTGGTAGGAGGAGAGGCCCCGCCACGCGCGGAGGAAGACCTCGGAAACCGAATCCTCGTCCTCCCGGCCCACCCGGAACCGCACCAGCCTAGCCACGGCCGGGAGGTGGAGCCGGTAGAGCTCTCCGAAGGCATCGCGGTCTCCGTCCTGCGCACGCCGGACGAGGGCACGCTCGTGCTGCCGCCCGTCGGGGTCATCACCCTTCCTATCGAGCCCGGGGGGCGAGATGTTCGCGGAAGAACCGCCTCGGAACGCGGAGACCTCCATCCCTACCGAGGTCATCGGCTGGTCCGGTCGGTCGGCTGAACGACGTTCAGGCGTGCTCGGTGAGCCGCCGCAGCCGCAGCCCCCGAACGTCCCGCTGCCGCCGGTGCTCGTACATCGGTCGTCGGCGAGCGTCAGGAGTGACCGTACGTCGCGGGCGTCGCTCGAGGTCGTCGGAGGGTTGCCCATGAAAGAGAACGAGGGCCGCCCGATGGGCGGCCCTCGTCGCTTGCTGCGCGGTCGCGCTCGGCGGCTCAGCCGCCGAGCGCGACCGCGTTGATCAGGTTGGAGTCGCGCAGCTTGCGGAGCGCCTCACGCTCGATCAGGCGCACCCGCTCGCCCGACAGCCCCAGGACCTTGCCGGTCTCACGGAGGCTGAGCGGCTGCCCGTTCTCCAGGCCGTACCGAAGCGCGACCACGTGACGCTCGCGTTCGTCCAGGACCTTGTCCACCGCGCCGCCGATCTCCTCGCGGAGCAGCTGGTCCTCGACCTCGTTGAACGCCGCGTCCGAGTCGACCTCTTCGATCAGGTCGCCGAGCTCCGTGTCCTCCCCGACCGGGGACTGGAGGGACAGCGGCTCGCGACGACCCATCTCGGTGAGGTCGTCGATCTCATCGACCGTCGTGTCCAGGGCCTTGGCCAGCTCCTCGCGGGTCGGCTCGCGACCCATGGACTGCGCGAACTGGAACCGCGTCCGGTTGAGCTTGCGCAGCCGGTCATGGATGTGGACCGGCAGACGGATCGAGCGCGAGCGATCGGCGATCGCGCGCGTGATCCCCTGACGGATCCACCACGTGGCGTAGGTGGAGAACTTGAAGCCTCGCCGCCAATCGAACAGCTCGACGGCGCGCATCAGGCCGATGTTCCCCTCCTGGATCAGGTCGAGCAGCGGCAGCCCCTGGCCCTGGTACTTGCGGGCCACCGAGACGACCAACCGGAGGTTGGCCATGATGAAGCGCTGGCGAGCGGCCTCGGCCTTGCGCACGTCGGCACGGGCCTTGGCGATGCTCTTCTCGGAACGGAGACGGCCGGCGCGGAGGCGATCCTCTCCCTCCTTGCCGCCCTCGATGGTCATCGCGAGCTCCACCTCTTCCTCCTTGGTCAGCAGCGGCTCGCGGGCCGCCGCCTCGAGGTAGAGGCGGAGATCGTCTGCGTCGTCGGTCCCTAGGGGACGCGCCGGCTCGGGCACTTCGTATCACGCTCCTCCTCGGGTCCGTTGCGCCGCAGGGCGCGGCACGTCCGGTGCCCGGGAACTCGAGTCATCCCTCGCGAGGGGCCCTGGTGGGCAGGCGCGCGTACACAAACGCCTTGGCCGCTCGCGACCATGGTAGGTGGTGCCCCGATCTGTGTAAAGCCGAGGACGTGTGGAGGTCGTGTGAAGACCCTGGTCAGAGCGTCGATCGGCTCCTTCACCGCGCACCTCCACGGGACCTACGCCACCCGTCAGCTGAACGTTCGAACGGTGCGGTCTGATTCCCGGACGAGCCTCGGTCATGCGTACCCGGGCCGCCGATCCTCCCCTCGGACCAGCTCCTCCTCGCCCCCGCCGGAGGCGGGCGTCGCTCGGCCCTGGGCCCATGCCCGCAGCGCCGCGACGGTCTCGGCTCGCGTCCGCGACAGGGGCGTGGTGGACCGGATCTCCGCCAGGACGTCGTCCGTGACGAGCTCCCTGCCTTCCGCGAAGGCCCGGTAGAGCGCCCCGACGACAGCCGCCTCCAGCTCCGCGCCCGTGAACCCCTCCGAGGCATCCGCTAGCGCCGCCAGATCGAACGTCGCCGGGTCGCGATGCCGTCGCCGGAGGTGGAGCCCGACGATCGCCGACCGCTCCAGCGGGTCCGGCAGATCCACGAAGAAGACCTCGTCGAACCGGCCTCGACGCAGGAGCTCCGGGGGAAGGGTGTCGACGTCGTTGCACGTGGCGATCAGGAAAACGCCACCGGGGCGCTCCTGGAGCCAGCGCAGGAACGAGCCGAGGACCCGTCGCGCCGTGCCGGCATCTGCGTCGGAGGAGCCGCCCGAGAAGCCCTTCTCGATCTCGTCGATCCACAGCACGACCGGCGCCATCGCCTCGACCGTGTGGAGGGCGGTGCGCATCCGCTCCTCGGACTCCCCGACGTACATCGCGAAGATGCTGCCGGGGTCGAGCAGGACGAGCGGCATCGACCATGAGCGCGCGACGCATTTGGCGGTCAAGGACTTCCCGCAGCCGGGGACCCCGGCGATCAGCACGCCCCGCGGCGGCTCCAACCCGAAATCCTTCGCCGCCGGCTCGAACCCGCGAGACCGCAGGCGGAGCCAACGCTTGAGGTTGTCGAGGCCGCCGATGTCGTCGAGATCGCCCGAGGTCGAGACCAGCTGGAGGACGCCGTCGTCCGCGAGGAGCTCTGCCTTCGCACGAGCGATGCCTTCGACGTCGGCCGCGTCGAGCTTCTGGTCGTCGATCGCTTGACGCAGGATCAGTCGTTCGATCTCCGGGAGCGTGAGGCCCAGGCACGCCGTGACCATCTCCGCGACGTCACCGTCGGTGAGCGCGACGGCCAGCCCGCGCTGTGTGAGGTCGGCGATCGTCGCCCGGACCAGGGGCTCGACCTCGTCGCGGGCGGGCGGCTCGAGCGTCCACGGCAGCGCGATGCCCTCGAGCTCCTCCGGGACCGAGGCGTCCGGGCCCGTGATCAGGATCGTCTGGCCCGGTCTCTCCTCCAGCGCGAACTCCTTGAGGTGCCGCACGACCACGGGGTCGCCGAGGTGCGGTCGCAGGTCGTGGAACACGTAGACGCCGGGCGCCTGGAGCTGGCGGACGAACGCCAACGCCTTCTTCGGGTCCTGCGTATCGACCTGCGACGCGTTCCCGTCGCGCGCGAGCCCCAGCGTCACCGACCAGGTCCACACCGGGTATCCGCACAGCTCGGCGGCGCGGCGCGCGAACGACATGAAACGGGTCTCGTCGTCCATGCGCGCGACGATCAGGGGATGACGGGACGCGAGCAGGAGGCGGAGGTCGCGGATCCCGTCCATCGTGCGCGCATCATCGCAGGCTCGCCGCGTGGATAGGCTGCCGGCGATGACCCTTGAACTCCCCGAGCAGGCGACGATCGACGTGGACGGGCCGATCGTGTTCCGCGAGTGGTCCGGTCCGCAGGAGACCACGTTCGTCCTGATCCACGGTCTCGGTGGGTCGCATCTGAATTGGGTACAGGTCTCCGAGGGGCTGTCCGGGCTCGGGCGCGTCCTCGCGCTCGACCTGCCCGGATTCGGTCGCTCACCGGCGGCGGGCCGCGGGACCCGGATCATGGACTCGCGTCGATCGTTGTCGCGCTTCCTCGATCACGCCGCGACCGGCCGGGTGGTCCTGGTCGGGAACTCGATGGGAGGGCTGGTCGCGATGACGGAGGCGGCGACCGAGCCCGGTCGGGTCTCGGGACTGGTGTTGACCGCATCCGTCTTCCCGTGGGTCGGGGGGGCATGGCCGCATCCCGCCGTGCTCGGCGCGTTCGCCCTGTACGACCTGGACGGGATCGGCGAGCGCGTCGTGCGGGCGCGGCGACGATCCGTCAGCCCGGAGACCTTCGTCGCGCTCGGGCTGCGGCTGCTCACCGTCGACCCGGGGCGGATACCGGCGGACGTCGTCGAGCTCCAGGTCGAGCTGATCCGAGACACGCGTGACGACCCGGAACAGTCGTACTCGTTCATCCAGGCCGCCCGCTCGATCACCTCGTTCGTGCGGAACCCCTCGATCTCGAGCCGCGCGATGGATCCGATCCGGTGCCCGGTGCTCGTGATCCACGGCCGGCGCGACCGCTTCGTCCCGGCCTCCTTCGCGGAGGCCGCGCTCTCCTCGCATCCGGCGTGGCGAGGCAGGATCCTTCCGGGCGTGGGGCACGTGCCGCAGATGGAGCGACCCGACCGGTGGCTGACCGAGGTCGCCGACTGGTTCGCCGCGACCCTCCGCTAGCCGGACGAACGGAGCGCTTTCTTCTCCGCGGCACGCTCCAGGTCGTCCACCGCCTCCTCGATCCCGCGCGCGAGCACCTCGATGTCCCGCACCGCGTCCCAATCGGCGGTCAACCCGAACGCCATCGTGCCGCCGAGCGACGTGCAGGCGACCGAGAGCCCGCCGTGCTCTCCCAGCGGCATCGCGGGATGGTTCGCCTCGAGGCGCGCCCCCGCCAGGTAGAGCGGCATCTGAGGCGCGGGGATGTTCGACACGACCAGGTTGAACCATCGGCCACGCGAGATCAACCGGGCCGCCATCGCGTGCAGCGCGGGCGGCGCGTACGCCCCCAGACCGATGATCGCGTCCGCCGAGACCGCTATCGAAGAGGACTTCAGCTGCTCGGTCGCGGCGCGGACCTTGGCCAGCCTGGATCGTGGGGTCATGTGACCGACGGGGATCTCGACGAACGCGGGCGCGACCCGGTTGCCGACGTCGCCGGACTCGGCCTTCGACCGGACGGAGACCGGGACCATCACGCGCAGCGATCGGCCCTTCGTCGGCTCGTCACGCGCGATCAGCAGCTTGTGCACCCCGATCGCGACGGCGGTGACGACCACGTCGTTGATCGTGCCTCCGAGCGATCGCTTGATCGCTCGGAGGCGTTCGAACGGGACGTCGGCGGTCGCGAACCGGCGCGCGGGCCCGAGGGGCCCGTCGAAGGGCCCCTGGGGCGCGGGACCCATCCCGACGAGCGCGCTGGCTCCCACGATCGTGCGGAGGACCGCGTCGATCGCGCGCTGCGGCGCCTGCGCCGCGCGCGCGATCGCTTCCGCAGGATGCGACGCCATCTCCGCGATGGCGTCGCGGATCAGCTCGTCGCGGTCGGGGATCGGTTCGGGTTCCCACGGACGTTTCGGGGGATCGCCCAAGGGCGCGTCGGCGTCCAGATCGAACAGGGCCGACCCGATCATCATGCTGCCGATCCCGTCCGCGAGCGCGTGGTGCAGCTTGAGGAGGACCGCCGTGCGGTCGTCTTCGAGGCCCTCGAAGACGTAGAGCTCCCACAGCGGCTTCGAGCGATCGAGCGGTCTCGACAGCACCCGACCCACCGATCGCTCCAGCTGGAAACGCCCGCCGGGGGTCGGGACCGCCGAACGTCGGAGGTGGAAGTCCAGGTCGAAATGATCGTCGTCGACCCAGAGCGGCCGGCCCAGGTTGGCCGGCACTGGAAGGACCCGCTGCCGGAGACGGGGCGCGAGATGGATCCGCGCTTCGACGACCCGTTGCACGTCCGCGTAGGTGAGCGGCCCATCGGCCCGTGGAGCGAAGATCGACAGACCCGCGACGTGCATGTGCATCGAGGGGGTCTCCAGGTACAGGAAGCTCGCGTCCAGGCTCGAGAGTCGCTCCGCCGCCACCGACCCATGCTAGGGTCCGCGCCGATGAGGCGACGACCCGCGACCGGCGGAGCGATCGCCGCGGGCGTCGTCGCGATCGCCCTCTGCCTGACCCCCTCGGCACACGCCGCGTCCGGCGATCTGGCGCACGTGAGCGCGATCGACGACGTCTTCGACCCGCAGATCCTCCGGGTCCAAGCCGGGCAGACCGTCGAGTGGACGATGGACGGGAACGCCCCGCACACCGTCACGGCCGACGACGGATCGTGGGACTCTGGCCAGCTCGCCCCAGGGTCCACCTACACGCACGTCTTCGATCGACCCGGCGCGTATCCGTACCACTGCAGCCTGCACGGCGCTCCCGGCGTCGGGATGTTCGGCACGATCCTGGTCGGCGACGAAGCCACCCTTCCGGGAACGGCCGCCGGCGTGGGTCCCGGTCGCGAGCCGGTGCCGACCGGGTACGCCGCCACCGTCCGGGTCCCTCAAGACTTCGGGACGATCCAGGCAGGGGTCGACCATGCGCAACCCGGCGGGATGGTGCTGGTCGGCCCCGGCGTCTACCGGGAGTCGGTGACCGTCACCACTCCGTACCTGACGATCCGCGGGACCGACCGGAACCGGACGATCATCGACGGGGGGTTCAAGCGTGCGAACGGCATCCAGGTCTTCGAGGCCGACGGCGTCGCGATCGAGAACCTCACGACGCGCGACAACGTCTTGAACGGCGTCTATTGGAACGACGTGCACGGGTACTGGGGCCGGTACCTGACCGCGTACGACAACGGCGACTACGGGATCTTCGCGTACGAATCCGACTACGGACAGTTCGACCACTCGTACGCGAGCGGCTCACCGGACTCGGGTTTCTACGTCGGCCAGTGCGATCCGTGTCATGCCGTCGTCACCGACGTCGTCAGCACCGACAACGCCGCGGGGTTCAGCGGGACGAACGCGGCCGGCGTGGCGATCGTGAACAGCGAGTGGTCGGACAACATGTCGGGCATCGTGCCGAACACGCTGGACTCGGAGGAGGGTCCGCCTCAGCACGACATGCTGGTCGCCGGCAACTACGTGCACGACAACGGCAATCTCACGGCGCCGACCCTCGCGCTGACGTACCCGTCGTTCGGGATGGGGATCGTCGTGACCGGCGGCATCGACGACGTGGTGACGGGGAACCTGGTCGAGGATCAAGCCTCGTACGGCGTGATCGTCCTGCCGATGCTCGACCGGAACCTCTGGCCCACGTCCGCCAACCAGATCCGGGACAACGTTGTCCGCCGCAGCGGCCTCGCCGACCTGGCGCTCGCCGCCCCCTCCGCCGGCGACGACTGCTTCTCCGGGAACACGTCGAGCACGAGTCAGCCCCCCGCGATCGAGCTGCTGTACCCGTGTCGAGGACCGAAGCCGTTCCCCGGAGGAGGCGGATCGATGGCGCCGACGATGGAGGCGCTCACCCGCTATCTGGATGCGCTCGACGGGTCATTCCCCCACGGGGACTGGAGATCGCAGGGGGCGCCGCCGCCGCAGCCCGGCATGCCGGGCGACGCGGCGGCGGCGCCCCCGACCTTGGCGATCCCCGGCGACACCGTCCCGCAGCCGTACCGGATCCGGTCCGTGGACCAGATCCGCACGGCCCCGGGTCCGACCGTTCCGAAGGAGCTCAGCGTGATGGGGATGCCTCTGGCGACGTCGTGGTGGAGCCTGTTGATCGGGCTGTACGGGTACGTCCTTCCGTTCGTGCTGTACGCGGCCTGGGTCGCGATCGCGCTCTGGGACCTGATCCGCCAGGAGTCGCAGCCCCTGTCGCACCGGACGCGCTGGATGGTGGTGGTGCTCGTCGTGCCGTTCATCGGTCCGCTGCTCTACTTCGCGTTCGGCCGGTCGCCGATCCCTCGCCAGCTCCGCCTGATCCTCACCGTCGGAGGGATCGTGGTCTATGCGCTCTTCGTCGTGATCGGCGCCGTCCTCGGCGCCTGAGAGGTCGGATCGCGTTAGGAGGGATCCAGCTGGATCCGCATCCGCTTGTTCGCTCTGCCCTTGGACTCCGTCTTCACGACGCGCACCGGACCGATCTCGCGGGTCGAGCGCACGTGCGTGCCGCCGTCGGCCTGCTTGTCGATCCCCTCGATGTCGATCACGCGGATCGGGTCGATCGACTCGGGCACCAGGTTGATCTTGGTCCTGACCAGGTCCGGGTCCGCGAGAGCCTCTGCTCTCGGCAGCCACACGACGTGAACCGGACGGTCCTCGGCGAGCAGCCGGTTCAGCTTCGCCTCGACGTCGCGGCCGAGCTCCGCGCTCATGGCCTCCAGCTCGAAGTCCATGCGCGCGACGCCGCCCGACTCCATGTTGCCGCCGGTCACCTTGGCGCCGTGATCCCGGAAGATGACGCCGGAGAGCGCGTGCAGCGCGGTGTGCGTCCGCATGTGGGTGTACCGGCGCGGCCAGTCCAACGCACACGCGACGGACGTCCCCACGGGCGGCGGCTCGCTCCCGACCGTGTGCACGATCTGACCGGTCTCGCGATCCTTGGCGGTGTCCGTGACCGTCACGGTCCGATCGCCCCACCGGAGGATCCCGGAGTCCCCCGGCTGCCCGCCGCCGCGCGCGTAGAAGATCGTCCGATCCAGCACGACGCCGCCGTCGACGATCGCCGTCACGATCGCGTCGCAGGTCACGAGGTACGCGTCGCGGGCGTACAGGTCCTCGGTCACGGTTCGCGGATGCTACCGCGACGTCACAGGTCGGGCTCGACGACGCGCTCGCCGCGCACGAGCGTCGCGAGGATCCCGGCGACCAGGATCAGCACGCCCCCGGCCGCGATGGACGCTGTGATCGGCTCGCCCAGGAACAGGGCCGCGAGCAACGCCACCATCACGGGCTCGATCGTTCCGAGGATCGCGTTGCGGACCGCGCCGATCCGCTGCAGGCTCGCGATCAGACAGACGAACGCGCCGGCCGTGGAGACCCCCATCCCCAGCACGCGGAGCGCGGCGTACGACCCGGTCGGGAGGCTCCACCCCCGGAGGATCAGCGCATAGGTCAGGTTGGCCATCGCGACGCCGGCGGCGAGCCAGGTCGCGGTCGTGAGGGGGTTGGTCTTGCGGATGACGCGCGCCGCGCCCGTCAGGTAGGCGGTGTACGCGACGGCACACGTCAACGCGAGCACGATCCCCACCCTGGTGATGTCCACCCCGGACCCGCCGACCACCACGATCGCGCTCCCGCCGACGGCCATCCCGAGCGCGAGGAGCAACGCGCTCGCCGGCACGCGACGATCGATCCCGATCGCCACGAGCATGACCAGGACCGGATACGTGTAGAACAGCAGCGTCACGGCGGCGGCGCTCCCGTGGTTGAGGGCAGCCCAGTACAGCGCGGACTCGGTCCCGTACCCGAGCGTGGCGACGGCCGCCAAGCCGAGTCGCTCCCCACGCTCCGGGAGCAAAGGTCGCCCGGAGGCGACCGTCAGCACGGCGAGGATGGCCGCGGCCACGGCGAAGCGGAAGAAGAGCAGGGCGAACGGCGGCTGCCCGTTCAGCAGACCCTTGCCGAGGATCACCACGAACGAGAAGAGCACGCCCGTCAGGACGGCGAGCAACGCGCCGGTCGCCTCGCGTCGCGAGCTTTCGGCGGTCGGAGCGCGGTCGCTCACGCGAGGAACCCGGCGACGCGCTCGACCAACATCGGGATCGCCGCGTAGAGCTCCTGCTCGGATCCGAGCATGATCAGCTCCGCGTTCGGGATCAGCTCCACCAGGACGCGCGCAAGCTCGGCAGGGTGGATCGCGTCGCCCTCCCTCGCGATCAGGAGGGTCGGCGCCTGGACACGCCGCAGGAGCTCTCGATCGGCGATCGCGACGTCACGCGTGACCTCGCGGAGCGCCCGGGCGACGCCGACGGGCTGCAGGTCCTGCCACAGGAGCATGTCGACGTCGCGGAGCCAGGGTCGCTCCTCGTACTCGTTCGACCGGCCGGAGTCGTCCAGGATCGCGTCGATCGCCCGCTCCGAGGGAAGCGTCTCGAGCAACGTGGCGGTCCGATCGAACCCCGCGATCTCCCGCTCGGACAGCGGCAGATCGAGCGCGGCCGGCAGGATGAAGACGAGCCGCTCGAACCGGTCCGGTCGTGTGGCCAGCAACCGCGTGATGGCGCCCTGACCGAGCGAGGTCCCGACCGCCCGCGTGGCGCCGTAGGCGGTCGCGACGGCGTCCACGTCGCCGGCGAAGTCCTCGAAGCGGTAGTGGCCGGGCTCGGGCGTCGCCGAATGCCCGTGACCTCGGAAACAGAAGCGCACCTTGGTTCCGGGCGCCGTCGGCGTGAACGCCGACAGCTCCATGCAGGAGTTGGTCAGCCCGTGGGCGAGAACCGTGACCGGGTCGCCGGAACCGTCGACCTCGACGTGGAGCCGGGTCCCGTCGGGCGC
>Ga0070708_100004141_pt1 | contig 11384 bp, 9 predicted proteins | sample KBSK5503metaG_FD_65469 | JGI IMG/M metagenome (GOLD analysis project Ga0070708, IMG submission 65469) | Corn, switchgrass and miscanthus rhizosphere microbial communities from Kellogg Biological Station, Michigan, USA - KBS K5-50-3 metaG | ecosystem: Host-associated > Plants > Roots >...
CGTTGCTCGTGCACGATGGGAAGTAATCCTTCCAACAATATCTGTCTGGCTGACGCCCGCAAGCTTACAGAGCAGGGGGGTACTGCCATTGGAGATGGTGGATAATTCGATCTACCCCTGCGAACTCATTTCGGGCTGGTTTTCCCCTCATTCAACGCTACAGGTAGGCAACTTCGTCCTGTAGGACATGCCCAACCCGAGCTTCACCTGCTTTTATGGAGACTCGGAACATATGGACGAACCCATCAATTGATCATGAGCAACTTGGCTGAGGTAGCCCAATGAAGAGAGATACGGAAACTGAGGACGAATCAGTTAGACATCAAAAAGGGGCAAACGTTGAGAAGAAGGGGCGAGTTAGAAGAACTTATGTTCTACTAATTCTAGAATAATTGTACAAATAGTCGAGCGGAACCGACGGGCGTCCGATTATCTGCAAGCATACCAGCGTGACAGGCAGACAGTATGGGCCGGTCCTCGACATCAAAGCAAGTGTTTATTTTCTTATAGATGTGGCCCGCTAAATAAACAGAAGGAGAGAACACATGGCTCTGGAAGGATGTCCACTCATTCATTATTTCCAGGCTCTGATTCCGATATATCCTCTTCCTCAACCTCTTTAACGGCCGCGGGAATAGATAAACGCCGGTACAATCTGCAGCAAGCACCTGGCATTCCTGTATCAGGCCAAGTGGTACAATACATTTTGAAGATGCAAAGCGTGTCCACGGCGAGTGCAAGAGGCTTGTCTCGCTTACGCATCCACCTTCTCAGGAGGCTCTCATGCAACCAGACACTGACCTACTCGATGCCCTGCGAACCGACCTGGCTGAGTTGACGGCACTGCACGCCCCATCAGGCGCCGAGCAAGCGGTAATCGCGCGCCTGCGCGAGCCCTTCGCCCCTCTGGTCGATGTGGTCAGCGTCGATCCTATGGGCAATCTCAGCGCGACGCGTGAGGGGCTGCCAGGGACTCCGCATGTCGTGGTCTCGGCCCATGCCGATGAGATCGGGGCGCTCGTAGCAAGCATCGAACCGGACGGATTCCTGCGGCTGCACCCCACCGGTGGGGTGCAGCCGCGCTTGCTTGAAGGGAGTGCAGTGTGGGTTGGCGGGCGTTCTGGAGTGATCGGGGCATCTGACTCCCCGCTCGGAGCAGGGGCAGGGTCTCTCTCTGGCCGATCTGTACGTTGACCTCGGCGTTGACAGCGCGGCGCAGTTGCGGCTCCCCCCTCTTTCGGAGTAATATAAACAGGAGCCAGATACCTCGCTTGCACGCTGTTTTGAAAGGCTATAGTTGTCCTATGGAACCGTCACGTACACGGGTAGCACTCTTGATCGATGGTGATAACAGCGCATCCGCCTTGATACCGTCCCTGCTCGCTGAAGCGGGAAGGTTCGGAGATGTCAGTATTCGGCGCGTGTATGGAAACTGGAGTTTACCAACCATGCACGCATGGCAAGAGGTAGCGCCACACTATGGTCTCGAACAACGGCACCACGGGCAGACAGCCCCGAGCAAAAATGCGACGGACATCGCTCTGGTTGTTGATGCGATGGATATCCTTTACGGTGGTGCAATTGACCACTTCTGCCTGGTGACGAGCGACAGTGACTATACACCGCTGGTTTTGCGGCTCCGGTCTGCCGGGTGCCAGGTGCTGGGTATTGGAAAACCGATGACGCCCCTCGCCTTGCAAACGGCCTGTACAGAATTCGTTTCTACTGATCAGCTTCTCTCAAAGCCAGCGCAACCCTCCCCCGTCGCACAGCCCTGGACGTCACTGACGCCGGTGATTGATGCGTCAGTTCCCTCTCCATCCCCAACAAGGGCAGTGGCATCGATGACGACCGGGCCCCTTTTGTCCACAGAGCCATTGGCCCTGCTCACCAAGGCCTATGAAGAAGTGGCCCAGAAGGAAGGCGCCGAGTGGATCTTGCTGTCGAGTATAGGGACAGCGCTCAAACAGTTCGATGCTCCATTCAGCCCAGCAGTGTATGGACACAAAGATTTGTTGACGTTCGTCAAGGCTTATCCAGACCGGTTTGAAACGCGCAGGCAAGCCTCCAAGGGGAAACCTGTGCTGATACGACAAAAGCACGCCCTTTCTCCCGCACAGCCCATCCTGCCGCCCTCCTCGGCTAGAGCGACAACAGTATCAATCCCGAAGAGGAGAAAAAAGGCAGCGTCTCCTTCTCCTCCAACTCCAGCAACGACGCCGGTGCTGGCAAAGACACAACCACCCCGTGATGCCTCTCTTACGACGTTGCTCATCGAGGCATACAGGTATGTGGCAGAGAAACTGCAGGAGCAATGGGTGCCTATTCCCCATTTGAGCGCCGCCCTCAAACGACTAGACCCTCAGTTCCAGGCGAAAGTGTATGGGTATAAAGACTTGCCCACCCTGGTTCAAAGTTGTACCGATCTGTTTCTGACGCGCAAACAAACGGCAGGAAAAACAAAGCACGTCGAGGTATGGCTGGTAACGGGGAAGTAGAGACGTGCTCGAAAGAGGCGCAAGAACCTGTGAAAACGTTCCTTAACAACCAGCATCGGAAGGAATGTTTATCTGCACCGATGTGGCAACCCCGCATCAGCGTCTCCTCAGCCTGCCCATCGAGCAGTTCGAAGTGACCGTGAAAGCGATTTCAGGGCAAGAGATGGATAGAAGGGGAGAACGATCCAGATGCTTGCCAGAAAGACCACGCGAATCATTCTCTGTGATGGGATTCGGCTTCTATCTGGTAGCCTATCCATTCCGATGTTGGAGATGTCCTGTGAATCGCCACATCATTTATATAATGACCCAAAAGAACTGGAGAAAGATTCGGCAAGATAGTCAGCGTGACAGGCAGACATGTTGGGCCACCTACGCTTCTCCGACGGGAGTATGCTTCATTTTGCGAAGAGAATAAAGCTGCACCTTTCCTGGCGCACAAGGCAGCAAAACACTGCTCAGGCTCATAGAAGATGGATGAGAGAGGATAAGCAACAAAAGATAACATGCCTTGCCCCCCGCTGTTGCCTGCCTTACCAACAGTGACGAGGATCATGATTAAACAAAAATAGTATAATTTACTATCGATAGTAAATTATACTATTTAACGACCGGAACCGACGGGTGTCGGTCTCTCTCTCACCAACGCTCACCCTCTTCCTGGCTCCACATGGCAAACTGTATCTCAGGCTTCAAGAACGTATGCCAGAGAGCGAAAGCGTTCGCCTCGCAGCTTCTCCCCCTCCAAAGACCATGGCATCTTCAATCGCAATAGCAGATGCTGTTCCTTCAAGCTACCGATTTTCGAACGGATATCCTAAGTAGCCAGTACAGGTGACTTGCTGTTGAACCATTAGTCCTCCCTGAGCGCTCACTCCTGCACGGCCCGGTTCACGACCTTCAGTGCCTGGGGTTCCACCCGTGCTCGCAAGGCGGCAAACTGTTCTTCTCCCAGAGCCTGCCGCAGGTCGTCGATCCGCTCCTGCGTGCCGGCACGGTAGGGGCTTTGCAGCTCATCGAGGGTGCGTTGGGTCAGCAGCAGCGCGGCGAGCGCGACCTCGTAGCGGCGCTCGGCGAGCGCGAGCATGCCGAAGTTGCGCAGGGTCTTGCCTTCTCCCTCGCGGTCTCCCATCTCCCGGTTGATGCGCAGCGCCTCCGCGTAGCTCGCCCGCGCCCGCTCGGGCTGCCCCAGGCGAGCGTAGATCGCCCCCAGGTTGTTCAACGTCCGACCCTCTCCGCGCGGGTCCACCTCCCGCCGCAGGAGTAACGCCTGCTCGAGGTACGTGCGCGCCTGCTCTTGCTCTCCAAGCGCACTGCAGGTCTTCCCCAGGTTATTGAGCGTCCAGCCCTCCCCCTTGAGGTTGCCCATCTGGCGGAAGATGCCCAGCGCCTGCTCGAAAGCAGCGCGCGCTTGCTCCGCTTGTCCCAGATCGGCGAGCACGCGACCCAGGTTGTTGAGAGTTGTTCCTTCGCCTCGCCGATCTCCCACCTCCCGGTTGATCTGCAGCGCCCGCTCGTAGGTGTGCTGCTCCTGCTCTTTCTGGCCGAGCGCGCCGTAGACGCGGCCCAGGCTGTTGAGCGCGGCGGCCTCGCCCCGCCGATCTCCCTCCTCCTCACAGATCTGCAGGGCTTGTTCGTAGTACCGGCGGGCCTGCTCCTTATTGCCGATGTCGGCGTAGACGCGGCCGAGGTGGTGGAGGGACCAGCTTTCTTCGACGCGGTCCCCCTCCTGCTCGTACATGCCACGTGCCCGCTCAAGGTACTCCCGCGCCCGTTCCATCTGTCCCAGCGCCCGGTAGACCTCGCCCAGATTGTGATAGAGATGGGCCGCCTGCAGGCGCTCGGCCTGCCACTTTTCCGGTGGCAACAGGAGTTTGTACAGTTCCAGCAGCACGCCGTAGCCGCCCCCATCTTTCAGGCCGCGGAAAAGCCGCTCGCGCTCCATCACCTGATACGCTTCCTGCCAGTGCTGGGCCTGGCAGAGCTGCCAGACCGCCTCGATGAACGGTTCCACGTCGCTGATGTGGCGGCGCTTTTCGCGCGCGGGGGAGGTAGCGGCAGCGAGGGTGAGATAGTAGGCGGCCGCCTTCGCGTGAGCGTCTTGTAGGGCCGCGCGGTTGGCCGCTTCGTCTCCTTCGACGAAATGGCCCAGCGCGTACTGGGCCACGATGGTGTGCAGCTGGTAGTGGCCCTCGCCGGTGGCCTGGAGCAGATGCTGCGCCAATAGCGCGTCCAGTGCGGCGTGCAGCCGCACTGCCCCGACCTGTGCCGCTTCCCCCAGGACCGTCTCCACGGCAGCGACGGGAACCGGTTCGCGGAAGGCGGCGAAGGCGAGCAGGAGCTGTCGTTGCGTCTCGTCGAGCTGCTGCTGGTAGAGATAGTCGAGCAGGTTGCGGGCGATGTTGCCCGTCCAAAGCGGCCCATACGTCGCCTGATCCTGGAAGAAGGTCGTCAAGCTCAGGTTGCGATGGTGCAGGAGCGACGCCAGCAGCGTGAGCGCAAAGGCGTGGCCGGAACAGCGTGAGACCGCCGTGCGCAGTTCCTCTTCGTTCCCCTTGACTCCCAGCTTGTGCAGGAGTTCTACCCCCTCGGAAACCTCCAGCCCCCTCACCGGATACTCCAACAGATAGGTGGGTGGGTGCTCGCGCGTCCCCTGCGGCCGGAAACGCGTGGTGAGCAGGATGCGGCAGGCGCAGGGCTGGCTGTTGAGCGCATCGATCCATTCATCGACACCCGGGCGGTCTGGCAGCGCGAGTCCCGTGTGCCAGTCGAGCAGGTTTTCGAATTGATCGAAGATGATCAGGCGCGGCCGCTCGGTCGCGTTGAGCGCGCCCAGCAGGACGTGCGCCTGGTTCTGCAAGGACAGCGCGCCCAGTTCAGGCAGCGGCTGGCCCAGCGCTTCGAAGAGGTTGCCAACCAGGTCGTCCATAGTGACCGAGGCATCCACCCCCAGCCAGAGCGCCTCGGCCAGAAACGGTCCACGTCCGGCGCGGCGCTGCTTTTCCGCATACTGGTAGGTGAGGGCGGCCAGCGTCGATTTTCCAACGCCCGCGATGCCGGTCAAGGCAATGGCTGTCACGCCGGGCTGGGTGAGTTTGCTATAGATCTCCTCGACTGCCTGCTGGCGCTGCTGGATCGATCGCGGGTCGGTTGGTGGCGGGAGAGCGACGATGCCGCGGTACGCCGCTTTCTCCTTCATGGCTGGTTGGGGAGGTGAGGGGGAAGAGGCTTGCGGTACCTGGACAATGATATGCGGCGTTGGGAGGACAGCAGCGGTGTCCGCGTGCTGCTGCGGGGGAGGGGAGGAGATGGGAAACAGCCATTGAACGAGACCGACCACGACGCCAAGGACGGTAAAGATGATCAGCAGGGTACTCGACCAGGAACCACGCACGAGGCCCTGGCTGTTCAAGATCCAGAGGGCCGCGCCGCCCAGCAAAAAAAGGAGCGCAATTCCCAGAATGAGGAACCGCCGCGCTCTGAGTTGCCTGCGCTGGCGGGCTTTGCCCGATGCCTGTTCCTGTTGCTGTGTCGACATGCCTCGATCTCCCGGTAATGTTATATCTCCCTGCGCTACTGAGATTATAGCATGTGCTGATGCCACCGGCAGCTGTACCGAAGTCCGTGCATGAGGTGCCAGTACCGCAATGGGTGCCGGCTGGGTTGCAAACCAAAGTTGAGTGAGCAATCATGCTCGCATCACACTGTTCTCGCGTGCGTGACATTGCGAGCCATAGCTCTTGACTTTTTGGAGGAGGGGATGGTAGGGAGAGCCTGTGCTGGCTACTTGGAACATCCGTGCAGGAAATCGGCATGTTGCACACGATGGAACAAGCTTCCTTGCCGAAGGATGTAAGATACGAGTACAATCAACGAAGTTCATTCTGCTTGTACCCGTCTTCCAACACGCCTATTTTTACAAAGGAGCGGTTCAATTCGTGCTCTGTCTGTTCAATTCGATCAAGCAACGTGTAGGTTTCAGCTTTCACGCGCTCCAAGAACGTTTTTTGCGTTGGATAAAACCACCAACGACCTCCCTTTTGCTCGGCACGCTCGCCGATATGACCAGAAGAAAATCAGAACTGATTGCTGAAAACGCGCTGTTACGGCAACAGCTGATCATTCTCCATCGACAAATCAAACACCCCGTCTACCGCAAGAGAGACCGACTTCTCTTGGTGCTTCTCGCCAGGATAATTCGGAACTGGAAACAAGCGCTTTTCCTTGTTCAACCTGAAACGCTTCTTCGCTGGCATCGTGAGCTCTTCGGTATGTTCTGGAAGCGCAAATCGAAAGCCCGCTCAAACCAGCCAAGGCTCGCGCTCGAGACGATCACCTTGATCAAGAAAATGGCGGCAACCAATCGGCTCTGGGGGGCGGAGCGCATCCGTGGGGAACTCCGCAAGCTGGATGTTCGGGTGCGTAAACGGACTATTCAGAAATATATGAGGCATATTCGTCCAAAACGATCCTCTGGACAGAGCTGGGCCACTTTCCTGCACAACCATGCAAAAGACGTGTGGGCCTGTGATTTCTTGCAGGTGACCGGTCTCTTCTTCCGTTCGCTCTTTGCCTTCTTCATCATCGAGCTGAAATCGCGCAAGGTCATTCATCTACGCTTTGTGCTAGTAGCTGACAGGGAAGGAGAACTGTAGTACGCTTCCGTTTGTACCTATCATAGACAAACAAGGAGCGCACTACCGATGCTTGACAAAGCCACCGTTCTCACCACCATTTTTACCATAGTCGATGACACAATGAAAGGGTCAGCCGTGATCCAACAGGCCTTGAACCGTCCTGGTCCAGCCCCACATCTCTCTGATAGTGAGGTGGTGACCATTGCCCTCTATCAAGAACTGATCGGTGAACCCCGAGAGGATCACTTCTTTCGATTGCATCAAGCCAGTCTGCGGACGTTCTTCCCCGGACTCAATGAACGCAGTCGCTACAATCGGCGAAAGCGGGACCTCTGGTCAGTGATCCTGGCCGTCCGAGTGAGTTTGCAGCTTGTGCTGGAGGCATTGCAACTCGAAGAGACGGCCGCGATTGACTCGGCCTGTGGTGGCTACTTGGGACATCCGTTCAGGAAATAGCGACCTTGACAAGTCTCCTTGCTGAGGAAGAGGTGGTGCGAGTAAAATCAGAAGGTATCACTCCGCTCTTACTCACTTGCAACTCGCACATTTTCATAAAGGAGAAATCTATTCTGTGTCTCGTCTTCGCATCTCCATCAGGCAACTGGTCTTCTTCTGCCTGCACAGACTCCAACGATGCTTCCTGAGATGGACAAAACCACCGCAGGCCTCACTGCTACTCGGAGTGGCTGTAGATCTTGCAAGAGGGAAATCCGAATTGGTTGCCGAAAACGCGCTTTTACGCCAACAACTCATTATCCTTCGTCGACAGGTCAAACGACCAGTATGCACAAGAACGGATCGCCTCCTCCTGGTACTTCTTGCACGAGCAGTTCGTAGCTGGAGGCAAGCGCTCTTGATCGTCCAGCCAGAGACGCTCCTGCGCTGGCACCGTCAAGGCTTTCGTCTCTTCTGGAAGTACAAATCAAAGGCACCTGCTCACCAACCGAGGACAGCGGCAGAGACCATCGCCTTGATCAAAGACATGGCCAAGAACAATCGACTGTGGGGAGCTGAACGCATTCGCGGTGAATTACTCAAGCTGAGCATACATGTGTGCAAGCGAACCATCCAGAAGTACATGCGGCAAACTTGTCTCCCGCGACCAAGAGGACAAACCTGGTCGACCTTTCTGCGCAATCATGCGGAAAGTATTTGGGCTTGTGATTTCTTGCAGGTCACCGATCTCTTCTTCCGCTCGCTCTTTGCCTTCTTCATCATCGAACTGAAGTCGCGGAAGATCATCCACGTGGGCGTGACACGATCTCCTACCGATAGCTGGGTGGCCCAACAGCTGCGAGAGGCGACTCCGTATGGGGAAAGACCCAGGTATCTGATTCGGGATAACGATAGCAAATTCGGACCGAGTTTTGCACGTGTGGCAACAACCAGTGGCATCAAAGTGCTTCGAACGCCGTATCAGGCTCCACGAGCAAATGCCGTCTGTGAGCGCTTTCTGGGCAGCGTCAGGAGAGAATGCCTTGATCACTTCCTGATTCTACATGAGAAGCAACTCCACCGTCTCCTCAACGCATATGTAATGTACTTCAATCAAGCCCGACCACATCAAGGCATCCAGCAGCAACTTCCAGACCCGCCTGTGCCGTCTGCTCCCTCGCATGACCAAAGCGACAAGGTGATCTCGGTTCCAGTTTTGGGTGGGTTACACCATGACTACCGAAGGGCAGTGTAAACGTAGAAAAGCGCGTTCAGCAGTGGTTGAATGAAGCAGGTTCGGCGTAACAGCGTGATGGTGCCATGCTATAGCGTGTTTTTAAGTTACCTGTCTTCGTTTTCCCTCACGAACGAGATGAATACGGCGTGTTCCTGCTTGATTGCTGAGGTATCTTCATGCATGTTCACGGAGAATGGGAAGCCCTGTTCTCCAGTTCCCCAGTCATTGCATCTCTTCATAAAGGGAAAGTGAGAGAAGAGAGGCAGCATAACTGACGCAAACTGCTCATTTTGTGAACGGATGTGCCAAGTAGCCATCACAAGTGTGTTCCCCTGATCAGATATCTCCTGGCTTTCGAGCTAACGCGATTCTTTCTTTTTCTTCCCTCCAATTTACAAGATATCGATGGAAGAAGCCAGATGGAGAGCAGTTTGCCCAGGAAACGCATCGACGAGTGCTCAAGATTGAGGGCAATTTCTCACGTTTGAGGGCAAAATCTGCTCACTTCGTAGGGCATTTACCAAGTATCTTTCGGTTGGGACGGCTCTGGCTCTTAGATATTCTGCGTCGAGCGCACAATCGAGCCTCCTTGAGGCACTGTTTACCGTTCCAGAAGACGAACATGGGGTGGCGTTTCGCCTTACGCTTCTAACACAGGAGGCTTTCAGGCATCATCAAAGGGCTTTACTGCCTGCTTGTACAAAAGTGTCTGGGAGAGAGGCTGGGCATCGCGGTCCCCCACTTTGCCACACCCACCATCTCTCGGGGACGCGTTTTTGTGGGGACGTACCAGGGAGTGAGCGCGGTGACGCTCGCCGGAGGAACGGACCAAAAAGCGCCGAGGCATCTCCCTAAGAAGGAGAAAAGTTGTTCAGCATGACATCAGCTCTTCGTTGACTACTACATGAGGGAATGCATCAGATAGGCTCTGAACTCGTCGTAGTGTGATTCGTCGAGGACGCCCATCTCTTTCATGAGGGTAAGCAAGGCGACCATCTGACCGGCAATGAGCGTGTGTTTGACCATTGCTCGCATCTGCTCGTCCTGGATGTTGAGGGTGGCCTGAGACACGGTTGTGCGATGGGTGAGCATGTGGGCTAGCGCCTCCAGGGAGTGGCTGGAGAGCCGGTCTTGCAGATCCTGGAGAGCTTGCACATAACTTTTGTCTGGCATTGATGTTTCTCCTGACTAGCGCATGCCTCTACCTGTATGAGATCTGCATCTCTCTCGTCACAGGACACCTCACGAAAGCACGAACGAGAAGCTATGCGCCTTGCAGTTCTGGAGAGAAGAAACCACCTGCGAAGCGTCCCTTTCACCATCGTCTCATGGGACGCTTCGTCTTTTGCACGGTACGTATCTGTCCTCAGAGAGCTGTCGAAGAAAAAAGATGCGAGCAGATCTCACACTTCTGCTTATTGGAACGAGCGGAGGGGGTTATTTGTCACCGAGGCCTATCTTGACATGCCTATCAGGAGAAGGTAACGACCCTTTTTCCTCTCCTCTCCGCTGGGAGGTGCGAGAGGAAAAAGGCCGTCACCTTTCACGAACCAAGGAGAACTTCGCCACGAGACAACTGCTGACTGCTGAAACAGTAGTCGGGGGAATACACGCCATCAGACTCGTCAACCTGCCTCACCCATGGAGGTGCTCGGCGGTTGTTTATTGTCCCTCTTGCCTCTCGGAACCGTCACCGGAAGCTGATTCCTGGCCGGTTTTCTGTGAAGCGGCCATATCACTCAAAGCCGACATCAGCGCAGGGGCAAGCGCTGCTGCAAATGTGGGGGCGAGCGCTTCGGCAAGCGCAGGAGCAAGAGCTGCCACAAACACGGCTCTTTCATATGGCGATATCTGTGAGATGGTGTTTTTCAGGGTCTCCATAAGGGCTTGAGCCAGGGCGGCATCTTCTCTTCGCGCCGCAGCTGTCGGATACGTTGCGGTCTGCATCATTTCTTTCAACACTGCTTCGACCATCGGTTCCATACGGCCCTGGGTTGCTGCCTGTCCATAATTGGTCGTCATGATGATTTTCTTGCCTTTCCCTCGTGAAGGAGAACGTTATGAGTATGCTGGTGAGATATCCCGAGTCCTCCACGAGCGTGTATACACTCAGCATATCTCATCAGTGCGCTACAATCGCCAGTCTCCCTGTGCTTCGCAAGCGCAGGGAGCGGCGAACAAAAGAGGAGCCAGAGCCTCGAGGTGCTAGACCGTCACCTTCTCTCGCTCTTCGCGGCGAGCCATCAGCGCGGCTAAGACCACTGGTGATATCCCCTCGCCGCCCTCCTGGCGACGAGCCGCCAGTGTGGCTAACAGAAGCGGATGGACAATCCCCTCACCCTCCTCTCGGCGAGCCGCCAGCGCGGCTAAGACCACCGGTGATATCCCCTCGCCGCCCTCCTGGCGACGAGCCGCCAGCGCGGCTAAGACCACCGGTGATATCCCCTCGCCCTCCTCTCGGCGACGAGCCATCAGCGCAGCCAGCAGAAGCGGATGGGCAATCCCCTCACCGCCCTCCCGGCGACCCATCAGCGCAGCCAGCAGAAGCGGATGGGCAATCCCCTCACCGCCCTCCCG
>Ga0070708_100004142_pt1 | contig 11383 bp, 9 predicted proteins | sample KBSK5503metaG_FD_65469 | JGI IMG/M metagenome (GOLD analysis project Ga0070708, IMG submission 65469) | Corn, switchgrass and miscanthus rhizosphere microbial communities from Kellogg Biological Station, Michigan, USA - KBS K5-50-3 metaG | ecosystem: Host-associated > Plants > Roots >...
AAACGTCAAGTATATATAACCGGCAGCACCCCGCAGAAATTCCAATGTCAAGAAATGTAAAGTTTCTCGGGGTCAATAGGCGCGCAGGCGGCGCGCCTCCCGCACCAGATCGCTGACCTTGGGCAGAAAAAACTCCTCCTGCGGCGGAGAAAAAGGAACCGGCGAATCGAGCCCGGCCAGCCGGACGATGGGGCCGTCCAAATCCTCGAACGCCTCTTCGTTGATAATCGCGGAGATTTCCCCTGCCAGGCCTCCCGTGCGGGGATGCTCGTGCAATACGATGACCTTGTTCGTCTTCTTCACCGTCGCGGCAATCGCTTCCCGATCCAGCGGCGAAACCGAGCGCAAGTCGAGAATTTCGGTCTCTATGCCGTCCTTGCTCAGAACTTCCGCCGCTTCCAGCGCCATATGCACCATGGCCGCGTAGGTGATTACGCTGAGGTCGCGCCCTTCGCGCACGACTCGCGCCTGGCCCAGCGGAACGATGTAATCCTCCGTCGGAATTTCCTCCTTGATGCGGCGATACAGATATTTGTGTTCAAAGAAAATGACGGGATTATTGTCGCGGATCGCCGCCTTGATCAGACCCTTGGCATCGTACGCGGTCGCCGGACAAACCACCTTCAATCCCGGCGCGTGCACAAACCACATTTCGGGATTCTGCGAGTGAAACGGCCCGCCGTGCACATTGCCGCCGCTGGGCCCGCGGATGACCATCGGCGCCGGAGCTCCCCAGCGGTAGTGCGCCTTGGCTGCCATGTTTACGATCTGGTTGAAGGCGCAGCCGATGAAATCCATGAACTGAAATTCCGCCACCGGCCGTAGCCCGGTCAGCGCCGCTCCGAAAGCCGCACCCACGATCGCCGACTCGGCGATGGGCGTATCGATCACGCGCTCCGGGCCAAAGCGGTCAATGAGGCCCTCCGTGACCTTGAACGCTCCGCCGTAAACCCCGATGTCTTCGCCCAGGCAGAAGACGCTCGGGTCGCGCTCCATCTCCTCCCAGATTCCCTGGCGGATGGCTTCGAGATAGGTGACGGTGGGCATTAGCAGGCTGCTGAAAAAGTGCGTCTCGTATCAGGGCATCGCTTCAGCGATGCCGTAAGTTGTTCAGTTTCAAATGCCCCTTCAGGGGCTGCTGTTGCGACTTCGGTTCTTTCCGCAGCCTCTTAGAGAATCGTCACACTCCGAATTGGCGCAAGTGATGATCGAGATGTTTGTACATCCCGGTGCTCCATTCGTCCGGCGTCAGCGCTCCAAAGAAAGGGTGGGGGTGTTTGGTACATTGCGCTTCGCCGCGATCGTGGAATTGCCGGATCTTCTGCTTGAGCTGTTCCTGCTCCCGCAGAAAGTCCCGCTGATCGGAGATCTTCAGCTTCTCGTCAGTCGGGCTGTTGCGGGAGAATGGCTTGTCGTTGGTGAAAACGTGGCGGACGAATGGACCAAGAATTCGGCCGATTAGCGCGCGCGGGCGATTGAGGCGGCCTAACGCCATGTCCATCGTCGCGTTGCAATGTGCCATCATCTGCGCCACATCCATTTTGCCCCATTGCCGCTGCGAGGTAGGTTGAAGCTTGTCGAGGCGGGAAAACACCTCTTTAACCGCCGCTTCCTGAAAAAGATTCTGCATGTGGATCTCTCCAAAGCTCCGGACGGGATGAGGTCAAGATGATAGCACTCTCATCGCCCCGCCAAATCCAGCAAGTTGAGGATTGAGAGAGCCAAAGCCGGCCTAGATCCTTCTCTGTGTCTCTGTGTCTCTGTGGTGAATTTGGTTTTCGCCAAGCAAGCCCGTTAAACATCCTTTAGCTGTTCCTCATCCATCCCGAAATAGTGGCCCAGTTCATGGATCACCGTCAGGCGGATTTGTTCGCGGACTTCGGTCTCGCTGGAGCAGACCGCTTCAATATTCTTCTGATAAAGCACGACGTAATCGGGCCCCGTCGGCTGGTGAAATATGCTCTTCTGGGTCGTGGGCACGCCATGGAAGAGACCCAGAAGCAGCCGCCGTTGCTGCCCCGGCCGCAGTGCTGGCTGTTTCGGCGGCCTGTCCTCTACCAGAACCGCAACGTTACGAATGCGGTCACGAAATTCTTGTGGGAGCGAGTCGAGCGCCTCCTCGACCACCCTGACGAAATGTTCACGCTTCATCCTTCACCAGCTGAAGAAACCTGCGCGCCGCAACATGCGCCACACCAGCGCGACCGGCAGCCCCACGACATTGCTGTAATCCCCTTCGATGCGCGGAATCCAGCGCGACGCGATGCCCTGGATGCCATATGCGCCGGCCTTATCCATCGGCTCGCCGCTAGCAATATAGGCGGCGATCTCGTCTTCCGTGATCTCCGACATCGTAACCACTGTGGTTTCGCTGGCCACCGACCACTGGCCACTGACCACTAAACACACACCCGTAATCACCTGATGTTCGCGGCCGGAGAGCAATCGCAGCATGCGTGCGGCGTCATTGCCGTCGACGGGCTTGCCGAGAATCTGGCCGTCGACCACAACGACCGTATCGGCGGCGAGCACAAAATCCTGCGGACGCTGCTGCGCCACCGCCAGCGCTTTTTCCCGTGCCAGCCGCTCCGCACATTCTTTCGCGCCTTCTCCCGGCAGCGGGTCTTCGGCGATCTGCGCCGGTTGCATCTCGAAGGAAATGCCCGCGTTTCGCAAAAGTTCCTGGCGTCGCGGCGAGGCGGAGGCGAGCACGAGCATGGGGACATTGTAAGGTCTTTGTCGGGTGGCCAGCGGTCAGTCATTGTAATCGCGAGGTTACGCCAACAATCCTTTCGGCATACCGCCAACTCTAGGCCTGTCATTGACTTGCCCGTCTCCCACACGTAAGATTCGCCTCTAATGATCGGCCAAACTATCTCGCACTACCACATCATCGAGAAGCTCGGTGGTGGGGGGATGGGTGTGGTCTACAAGGCTGAGGACGCGCGGCTGCATCGCTTCGTCGCGCTCAAGTTCTTGCCGGAGGAAGTGGCCCGTGACCCCCAGGCGCTGGCCCGTTTTCAGCGCGAAGCGCAGTCTGCATCCGCATTGAACCACCCTAACATCTGCACGATTTATGACATCGGCGGGCAGGACGGCCAGGCGTTCATCGCCATGGAATTTCTGGATGGCACGACGCTGAGACACCGCATCTCGGGAAAGCCCGTCGAGTTCGAAGTCCTGGTCGGTTTGGCGATTGAGGTAGCCGATGCATTAGACGCCGCGCACTCCAAGGGGATCGTTCATCGCGACATCAAGCCCGCCAACATTTTCGTGACTGAGCGCGGCCACGCCAAGATTCTTGATTTCGGGCTGGCGAAAGTCGCGCCCACGGGCAGTTCCTCGAGCCAGATTGCATCGGCGAATACGGCGACCGGCACGATCGGCGAAGAGCATCTCACCAGCCCCGGCTCTACGCTTGGCACCGTCGCTTACATGTCTCCCGAGCAGGTGCGAGCCAAAGAACTTGATGCCCGCACGGATTTGTTCTCCTTGGGCGCTGTGCTGTACGAAATGGCGACGGGCATGTTGCCGTTTCGTGGCGAAAGCTCGGGAGTGATCTTCAAAGCCATTCTGGATGGGACGCCAACGCCGGCGGTTCGGCTGAATCCCGATTTGCCGACCAAGCTGGAAGAAATCATCAACAAGTGTCTGGAGAAAGACCAAAACCTGCGCTACCAACACGCTTCCGACATTCGCACCGATCTCCAACGCCTGAAGCGCAATACGGAATCCACCAGGGTCGCAGCAGCAGTGGAAGCAAAGAAGCCGCTACAACGTCAAAAGCCCTGGGTTCTCCTGGCTGCTGGCATCGTGCTTGTAGTCGTGGCGGCGGTTCTCTGGCAAAAGCGGGATCGCGCGATACCGACGCCCGCGGCGAGTACGGCGCTGCAAGCGCCGACGCAGTCCATCGCCGTCCTGCCGTTTGTCAATCAGAGCGGGAATCCGGATGACGAGTATTTCGCCGACGGGATGACCGATGAGTTGGCCAGCGCGCTCATGAAAGTAACCGGCCTGCGCGTCGCCGCCCACAGTTCTTCGTTTACCTTCAAAGGCAAGGACACCGACGCGCGCGAAGTAGGCACCAAGCTTCACGTAGCGTCAGTGCTCGAAGGAACAGTGCGTCGAGCCGGGCCTAAGCTCAGGGTCACCGCGCAACTGGTAAACGCGGCCGATGGCCTTGCGCTCTGGTCGGAGAGCTACGAACGCAATGCGAAAGACGTATTCAAGGTACAGGACGAGATTACCGGGGCCATCGTCTCCGCACTCCGGCTGAAGCTGGCCGCGAACACTTCGTCGAGCCAGAATCGCCCGGTGGAGAATGTGGAAGCCCACGATCTTTATTTGCGCGGTCGCTTTCTGATGCTCAAGCAGACCGAAGAGAGCTTACGCAAGAGCATCGACTATTATTCGCAGGCGCTGGCGAAAGACCCTAGCTACACGCCCGCATATTTCGGTATTTCCTACGCGTGGGGGTATCTCGCCGATGCGTTTGTGGCGCCGCGGGAGGCCTATCCCAAGTCGAAAGCCGCGGCGATGAAAGCGCTGCAACTGGACCCTACTGATGGCGATGCTCATGCCATGCTGGCAGCATTCCGGTTTTTCTACGACTGGGACTTTGCCGGCGCGGAGAAGGAATTTCGTAGCGCGCTTCAGGTCAACCCAAACTCATTGGACGCCCACTACCTCTATGCCTGGAGCCTCTGCTCCCGGAAACGATTCGGCGAGGGTCTTGCAGAGTCGGAGCGCGCTATTAATCTCGATCCGCTTTCCGCGGCTCCTAGTTGGGTTCGTGAATATTGCTTTACCATGTCCCGCCGCTATGACGAGGCACTTGCCCAACACCAGAAGACGAGTGAACTGGACCCCAACTTCTTTTACCTCGATTCTCCGGCTGGCATCGCGTATCGCGAGAAGGGAATGTTCGCCGAATCCGTGGCAGAATATCAGCGTCTCCAGAAGGTCACGGGCCAGCCCATGCCCGGCCTGGCAGTCACCTACGCGCGGATGGGAAAAACCGGCGAAGCACGGGCCATTCTTCGCGAGATGCTGGACCTTGCGGCGCGCAAGTATGTATCGGCTGATCGAGTGGCCATGATCTATGCCAACGTCGGAGAGAAAGACCAGGCCTTCGTCTGGCTCGATAAAGCCTGCGAAGCCCACTCGGGGTGGTTGATATCCGGCAACCTGGTTTCGCCCCAGTTCGACCCCATCCGCGCCGACCCTCGATATGCCGCGTTGTTGAAGAAGATGAAACTCGAACCGTAGCGCACCATCTTCGGTCATCCGGCAACTCGAAATCGCTAGCTGAGTCACCGAAGTCCGGTTCTGGCAAGTTGAATGCTTCCTTGGGCGATATCCGCCAACCTACTCCAGCTCTTCCGGCTCAATCGAGATATTCTTCTCGCCCTTGGCGCGCTTCTCCCAGTACTTCTTGACCCAGGCTTCGTAGCTCTTGCCGGCGGCGGTGTCACGGCCGGTGAAGGCGAGACCAGCGATCTCGGAATAGGGAATCGAAGGCCGCTCGTTGCTCGCGGCAAGCATCAGGCGGATGAGGGAAGTGGCAAGCGTTGGCCCAACGCGGCGGTCGAACAGATATCCGGCAATCTGCGAGCCATCTTTGCGGGTAATCGTCACATCGCCGCGATAATCAAAGGCTTTCTCGATCACCGTCCGGATGTCGGCTTCGGTGGCAAGCTCGGGAATCCAGCCCTGAAGGTTCTCGCGCTCGAATCCGGGCACAACTTCGAGTTCGTCGGAGGAGCGCGGCGGCGCGGAAGCAATCGGCACACTATGGGGCAACGGCAGCTCGTGCCCATGTTCCCGCCCGCTCATGCCCGGCTTTCTTCCGCGACCGGCCCAGCCTCCTTGGCCGCGACGCCAATCTGCACCAGCGGATTGTAGGAGTACACCGGGCGCGCGGGCTGCTCAAGATCGGCCAGGGCGTCTTTATCGGGATAGAGTGAGAACGTCGCCTTCACCGTATCCCAGAATCCGCGCAGCGAGCCGAACGTGTCGTCTACCGAAGTTGGCTCGTAGCCGCAATGCACCATGCAATTCGCGCACTGCGGATTGCCCGACTCGGTGCCGTAACTCTCCCACTCGGTGGTCTCCATCAGTTCTTTGTAGGAGTCGGCGTAGCCATCCTGCAGCAGGTAGCAGGGCTTCTGCCAGCCGAACAGGTTATAGGTCGGCATGCCCCAGGGCGTGCAATGGTAGTGGCGGCGGCCCATCAGATATTCGAGGAACAGCGGCGACTGGTTAAAACGCCAGTGCTTCTTGCGGTTCGCCAGGATCGACCGGAACAGGCGGCGGGTGCGGGCGCGTCCGAGGAAATGTTTCTGGTCGGGCGCCTTGTCATAGGAGTAGCCGGGAGAGAGCATCATGCTTTCGACGCCCAAGTCCATCATCTCGTCGAAAAAGGCGCGCACGCTCTTCGGATCCGCGCCGTCGAACAGCGTCGTGTTCGTGGTCACGCGGAAGCCGGCCTTCACCGCGTCGCGCATTGCGTCGACGGCAATCTCGTATCCGCCTTCGCGGCACACCGAAAAATCGTGGTGCTCCTTCTGCCCGTCCACGTGAACCGAGAAGCTCAGATACTTGCTGGGCTTGAACAGGTGCAGCTTTTCCTTGAGCAGCAGCGCGTTGGTGCAGAGGTAAATGTATTTCTTGCGGGCAACCAGGCCTTCGACAATCTCGGCAATCTGCGGATGCATCAGCGGCTCACCGCCGGGAATCGACACCACCGGCGCGCCGCACTCATCCACCGCCATGAAGCATTCTTCCGGCGTGAGGTCTCTCTTCAGGATGTGGGCGGGGTACTGGATCTTGCCGCATCCGGCGCAAGCCAGGTTGCAGCGGAACAGCGGCTCCAGCATGAGCACGAGCGGATAGCGCTTGCGCCCTGCCAGCTTCTGCCGCAGGACATAAGTCGCCACCGTCCACATCTGGGAAACAGGAACTGCCATCACCCCTCCGGATAGTCCTTCTATGATACCGGAATCGAAGCGCGGACAGGAACCGCATACGGTTCCAGATGCTGTCCTACATTAACCACGAAGGACACAAAGGAGCACCAAGGAAACCCTTCCGGGATTAACACCTTCGTGGAACTTCGTGTCCTTTGTGGTTAATGAATGTGCGACGCTCCCGCTACTCCACCACCCCTACATTCCGCATATCCTGCTCTGCGCCGGTCCTGCCGCCCAGGTGCACATACGGCGCGTCGCCGGCGGGCGCGTCGCCGTGATCATAGGGACGAAATAGGCCGGCGTAGACCACGCCGATGACGAACACGACCACCCACACCACAATCATTCCGTAGTTGCTATACCAGGGATCCTGCGGCGTGCGCGGCCATGTCATGTTGATGATGGCCAGCACACCATAGGTGAGCCCCGCCAGATTGACCGGCCACGCCCAGATGCCCAGACGAAATGCTCCACGCGGTTGCCAGCCCTTGGCGCGCGCGATCAAAGCTGCCAGGACAATCATCTGGAAGGCGATGTAGATACCGGCGGCGCTGGAAACGACGATCGTCTCAATCATTCTCTTAAGGAACAAACCTGCAACCGCAATGAAGGCGGGCACAATTCCGGCAAACAGCAAGGCATTCACCGGAACTCGCGTGCGTTGGGAAAGCGTGCTGAGCTGGCTGCTGCCAAAGATCATTTGGTCGCGGCCAAAGCTGAACAACAGACGGCTGGTGGCCGCCTCCAGACTGATGAGGCAGGAAAAGAATGAAACCATGACCACCGCGATCACAGCCCGCAGGCCAATCGGGCCCATAGCGGCGTTCAGGACGGTCACCACCGGGTCGGTATCCTTGCCAGAAAACACAGCGTTCAGATCGGGCACTGCCAACACGAAAGCCAGACACACCAGCATGGCCGCAAAACCGCCAATGTAGATGGTCATGCGCATCGCCTTGGGGATGGCGCGGCCGGCGTCGGGAGTTTCTTCGGCGACGTCGCCGCAGGCTTCAAAGCCGTAGTAACACCACATCGCGGCCACGCTCGACGCCAGGAAGGCGGGAAGATAATGTCCGTTGCCCAAGCCAAAGCTTTGGAAGAGGACGCCGAAGCTCTGGTGCCGGGCCACGATCAGCAGATAGCCCCCGACGACGATGGCGCCCAACAGCTCGCAAATGAATCCAAACATGGCGACCCGAGCCAGGAGCTTGGTGCCGCTGACGTTCAGAGCGGTCGTTCCTACGATCATGGCGATTGCGATCGCAACTTCTCCAGCTTTACCCACGCTGAGGCCAAAAAGCTGAGCGACGTAAGGAGCTCCTCCGACGGCGACCCCAGCGATGGTGCTGCACAAGGCCCACAGATAGACCCATCCTGCCATCCAGGCCCACCGCTTTCCGACCAGCCGCCGGGCCCAGGGATACAGACCGCCGGCAATGGGAAACTGAGAAACGATCTCTCCGAACACCATGGCGACAAACAGTTGTCCGATTCCGACAAACAAGTAAGTCCAGAACATCGGCGGACCACCAGCGGCCAAGGCGACGGCGAAGAGTGTGTAGACTCCGACCACGGGCGACAAGTAGGTGAAGCCCAGGGCGAAGTTTGACCACAGACTCATGGAGCGATCAAACTTGGAGTCGTAGCCGAGGGCTTCGAGCTGAGCGGAGTCTCGATCTGTTTTTTGCTCCTCTTTCATTCCTTGTTCTCCCGATCTTGCGCGGAGATCATACTCCCGAGAGGGCGACGACGGTAGCGCCGGCATCTTGCCGGCTGTCCCGAGGGCGTCTCGCCCTCGGCGCGGCGGGCGAGAGCCTGCCCTGAGCGAAGTCGAAGGGACGCCCGCCGGACAGCCCTCGGAGCGGCGGCGCTACTCATATCTTTTGCAATCTCTGCACGTCATGCACCCCGGGAATCTGCCGCACGCCGTCGACGATCTTCTGCAGGTGCTTCAGGTCGGCGATTTCAAGTACCACGTCGATGACCGCCTGCCCGCTACTGGTGCGGGCCTCGATATTGCGGATGTTAGTGCGGCTGTCGCTGATCACCGCCGTAATCTGTTTGAGCATGCCGAAGCGGTCGTCGCAAAGCAGGGTGAGTTTGACGGGATACGAAACCGGCTGGCCGTCTTGGTCGCCGGCCCACAGCACGTCAATGCGGCGATCGGGCTCATAAAGCAGATTGGTCACGTTCGGGCAGGTGATGGAGTGCACGGCTACGCCCTTGCCGCGAGTGACGTAGCCGACAATGGCCTCACCCCGAATCGGGTTGCAACAGCGCGCCCGATAGACCAGCAGATCGCCCTGGCCTTTCACCACGATGGCGTTGCTGTCGCCGCCAAAGACGCGGCGCATGACGCTGGTGAACCCTTGCGCCGGCGCCGGTTCTTCCCCTTCAGAGATAGGCTCGCTGCCCGCCGGCGCCAGTTTGGCCAGCACACTGCGGGCCGAGTATTTGCCGTATCCGATGCCCGCCATCAGGTCGTCCGGACCACCCAGCCCATAGGCGCTCGCCGCCTTCTGCAGATCGTCGTCCTTGATCTCCTTCAGCGAAATGCGGTATTTGCGAGCCTCTTTTTCGATCAGCTTGCGCCCGATTTCGATGGCGCGCTCCCTCTGGTGAACGTTGAGCCAGTGCTTGATCTTGTTGCGCGCGCGCGACGACTTGACAATCCCCAGCCAGTCGCGGCTGGGCTTGTGTCCCGGCTGGGTCATGATCTCGACAATATCGCCGGAGTGCAGCTTGTGGCGCAGGGGCACCATACGTCCGTTGACCTTCGCGCCAACGCAGCTGTGCCCCACTTCGGTGTGAATCGTATAGGCAAAGTCGATGGGCGTGGACTCGCGCGGCAGCACCAGCACTTTGCCCTTAGGTGTAAAGGTGTAAACCTCCTCCGGGTAAAGATCGACTTTCAGCGTCGAGAGGAACTCGCTGGGATCGGAAACATCCCTCTGCCACTCCACCACCTGGCGCAGCCATGCCAGCCGCTGCTCGTCCTGCGCCGAAACCGGCCCGTCTTTGTACTTCCAGTGCGCCGCGATGCCTTCCTCGCACATCTTGTGCATTTCTTCGGTGCGGATCTGGATTTCGAAGGCCTCGCCCGTCTCCGTGATCACCGAGGTGTGCAGCGACTGATAGAGGTTGGGCCGCGGCATGGCGATGAAGTCCTTGATGCGGCCCGGCACCGGCCGCCACAGGTTGTGAATGATGCCAAGCACGGCGTAGCAATCCTGCACCGAGTTGGTGATCACGCGCATGGCGTAGAGGTCGTACACCTGGTCCACGCCGATGCCCTGCCGCTCCAGTTTTTTGTGGATGCTGTAGATACGCTTGACGCGGCTCTCGACACGCGCCGTAATCCCGGCCTCCTTTACCCCGTCGCGCAGCACCCCTTCGATGCGCGCCATGAAGGCTTCCCCCGCTTTGCGCCGCGCCTCGACCGCGGCATGCACCTGCTCGTAGCCGATCGGGTCCACGTGCTTGAAACCCAGGTCTTCGAGTTCACCGCGAATTTTGCCCATCCCCAGGCGATGCGCGATGGGCGCGTAAATGTCGAGCGTCTCGCGCGCTATCTTTTCCTGGCGCTCAGGATCAAGATGCTCGAGCGTGCGCATATTGTGCAGCCGGTCGGCCAGCTTGATGAGCACAACTCGGATGTCGTCCACCATGGCCAGCATCATTTTGCGCAGGTTCTCGGCTTGCGCCTCTTCCCGCGAGGAGAAGTCGATCTGGCTGATCTTGGTGACCCCTTCGACAATGTGCGCCACCTGCTCGCCAAACTCCTGGCGAATCTCAACCGCCGTAACCGAAGTGTCTTCGACCGAGTCATGGAGCAGCCCGGCCGCGATTGAAACCGGGTCCATCTTCATGTCGGCGAGGACGTTGGCCACTTCCAGCGGATGCACCAGGTAGGGCTGGCCCGAAGCCCGTGTCTGCCCGGCATGATGCTTCTGGGAGAAGTCGTAGGCTTTCTTGACGAGGCTGAGGTCCTCGTTGGGCCGATTCTCGCGCAGCTTCCGCATCAGCTCGCGGAAGCGGGTCACCGTGAGCACGTTGGTCGCGATCTGCTGACGCAACGTCGCCATGAATGATTTTAACTCAGCGGAAGCGGGGGAGGGGAGATACCGCTGGGCCCGCCTTTTAGTTCAGCTTACGCGCTTGGAGGAGCATTTGCGGCATAGAACGGAGTCCCAGTTCGCAGGGTGTGTTTGGAATTTGGAGGGCTTGGTGGGATTATGGGAGCGAAACGTAGCAGGAGCAGCGGCGTGAAGACACTCGGTTGCGTGGTCGGCGGCATTCTGTCCATCACCATAGCAGTCCATCTTATCGGCATCTCATCGGCCACGCAGAGCCAAAAGACGCTCTTCCTCACTTTATTGCTCTGTTTCATTTTGTTCCTGCGCGGCGGCACA
>Ga0070708_100004145_pt1 | contig 11379 bp, 8 predicted proteins | sample KBSK5503metaG_FD_65469 | JGI IMG/M metagenome (GOLD analysis project Ga0070708, IMG submission 65469) | Corn, switchgrass and miscanthus rhizosphere microbial communities from Kellogg Biological Station, Michigan, USA - KBS K5-50-3 metaG | ecosystem: Host-associated > Plants > Roots >...
CGCACTTCACCGTGGTCAGCAACGGCGGCGAAAAGCAAGCGCGCCGCGTGGCTGAGCATTTTGAGCAAGTCGGTGCTGCCTTCCAAAAGGCGCTCAACAACATCCGCGTGGATTCCGGCAAACCCATCATCATTCTGGCCGCCAAGAACGAGGGCACGCTAAAGGCGCTCTTACCAGAGTACTGGGAACAGAAGGGGCACATGCATCCCGCCGGACTCTTCGTGCCGCGCGAGGAGAAAAACTATGTCGCGCTGCGGCTGGACGCCGAGGGCGATAACCCCTACCAGGTGCTCTATCACGAGTACGTCCACCTGCTGATCCGGCTGAATTTCCGAGAGATCCCGCTCTGGCTGGACGAAGGCTACGCAGAGTTCTTCGCCAATTCAAGGATCAGCGAAAAAGACATGGCCATCGGCGAGCCCAGCCGGGAACACATCCTCCGATTGCGCGAGACCCCGCTGCTCCCGCTGGAGCTCCTGTTGAAAGTGGACCATCGTTCGCCGTACTACAACGAAGTCAACAAGAGCTCCATTTTCTACGCTCAATCCTGGGCCCTGGTGCACTACCTGATGCTGGACGAACAGATGCTCAAAGAGCAGCGGCTCGCCAAGTTCGGCCGGTTGATTGCCAACGGCACAGACGACGTCGAAGCGGCCCGGCAGGCCTTCGGAGACTTGAAGGAGCTCGAGAAGAAGATGGGCTCCTACGTGCGCCAGGCCAATTTTCACTTCTACTACCTGAAAGCTTCGGCTGAGGTGACCGAGAAGGGTTTTGAGGCGCGTGTTCTCGCGCCAGCGGAATCGGCCGCGCTCCGCGGCGATTTCCAAGTGCACCGGGGACGCTTCGGCGAGGCCGGCGCCCTGCTCGAAGAAGCGCTTCGGCTGGATCCGAACCTGGCGCTGGCCAACGAAAGCATGGGGTTCCTCTTCTACCAGCAGCGGAAACCCGACGAAGCCAGCAAGTATCTGGCCCGAGCTGTGGAGCTCGACTCGCGCAGCCATCTGGCCCATTACTACTACGCTGTGCTGATGCTGACCGGCCGGGCAGCGACGCAGGCATTTCCGGAGGCAGAGGTCAGCCTGCGCCGCGCGACCGAGCTGAACCCGGAGTTCGCGCCTGCTTACTCCGCGCTCTCGTTCCTCTACTCGGCGAGAAGGGAGACCTACGATAAAGCGCTGGCCGCAGCCAATCGCGCTGTGCAACTCGAGCCCGGGCAGCCCCAACATCTCTTGAACCTCGGCCGTGTCCTGCTCCTGCTGGATCGCGTCGAAGAGGCGCGCGCCGTCGGCCGCGGCGTTCTGGCAGCGGCGCGGTCGCCCGAGATGCAGTCCGCCGTGGAGGCGTTTCTTCACCAGGTGAGCCAGCACGAAGAATTCTTGGCCCAGCGGAAGCGATACGACGAGGAGGCCCGCGCCGCCCGCGAGCAACTACAGGCACAGGTGAGCACCGAATCGCAGGTCAATCCTCCGGCAAGACCCAATCGGCCGGCCGAGTCTACGCAGACTCCGGCCCCGGTTGCCGAGGCGAAACCGAGGCTCTATTCCGCTTTCGGCAGGATTACCGAGGTCGGTTGCGCATCCCCGCCGGCAATGAACCTAACGCTCAGCCTCAGCGGTCTGGTCGTGCGACTGCACGCGACAAACTTTTTTAAGGTCGACTACCTGACCACCAGCTGGAAGCCTCCGGCCAACTTTAACCCCTGCACCCACCTCAAAGGGCTGTCCGCCCAGCTCTTCTATACGCTGGTGCAAGGCCAGGACTACGACGGCGAGATTGCCTCGGTCGAGGTTCGCAAGTAGACGGGCTGGCACAGCGAGAGGGGTTGGCTTCTGCACGCTTCGGAATCACAAACGTTCAGACGGGCCGGCCTCACAAGCAGCAATGATTCCTCAATGCGTCATCGCAATGGAAATTACTTCTTTTCGTAGACCAGGCGGCCGCCAACAAAGGTTTGCAAGACCTCTGCCCTTAGCAGCTCGGGGGCAGGGATGCGTGTCAGGTCGGCGGAAAGAACGACGATGTCGGCGTACTGGCCCGGAACTATCTGACCTTTCTTCCCTTCCTCAAACTGCGCGTAGGCGGAGCCGGCGGTGTAAGCCCGGATGCATTCCTCGAGCGAAATTCTCTCCTGCGGCTGCCAGCCTCCCGGCGGACCGGCCGAGGGCAGCTCGCGAGTGACGCAGGCATAGAGGCCGCGGAAGGGGTTGACCTGCTCGACAGGGTAGTCGGTGCCGAAAGCCAGTGGCACGCCAAGCCGAAGCATCGTCCGCCAGGCGTAGGCGCCACGAGAGCGCGCCGCGCCCAGCCGTGCTTCGGCCCAGCGCATGTCGGTGGACTCGTGCACGGGCTGCATCGAAGCGACTACGCCCAGCTCGGCGAGGCGCGGGAAGTCTTCGGGCGCGACCACCTGGGCATGCTCAATGCGGTTGCGCCGGTCCCGAGGCCCGTTGGCATCGCGCGCCCGTGCAAAGGCGTCGAGCGCGATGCGGTTGGCGCGGTCTCCGATGGCATGGAAGGCAAGCTGGAAGCCGGCTTTGTCGCGTTCAACCGCCATCTGCTTGAGGCGCTCGGGCTCCACCCGCAGGATGCCGCTTGTCGAGGGGTCATCCGTATACGGCGCCAGCATCGCCGCCGTACGTGACCCGAGCGAGCCGTCGAGAATCGCCTTGAGCGCGCCGGTCTTGAGCCATGGATCTGATGTGCCGCCCTGGCGACGCATCTGCTCAAGCCGCGGCAGCGGTTCGAGGAACGGCAGCCATTCGGTTATGCGCGCGGTCAGCAGGCCATCTTTCTTGAGCTGCTCGTAGACGAGAAAATCCTCCCAGGCGGAATTGTCTTGCAGCGAGGTGACACCGAACCGAGCGGCCTCGGCCAGGGCAAGCTCAATGCCGCGACGCCGTCGCGCCAGACTGAGCGGCGGAACCTTCCGGCTCACCAATCCCATGGCGTTTTCCTTCAGCATGCCGGTTGGCTCGCCCGCCGCGTCGCGCTCGATGCTGCCTCCGGGCGGGTCCTTCGTATGTTTGGAGACGCCGGCCAACTGCAAAGCCAGCGAATTGGCGACGGCGACATGTCCATCCACCCGTGTAAACATCATCGGATGTTTGCTTGAAATGGCGTCCAAGTCCGCACGCGATGGAATTCTGTTTTCCAGCCACAACGTATGGTCCCACCCGCGACCCGTGACCCATTCGCCCGCCTTGAAATCGCCGAGCCTTGCTCGAATGCGACTTTGGAACTCGACGAGCGACTTCGTGCCTTCGAGGTCCACCGCGAGTTTGGCTTGGCCCCCGCTGGCGAGATGTATGTGAGCGTCATTGAAGCCGGGCATGGCGAACCGGCCCTGGAGATCAACGACGCGCGTGCCCGGCCCGGCCAAGCTGCGCATCTCGGAAGTCGCGCCCGCCGCGACTATGATCTCGCCGCGGATGGCCACCGCCTGGACGCGAGGCCGCGAAGTGTCGCCGGTGTAAATTACCCCGTTCAGGAGAATCAAGGTGGGAGGTTCAGGAACCGCAGCCCGCCCCGCGCCGGAGCCGGGGCGCACCGCCGCTAACGCAGCGAGCGTCAGCACGAAGAGGACAAACGGCACCCATCGCGGCCCGATTGGGGATCCCGCATGGCGGCGGACACCGATCATTTCCCCGCCGGAGATTCCACGCCGGCCACGCCGAGCAGAGTGAGCAGCACGCGCTGCAGCCCCAGCTCGCGACCGGCCGGGTCATACCACTCCCCGAGCGAATGCGCCCCTCCGGCCTGCCCGCCGGCGCCGATGGAAATGGCCTGGATGCCGAGAGAAAGCGGGATATTCGCATCGGTCGAGGAGCGCTCCGCACGCGAGCGGTTGCCAAGATAGCTGTCGGCATTGCGCAGGGCGGCAAGCAGCGGCGAGCCCTCCGGCAACTGGCCGCCCGGGCGGATGCCCAGGACGCGGACCTTGATCTCGAGTTTGCCGCTGTCAGGCCGGCCGCCCTTCCCGCCCTCCCGGGAAGCTTCCATCTCCTCGTCCACGCCTTCCCGGATGGCTTCGCGCAGGGCCGTTTCGAGGCGGTCGAGTTCCGGTTCGGACTCCGAGCGCAGGTCCACCTTGATGGCGGCGCGGTACGGAATCGAGTTCACCGACGTGCCGCCTTCAATCGCGCCAACGTTAAAAGTCGTGCGGGGCTCTGCGGGCACGCGCACGCGGACGAAGCGGGCAACGCCGCGGGCGAGCGCATGGATGGGGTTTGGCATACCGAAATCGGACCAGCTATGGCCGCCGGGGCCCAGCACGCTGACCTCGATCCGCCGCGAAGCCAGCGCCGAAGTGGTGACGTGGTCGGTGCTCGCGCCGTCGAGAGCGATGACGTAGCGCAGCCGGCCGCGATAGCTCTCCACCAGCTTCCGCATGCCGCGCAGGTTGCCTTCGCCCTCTTCACCCACGTCAGCAACAAACAGAACCGTCATGCGCGTCTTGAGCTTGCCCTCCTGCAGGGCGCGCGCAACCGCCGCCAGCGCCGCCAGCCCCGCGCCGTTATCCGAAATGCCCGGGGCATACAGCCGGCCGTTCTCGCGGCGCACCTGCGTATTGGTCCCTGCGGAAAAAACAGTGTCCAGGTGCGCGGCGAGGACCACGATGTCCGCGGAGGTCGCGCCGGCCCGCTCACCGATCAAGTTACCCACATCATCGCCATGCACGCGCAAGCCACAAGCAGCCAGCAGTTTGCGCACGTAAGCGGCGCGCGGTGCCTCGTGGGACGACGGCGCGGGCATTTCGGTGATGCGGATCTGTTCGTCGGTGGCCCAGGCAACGTTTCTTGTCAGCCAATCGAGGGCGTGAGCGACGCGGGCGTCGCGGGCGAGCTCCGTGACACTCGCGCCGGCCGCGGGCGCTGGAGTCTGGGTCAAGGCGGTCGCCATGGCCATCAGGATACAACAACAGACAAGAAGGAATCTCACCGATTCAGATCGTGCGCTGCAGGATTTTGTCCGCCTGGTTGTCCGGTTCACCGCGGGCGCGCCAGTGTCCAACAATCGCTGGCAGGCGTCAACCCAAAAATCAATCAGAGCTGCGGCTTCACGTCCGTGCTGATTGGCCGCAGAGCGTGAGGATTTCCTCCTCGGTGAGGACACGGGTGGCCTTCTTCGCGGCATCGAAGATGCGAGCGACCAGCTCGTCGGTGGCGGGGATGCCGCGCTTCTCGAGCCAGTAAATGACGTTCGAGCGGCCGCTCATCGGGCCGATTTCGATGATCTGTTCGAGGCCGAATAGGTGCGACGGCACGCCGCTATAGACCGAGTTCGCGAGCATGGGGTCGTCTTTGCGGAAAGCCTTGATGATCGCCGCGGCGTGGACACCGGTGGCCGTGCGGAAGGCATCGCGGCCGATCACCGGATAGTTGGGCGGAATGGTGGTGTGCGTGGCGCGCGCCACCTTCTCGCAGTACTCCTTCAGGCGAGAGAGGTCGCGCTCGATCAACCCCAGCAGGCGCAGGTTCACCAGCATCAGCTCCATCGGTGTGTTGCCCACCCGCTCGCCGAGCGAATTGGCGGCCGCATGCACCTGGTCCGCGCCTGCGGCGATGGCCGCCAGCGAGTTGGCGATGGCCAGCCCCCGATCGCAGTGGCCGTGCCAGTCCACGCGGATCTTCTCCCCCGACGGCTTGACCACTTCCTCGAGGGCAAACTTCACCAGGTTGTAGGCGCCCATCGGGGTAGCGTGGCCGACCGTGTCGCACAGCACGATGGCGCGTGCGCCGCAGCCGATGGCCGTTGAATAGAGCTTGCGGACAGTATCGGGATCGGTGCGGATGGTGTCCTCGGTGACGTACATCACCGGCAAGCCCTGCGCCGCAGCGAAGCGCACTGCTTTTTCGGTTGTGCGTTGGAGGTGGTCCACGGTCCAATCTTCCACCAGCCGGCGGATGGGACTCGAGCCCAGGAACGTGGCCGCTTCGATGGCGAGCCCCGTGCGCTGCGACACCTCGGCGATGGGCCGGATGTCGTTCTCGTGCGTTCGCGCCGCGCAGTTCGGGCGAATTTTCATGTTCGCCCGCACGATCTCCCGCGCCAGGGCTTCGGTATCCGCCAGCGCCCGTGGCCCGGCGCCCGGCAGGCCGATGTTCACGGAGTCAATTCCCAGCGCCTCCATCAAGTGGAGGATCTCGATCTTTTCGCCGATGGCGGGGTCGTGGACCGAAGGATTTTGCAGGCCGTCGCGGAGGGTTTCGTCGTCCAGCATGACCCTGCGGCCGCGGGGAATCTGAAATCCCGCGACCGTGTTCCAGTCGTAGATCAGATCTTCGTTCACTCCACTGGGTTTCAAGGCCTTAGTACCTCAGCGTATAGCTGTGCGGCATCTCAGAGAGGTCGGGCTTATAGAGCGTCTTGCAAAATTCGCAGCGGTAGATCTCCGCTTTGGGGCCGATCAGCGCTTCGATCTCCTTCGGGTAGTCGTACCAGCGCTTCAGGTGGCCGTTGCAGAGCTTGCCCTTGGGTTTTTCATCGCAGGCGCGCTGCCTGGGCTTGCGCGTCTTGATCTTCGGCTTGGCCTCCTGCTCTGCGGCAACCGGCGGGGTAGTTTCCGACATTCTAGTTGAGACCTCCCTCGCAGAAAGAAAACATTAACACGGCGGACGCTGCGGCACCGAGAGCACCGAGGCTATCCGTTTCTTCTCCCCTACCTCTAGATCCGGTGCCCCCGGAACACCGCCCGCAGAGCGCCGCGGGCGCTGCGCCAGCGATGGCGCCACTCGGGGGCGAACAAGAACTCCAGGAAGCGATCCGCGGCGACGCCCAGCTCCTCGTCGTAGCCGTACCACCAGGACTTGGGCCAGCGCGAGAGTTTGTCCACATCCACGTATTTAACCTGGACCATCTCCAGCAGACCGAGCCGCGAGTGCGTGCGGCCCCACCCGCTCGCGCCGCGCCCGCCGTGCGGCGCTTCGGAGATGCCGAAGTAGCTGGCCACGTCGTTGACCATCACTGCGCCGGCGCGTATGCGGGCGGCCAGGCGGCGACCGCGCCGGCTGTCGCCGGTCCAGATGCTCGCCGCCAGGCCGAACGGCGAGTCGTTGGCCATCGAGACTGCCTCGTCGGTGCCGGCCACGCTGCGCAGCGCCAGCACCGGGCCAAATGTCTCCTCCTGCATCAACTGCATGGAGTTGGCGACGTCGGCCACCACCGTGGGCTCGAAGAAGCACGGACCGAGATCGGGTCGCCGCCGCCCGCCGGCCAGAATCCGCGCCCCGCGGGCAACGGCTTCCCGCAATTGCTCTTCAACGCGGTCCACCTGGGCCGGACGGATCATGGGGCCCACTTCGGTGTGCGGGTCCTCGCCCGGCCCGAGTTTCAACAGCTGGGTCTTCGCGGCGCAGCGCTCGCTGAAGCGTTCGGCGATGGCGTGCTCTACGTAGATGCGCTCGACCGAGAGGCAGGCCTGGCCGCAATTCGTGAAGCTGCCCCAGACGGCCGCGCTCGAGGCGACTTCCAAATCAGCGTCGGCGAGGACGATCATCGCGTCCTTGCCGCCGAGCTCCAGCACGCACGGGATGAGCCGGCGTGCGCAAGCCTCCGCGACGCGCTTTCCGGTAGCCACGCTGCCGGTGAAAATCACCTTGTCGGGGCCAGCCTCCACCAATGCGGCGCCTAAGTCGCCGCGCCCCTGAATGACCTGCACCACTCCGGCCGGGAAACCCGCGTCTGTGAAAAGTTCTTCGACCAGCGCGCCGCACGACGGAGTCAGCTCCGAGGGTTTCAGCACCGCGGCATTGCCCGCCACCACCGCCGGGATGATTTGCCCCATGGGGATGGCCAGCGGATAGTTCCATGGCGAAATGATGCCGATTACGCCGTAAGGCTCGTAGTGCAGCCAGCCGGACTTGGCCTTCACCGCAGGGTTGTGGTGGGGCACGCGCTCGGACTGCAGCAGCGCGGCTGCCTGATTCGCGTAATAGTCGGCTGAATCGAGCGACACCAAGAGGTCAGCAAACAGCGCCTCGACACGCGGCTTGCCCGACTCGCGGGTCACCAGGCTGGCGATCTCCTGGCGCCGCGCGTAAATCGTTTCGCGCAGCCGCCGCACCACCGTGCAACGCGCTCTCAGCGGCTCCGCGGCCCATCCCACCTGCGCCCGGCGTGCCTGGGCCATGATGCGCGGCACCTCCGCCGGCAAAGTGGCCTCAAACCGGGCAATCACCTCCCCGGTTGCGGGGTTGACCGACTCGACTTGCGACGAAAGTGTTGCTGACGTGGCCATCGCTGCCGATTCTACCTGAATTCGCTCGAGAGGTGGGACACCCGCTTCCTCGCAATGGCTATCGCGGTCCGGCCGGCCCCACGCTTCGAGCGAGCGACGCCGCGGGGTCGGGATACTCCACTGAAACCAGACACAGTCCCTGTGGCGGCACCGTCGGGCCGGAGCGCGAGCGGTCGCGCATCTCAAACAGACGCGGAATATCGGCGGGCGATAGCTTGCCGCGGCCGACTTCGAGCAGCGTCCCTACGATCTTGCGCACCATGTAGCGAAGAAAGGAGCGGCCCCGGACGGCGTATGTGATGACGTGGCCGTCGTCGGCGACCTCTACGGCGGAGCGATAGATGACTCTGGATGTGGCGCGCTCACGGTCGTCGTCCTCGGAACCGCTCGAAGCCGCAAACGAGGTGAAATCGTGCTCGCCCTCAAACTCCCCGGCGGCTGCGGCCATCGCCGGCAGATCCAGCGGATACGGATAGTGCAGGACATAGCGCCAGTCGAACGGCGGCACGATGCGCCCACGATAAATCCGGTAATGGTAGGTCTTGGCCTGCGCCTGCCAGCGGGCGTGGAATTCGGGTCCGACCTCTTCGGCGGCGAGCACGCGGATGGCCGGCGGCAGCAACGCGTTGAACGCCCGCTCGAATTCGGCCGGGGTCAGCTCCGAATGCGTCTTGAAGTGCGCCACCTGCCCCGCGGCATGGACACCCGCGTCGGTGCGCCCGGCGCCGTGCAGGGTCAGCTTTTCTCCCGTGAGCTTGCGCACGACGTCGGTCAGCGCGCCCTGGACGGTTGGCTGGCCCCGCTGAATCTGCCACCCGTGGAAATCGGTGCCGTCGTAGGCCAGGGTGAGCTTGATGTTGTGCATGGGAGCCGCAGAATTATCGCACGGCTGGCAGAGACGCCACAGAGGCACGGGACCGGAAGAGTCGAGAATTGGAGTTCGGTGAGCACGTTCGCCGGCAGACGCCGCGAAAGTTTCCGCGCAACGGGCCGTGATGCAGCGCGGTTGACTCCCGCGTGGCGCCATCGCAAAATGGAGATTGGCAGCGACGAGGGGGAACGGACTGCATTTGCAAGCGGAACGGAGCGACATGACTACGCCCTATCCCGTGAGCGCTAACATGCATCGCCTTGCTCGCGAGGACCGCCTGCGCGCGGCGCTCTTCCGCGGTGCAAACCTGACCCTCGAAAATCCACTCTACCTCCGCGCTCTGCGAGCCCTCGTGGACGCCCTGTTGCACCAGGATGTCGGCCCTGGCGACCTGACCGTCGAGGCGCTCCGGCTGCGTGGCCGCGCCGGCCGAGTCTTGATCCGCGCCAAAGAAGACGGCGTGCTTGCCGGGCTGGCCGAAGCCGCGTGGATCTACCGGCGCAGCCGGCTTGAGGCAAGGCCGCTCAAGCGCGACGGCGACGACATTCGCACGGGAGAAACGATTCTCGAAGTCGAGGGCGAGGCAGGCGACCTGCTTTCGCTTGAGCGCCTGGCGGTGAACTTGCTCCAGCGCATGAGCGGCATCGCCACGGCCACGAAGCGCATCGCCGATGCCGTACGGAAAATCTCTCCTGGAACGCACATCGTCGGCACGCGCAAGACTCCGTGGGGAATGCTCGACAAGCGCGCGCTACACCTGGGCGGCGGCGGCACGCACCGGCTGGGGTTGGCCGATGCGATCCTGATCAAGACAAACCATCTGGCGCTGGCCTCGGAAGCCGCTGCGAGCAGCATCGAAACTCCGCTGCGTCAAGCCTGGAAGCGCCGCGGCAGCGCCGCCTTTTTTGAAGTCGAGGTGACGACCCACGACACGGCACTCGATGCCGCACGCGTCCTTCACGATCTACAGGCCGGCGACGCAGACTCCTTCTGCCCCTGCTTGCTGATGCTCGATAATTTATCGTCCCAGGAAGCCGCCCGCGTTGTGGCAGCCCTCGCCGGGGCCGGCCTGCTCGAAAACGTCCTGGTCGAGGCGAGCGGCAAGGTCTCACCGCAGCTCGCGGAGGCTTTTGCGGCGTCCGGCGTGGATGCGATTTCCATTGGCGCGCTAACGCATTCGGCGAAAGCCCTGGATCTGAGCGCAACCGTTGCGCCCCAAGCGAAATGAAAGGCCGCGAGCGCCACAAAAATGCTGATTCCGTTTGAAGACCGCTACACGCTCCCTCCGGTCGAAGCCATTCTGGATTCGCCCGTGGAGAATCGCGCCAAGCAGGAGCGCATCCAGCGCTGGAAGGAAGAGCGCAACGCCGTACTGCTAGCGCACAATTATCAACGCGCGGAAGTGCAGGAAGCTGCCGATTTCGTTGGGGATTCGCTCGGCCTTTCGCGGCAGGCCGCGCAGGCCCGCGCCGACGTAATCGTGTTCTGCGGCGTGCACTTCATGGCCGAGACGGCGGCGATTCTCTGCCCGGAAAAGACCGTCCTCCTGCCGGACCTGCGCGCCGGCTGCTCGCTGGCCGCGACGATCACGCCCGAAGAGTTGCGCGCATGGAAGGCGCACTATCCCGAAGCCGTGGTCGTGGCCTACGTGAATACGTCCGCCGCGGTGAAGGCGGAGAGCGATTACTGCTGCACGTCGGCGAACGCTGCAAAGATTGTCCGCTCGATTCCCGAAGACCGGCCGATTCTCTTTATCCCGGACAAATTTCTCGCCGCGGTCGTCGCGCGCCAGACCGGCCGGCCGAACATCATCGCCTACCCGGGCTATTGCCATGTGCACCGGTCGATCCGGCCGGAACAAGTGGGGGCGATCATGGAGCAGCACCCGGATATTGAGCTGCTGCTGCATCCCGAATGCGGCTGCGTCAGCTCGTGCATGGCGCGCGTTCTGGACGGCACGCTGCCGGGCGACCGCACGTTTTTCCTCTCCACCGAAGGCATGATGCGGCACATCCGCCAGTCGGGAGCCGGAGAATTCGCCGTAGGCACCGAAATCGGTATGCTCGACCGGCTCCGCCGCGATCTGCCTGGCCGGTCGTACCTGCCGGTAAATCCGGACGCCGTGTGCGAGTTCATGAAGACCATCACACTCGATCGAGTTCTCCGGTCGCTTGAAACGCTCGAGCCCGAAGTCCGCGTGCCGGAAGAAATTGCCCGGCAGGCGCGCCGCTCGATCGAGCGCATGCTCGAAATCGTCTGAACCACCTGGCAA
>Ga0070708_100004146_pt1 | contig 11379 bp, 9 predicted proteins | sample KBSK5503metaG_FD_65469 | JGI IMG/M metagenome (GOLD analysis project Ga0070708, IMG submission 65469) | Corn, switchgrass and miscanthus rhizosphere microbial communities from Kellogg Biological Station, Michigan, USA - KBS K5-50-3 metaG | ecosystem: Host-associated > Plants > Roots >...
ACCGACACTCACGACAAAATCCAACGAGTTATCGGCCAGCGGAATATTGGTTGCCGAGGCCTGAACCAGATGGCAGCCCAGTCTAAAATGGCGGTCGCGCGCTCGATTCAAAGCGAGGGTGTTGGCCGACAAGTCGAGGCCGTAACAAGTTTCGGCAACCTCAGCAATCCGATGCAATGAGAAGCCAGAGCCGAGCCCGATCTCCAACACGCGCAGGCCACGCATTGCTTCAAGATTCAAGAAGGGAAGATAGTACGGATAAAACGACTCAAAGAATTTATCGAACTCAATGAAGTACTCTCTGCTTTGCGGCGGGAGATTAATGTGAGTTGTGCCGCAGGGTTGGTTGTCCCAAAAATTTCTTATTTGACTGTATAGCTTAGCCATCTTGTACTCCGGCGGCGGTGCTCATTTGCCCAGTTGCTCAGTCAGACGCGCGACGATCTTCTCCGCGGCATGGCCGTCACCGAAGATTTTCGCCGGCGGTTCCAACGGCCAATGGTATTCGTTGACCGCGCGCAGAATTTGATCAGGTTGTACGCCGGCGATGACGTTCCATCCCGCATCTACAGTCTCAGTCCATTCAGTTTCAGGCCGCAAGGTGACGCACGGCACACCAAAGAAAAACGCTTCTTTCTGCAGGCCACCGGAATCAGTCAGGATCAAACGCGCGTGCCGCTCCAGCTTCAGCATATCGAGATAACCGACCGGATCAATCATTCTCACGTCGCCTTTTTCATCGCGCGCAGCAAACGTTCCACCCAATTCAGCAATCTTTTGTCGCGTCCGCGGATGAACCGGAAAAATTACCGTCCCGCCCACCTCAGCAAAAGCTTTCAGCAGACTGCGCAAGTTTTCCGGAATGTCCGTGTTATAGGCTCTGTGCACGGTAGCAAGCAGAAACTTCTTTGATGTCAAATTCAGCCGGTCGAGAATCGTGGAGCGCTCTTCAGCAATCCCGGTGAACTGCAGCACCGCGTCCAACATGGTATCGCCGACCAGATGTACGTTCATCGTAAGACCTTCTCGGCTCAGGTTATTAACAGCGGTTTGAGTCGGGCAAAAGAGAAAGTCCGCACAATGATCGGCGAGCACGCGATTGTGCTCTTCCGGCATTTGGCGATTAAGCGAGCGCAGACCCGCTTCGACATGCGCCAGGCCTATTTGCATCTTACAAGCCGCGAGGGCACCGGCCAAGGTCGAATTCGTGTCGCCATAAACCAGCACGCAATCAGGCCGTTCCTGGGCCATCACCGCTTCCAGCTTCATCAACATCTTTCCGGTTTGCTGGCCGTGAGATCCGGACCCGACTTCAAGATTGATGTCGGGCACGGGGACCTGCATCTCGTCAAAAAAGATACAAGACATCTCGCGGTCGTAATGTTGGCCGGTGTGAACCAGGACTTCGGTATGGGCAGCACGCAAAACGCGACTGACGGGCGCTGCTTTTATGAACTGTGGTCGAGCACCAACTACGGTTAGGACTTTCACAACTCAGGGTGTCTTTCTGCGATAGAAATCAGCGATGGCATCCACGACGATTGAGAGCATCTCGTCGGTGAGTTCCGGATAAATGGGCAGAGCCAGAGTCTCGGCAGCCGCGAGTTCACTCAATGGAAAGTCTCCGGGCTGATAGCCAAGATCGGCGAAGCATTCCTGCACGTGCATGGGGACGGGATAATAGATTTCAGTTCCGATCTTGTGGTCTTTGAGGTGCTGAATCAATTGATCGCGTTGACCGCTGCGAATCACAAACTGATTGTAGATGTGGCGGCCTTCTGCAACCTCGAGAGGCAGAACCACGCCGGACATTTCCTTCAATTGACCAACTGAGGTGCTGGACCCATCCGAAACGGACACCGCGGTTGGTTTGATGCTCAATTCTGCCTCAGCAAACAGTCGCCGATAGGTATCGGCATTGCGCTGCCGCGCCTCAGTCCACCCATCCAAATACTTGAGCTTGACCCTCAACACCGCCGCCTGGATTGCATCAAGACGGAAGTTTCCTCCCACAACTTTGTTGTAGTACTTTGGGCTGTAGCCATGGTTGCGCAGCAGCTTGACTCTCTTCGCCAATTCAGCATCGTTGGTGGTAACCATACCGCCGTCACCGAAACCACCGAGGTTTTTTGAGGGGAAAAAGCTAAAGCAACTCAGGTCGCCGACCGAACCTGCGCGTCGGCCCCGTGACTCAGCACCAATAGCCTGTGCTGCATCTTCGATCACGTGAAGCTTATGTTCCCGGGCAAGTTCCAGCAGCGGATCCATGTCGGCCATCTGCCCGTAAAGATGAATCGGAATGATAGCGCGGGTTCGGTCGGTAATGGCCGCGGCGACCTTTGCGGGATCCAGATTGTAAGTCAGCGGATCGATGTCAACGAACACCGGACGGGCACTCAGGCGCGACACCGCGCCGGCGGTCGCGAAGAACGTATAGGGCGAAGTGATCACCTCATCGCCGGGCTTTAAGTCAATCGCCATTAGCGCTACCAGCAATGCGTCAGAGCCCGACGAGACGCCGATTCCGAATTCACATTGCGAATAAGCAGCGACTTCTCTCTCCAGGGCCTCTACTTCCGGGCCCAAAATAAACTGCTGCGTGTCCGCGACGCGATCAATCGCTTCCCGGATCTCTTCGCGCAGAGTTGCATATTGTGCCTTCAGATCAAGCAGCGGCACCGGCTGCGTTTTTGTTTCAATATCCAGCATGTTCAGATTCACTTTCCAAAAAGAACTGTCACTTGCAGAAATTGAGCTGGCAGGGATCAATTCGTCGATTCGAGCGGCTTATCTTCCGGCCAGTCCAGACAGCGCAATACACCAGGCCCGGTTTCCTGATAACGCCAGCCGCTTTCTGGACATATTAAGTTGCCTTCTTTGTCACGGTTTTCAAGACGATGCCCATGCCGGCTCATCCAGCCCCTGGCCCGGGCGGGCACGCCCAGCATCAGTGCATAATCAGGGACGTCGCCGCGCACCACGGCGCCGGCGCCCACGAAGGCGTAACGGCCGATCGTGGCGCCGCAAACAATAGTCGAGTTAGCCCCGAGCGAAGCGCCGCGCCGGACGAGTGTACGCAAATACTGACTGTGGCGCACTATCTGGGAGCGGGGATTGATAACGTTCGTAAAGACACATGATGGTCCGCAGAAAACGTCATCTTCCAACTCGACGCCCGTGTAAACCGAGACATTATTCTGAATTTTGACGTTGTTGCCGATCACCACATCGTTTGCCACGTTGACGTTTTGACCAAGTATGCAGCGCTCGCCGATGCGGGATCGAGATTGGACGTGACAAAAGTGCCAGATTTTCGTGCCTGCACCGATCTCTACCGGCTCATCAACAAAGGCACTCTGGTGGACGAAATAATTTCGTTCGGTCATGAAGAAACTGATACTCCTTTTTCGCTCATGTTTTCAATCGGTATAGTCAATGGTTCTCCGTTCATGACCAACGAGCGTTGAGCTGTCTGCAGGACGTGCAAAACTCGAAGACCACTGTATCCATCGGTCAATGGCGAGCGGCGACTTTCGATCGCTTCCAAAAATGCGCGACACTCCAGCAACAGAGGCTCATCCTTCCCGAATTCAACCAAGTCGCCGGTTCCCTTGATTGGCACCGGCTCTCCTTCGTGTAATTCGACGCGCTGATCGTAGAGCACCAAATGCTTTGTAACATCATCGAAGCTCGCCATCTTTTTTGAGCCAATCACGACCAGGCGTTGCTCCTTAAAAGGGTGCAGCCACGAAACGTAAATGTGCGCGCGCACACCGTTGTCAAAAAGCATGTGCGTAATCGTCACGTCGGCGATGTTCGGCTGAACGTAGCTGCCCCCATGGGCGGATACTTGAAAGGGCATGCCTTCCATCAGTCGCAGGATGACGGCGATATCGTGTGGTGCGAAACTCCAAAGAATATTCTCTTCACGGCGCACCTTCCCGAGGTTGAGACGATTCGATGAAACGTAGCGCACCTTGCCGAGCTCGCCCGAATTAATCAGTCCGCGCAGCCTGACAATGGCAGGATGATACTCAAGGACGTGTCCCACCATCAGGATGCGGCCTGCTTCTTCGGCCAGGCGGACCAGTGCGGCGCCCTGTTCATAAGTCAGCGCCAGTGGCTTTTCGACGAATACATCCTTCCCGGCTTTCAGTGCGCGACGGGTTAATTCGTAGTGCGTTTCGGCCGGAGTGGCAATGACAACTCCCGCAACATCAGTCTCAAGAACTTTTTCGAAATCTGATACAACCTTGCTCTGCGGCGCCAATTCCGCGGCGGTGGCGCGCCCCTGCTGAGACGGGTCGCAACAAACAGCCAGGGCGTTGAGGCCGTTGAAGTTTCGCACCAGATTTTTACCCCAGTAGCCACAGCCAATAACGGCAATTTGCGGGGATCGGCCCGTTTGCATTCTTACACTCCCTGACACGGATTCGGCCTGTTCTGGCCGGTGGCTGAACTGGAACTGGATTCTCTGGAACCCAGGCAGATTTTCTCTTCAGGAGTCCAGTTTCTTATAGTGGAGGTCATTAGTAGCGTTTTTCGTAGACGTCTGAGTCTATGCGCGACGCCGTGAGAGGGTCAAGTGACCTTGCCCGAGGATTTGCGTCTCCGCAATGCACAAGATAACACTAATCTCGGTTCTCGGAAGAGCGGATTGAAAGCTCACATTCGCAAACTGCGGAGTGGCGAAGTAATCGGCTCCGCAGAAATAGGAACCCGAGCCCTGGGAAGCTAAAGCTAACGAAACTGTTATAGAATGCCGCCGTGCGAATTGACCGCGTAAGCATTGCGCGTAACAGGCTTTGAAAGTTGAGACAAGAGTTGAGACAAGAAAGGTAATGGCCGGCTTTTAATGCCCAGACTGTTCATAACAGGCGGCGCAGGATTCATTGGATCAGCCTTCGTACGAATGGTGCTGGCCGAGGACCCTTCGGCTGAGATAGTCAATTTTGACGCTCTCACGTACGCCGGAAACCTGGACAACCTCAAAGGCCTCGAGGACCGGGCCTACAACTTTATTCGCGGCGACATCGCAGATCGTCGGACCGTTCTGGCCGCCTTGGTTGAGGGGACAGACACTGTCGTCAATTTTGCCGCCGAGTCGCACGTCGACAGGAGCATCACCTCCGCGGACGAATTCATCAAAACCAACGTCCTCGGAACGCAAGTGCTGCTGGACTGCGCGCGCGCGCGTGGCGTGCGTCGTTTCGTGCAGGTTTCGACTGACGAAGTAATGGGCAGCTTGCCCGAGAACGAAGACGCCTATTTCAGAGAAGACTCTCCGTTCAGACCTAATAGCCCGTATGCCGCTTCAAAGGCCGCTGCCGAGCATCTCGTGCGCGCGGCCCATCACACTTTCGGACTAAATGCTGTAATAACTCGGTGCGGGAACAATTATGGTCCGCGTCAGTTTCCTGAGAAGTTTTTGCCCCTCTTACTACATAACGCCATGAAAGATTCACCAATTCCGGTTTATGGCGATGGCCTAAATGTGCGTGATTGGATCTATGTCGACGATCACTGTCGCGCGATTCTTCAGGTTTTGGCGGGCGGCCGCACCGGTGCAGTCTACAACATCGGGGCGCGCAACGAGCGACGCAACCTCGACATCGTCAAAAACGTGCTGGATGTTTTAGGGAAACCACACTCACTGATTCAGTTCGTGAAAGATCGCCCCGGCCATGACCGTCGCTACGCAATTGATCCGTCGCTGATTGAGTCTGAGTTGGGATGGCGACCGCGCGAAACCTGGCAGAGCGGATTGCGCAAAACGATCGAATGGTATGAAAAGAATCCGAACTGGATCGAACGCGTTACGGGCGGCGCTTATCGCGAGTATTACACACGACAATACGGGGCGGAGGTGGGCGCGGCGTGAAGGCGCTTATCACCGGTGCGGGCGGCTTGTTGGGTCGCGCCTTAATGCAGCATTGGGAGAGCGAAGGTGATCAGCTCGTGGGTTTGGACCACGCTGCGCTGGATATTACGGATAAGCTTGCGGTCAACGCGACGGTCGATCGGGAGCGACCTCAGGTGGTGGTGAATTGTGCGGCTTGGACCGATGTTGATGGCTGCGAACTAAATCCTTACCGCGCGCAAGAGGTGAATGCTCGCGGTCCTGAGTTTCTCGCTTTGGCCTGTCGCCGCGCGGGAGCGTTATTGATTACTATCTCGACCGACTATGTTTTCGATGGCGAGAAGGATGGTTTTTATACTCAACGCGATCAGCCCAATCCTCAGAGTGCTTATGCGGTTTCCAAACTGGAAGGTGAGCGGCGCAGTCAGGTTGCGTGGGCTCGAACAATTCTCGTTCGCAGCGGATTCATCTTTGGAAGTGGCGGGACGAACTTTCTCAGTTCGATAGTGGAACGTGCTCAGCGCGGCACGCGCTTGATGGCTATTAAGGATTCGTTCGGAACGCCAACATACGCACCCCATCTCGCGGCCCAACTTCGGCGGCTGGCGCAGCTGGATTTGCCTGGTACCTACCACGTGGTAAACGGAGGCGCGGGCGCGAGCTTTGAAGACTTCGCTACTCTGGCCGTCGGGGCGGCGGGGTTGGATCGTTCTTTAATTGAGAGCGTCAGCATGAGCTCTCTCAAGCGCCCGGCGCCACGACCGCGCAATTCGCGGCTTCGGTGCCTGCTTTCGGAAGCAATAGGACTTAACCCCCTGCCCTCGTGGCAGACAGCTTTATACGATTTTGTGGCGTCCGCTTCATCCCCTACCAGGGCCACTGCTCCGTAAGCCCCGTTTTGGGCTTGCCTGAGGGCGGCTGTCTGCTATCATGTTCGATCTGCACGAAGACCAGGAGTAGGAATAAGGTTTTAAGATCATGACCCAAGATGAACGTTTGATTCCGGCCAGTCGCGACCTAGATCGAACACTGACCGAACTTGCACAAACAAAGCCTTACGGTAAATACGACCGGTACAGTGGCGCCCAGACCGACACGCACCTGCGCGAATATCTCTTCGTAATCCTGAAGCGTAAATGGCTCATTATGAGTCTGGTGTTGGTGGTCACGTCTATGATAACCATTCAGGCTTACCGGCAGCCGTCGATCTACGAAGCAGCTACCACAATTCGCATCGAAGCCAAACCGCAAAGTCCTCTGCAGACAGGCCAGATTGTAATCAACACCGCCCCGGATCCGAGTTTTTGGAACACTCAATTAAAACTGTTGGAAAATCCTTCGCTGGCGCGCCAGGTGATTCTGACTTTAAATCTTCAGAAAGATCCATCCTTTCTTGGCGGCCAGGCGCAAAGCAGCATCTTTGCGTCGCTGAAAAGAATTTTCTCGCGCGAGAAGCCAGCCGTCGCGCCAACCAGGAAGACCACAGAGTCGCAGCCTATAGGCGAGCAACAAATGCAAGAGCATCAATTCACCGCCGAGGAATTGACCATGCTCGAACCCTATGAAGACGCGATTACCGGCAATCTAACAGTCGAGCCGGTTCTCGGGACCAGCCTGGTTAACATTAGATATCGGCATACAGACCCCGCTTTGGCGCAGAGAATTGCCAACACGTTGGCCGACGTCTTTGTCACGAACAATGTCGAACGCCAGGAGGTCGGTAACAGCAAAGCGGAAGTATTAGTGATGGAAGAGATCGCGAAGTACCAGGACAAGATCAAGAAAGAAGGGGACGCCCGGTTTGCTTTCGCCAGGGACCACGATCTGCCACTCGGGCTGGACTCAGGGAGTAACCTCGAGGTGCAACGTTCACAAACATACAGCGCGCAACTGCTGGCGGCAGAGAACGATCGCCGAAGCTTCACAGCCGCTTATGAAGCAGCAAAGAGCGCTCCGGACCTTTTCTCGAACCCCGAAGTGCAAAAGGACGAGCGAATTCTTAAACTGCGCGAGAAGATCAGTGAGTTAAAAGATAAGCGTACATCTTTGCTGGCCAAGTACACCGCAGAATGGCCGGAAGTAAAGCAGGTTGAGTCTCAAATCGCGGCACTCGAAGCCGAGTTGGCCAAAGCTCCTTTGGAAGTGTTGGCATCTATGAAGGCCCGGGCCGATGCTGCCGCGGCCCATCAGAAGAGTCTCGAGGCCGCCTACCTCAAACAGCACAACATTACGACGCAACAAACCAAAAACATTGTTCAGTTGTCACAGATGACTCAGGAGTTGACGACCGACCAGCAGTACTTAAACACGCTCATGCAAAAGCGGCGCGAGATGAGCGCGACCAGTAGCCAGGGCGGGACCAACGTTTCAGTGTCCAATTATGGACGGCTGCCGCGCGAACCGGTGGGACCAGCAAGACTACGTAATATCACGATCGCATTTGTGCTTTCCCTGCTGGCTGGCATTGGTTTGGCCTTCCTGCTTGACTTCCTTGATGACACGCTCAAGTCGGTCGACGATGTCGATCGTTACATTCATCTTCCGGCGCTGGCATTGATACCCGCGGCTCGCAGTGAGAAACGCCTGCGTGGGGCTGGGCCGTCGCCCAAGCCAAACGGCACCACCGCGCTGGCGATGGTCACTGACGTAAGGTCACCGGTTGCTGAGGCATACCGTCACTTGCGCACCTCTCTATTGCTTTCATCTGCCGGAACGCCGCCCAAGACGATTCTGGTGACGTCGAGCCAGCCCTCGGAGGGCAAAACCACCACTGCGATCAATACTGCCTTCATGCTGGCGCAAACCGGAGCAGAGGTCCTGATTATTGATTGCGATCTCCGCCGCCCACGGTTGCACGCGCACTTCAATTTGTCGAATGCTCGCGGTCTTACCAATTGTCTGTCTGGTGAATCGAACGAACTGGAGAGCTTGATCCAGACGTATGACAAACAACCGAATCTTAAGATGCTACCGTCGGGTCCCATACCTCCGAACCCTGCTGAGCTATTAGGCTCTGAAGAGATGCGTCGCCTGCTTGTCAGTTTGAGCGAGAAGTTCGCTCACATTATCGTTGATTCTCCGCCCGCCATCTCCTTCACTGACGCGTCGATCCTGTCGACGTTCGTCGATGGAGTTATTCTCGTGGTCCATGGCGGCCGCAGCTCGCGCGCAGTAGTGCGGCGTGCCAAACAGCAGTTGCTCGACGTGGGCGCCCACATCTTCGGCGTGGTTCTCAACAACGTCAAGCTCGAATCGCATGATTACTACAACGCGGGATACTATTCGGGCTATTACCGGTCCGACTATTACAGCGAAGAGGATGATGGCGGTGAAAAGAGCACGACGACAGCTTCGAGCTAATCAATTCGGGCTTCAAGATCAACACAACGTCGGCTGGCAAACGACATCGGGCCGCGACAGTGGGTCGAATCGTCTGTTCCGTTCGCGCGACTTCGTCCCGCTCGTCTAATCCGGTACCCTCCGATTCATGTCTCAACAGTTTTGCGTAATCGCTCCCGATGTTAAGCTCGGCCGCAATGTGGTCATTTACAATTTCGTCAATCTTTACGGTTGTGAAATTGGTGATGGCACCAGGATCGGTTCGTTCGTCGAGATCCAAAAAGGCGCCCGCGTAGGCCGCAATTGCAAAGTCTCGAGTCATACATTTATCTGTGAAGGCGTATCGATCGAAGACGAAGTTTTTATCGGTCACGGTGTCATCTTCATTAATGACAAGCGTCCGCGGGCCACCAGCCGGATCGGCGTGTTACAGACCGATGCCGACTGGGAAGTGGTAGCTACCACAGTGAAGCGCGGCGCCAGCATCGGCAGTGGTGTAACCATTTTGTGTGGCGTGACCATTGGTGAGCGCGCGCTGGTCGGCGCCGGTGCCGTCGTGATCGATGATGTGCCCGCGTATGCCACCGTGGCTGGAAATCCAGCGCGAGTGTTGAGCAGTAAACAAGAGTGAGTTCGTCGCACCGGTCGATTGATTTTTCCGCCGCCACCTTTTCTCATGGTTCCCTTCGTAGACCTTAGCGCCCAGTACCAGTCCATAAAGCCCGAAATCGATGCGGCCATCGCCCGCGTGATCGAGAGCGCATCGTTTATTCTTGGCCCGGAGGTTGAGAATTTCGAGCAGGCTTTCGCTCAGTATATCGGCGCGCGATTTTGCGTTGGCGTTAGCAGCGGCACCGCCGCTCTGCAGCTCGCTTTGCTGGCCAGCGGTGTGGGTGCAGGTGACGAGATCATTCTTCCCAGCAACACTTTCTTCGCTACCGCGGGAGCCGCTTCAACTGCCGGGGCAACGCCTGTGTTGGTCGATTCCGATTGCGCTTCATACACGATCGATGCTTCAAAAATCGAGGCCGCTATTAATTCGCGAACGCGAGCTATTATTCCGGTGCATCTTTACGGCCAGCCGGCCAACCTGGATCCAATTTTCGAAATTGCAAAGCGCCATGACCTGCTGGTGATCGAAGACGCCGCGCAGGCGCATGGCGCCGAATATAAAGGCCGCCGCGTGGGGGCGATGGGCCACGCCGGCTGTTTCAGTTTTTATCCGGGAAAGAACCTGGGCGCGTACGGCGAAGCCGGCGCGCTCGTCACGAATGATGAAGAAGTCGCGCATCGGGCACGCCTGCTCCGCGATCATGGTTCAAAAGAAAAATACCGGCACGAGATTATTGGGTACAACTTTCGCTTGGAAGCGATTCAAGCCGCGGTGCTCGGCGTCAAGCTGCGCCATCTGGACTCCTGGAATAATCTTCGTCGGGCGCATGCTGCTCGTTACCATGACCTGCTCAAAGAAAGCGAGCTTACCTTGCCACAGGAAGCGCCCTACGCGCGCCACGTGTATCACGTTTATGTGGTGCAATCCGCCGCCCGCGATGAGTTACAAGACCGGCTGAAGCGCGCCGGCGTGCAGACCGGCATTCACTATCCAATTCCGATTCACCTGCAACCTGCCTATGCGTCGCTCGGTTATCGAGTTGGTGATTTCCCTGAAACAGAGAAACAGTCACGGCAGGTGTTGTCGCTGCCAATGTTTGCCGAATTGACGGAGGACCAGATCAAGACAGTTGCTGAGGCGGTTCTCAGTAGCGATAACACCGAGGGTCGGCAATCTTGAAGGAGAAAGCCCTAACGGTTTCACTCTCGGGCCAGATTCAAACGCCATCAGGACTGCGCGGCTTTGGCCGAAGTTGAAGTGTTGGCCCAGGGGTGATGTGCGTTAGTGGTCAAGGTCGAAGCAGTGCCTTTATTCCTGATGCGATGGTACGTCTCAAGCATCAAGGGCACTACCACCGCGGGAGAAAACAGCTCCTCATATCTCTCTTTGGCGGCCGCGCCCATTCGCTTCCGAAGTCCTTCATCCAGAGCCAACCGCAGCATCGCTTCAGTCAGAGCGCGTTGATCACCGGGCGGCACCAGGATACCTGACTCTTCTCCAATCATGTCGGGAATTCCGCCCACTTCCGAAGCGATGATCGGTTTCCCGCAGGCCATGGCTTCGACAA
>Ga0070708_100004147_pt1 | contig 11375 bp, 8 predicted proteins | sample KBSK5503metaG_FD_65469 | JGI IMG/M metagenome (GOLD analysis project Ga0070708, IMG submission 65469) | Corn, switchgrass and miscanthus rhizosphere microbial communities from Kellogg Biological Station, Michigan, USA - KBS K5-50-3 metaG | ecosystem: Host-associated > Plants > Roots >...
CCGGAGCAGGTGCGCGCGATCCTCACCGGGAGCGCGCGTCAGGACGGCTTCACCGGCGTCTCCTACGCCGGGTTCGGCGGCGGGGTGCCCAACCCCTCGTGGGGCTTCGGCAAGTTGGATGTGCAGGCGGCGCTCGCCCTGGTCCCCCTCAACCTCACCGCCACCAAGGGCCCACGCGACGATTCCCTGGGCGGCCGCTTCGTGCTGCCGCGCGCCAACATCCCCTCGATTCAGCTCCGGATCGTGGGCGACTCCGTCAGCGACATTCGCTTGACCGGGATCACGCTGCAGTCCACGGGCTCGGGAAACGAGCCGGCCGCCGTGACCGCGGTGCACCTCTACGCGGACGGGGACTCGAATGGCGTGGTCGGGCCGGGCGACGTCCTGCTAGGCAGCGCCACCGTAACCCAGGACGACGGTGCAGCGGTCCTGGGAGGCCTGTCCTACGTCGTCGCCCACCGCACCACGGGCTACCTGCTCGGCACGTACGACCTGAACGGCACGCCCCGGCAAGGCGACACCTTCCGCCTGTCGTTGCTCGCGTCCAGCAGCGTCACCGCGCAGCGGGTGAGCGACGGCGGGGCGGTGAGCCTGTCCGGCGGTCGTGTGACGGGGAGCGTCGTGGTCGTCCAATTGATCGGGAGCGTGGCGGCCGCCTCCGGTGGCAGCCTCGTGTCGCCGATCGCCGCGCTCGGTGGGCCGAACGCAGTCCTGCTCCGTGTGGACGCGACGGCCGCGAGCCCCGAGACTGTGTCGGTGCGACGCCTGGTCGGCCGGTTCGGCGGGACGGCGAACCCGGCCGCGACCCTCGAGAACGTGCGCCTCGTGCGCGACGCGAACGACAACGGGGTGGTCGACGCGGCAGACCCCGTGGAGAGCGTGCTCGCGCCGACCGTCGCAGGGTCCGCGCTCGCCGTGGATTTGTCGACGCCAGGCGACCCCCGGCTGCCGACCGGCATCACGCGCCACTGGCTCGTGGTCGCAGGGATCAAGGCCGGCGCGGTCGAGAGCACGACCGTGAGCTTCACGCTCGACTCGCTGCGCGGGCTCGGCCTGGTCACCGACAGCGCCGTCGTCGCCACCGGCCCGCCGCTCTCCAACGCCGGCGTGACGCTGGTCGCGACTACGCTGGCGCTGGGCGGCCCCGCCCCGGACTCGGTCGAGGTGCTGCGCGGTCGATTCGTAACCCTCGCACGCCTCCGTTTCGCGGTGAAGGGCGAGCCGGTCCGGATCGATTCGATGCTCTTCCACGTGACGGGATCGCTCCCCCTGCGGAGCCTGGGCAGCTTCGTCCTCTTTCAGGATGTGGACTCGAACGGCGTCCGCGACCCTAATGAGCCCGCGATCGGGTTCGCGGCCTCGAGCGGACCGGGCGACGCGATCCACATGGCGCCCTCTCCAGGAGTCGCGCTCGCAGCGGGCACCCAGTGGTGGGGGCTGCTGGGCATGATCGGAGCGGACGCCACCTGGGGACAGACGACCCAGGAGCGGCTCGACAGCGCGGCGATCTTCGCGCGCGGAACGGTGAGCGGCGTGCTGCCTGCCAGGCTCGGCGCGGCGAGCGTGACCGGCCGGCTCTACTCAGTCGGCGGCCAGGCCGAGCTGACGGCGGCGGCCGGGACACGCTCGCCCAACGCCCGGCTCCGCATCGGAGCCAACGCCGCGCTTCAATTCGTCGTGTCGGTCTCCACGCTCGAAGGCGCGCGGCTGGACACGATCAGCGTGGCGGCGGCGAGCAGTCACGCGCTGGCCGACGTGGTCACCGAGCTCGACCTCTACCGCGACTCGACCGGGGCAGGCACGGTCCCTTCCGGACCCCCGCTCGCCGTCCTCACCGCGCCGTTCGCGGCCGGCGCGACCCCGAGCTTCGCGGGCGTGGGCACCAGCCTCTCGCCCGGAACCCAGGTGACCTACCTGCTGGTCCTCCGGCTGAACGACCGCCTGCGCCAGGGCGACACGCTCGGGTTGCGCCTGACCGCCGTGTCGGGCACGGGAGCCCTCTCGGCACGCCACGCGGTGGCGGGCACTCCGGTGCCCGTGGCGAGCCGGCTGGGCTCGGCGACCCTGCTCGAGGCCGGCGAGGCCTTTCTCATCTCGGAGAACCCGGTGCGGAGCGGCCGCGTGATCTTCAGCTACGATTTGCCGCCGCGGTCCATGGCGCTCTACAGCTTTGCGGGACTGCGGGTCCGGGACTTCACCGGCCTTCCCGCGAGCGGCTTCGAGTGGGACGTGCGCGGCGAGTCCCCGGGCCTGCCGAACGGGATGTACATCCTCGTGGTGGATACAGGCTCGAAGCTGCTGCGACAGCGCCTGATGATCCTGAGCCCCGCGCGGTGAGGTGACCACATGAGACGCCGTGACGCCGTCGTCGTCGTGTCCCTCGCCGCATTCCCCGCGGCCGGCATCGCCCAGACGATCGATCGCTCCAACGGCGCGGCGGGTGCGCCGATCCTGCAACTCACCACCGTGCCGCGGGCGGCCGCCCTCGGCGGCGCGCTCACCGCGGCCAGCGGCGTCACCAGCATCTTTGCGAACCCTGCCGGTGCCGCTACCGTCGGGCATGTCGAGGCCCAGCTCGCGGGGCAGACTCTGTTCGAAGGATCGAAGGCCGGATCGATGTCGGTCGGGTTGCGAGTGCGGTCGGTCGGCATCGCGCTCGGCGTCCGTTATCTCGATCTCGGCAGCGTCGACGAGGTGGTCTGCAACGGCTGCGGCGGCCGGGGCACGTCCACGGGCCAGCGTCTGTCGGCGAACGAGCAGGCGTTTGCGCTCGCCGGCGCCCTCGACTTGGGCGGCGGGCGCGCGAGCGTCGGGGCTGCCGTCAACTACTATTCGACCACGCTCGCCGAGGCCTCCGGAGGAGCCGCCAGCTTCTCCGCCGGCCTCCGCTCACGCCTCACGCAGCGGCTCGCCGTCGGGGCGAGCGTGCAATACCTGGGCGGTGATGTGAACGTCGGCGGCTTCGGCGCTCCGCTCCCGCGGACCGTTCGGGCGGGCGCCGAGTTCCGCCCGCTCGGGCCGGGGCACGAGCGGTTGCACCTCCTCGCCGCCGCCGATTTCGCCGTCACCCGTGGCGCGCCCGGTGAGCTGGGGGGCGGCATGGAAGTCGGGTGGTCAAATCCCGCCAGTCAGGTGCTCACCGTGGCCCGGCTGGGTCTCGCTTCGCGCGCCGGCGGCGACTTCGCGACGCGGCCGGTCACGGTGGGCGTGGGCCTGCGGGTGCGGCAGGTGGCGCTCGACTACGCCTATCAAGGCTCGGCGGTGCTGGGGAGCCAGCACCGGCTCGGCCTGACCATCAGGCTAGACGCACAAACGCACAGACGCGCAGCCGCACAGGAGTGAACAGGTGGCGACTGCTCACCTCTGTGCGTCTGTTGCGTCTGTGCGTCTAGTAGTTTCCCCCGCTGCTCGCCGCTGCCGTCCCGCCGAGTCGGTACTTCTGGAACCAGCTCATCATGTAGAGCTGCGTCCTCATGAAGTTGGTCGGCTTCGAGCCCGTGCCGTGGTATTCCTCGTTGAACCGCAGCAGCATCGTGGGCACGTGCCGCATCTTGAGCGCGGCGTAATACTCCTCGGTCTGCGGGATCGGCGTGCGCCGGTCCAGCTCCCCGGTCATCAGCAGCGTCGGCGTCGTGACGCGGCCCACGTACATCAGCGAGGAGTGCGCCAGCCACTCGTCCGGCTTGTCCCAGAAGGGCTCGCGGAAGAAGCTATACGTGAAGAGGGGGATGTCGGTCTCGCCGGCCATCGAGATCCAGTCGATCACCGGGCAGCGCACCGCCGCCGCGGCGAAGCGGGTGGTGTGTCCGATCACCCAACTCGACAGCACGCCGCCTCCGGAGCATCCGGACACGTACATCCGGGTCGTGTCCACGAAGCCGCGCTCGATCGCGGCATTGACCCCGGCCATGAGGTCATCGTAGTCCGGGCCGGGGTAGTTGTGGTCGATGGCGCTGGAGAACGCATCCCCGTAGCCCGTGCTCCCCCGCGGATTCGTGTAGAGCACCACGTAACCGCCCGCCGCGAAATTCTGAAACATGTAGCTGAACCCGACGTTGTACATCGCGAACGGCCCGCCGTGAATCTCGAGGATCAGCGGATACTTCTTCGACTGCTCGAAGCCCGGCGGCTTCACGATCCAGCCCTGCACCCGCGCGCCGCCGCTCGAGGGGTACCAGATCTCCTCCACCTGCGCGAGGCGCTTGTTCGCGAGGACGTCCCCGTTCACGTTCGTGAGCCGGGAGAGCTGCGCCTTCCGCAGGTCCCAGCGCACCACCTCCGGCGGATGCGTCGGATCGCTCTGCACGCCGACGGCCGTGAAGGTCCGCGCCACGGACGAGAGCGATACGACCTGCGCGCCCTGCGTCACGTCATGCACGGCCCCCGACAGATCGACGTAGCGGACGTTGACGGACCCGCGGTCCGGCGCGCTGAAGGAGATCCCCTTGCCGTCCGGCGCCCACGTGAGATCACCCGGGTCGCGATCGAGGCTCCGCGACACGTCCCGCATCCCGGATCCGTCGATGCCGATCACGTGGAGGTCGGAGGTCTTGTGGGTGTGCTCGGACGAGTCGTACCCCGTGAACGCAACCGTCCGGCCGTCGGGTGAGACGGCGGGATCGGCCCAAAAGCCCGGGCGGGACACGAGCTCCCGAGTCGTCCCGGTCGCAACGTCGAGTGCGTAGAGGCGGGAGCTGCGGTACTGGCGGTCCCACGTCGTGTCGCGCAACCCGTCGAACACGATCGTCTTGCCGTCCGGAACCCAGTCGTAGCCGACGCGCCCCGACAGGCCGTCGAACCGCGCCCCCACGTTCCAGTGCCCGGACGTGAGCGCCCGCGGCGTCCCACCGTCGGCCGGTACTAGAAAGAGGTGGCTGAAGCCCTGCTTCATGAAGCCCACGCGATCCTGCCGGTAGTGCAGGTCGTCCACCACACGCGGCGCCGGCGTCCATTTCGCGCCCTGCGGCGGTTGGGGCATGGAGATCTTCCACAGCGTCGAGTCCGGCACCAGCATGGCGAAGCTGACGAGTTTGCCATCCGGCGACCACCGGGGGTCCGCCGGCGTCTCCTCCACGCGGGTGATCTGGGTGACCGCACCCTCGGCATCCATCCAACGGACGAACACCTGCGTCCCCTTGGGCTCGCCGTCCGCCAGGTAAAGGATCTGCGTGCCGTCCGGCGACCAGCGGGCGTTCGATCCCTTCACGAGGAAGCGCTGGCGCGAGCCGTCCGCGCTCATGATCCAGAGCGCCGACTCCCACTTGTCCTCTTGTTTGTTCACCCAGCGGCGGGTGTAGATGATCTGCGAGCCGTCGGGGGAGATCTGCGGGTCACTCGCCTGCTCCCAGTCGAGATAGTGATCCACCGTGAGCAGGGTGTCGGATGCCGTTTCCTGGGGGCGGGCGGTTGTGGGAAGCGCGAATGCCGCGAGGACGCACGCGACGGGAATCGGGAAGCGAAGGGCGCGATGCATGGCGTCTCCAGCGATTCGGGGAACGTTCGGAAGGTCCGGATCAATGTGTCGTCGTCCCCCGGCGACCGCTAGGAGCCTCCTCATGCCTCTCCTTTCAAAGGTCCTCACCCCCCGTCCCGCTCTCCGTTCCGGACGGGCACGCCATGAGTTCCCCCTCTCCCGCAGGGAGAGGGGGTCAGGGGGTGAGGACTAAAAGGGGGACAAGGGGTGAGGACTAAGAGAGAAACAGGGGTTGAGGACTCAAAGGGGCACAAAGGGGTGAGGACTCAAAGGAGCCTGCGCGTGAGGACCCTGCTGGGTCACTCCAGTCAGCGCGCGGCGGCCTGCCGCTCCGCCAGGACGCGCTCGACCCGTTGCGCGAAGACATGCGCGCCCGCGGGTCCCATCACCCGCGCGTCCCCTTTCAGCTCGTAGCCGTCGGCCAGGATCGGCCGGCCCGCCGCGACGTCGAACAGCTCCGCCGTCAGTATCCATACGAGGTTGCTCGTCTTCGTCACGGTACCAGTGACGACCCACCGCGCGCCGAGGCTCCGGGCGACGGCCACGGCGCACGCGTTGTCGCAGGGATTCCCATCCGCCTCGGCCGCGGTCACGGCCGCCGCCACCCGAGCCGAGTCGACGACCGTGACGTCATCCGAGGCGAGAAGCGTCGCGAGGAGCTTCCTCGTCGCGGCCTGCGCGACCGCCGTATCGCCGGGCTCGGGCACGGTCGCGTGCTGGCCGTCGAACCGCAGCTCGAGCACGGCGACCGCCGGACGGGCGTCCGCCTGCGCCGGCAGGCGACCGGCGAGGAGCATCGGCAGAAACCACCCGTAATGGCGCAACCTCAAGTCGGTCTCCCGGTCGTGCAATGCTCAGGACGGCTGTAATGTAGTGCCGATGACCACCGCACGCGCCGCGACGGCCGATGCCCAGGCAGCCGTCGTCGCCGGCTTCCTCGGCTGGACGCTCGACGCCTTCGATTTCTTCCTCGTCGTCATGACCCTGACGGCGATCGCCAGGGACTTCGGCCGCTCCGACGCCGATATCGCCTTCTCGCTCACGCTCACCCTCGCGTTCCGGCCGGTGGGCGCGTTCCTGTTCGGGCTCATAGCCGACCGCTACGGCCGCAAGATCCCGCTGATGGCGGACCTGGTGTTCTACTCCTTCATCGAGGTGCTCTCGGGACTCGCTCCCAGCTATGCCACGTTTCTGGTGCTCCGCGCGCTGTTCGGGATCGGAATGGGTGGGGAGTGGGGTGTGGGCGCGTCGCTCGTGATGGAGAAAGTACCGCCCCGCCTGCGCGGGGTCGTTTCGGGGCTCCTGCAGCAGGGATACGCCGCGGGATACCTCCTCGCCGCGCTGTGCTACTTCTTCGTGTTCCCCCACTGGGGCTGGCGCCCCTTGTTCTTCATCGGCGGCCTGCCGGCGCTGCTTGCGCTGTTCGTGCGCGCCCGGGTGACGGAATCCGACGTGTGGCGGGAAACACGCCAGGAGACGTGGCGCGGGCTGGGCCGCGCCATCGTGTCGCACTGGAAGCTGTTCCTGTACCTGGTCCTGCTGATGGCCATGATGAACCTGGTGTCGCACGGGACCCAGGACCTGTACCCCACCTTCCTGCAGCGCGATTGGGGCTTTTCTCCGACCAGCCGCGCGGCACTCACCGCGTTTTCGATGGTCGGCGCGCTCTGCGGCGGGGTCGTGTGCGGCCTCTACTCCGACCGTCTGGGGCGGCGCCGCACGATCGTGCTCGCGCTCATGGGCGCCCTGGTAGCGATCCCGCTATGGGCATTCGCGCCGTCACTGCCGCTCCTCGTCGCCGGCGCGTTCGTGATGCAGTTCTTCGTCCAGGGGGCGTGGGGGGTGATCCCGGCGCACATCACCGAGCTGTCACCCGATTCGGTCCGCGGCTTTCTCCCGGGCTTCGCGTACCAGTGCGGGGTCGCGCTCGCGAGTTCGCTCCCGCACCTCCAGGCGCTGTTCGCCGCAGGCGCGAGCTACGCCTCGGCGATGGCGCGCTCCGCCGCGGCCGTGTTCGCGCTCGGAGCGATCGTCGCGGCACTCGGGCGGGAGCGGCGCGGCGTGGCGTTCGGGCGGGCCGCACTTTCTCGGGGCGATGTGTCATAAGGGACTGAAGTCCCGGCTCGGCCACAGCGCGTCCTAAAGGACGCCTGCGCGCGAGCGTCCTTCAGGACGCCCCGCGGCCGAGCAGGGACTTCAGTCCCTCATACTCCTCGAGACATCGCATCACCAATTGCCATTTCGTGGCCGGCTGCTAGCCTTACAGCGTGACTGGTTTCGTCAAGGCCAGCGACGCGTATAAGCAGGGCCAGCGCACTCTGCCCGGCCACTACTACACCTCGCCGGAGATCTATGCGGTAGAGCAGGAGCGCATCTTCGCCGAGCGGTGGGTTTGCGGGGGTCGCGCCGCCGAAATCGCCAATCCCGGCGACTACGTGCTGCGCACCATCGCGGGCGAGAGTGTGATCGTGGTGCGGGGCCGGGACGGCGCGCTGCGCTCCTTCTATAACCTATGCCGCCACCGCGGCACTCGGCTGTGCGAGGAGCCGCGCGGCCGCTTCTCCGAGACGATCCAGTGCCCCTACCACGCGTGGACCTACACGATCGATGGGCGGCTGATCGGCGCGCCCCACATGGACGAGGTGGCGGGTTTCGAGAAGCGCGACTACCCGCTCCACCCGGTGGCGCTCGAGACGTGGGAAGGGTTCGCTTTTCTCACGCTCGTGCGCGAGCCGGAGCCGCTGCTGCAGGCATTCGCGCCGCTCGTGGGGCGGTTCAACCGGTTCAACCTCCCGAACCTGCGGTCGGCGCGGCGCATCGACTATGACGTCCGGGCCAACTGGAAGCTCATTTTCCAGAACTACTCCGAGTGCCTGCACTGCCCTGTGATCCACCCCACACTCGCCAGGCTGACGCCGTACACGAGCGGCGCGAACGACCTGTTCGACGGACCCTATCTCGGCGGCTACATGGTGATCAAGAAGGAAGGCGGCAGCCTCACCATGAGCGGCAGGGCCTGCGGGCGGCCGGTGGGGACGCTCCCGCCGGAAGATCGGAACCGGGTCTACTTCTACTCGATCTTCCCGAACCTGCTGCTCAGCCTGCACCCTGACTACGTCATGTTCCACACGCTATGGCCGGAGGGACCGGGGCGGACGGCCATCACGTGCGAGTGGCTGTTCCACCCCGACTCGTTCGACGAACCCGGCTTCGACCCCGACGACGCGGTGCGCTTCTGGGACGAGACCAACCGTCAGGACTGGCACATCTGCGAGCTGAGCCAGGCGGGGATCGCCTCCCGCGCCTACCAGCCGGGGCCCTACTCGCCACGGGAGGCGATATCGGCGGCGTGGGACCGCGAGTTCCTGCGGGCGATCGGGCACGCGCCATGACATGCCCGTCACGACGTGCCGGTCGTAATGTAGGGGCGCAGCATGCTGCGCCCCTACTATCACGTATCACCGTCCCAACAGATTCCAGCCTGCCCGCAATCCGATCGCTTCCGAGCGCCGTAGCAAACGCGGAACTCGCCGAAGAACCCCGTTTATACGGTGTCGAGGAGAGTCGGTATGCACGCGCCGCGATGTGATTTCTATGATTGGGTGAGCCGCCGCACCTGTAACCGGCCGGCGGCCTGGCTGACGCACCAGCGCTCCGTCAGCGACTCGCGTTCCATCCACTACTACTGTGACGCTCACCGGCCGCCCCGCGCCCATCCCCTGGAGTCGGTCCGCCCGAGTCGCGAGGTGCCGGGCGCCAACTGACGCCCGAGCCCGCTACTTGTTTCGCAGGTAGCTGTCGGTCTTGTTCAACCAGTCTTGCCGCGGCGGCGAAAACACGTCCACGTCGAGCGTGTCCTCGAGGGCGTGCGCCTCGTGCGGGACGTTCGAGGGCAGGTGCAGCACCTCCCCCGCCCGCACCACCACTTCCTGCTCGCCGTTCTCGCCCACGAGGAACCTGAGCGCGCCCTCGAGGATGTAGGTGAACTGCTCGTTCTCGTGGGCATGCCGGGGCACGATGCACCCCTTCTTGAGGTAGACGTGCGCGAGCATTACCCGGTCGCCCGTGATCAGGCGGCGCGAGAGCAGGTCGTTCAACCGTTCTTCGGCCAGCTCCTCCCAACAGTACCATGCAGCTCGACGCGGCGGCACGACCAGATCCCTCCCGATCGCGAGTCCGCTACGCTACCTCGCCGCACGGCGGGGCGCCAGACACGGGCCCCGCACTCGCTCCGAGGTGTATTAGAGACGTTGGCCGATCGCCGCCGCGCGGTGCAGTGACCGTCCTCACGCCACGATTCGGTCTCATGCCAGCCGTGCAAAATGCTCGATGTTGTGCAGGGCTCCAGCCGTCCGGTCTGGTGCAAACTCGTTACAGGTCCGTAACGAGCAAGCCTCAAGGGCTCTTGCAGAGGGGCTGAAGGGCATTTGCACCGCGTCGGTTCAGCGTTCCGCGATGGCAAGGCTTATGCACATAGGAGTGGCATGATGGCAAACCTCAGCAGACACGTCGCAATCGCTGGCCTCGCCGGGCTCCTCGCCGCGTGTGCCGCCAGTTCGTCCGAGTGGCAGGAGCGCCTCACGGTGCTTCCCGCACCGGGAGATCGCCTGATCGGGGAGCGGCTGATCGACGCGCAGTACGTCGTGGCCGGCAGGCTCGAGCACGTGGAGCGAGCGGACCTGTATGAGCCGCACGGCGGATGGCTCATGCGGATGCTGTTCCACGATCAGGGTGCGCCGGAAGCCTACGAGGCGAAGATCCAGGTCGATTCGGTCCTCAAGGGCGGCGGCGCGCCGAAGCGCCTGTACGTGACGTTCTTCGCGCCCCACGGCAACCGCCTCCCCACGGTGGGCGAGAACGCGATTTGGATCGCGCACCGCCGCCAGCTGTGGAGACTCGCGCAGTCCGCCCAGTACGGGACACCGTACGACATCGGCCTCGCGCTCGACTCCGACGACGACATCCGCCCGGTGGGCGAGTGGCCCTGGTTGCGCGCGGTCGCGCAGAAGCTCCAGCTGTCGCACGTGTGGTAAATGACCGGCGCGCCGGACGGCGCGCCGGAACCCGCTTCAGTCTCCCGAAGGCAAAGCGGCTGTAGGCAGGAAGTGCGGCGGTTGCCGCACTCTGGTCGCCTGCTCGTAGGCGTAGGCGAGGCGAACGAGCGTCGGCTCGCTGAACATCACCCCGATGAACGACAGCCCCACCGGCAGCCCGGACACGTAGCCTGCGGGTACGGTCACGTGCGGGTATCCCGCGACCGCGGCCGGCGTCGAGCTTCCGCCCAGGAAGTGGTCTCCGTTCACCAGATCGATCGGCCACGGTGGGTTCCCGGTCGCCGCCACGAGGGCGTCGAGCCGCTGATCCTCCAGGATCGCCTTCAGCCCCTCATCGCGGGCGAGCTTCCCGCACCTGGCGAGCGCCTCGACGTACGGCTGTTCGGTGAGCGGGCCCTTTTCGTCCGCCTTGAGCATCAGGTCCTGCCCGAAGTACGGCATCTCGCGGTCCTTGTAGCGTTCGTTGAAGTCGATGATGTCCCGCAGCGTCTTCACCGGCGCACCGGGAGCAAACTCGCCAAGGAAGCGGTTCAGGTCAGCCTTGAACTCGTAGAGCAAGACGGTGAGCTCGGCGTCGTCGTATTCACCAACGTGCGGCACGTCGGCCGGGTCGATGATCACCGCCCCCGCCTGGCGCATCACGTCGATCGCCTGGTTGACGAGCGCGTCCGTAGCCGGGTGATAGCCGAACAGCTTGTGGCGGGCAACGCCGATGCGCGCGCCCTTGAGCCCGCCGGGGTCGAGTGAGCGCGTGTAATCCCCGGCGACGGCCGATGTTGCGGGATGTTTGGGATCGACGCCGACGAGCGCGCCGAGCAGCAGCGCGGCGTCGCGCACGGTGCGCGCCA
>Ga0070708_100004148_pt1 | contig 11373 bp, 11 predicted proteins | sample KBSK5503metaG_FD_65469 | JGI IMG/M metagenome (GOLD analysis project Ga0070708, IMG submission 65469) | Corn, switchgrass and miscanthus rhizosphere microbial communities from Kellogg Biological Station, Michigan, USA - KBS K5-50-3 metaG | ecosystem: Host-associated > Plants > Roots >...
GCGATCAACGTCGGCAAGTCGGTGTCGCGCGTCGGCGGCAACGCGCAGATCAAGGCGATGAAGGGTGTCGCGGGGTCCCTCCGGCTCGACCTCGCCGCCTACCGCGAGCTCGAAGCGTTCGCGGCGTTCGGATCGGAGCTCGACCGCTCGTCGCAGAACCAGCTCGCGCGAGGCGCTCGACTGGTCGAGCTGCTCAAGCAGCGGCAGTACTCGCCCGTGTCGGTCGAGGATCAGGTGATCGCGATCTACGCCGGCACGAACGGTTACCTCGACGAGGTGCCGGTCGCCGACGTGAAGCGTTTCGAGCTCGAGCTGCTCGAGTTCATCCACTCGCGTCACCCCGACGTCCCGCGGGGGATCCTCGAGACGGGCACGCTTTCGGAAGAGGCGACCATCACCCTCAAGGGCGCGATCGAAGACTTCCGGCGCACATTCGCGGGCACCGATCCGGCCGCGGTCGCGCAACAGAAGAACGTGGGTTGGGAGCGAACGGCCGCCCAGCCCGCCGAGGGATCGGGCGAGCCGACGTCGCCGGGCACCGGCGACGTGCTCCCAGGGTAGGACGGCCGCATGGGGGCGAAATATCGGCAGTGGCAGCGGCGGATCGGATCGATCCAGTCGACGATCAAGATCACCCGCGCCATGGAGCTCGTGGCTGCCTCCCGGATCGTGAAGGCGCAGAACCGCCTCGTTCAGGCGAGGCCGTACGCCGAGCGTATCCAGCAGGCGATCCGCGAGCTCGCCGGCCTCACCGAGGTCGCGACGGAGTTCCCGCTGCTGAAGCCTCGCGAGGAGATCCGCTCGACCGGCCTGCTGGTCATTACGAGCGACCGCGGTCTCGCTGGCGCGTACAACTCGAACGTGATCAGAGTGGGCGCCGGCATCATGCGCGACGCAGACAAGGCCGGCCGCGCCCGGAAGCTTCACGTCGTCGGCCGGAAGGGCCTCGGGTATTTCCGGTTTCGCGGCTATGAGATGGCGTCGCAGACCACCGGGATATCCGATGCCCCGAAATTCTCCGACGCCGAAGCTCTCGGGGACCGGCTCGTGAATGAGTTCATCGACGGCGAGGTCGATGAGGTACGTATCGCGTACACAGACTTCCGCTCCGCCGGGAGCCAGGTCGCGACCTCGATGCGCATCTTGCCGATCAGCAGAGGGGAGGTTTCACCGGTGAAGGGTGAGATCAACCCCCTCTACGACTTCGAGCCGGAGCCGTCGGTTCTCCTCGGGCTTCTGCTGCCGCGATACGTGAACACGGTGATCTTCGCGTGCCTGCTCGAGTCCTCCGCGTCGGAGCACGCGGCCCGGCGCCGAGCGATGAAGGCCGCAACCGATTCGGGCGAGGAGCTGATCAAGGTCTACACGCGGATCGCGAACCGCGAACGCCAGGCGGAGATCACGAGCGAGATCATGGAGGTCGTCGGCGGCGCGGAGGCGCTCCGCGAGGGCGAAGAAGCGTTGGCAACGAAATAGCGTGAGAGGCGGAGTGAGAACATGGCGATGACCGAGCAGGCAGTAGGGGAGAAGCCGCAGGACGCTGCGGAAGGCCGCGTGATCCAGATCATCGGCCCGGTCGTGGACGTAGAGTTCCCGCCCCAGCACATCCCCGAGATCAACACCGCGCTCGAGATCGCCTACTCCACGGTCGATGGCGCGCACGAGGTGATCGTCGCCGAGGTCGCACAGCACATCGGAGACGGGACCGTCCGCGCCGTATGCATGCGCCCGACCGACGGGTTGCGGCGCGGCGCGCGAGCGCACAACACGGGGCAGCCGATCACGGTTCCGGTCGGGAACGAGACGCTCGGTCATGTCTGGAACGTGATCGGGAACCCGCTCGATGCGGACCACGTCGAGGTCAAGGAACGCTGGCCGATCCATCGCGACTCGCCGCAGTTCAAAGACCTCGAGCCGAGGGTCGAGATGTTCGAGACCGGCATCAAGGTCATCGACCTGGTCGAGCCGTACGTCAAAGGCGGCAAGATCGGGATGTTCGGCGGCGCAGGCGTCGGCAAGACCGTCGTCATCCAGGAGATGATCTATCGCGTCGCCCGGCAGCACGGTGGCGTGTCGGTGTTCGCCGGCGTGGGGGAGCGCACGCGCGAGGGCAACGACCTCTGGCTCGAGATGAAGGAGTCCGGCGTCCTCTCCAAGGCGGCTTTGGTCTTCGGCCAGATGGACGAACCGCCGGGGGTCCGGCTCCGAGTCGCGCTCGCGGGTCTGACGATGGCCGAGTACTTCAGAGACGTCCAGCGCCAGGACGTGCTGCTGTTCGTCGACAACATCTTCCGCTTCACGCAGGCGGGCTCTGAGGTCTCGACGCTGCTCGGCCGGATGCCCTCGGCGGTGGGGTACCAGCCGACGCTCGCCGGCGAGATGGGCCTCCTTCAAGAGAGGATCACCTCGACGAAGGGCCGGTCGATCACCTCGATGCAAGCCGTGTACGTCCCCGCCGACGATTACACGGACCCGGCGCCGCACACGACGTTCGCCCACCTCGACGCCATCACGCGGCTCGAGCGCTCGATCGTCGAGAAAGGCATCTACCCCGCGGTCGACCCTCTCACGTCTTCAAGCCGGATCCTCGACGCGCGCTACGTCGGCGAGGACCACTACCGCGTCGCGCGCACCGTTCAGGAGATCTTGCAGAAGTACAAAGACCTCCAGGACATCATCGCGATCCTCGGGATCGACGAGCTTTCCGAAGAGGACAAGCTCACCGTGTCCCGCGCCCGCAAATGCGAGAAGTTCTTCTCGCAGCCGTTCTTCGTCGCCGAGCAGTTCACCGGCCAGTCGGGCGTGTACACCCCGATCGCCGAGACGATCGAGGCTTTCGACGCGTTGACGCGCGGGGACCTGGACCACCTGCCCGAGCAGGCGTTCTCGATGGTGGGCGGGATCGACGGCGTGATGGCGAAGGCTCGCGAACTGGGAGTGGAAGGGGTCTAGTGCCGCTCACCGTCCAGGTCGTCACCCCCGATCGTGAGGTCGTCGTCTGCGACGACGCGACGCTGGTGATCGCGCGCGGCGTCGACGGCGAGGTCGGCATCATGCCGGGCCATACGCCGATGCTGATCGCGCTCAGCGTCGGACACCTGCGACTCGTCCGCGAGGGGAACGTGCGCGATGTGATCGCGGTGGACGGCGGCTTCCTTCAGGTGTCGCGCGATCAGGTGATCGTGCTTGCCGAGTACGCGGTGCTGCCGAGCGAGGTCGATCCGATAGCGACGGAGGCCGAGATCGAAGAGCTCAAGCGCCGGATCACCTCCGAGGAAGAAACCGCCGATCTGAAGCGACAGCTCGCGCGAGCGGAGGCGGTCCACGCGATCGCCCGCATGTGACGCGGCACCGATAACAACGCCTTCCTCGCGGGTACCATGACTCCAACGATGGAACGCTTCCAGATCTCGGGTGGCTCGCCGTTGCGCGGTAACGTCGCGGCCGGCGGGGCGAAGAACTCCGCGCTCAAGATCATGGCGGCGACGCTGCTCGCGCCCGGGACGTACCGGATCCGGCGTGTTCCGCGGATCGCCGACGTGGAGACGATGCGTCGCGTGCTCTCCCGGCTCGGCGCGCACGCCGACTTCACCGGCGATCTCGTTACGATCACCGTGCCCGAAGCGGTCGCGACCGAAGCGCCATACGACCTCGTCCGGCAGATGCGCGCGTCGATCGTCGTGCTCGGGCCGCTGCTCGCCCGCACCGGCCGCGCGCGCGTGGCGATGCCCGGCGGGTGCAACATCGGCTCCCGCAAGATCGACCTGCATCTGCGCGGGCTCGAGCGGATGGGCGCCGAGATCTCGTTCGACCACGGGTATCTCGACGCGACCGCCGACGGCCTTCACGCAGCCCAGATCACGCTCGACTTCCCGTCGGTGGGCGCGACCGAAAACCTGTTGATGGCGGCGGCGCTCGCCAAAGGAACGACGGTGATCGAGAACGCCGCGCGTGAGCCCGAGATCCAGGACCTCGCCGGCTTCCTGCGGGCGATGGGCGCCGAGATCTCGGGTGCCGGCACTCCGGCGATCGAAGTGACCGGCGTCGCCGAGCTGCATCCGGCCGACCATCGCGTCGTAGGCGATCGGATCGAGGCCGGCACCTTCCTGCTCGCCGCGGCGGCGACCGGCGGCGACGTGACGGTCAACGACGTCGAACCCGATCACCTCGACCTCGTGCTGGCGAAGCTCGCCGACGCGGGTGCGAGCGTCGACGCCGGAGCCACGAGTGTGCGCGTCTCGCTCGATGGTCGGCCTCGTCCGGTCGATTTCCTGACCCTGCCCTACCCGGGTTTCCCGACCGACCTCCAGCCGCAGATGATGGTTCTTCTCGCCACCGCCGACGGGACTTCGATCGCGACCGAGAACGTGTTCGAGAGCCGGTTCATGTTCGTCGACGAACTGATTCGGATGGGAGCCGACATCCGAACCGAGGGCCACCACGCCGTGATCCGCGGCCGCTCTCGCATCGAGGCCGCCCAGGTTCACGCGCCCGATATCCGCGCCGGAGCGGCGCTCGTGATCGCCGGGCTCGCGGCGGCCGGCGACAGCGAGGTCACCGGCGTCGGCTACATCGACCGGGGATACGAAGGGTTCGAGTGGAAACTCGCCGGGCTCGGCGCTCGGATCCGTCGCGCCTGAGCACCCGGCGTCTCGTATCCTGACCGGGATGGATCAGTTCCCTCCTGCTCCGCCACCACCCGTTCCTCAACTTCCGGAGTCGAACCTCGCCCCGGAGCTCGACGCGGTTCCCTGGCGCGCTCGAGAGGGGATCTTCGTCGCGGCCCTCGGCATCATCACCGGCCTGTTCCTCTCGGCCTTGGTGGCGGCCATTATCCGGCCGCACGCCGGTTCGCTCACGGACGACCAGCGGAACGTGTTGACGCTCGCTGTGACGGCGTTGATCGAGCTCTCGCTCGGAGTCTGGGTCTGGATGTGGGTGCGGATCAGGCACCGGCGCGGGCTCAAGGCGCTGGGCTTCCGGTTCCGCCCGGCGGACGTGGGCGCCGGCTTGCTTGCTGCCTTCGTCGGACTCATCGCAGCCAACATCGTCACGCAGATCTACATATCGATCACGCAGAGGATCACCCATCACACGTATCACCAGCCGAAGCAACTTCCCTCGCACCTTCATGGAGCGGGTCAGCTCTCCCTCGCCTTCGTTGCGGTGGTGGTGATCGCTCCGATCGCCGAGGAGCTGTTCTTCCGCGGTTTCCTCTACCAGGCGCTCCGCAAATGGCTCGGCGCCTCGCGGGGCATCGTCTTTTCCGCGGCGATCTTCGCCATGGCTCATTTCTCGCCCGTGCTCATCTTCGCGATCTTCCCCCTCGGTGTCGTCTTGGGGTTCGTCTTCGACCGCCGGGGCTCCGTGGTCGCGAGCATCACGACGCACATGACCTACAATCTGATCGGTTTCATAGCGCTCGTCGTCTCCGCACGCTGACGCCTTGCGAGCAGTCCGGGCCGCCGGCCGAGTGGAGCCCGCGTCTGGCCTGTGGTTCAATCGGCCGGACACCATACGAACATGGGAGGTGGGACCGTGGCGCTCTTCCCGAGCGAGGCGTGGCTCAAGGAGTACGTCGACCTGATCAACTCCTCGAAGGAGTACGAGGAGGCGGCTGCTACTTGGGAGGGCGACCTCTGTTATGTGTTCGAGGCGGAGCCCGACAAGGGCGTCCCCACCGACGTCCGCGCCTGGATCGATCTCTGGCACGGGAAGTGTCGCGGCTACAAGTTCGATCTCCCGGCTGAGGAGGGCGATGCTTCGAAGTTCATCATCCGTGCTCCGTACTCGCGCTGGAAGCAGGTCATCAACAAAGAGCTCGACCCCATCAAGGGGATGATGCAGGGGAAGCTCAAGCTCAAGGGCGACCTGCCCACGATCGTGCGGTACGTCAAAGCCGCCAACGAGCTCGTCAACCTCGCCGGCCACGTGCCGACGGAGTTCGTCGACGAACAGTCCTAGCGTGGGCTTCGTCGTCACCGACCCCGACGTGGAGGGGCTCGGTGTCATGCTCGCGGATCTCATCCGAGGGAACATCGAAGCCGACCCAGACCGCGCTCGCCTGCTCCACGGCATCACGGGGACGATCAACGTGCGCGCGAGCGACGCGGAGGTCGACGTGGGGATGGAGTTCCGCGACGGTCAGCTGCTCGTCCACGCGAAGCCTTTCCCGAAGGCCGACCTCGACATCACGACCGACGCCGACACGCTGATGGGGATGTCGACGGTGCCTCTGCGGTTCGGGATGCCGGACGCGTCCAAAGCGGAGGGCAGAGCCGTCGTAGGCAAGATGGTGCGCGGCGAGCTGAAGGTGCGCGGCATGGTCACGAAGCCGAAGCTGCTCACGCGCTTGCAGCGGTTGCTGTCCGTCGGGTGATCGTCTCCTTGGTGAGCGCAGGCGAAATGGCCCCACGCCCCGGCGGTGTTTTACGGACGCTTTTCTAACTGAGGCGAGCTTTAGACTTGGCGCGATGGGAACGACCAGAGGTCGCCGCATCACCCGCGATGTAATCGGGATCGTCGCAACCTTCGTTCTCACGACCTCCGGTGTCGGGCTGCTCACGATTGATTCCTTTGGTTATTGGGGTAACGCCATAACAGAAGGTGTGGGGTTCATACTTGGCGCTTACTTAGCGGCTCGTGTCGCTCGCGCTGATGCGCTGACCGTGGTTGCGATCGGCTTGGCGCTCAGTTGGGGAACCATCGCCATCTTCGTTCTGGCCACATCCGTTCAGAAGGGCGGTGTGATTCGCTCGCCGGGCGTGGTCCTGGCGTGGGTGCTCGTTTCTCTTCTTGTCGCTCATCGAGTGGGGGTCCGATACCGGAGTCGATTCGCCGGACTAGAACCGCCGGGAGACCCTGCTCCCGAGTCGGCCATTCCGTGATCGTCTCTTTTGTCAGCGGCACCGGGCCGGCCGGGTTCGGGCTCGCCGTCCGCTTCGCCCGGGCCGGGGACGAGATCGTCATCGGGTCTCGCGCGCTTGAGCGTGCCGAGGAAGCCCGCGAGCTGGTATTGCAGAACGTGCCCGACGCGCGAGTTCGCGCGGCGGAAAACGAAGCCGCGATCGCTGCCGGCGAGGTGGTGTTCCTTACGATGCCGGCTCAAGCGCAGCGGCAAAGCGTCGAAGCCGTCGCGGGTGCGCTCGGCGGGAAGATCGTCGTCAGCATGTCGAACCCCGTCCAGGTGGACTCGGGGCGTGTGTCGACGTTCATCCCCGAAGCGGGCTCGCTCGCGGAGGAGGTCCAAGAACTGGTCCCGAGCGCGCGCGTGGTCGGCGCGTTCCACGAGATCCACGTACGCCGTTTCGCGAAACTCGACCGCGCGATCGACTCGGACACGATCGTAACCGGGGACGACGAAGAGGCGAAAACGGCTGTCATGCGTCTGTGCAGGCACGTCGAGGGCATCAGGCCGATCGACGGCGGAGGACTGGCCAATACGCGGTTCGTGGAGGGCTTCGTCGCCGTGCTCATCGCGATCAACCTGCGCTACAAGGCCGGAACGGCGCTGCGCATCACCGGTCTTCCCGAGGAAGGCTGAGCGTGGCTCTCTTGGCCAAGATGTGGTCGTTCGGTGACGAGTTGCTCGGCTCACGCAAGCAGAGGGTCGGCGTCTAGGCGAGTTTCGCCACGACCGCTCCGGCGGCGAGCAGCGGCAGCGCGATCGAAAGCCACCGGAGCGCCGACTCCGGCGCGGCGCGCAACACAGCGGCGTCGAGCCGGGAGATGGTTCCGTCGGTGCGCTCGATCTCACCGTCGACTCTTCGGGTTCGGCGGCGGAGGTCCCGGACGGGGGTCGACAGCGTCCGCTGCGCGTGCGATAAGGCGAAGCACGCGGCCGCAATGAGGATCCCGGCTGCACTGAAGCCCGACGCGTTCGCCCACGACGCAGTGAGGGCCGGGAACGCTCCCCACGCGAGCGCGAACCACGCGTCGGAGTGGAATCGTCCGCCGAACCACTCGAGGTTGTAGGCGCAGACGATGAAGCCTCCGAATACGACGAAGGCGAGCAGCCACCACGACGTTCTCGCTGCGGCGGCGACCCCGATCGCGCACGCGAGCGCGATCGGGGCGCCAGCGAGGGCGGCGAGCGTCGGTGCGGGGATGGCGGTTCGCAGCGGCCGTCCGTTCAGCTCGTCGAGCGCGTGGGCGCCCATCCCGACGGCCAGGAAGAACGCGATCAGCGCCGCGACGAGTCGGTCGACATGCGCAGCCGGGGCCGCAGCCCAGCCGAGCGCGACGTAGGACAGATGCCAAAGCGTGTACGGCGGGTGGAGCACGGTGAGGTAGTCGCGCCAGCCGCCGCCCCGGATCGCATAGAACGCCGCCGCATCGGACGGCTCGGCGTCACGCATGCTTGCGTCCCCAGGTGACCACGCCGCCGCCGAAGCTCATCCGTTTGGTCCGCACGCCGCGTATCCCGGCCCGGCGCCAGAGCTCCTCGAGCCGGGCGGGCGGGAAATTGCGGTCGAACGACGCGATGCTCTCGCCGAGGAAGTCGCCGACATCGCGCCAGCCGGGCGAGACCGCGCGCGCGAGCGTGGGGAAGACCATGAGCGCGTACACCTCCCACAATTTCCTCACGACAGCGTTGGGAGGAACGCCGAACTCGATCGACGCCATCTCACCGCCGGGACGAAGAACGCGGGCCAGCTCCGCGACGGTGGCCGCGGGATCGCTCACGTACCGCAGGAGGTAGGTGAACGTCACGGCATCGAACGTTGCGTCGGCGAAGGGGAGCTGCTGCCCGTCGCCCCTCACCAAACTCAGTGCTTCGATCCGACGCGACGCGGCCTCACGAATCATCTCGGCGCTCTGGTCGAGCCCGACAACGCGTACGTCGAAGCGGCGGATCGTGTCTCCGGCGACGAGGCCTGTCCCGGTCGCCACGTCGAGCACGAGCGCCTTCGGCGGAAGGTCGAGCCCCGCCACCATCGTCGCGCGCCACCGTCCGTACTGGCCGAGTCCGAGGATCGCCGCCGGCGACTCATATCGCCCGGCGACGGCGTCGAAAAGGAGTCGCGCGTGCGCCTGTCGAGGCGAAGAAAACGAAGCATCCACAGCTTAGGTTCTACCGCACCGGCCTCGCCGAGGCACACCCGCCTCCGTCGCTATGATGGCTCTCGTGAGCACCCGTCTGGATCCGAACGAGCTCGTCGCGAAGCTGCGCGCACGCGACCGCCGCACGGTCGCGAGGCTTATCTCGCTCGTCGAGGACGGCTCCGAGGAGCTTGCAGACGTGATCCGGGCCATCGCGCCGCTCGAGGGCGGCGCGTACACGGTCGGTATCACCGGTCCACCGGGCGCCGGCAAGTCGACGCTCGTCTCGGCGCTCGTCGGCGAACTGCGGAGCCGCGAGCTGACCGTGAGTGTGCTCGCGATCGACCCGACCTCGCCGTTCTCTGGTGGAGCGTTGCTCGGTGACCGGCTTCGGATGCAGGAGCACGCGACCGATCCGGGAGTGTTCATCCGCTCGATGGCGACGCGCGGAAGGCTCGGCGGGCTGGCGTGGGCGGCGCCCCACGCGCTCCGGATCCTCGACACGATCGGCACAAAGGTCATCGTGCTCGAAACCGTCGGCGTCGGTCAGGCCGAGGTCGACGTCGCGCGCGAAGCCGACACGACCGTCGTGGTTCTCGCCCCGGGGTTCGGGGACGCGATCCAGGCGAACAAGGCCGGACTGCTCGAGATCGCCGATATCTACGTCGTCAACAAGTCCGACCGCGACGGCGCCAACGCAACCGCTCGCGACATCAAGCAGATGCTCCACCTCGGTGAGGCTCGCGATTGGGAACCGCCGGTGCTGCTTACCCGAGCCACGGACGGAAAAGGGGTCGCGGACCTTTGGCGGGCGGTCGAGCGTCACCGCGGACACATCACAGCCAACGGCGAGCTTCGCCGCCGCCGCATCGCTCGCAATCGGCACGAGGTCGTCGAGATCGCGCTCGCGCGGGTGCGGCACGCGATCGACGAAGTGGGGGACCGCGATCTGCTCGACTCCCTGGCGGTCCAGGTGACCGAACACGCCCTCGATCCCTACACGGCGGCGGATAAACTGCTCGCGCAGGTGGAGCGATGAGCGAAGAGTCCCGCAAACGCTGGCGCGAGGCCTACGAGAAGGCCGGGGAACGCGACGCGGACTTCGCCACGATCTCCGGCGAGGAGCTCGACCCGATCTATACGCCCTCCGACGTCGAGATCGATCACGATCGCGACCTCGGCTATCCCGGCGACTATCCGTACACGCGCGGCGTCTATCCGACGATGTACCGGGGGCAGCCCTGGACGATCCGCCAATTCTCGGGGTTCGGGAACGCGCGCTCGACGAACGAGCGCTACAAGATGCTGCTCGCCGCGGGGGGAACCGGGTTATCGGTCGCCTACGACATGCCGACTCTGATGGGCCGCGACTCAGACGATCCTCGCTCGCTCGGTGAAGTCGGACACTGCGGCGTAGCCGTCGATTCCATCCGGGACATGCAAACCCTGTTCACCGGCATTCCGATGGACGGCATCACGACCTCGATGACGATCTCTGGCCCGGCGGTCGTCCTGTTCGCGATGTACCTTGTCGCGGCCGAGCGGCAGGGGGTCGCCTGGCGCGACCTCGACGGCACGCTCCAGACCGATATCTTGAAGGAATACATCGCGCAAAAGGAATGGGTCTTCCCGCCCGAGCCGCATCTGAGGCTGATGGGAGATCTCTTCGAGTTCTGCAACGCGGAAACGCCGAAGTACCACCCCGTCTCGGTTTCGGGGTACCACATCCGCGAGGCGGGCTCGACGGCCGCGCAAGAGCTCGCCTTCACCCTCGCCGACGGGTTCTCCTACGTCGAGCTCGCGCAACAGCGCGGTCTGTCGCCCGACGTCTTCGGTCCGATGCTGTCGTTCTTCTTCGACGCGCACATCGACTTCTTTGAAGAGATCGCCAAGTTCCGTGCCGCGCGACGCATCTGGGCGCGCCGGATGAAAGAACGCTACGGAGCGACCAACCCGAAAGCGTTCCAACTCAAGTTTCATGCGCAAACAGCCGGCGTGTCGCTGACCGCGCAGCAGCCGTACAACAACGTCGTCCGCACGGCGCTCGAGGCCCTCGCCGCGGTGCTCGGCGGAACGCAGTCGCTGCACACCAACGCCCTGGACGAAGTCCTCGCGCTCCCGACCGAGGAGGCCGCAGGGATCGCGCTGCGCACGCAGCAGGTGATCGCGCACGAGACGGGCGCCGTGAACGTGATCGATCCGCTCGGCGGTTCGTGGTTCGTCGAGTCGCTGACGAACAGGATGGAGCAACGCGCGGAGGAATACTTCACCGCGATCGAGCTGCTCGGCGGCGGGAAAGGGATGCTCGCCGGCGTGCTCGCCGGGATCGAT
>Ga0070708_100004150_pt1 | contig 11372 bp, 7 predicted proteins | sample KBSK5503metaG_FD_65469 | JGI IMG/M metagenome (GOLD analysis project Ga0070708, IMG submission 65469) | Corn, switchgrass and miscanthus rhizosphere microbial communities from Kellogg Biological Station, Michigan, USA - KBS K5-50-3 metaG | ecosystem: Host-associated > Plants > Roots >...
CCCGGGCGGAGCCGCTTCGCATCGAACGGTATCTTCGTTGGCCCGACGTTCGGCGCCCATTGCGTCGATCGCGCGCAGTGGCTAAATCCCGCGAGCGGGGATGCGTCGAGCACGCCTCGCGGGGAGAACCATGCGCGCGGAAGTCGAAAATATCGTCGACGAGATCAAGCAGTCGGTCGGGCTGCTGAGGAGGCATCTTTGACTTCGACAAGGCGCGCGCGCGCCTGGCGGAGCTCAACAAGCAGGCCGAAGACCCCACGCTCTGGAACGACCAGCAGCGCGCGCAACGCGTGATGCAGGAGCGCACCGCGCTCGAGGACCAGCTCACCGCCATCGGCCGCATCGAGCAGGAGCTCGACGATCAAATCACCATGATCGAGCTCGGCGAGGCCGAGAAGGACCACAAGGCCGTCGCCGACGCCGAAACGGCGCTGCACAAGCTTAAGACAGAGGTGGCGCGGCGCGAGTTGGAGGCGTTGCTGTCGGGCGAAGCCGACGCCAACGACACCTATGTCGAGGTCCATGCCGGCGCGGGCGGCACCGAGAGCCAGGACTGGGCCAGCATGCTGCTTCGCATGTATACGCGCTGGGCGGAGCAGCACGGCTACAAGATCGACTGGCTCGAAGAGACCGAAGGCGAAGCGGCCGGCATCAAGTCGGCAACCGTCCAGATCAAGGGCCGCAATGCCTTCGGCTGGCTCAAGACCGAGAACGGGGTGCATCGGCTGGTGCGCATCTCGCCCTTCGACGCCAACGCGCGCCGGCACACCTCGTTCGCCAGCGTCAACATCTATCCGGTGGTGGACGACCGCATCAACATCGACATCAAGGAGGCCGACGTCAGGGTCGACACCATGCGCGCCGGCGGCGCCGGCGGCCAGCACGTCAACAAGACGGAGTCGGCGGTACGTCTCACCCACATCCCGACCAACATCGCGGTGGTGTGCCAGAACGACCGCTCGCAGCATCGCAACCGGGCACAAGCCTGGCAGATGCTGCGGGCGCGCCTCTATGAGCGCGAATTGAAACTGCGCGAGGAAAAAGCCGCCGCCGAGCAGGCCGCCAAGACCGACATCGGCTGGGGCCACCAGATCCGCTCCTACGTGCTGCAGCCCTACCAGATGGTCAAGGACCTGCGCACCGGCGTGCAGACCTCGAACACCGCCGCGGTGCTCGACGGCGACCTCGACCAGTTCATGGAGGCCGCGCTCGCGCAGAAAGCCTTCGGCACCGCGCCGAAGGACGTGGAGGACGTGGATTAGGCCGCCTCACAGGCTGCCGGCAAGCCTTTGCCCCGCGCGCAAGAATTTCTGCGGGTCGATCGCCTCGCCGCGCAGCCGCGTTTCGTAGTGCAGGTGCGGTCCGGTCGAGCGTCCGGTCGAACCGACCTTGCCGATGATCTGTCCGGTCTTGATTGACTGGCCGACGCGAACGTCGATCGACGACAGGTGACCGTAGCGGGTCGACAATCCGTTCCCGTGATCGATGTCGACCGCGCGGCCGTAGCCACCACTCCAGCCCGCGGCGGTCACCGTGCCGTCGGCAGTGGCGCGCACCACGTCGCCGGTCTCGCCGTGGAGATCAAGCCCGGTATGCATGGCCGGCCGGCCCAGGAACGGGTCGATGCGGACGCCGAAGCCCGATTGCAGATCGAGCTCGCCGTCGATCGGCTTGCGCACGGGAACGGCGCCCAGCGTGCGCGTGAGGCGGGAGATCTGCGCGCGCGTGACCTGGATGCGATGAAGCTGGCGCTCGAAGCTCATCGCATCTTTGGGCAGCTGCGCCGGGATGAATGGACCGCCGAGCGCGCCGGCACCGTCGCGGGTTGCGGGCTTGTTGATGTCGAGGCCGAGTTCGATCAGCACGCCGCGCATGCGCCGCGCCTTCGAATCGTAATTGTCCGCGATCGAGTCGACCGTCGCCGCCTGCCGCTGCTCGAGGCGATCGAGCGAGGCCTGCAGGCGGGCAATGACGCCGCCGATGCCGCCCGCGCCTTTGGCGAGAATGCCGGCGCGAGGATCGATCGTGGTGCGATCGAACGGGACGACGAAGGCGCCCTTGTCGCGGGATGCTTTCGCCGGCGTTGCCCGCGGCTCGCCGGCCCAACTCCCGCGCGCCGGCGGCCTGAGCGCGCCGGTCATGTCGCCGAGGCCGTTAAGCGCGCTGGCACGCGACTCCAGCGCCGTTTGCCGGCGCAGAATCTGATCGAGCTTTTGCTCGTATTGCTCCTGGTCGAGCAACTGGCGGCTCGAAAAGCGGTCGACCTGGGCGCGCAATTCGGCGATGCGATCCTCGTAGCCGAATTGGATCTCCGCCTGGCGCGCGACCAGCCGGGTGAGCACGTCCTCGCGAAAGGCGAAATAGGTGGCGGTGCTGATGGTCCACAGCGCCATGACCACCAGCGTGCCGACAACGACCCAGAAGGCGATCGGCCCGAGGCGCACCTGACGGCCGGCATGGACGAGGCTCAGACCCGCCCGCCGCTCGTCATGCGGCCGGCAGGAATCATCGCGATGATGGTACTGTGAAGACGACCGTCGAGGCATTCACGCTTCCCCGCCGGTTCCCTACGTCGGCCGATATTACCTCCGCGCTAACTCGCGCCGATTCGCGCCAACACGGTTAATTTTCAGGAAATGATGTGCACCCGCGCCAGCCCGTGCTGGCTTTCTGGGCATTCGGGCGCGAAGCCATGAAAAATCAATGGCTTGCCGGGTGCGGCCCGGGCGTCGGTTTTGGCAAGGAAAATGGAGCTTGCGCGCCTTGAAAACGGCGGGGGACATGAAACCGCCGCCATCACGCCGCCCCCTTAAACGCGCGGGTTTTCGCCCGTGCGTGGACCTCCATGTGCCTTCCTTTCGTCCCTTTTGCGGGGTCTCAATGAGGGGTTGAACACGCGCGGAAAAGTGCCGCTGGGTCGACATAAGTGCCGGGGACTTGTCGACCGCGGCAAAAGGGGGCCGGTTCGCCGTAGACGTCGGTTGTGACGCGGGCGGAATCGGTGGTCGAGGGGACGCCACGTCGGGGCATGGCGGCTGGACAACCTTATCCGACTCTCGAGGCTCTCCTGAAGCTGGAGGCGAGCCTCAAGGAGCATTTGTGCGGGCACGAGGCATCGCCGCAGGAGGGCGATGAGCTTCGCCGCGTCCGCGCGTGCTCGCCGCTCTCCTCGAGGTCGCGCCTGGGCGAGGGGTGGATGCGGCTGCGCAAATTCGTCCGCGCGTGGTGTCCGCAGCTGCGCAAATTCGCCATCGTCGGCGGCACGCTCGGCGGCCTTGTCTTCCTCGCGATGGTCGCGCTTTGGTGGCGCCTGTCCAGCGGTCCGATCGAGCTCGATATCGCCACGCCATGGCTGACCGCGGCGATCAAGGAAAATTTCGGGCCCGGCCACGAGGTCGAGATCGGCGGCACCCAGATCGAGCGCGACGCCAACAAGCGACGCACGTCGCTGCGCATTCGCGACATCGTGGTGCGCGACGCGGACGGCACCATCGTAGCGAGCGCGCCCAAGGCGGAAGTCGGTATTTCCGGTGCGGGCCTGCTCGCCGGTCGCATCCGCGCCGAGCGGCTGAGCTTGGTCGGCGCCGAGATGGCGGTGCGCATCGAGTCGGACAGCAAGGTCACGATCTTTGCCGGCAGCAACAAGCGCCCGTTCGTCACCGCTTCGGCCATGCTGCCACCGGTCGTCCCTGCGCAGGCGTCACCGCCGGCAAAGGTTGAACGCGCCGCCGCAGCTGCCTCAGCTGCGCCGGTCACCCCACCCGCTCCGGCCGCGGGCGCGGGCTCGACCGCACGCAACGGCGTTCCCGACCTCGCCGCGCTGCTGACTTGGATCGAGAGCCTCGACGCCGGCAGCTTGGACGGGCGCGACCTCACCGAGATCGGCCTGCAGGATGGCAACCTCACCGTCGACGACCAACGCAATGGCAAGCAGTGGACGTTCACCGATATCGATCTCAGCGTGACGCGTCCCAAGGGCGGCGGCATCGCGGTTGCGCTCGGCTCGCAAGCGGTCGAACGCCCGTGGCGCATGCGCGCGGCGATGACGCCGGGCCAACACGGCCACCGCATCATCGACATCGAGATGCAAAAAGTCTCGACCAAGGACGCGATGCTCGCCATGCGGTGGGGCGATGATCAATACGAGATCGATCTGCCGCTGACCGGGCGCATCCGCGCCGATATCGGTCCCGATGGCATTCCGCACATGCTCGACGGCCGGATGGCCGTGGAGAAGGGCGTCGTGGTCGATCTCGACGACCCGCTCGTGCGCGTTCCGATCGACCGCGCCGAGATCAGTCTCGATTGGGATAGGACTCGCCAGGCGCTGATGGTGCCTTTCCAGGTGTTGTCCGGCGGCAGCCGCATCACCCTGCTCGCGCAATTCAACGCGCCGCGCGACGGCAGCGGCGTTTGGGGGCTGGACGTTTCCGGCGGCAGCCTGATGCTGGCCTCTGCGCCGGCCGATCCCAATGCGCTCGTGCTCAACCGCGTCCTGCTGAAGCTGCGGATCAATCCCAACAAGCAGCGCATCGATCTCGAGCCGAGCGAGTTGGGCAACACCGATCTCGGCCTTGCGCTCAGCGGCAGCCTTGATTTTTCGAGCGAAGATCCCCGCCTGACGCTTGGAGTTGCGAGCACGCGCATGTCAGTCGCGGCCATGAAGCGGATTTGGCCGGTCACCGTGGCATCGAAGGTGCGCGCCTGGGTGCTCGATCACGTTCAGGCCGGTACGGTCGAGCGGTTGGACGTTTCGACCAACGCGCCGTGGTCCACGCTCAAATCGAGCGGCCCGCCGATTCCCGACGACGGTTTGTTGATCCAGATCATCGGCCACGGCGCCGAGATCCGGCCGGTCGAGGGCCTGCCGGCAATCCGCGACGCCGACGTCAACGTGCAGATTTCCGGCCGCACCGCGGCCATCAATGTCGGCCGCGGCAACGTGGAAATATCGCCCGGTCGCAAGCTCTCGATCACCAGCGGCGTGTTCGAGGTACCCGATACCTTCCCCAAGGGGCCGCCGGCGAAGGTCCGCTTCCGCCTCGATGGATCGGTGCCGGCCGCGGCCGAACTCTTGGGGATGCCGCGGCTGCGCGAGTATTCGGGTGCGCCGATCGAGCCGGCGACCAGCCGCGGGACGCTGACCGCGCAGGTCACGCTCGCGATGCCGCTGAAGGAGGATCTGACGCCCGGGTCTTCGCTCTACACCATCAACATGGACGTCGCCAACTTCGCCGCCGAACGCATGGTGATGGGCCAGAAGGTCGAGGCCGCGCTGCTCAAGGTGAGCGCCAATAACTTGGGCCACTGGATCCGTGGGGACGTCAAGATCAACGGCGTTGCGTCCGCGCTCGACTATCGCAAGCCGCGCGACGGCGACGCCGACATTCGCTTCCAGGCCACGCTCGACGAGAACGGGCGCAGCAAATTCGGTTTTGATCTCGGCAGCTCGCTCACCGGACCGGTGCCGATCAAGCTCAGCGGACGCGTGCCGGCAAACGAGGGCGAGAGTCGCTTTGCCATCGAGGCCGACCTCACTCAGGCCAAGGTCGACAATCTGCTGCCAGGATGGTTGAAGGCTCCAGGCCGGGCGGGGCGCGCGACCTTTACCCTTATCAACAAGCCGGCGGGGACGCGGTTCGAAGATCTGGTGATCGAAGCCTCCGGCGCTGCGGTCAAAGGCGTAGTCGAGGTCGATTCCGCGGGCGACGTCGTCTCCGCAAATTTCCCCCTCTTTGCCCTTTCGGACGGAGACAAAGCCACTCTCAGAGCGGAGCGTGGCGCCGACGGTGCGCTGCGGATGACGCTACGTGGCGACGTTTATGATGGACGTGGCTTCATCAAATCGACGCTGACCGGCGCGGGCAGCAACAAGCAAAAGCCAGACAAGGATATCGATGTCGACGTCAAGCTCGGCACCGTCCTGGGCTTTAACGGCGAGACGCTACGCGGCCTCGATCTGCGCGTCTCACGCCGCAGCGGGGTTCTCACCAGCCTCGCGTTGAACGCCAAGCTGGGACGCGACGCGCCGCTCATCGGCGAGGTGCGCGCGCGCGGGAACAACGGGCGCCAATTCGTCGTCCTCGAGACCAATGACGCCGGTGCCTTCTTCCGCTTCAACGACATCTACGCCAAGGTCGTCGGCGGCGAAATGTGGATTGCGCTCGACCCGCAGAGCGCCGACCTTGCGCCGCAGGAAGGCATTCTCGACGTTCGCGGGTTCATCGTCCGCGGAGAAGCGGCGCTCGAGCGCGTTGCTGCCGGGCCGCAGCAGCCCGGCGGCTCGTCGCCCGGTGTCGAGTTCTCGCACCTGCGCGTCGATTTCACCCGTTCGCTTGGCCGCTTCACCATCCGCGACGGGCTGCTCAAGGGCCCCGCGATCGGTGGCACCGTCGATGGCCACATCGATTATCATCGCGACGAGATCCGCATGCGCGGCACCTTCGTTCCGCTCTACGGCCTCAACAACATGTTCGGCCAGCTTCCGATCGTCGGGCCCTTCCTCGGCGGCAGCAACGAGGGCTTGCTCGGTGTCACCTACGAGGTGGTCGGCCCGCCGAGCACGCCGGTGTTGCGCGTCAATCCGATTTCCGCGGTGGCGCCGGGCTTGTTGCGAAAATTCTTCGAATTCCCCGGCGGCAATGCTCCCATGCAAAGCTACGCCGAGCCGGGCCGCTATTAACAACGCACGAGTCAGAGCGAGGATGCGTGACGGACGCCCATGTTCGTCGGCCGTGGTCCGTCCTGCGTCGCGTTCACATCGGCCTCAACAGCACGTGCCGCTTCCTGCCGAGCGAGAGCTTGATGACGCCTTCCGGCGTGAGGTCGCGCGGCGTGAGCGCCATCTTCTCGTCGGTGACTGCGACGTCGTTGACCCTGAGACCGCCGCCTTTGATCTGTCGGCGTGCGTCGCTCTTGGAGGACACCAAGCCGACGTGAACAGCGGCGTCGAGCACGCTCAATCCGGCCGCGAGCGTCGCGCGTGGCATTTCGACCGTCGGCAACGTCTCCGCAAGCGCGCCTTCCTCGAAGGTGCGGCGCGCGGTTTCGGCCGCTTGCTCGGCGGCCGCGCGGCCATGCAAGAGGGCGGTCGCCTCGGTCGCCAGGACCTTTTTCGCCTCGTTCAACTCTTGCCCCTTCAGCTGAGCGAGACGTCCGATCTCGTCGAGCGGAAGTTCGGTGAACAGCTTGAGCAGACGGCCGACGTCGCCATCTTCGCAGTTGCGCCAGAACTGCCAGTAATCGTAGGGGCTCATCGCGTCCGCGTTGAGCCAAACCGCGCCGGTCTCGGTCTTGCCCATCTTACTGCCCGAGGAGGTCGTCAGCAGCGGCGTGGTCAGCGCGAACAACTGAGCATTGAGCAGCCGGCGGCCGAGGTCGATGCCGTTGACGATGTTGCCCCACTGGTCCGATCCGCCCATCTGCAAAATGCAGCCGTGGCGTTTGTAAAGCTCCACGAAATCGTAGGCTTGCAGGATCATGTAGTTGAATTCGAGAAACGTCAGCGGCTGCTCGCGCTCCAAGCGCAGCTTTACCGAGTCGAACGTCAGCATCTTGTTGATGGTGAAATGGCGGCCGACGTCGCGCAGGAAGGGAATATAGTGCAGCCGGTCGAGCCACTCGGCGTTGTCCGCCATCATGGCGCCGGCGTCAAAATCGAGAAAGCGCGAAAATACCGTGCGGATCGAGGCGATGTTGGCCTCGATCTGCGCGCCTGTCAGCAGCGTGCGGCTTGCGTCCTTGCCCGATGGATCGCCGATCTTGCTGGTACCGCCGCCCATCAGCGCGATCGGGCGATGGCCGGTCTTCTGCAGCCATCGCAACATCATGATCGTGAGCAGGTTGCCGATGTGGAGGCTCGGCGCGGTGGCGTCGAAGCCGACATAGGCGGTGAGGGGGCCCGCGGCCGCCTTGGCATCGAGGCCCTCGGCGTCCGAAACCTGGTGGATGAATCCGCGTTCCGCGAGGACGCGCAGGAAATCGGACTTGTAGGCGCTCATGCCGCCTCGCCTCTTTTTATCGCCTCTTTTGGGCCGGTGGTGTAACAGGTCCGGTGCGGGATTCAACCGAGGACGCTACCCATGGCGCGCGCCACTGCGATCGGCCTGATGAGCGGCACCTCCTACGATGGGGTGGACGTGGCGCTCATCGAGACCGACGGCGAGGAGATCGGCCGCCTCGGTCCCACCGGCTACCGCCCCTACAGCGACCCGGAACGCGAGGTCGTGCGGCGCGCGATCGCGGTTGCCGCCAATCTCACCGACCGCAGCGCCCGGCCGGCGATGCTCGCCGAGGCCGAAGAGCTGGTGACCGACATGCACGCCGAGGCGGTCGAGGCGTTCCTGGCGGCCAACGGCATGCCGCCGAGCGAGGTCGCGGTGGTGGGCTTCCACGGCCAGACCGTCCTGCACCGTCCCGATCGCGGCCTCACCATCCAGCTCGGCAACGGCGCCGCGCTCGCCGGCAGGCTCGGCATTTCCGTGGTCTATGACTTTCGCGCCGCCGACGTCGCCGCCGGAGGGCACGGCGCGCCGATGGTGCCGGTATTTCACCGCGCCATGCTGCGGCTGCTCAAGCGCGCGCATCCCGTCGGCGTGCTCAATCTGGGCGGCGTCGCCAACATCACCTTCATCAACGGCGGCGCCGAGCTCGTCGCTTGCGACACCGGGCCGGGCAACGCGCTGATCGACGACTTCGTCCGCCTGCGCACCGGGCAACCGCAGGATGACGAGGGCCGTGCCGCGGCCGCGGGCAAAGTCGACGAGGCCGCGGTGGCGCGTGTGCTGAAGCATCCTTTCTTTGCCACGCCGCCGCCCAAATCGCTCGATCGCAATGCCTTCCGCCACTGGGTGACGGAGGAAGGCCGCCTTGCCAGCAAGAGCACGCAAGACGGCGCCGCGACGCTTACCGCCATCACGGCCGCGGCGATCGCCCACGCGATCACCGTGTTGCCGCGGCCGCCAGTGGCATGGATCGTCGCCGGCGGCGGCACGCGCAATCCGACCTTGATGCGCATGTTGGCGGAGCGCCTTGCTCCCGCGCAGGTCGAGACCGCCGGCGCCGTCGGCTGGTCGGCCGATGCGCTCGAAGCGCAGGCCTTCGCTTATCTTGCCGTGCGAACCCTCAAGGGCTTGCCGCTCACCTTCCCCACGACGACCGGCGCGCCGCGGCCGCTAACCGGCGGCATCCTCGTGCGACCATAGCGGGTCCAAGGGGATCGCCGGAGGCCCGCTATTTATCTGCTGAAATCCCGGATCACGCGCTCGATGCCTTTCACCACGCGCGCCACGCTCTCGGCGTCGACCTTGTCCGGCGTATCGCTTGCCTGGTGGTAGTGGGGGTAGCGGAACGGCGCTGTGTCCGTGACCATCACGGCTGGAAAGCCGTGCTCGGCGAAGGCCCAATGATCCGACCAGGCGATGCCGGGAACGAAGCCCGGCGCCACTCCGCCGATCGTGGGGAAGGCCGTGTGCGCGCGGAATGATCGCATCGTCTCGCGCACGAGCGGGCGCGAGCCCATCATCCCCACGAACGCGATGAAATCGCCGCGCTCGGGAAAGATGAGGCCGAACGGCACCGGATAAACCTGGCTACCCGGCTCGCTCGAGTAGAAGCCGATGGTCTCGAGCGAATACATCGCGACGACGCGTTCGTTGCGCCGGGCGAGTGCGCGCGCATAGTGCAGGCTCCCCATGGCCTCGGTGCGGAAATAGGGCGGCTCTTCGTTGACGAAGAGCGCCAGGCGGATGCGTTTGGCGCCGACCCCGTCGAGATCGCGCAACAGCCGCGCGAGCTCGATGACGGCGGCCGCGCCGCTGGCATTGTCGTTGGCGCCGGGCGAGCCGACGACGCTGTCGTAATGGGCGCCGACCACGATCACCTCGGGGTCGGCCCGTTGCCCCGCCGGCTCGACGGCGACGTCGATGTTGCGCACGGGTTTGCCGTCAGCCAGAAATTCCTGGCGGCCGACGGCATAGCCGAGCGATGCGAGCGCGGTCTCGATATAGCGGGCGACCTTCTCGAGCTCGTCGTAGTGGGCGACGTTGTGTTCGCGCGCGGCGATCGTCGCGATGTGGCGCTTGAGCGAAGCGGCGAGCGCCGCTTCCTCCGCCGTGAGCGGCGGCAGCGCGCCCCGATGAGGCTTGCCGGGCACGGCCGTCATGTAGTGCAGCGCCCCGTAGCCGGCGGCCGCCAGCGCGAGCACGACGAGAACTGCGAATAACGACATCCGTCGCGCCATCGCCCTCAGCCGCGGCGAGCGCAGCCGTTACGTGGGGCTCAAGCCGCGCTCGGCTTGCGCTCGGTCTTGAGACGCTTGTCGAGATAGCCGCTGATCGCCTCCATCAGCGGCTCGACCTTGCCGTCGAAGAAATGATTGGCGCCCGGGATCACCTTCTGCTCGATCACGATGCCCTTCTGGGTCTTGAGCTTGTCAACCAGCCCGGTGACGTCCTTGTACGGCACGACCGCATCCTTGTCGCCGTGAACGATCATGCCTGAGGACGGGCACGGCGCGAGGAACGAAAAGTCGTAGAGGTTGGCGGGCGGGGCGATCGAGATGAACCCCTCGATTTCGGGCCGCCGCATGAGCAGCTGCATGCCGATCCACGCACCGAAGGAGAACCCGGCGATCCAGCAACTGCGGGCCTCCGGATTGATCGATTGCGCCCAATCGAGCGCGGAAGCGGCGTCGGACAGCTCGCCCAGGCCGTGATCGAACGAGCCCTGGCTGCGCCCCACCCCGCGGAAGTTGAAGCGCAACACGGAAAAGTTCCGGTGCGCGAAGGCGTAATAGATCTGATAGATGATCTGGTGGTTCATCGTGCCCCCGAATTGCGGATGGGGATGAAGCACGATGCCGATCGGGGCGTTTTTCTGCCGCGCCGGATGATAGCGGCCCTCGATGCGTCCGGCGGCGCCAGTGAAGATGACTTCGGGCATTTATGTTCTGACCTCGATGGGGATGGTTGATCGCGACTCGCGACCGCGCACTCTTCAATGCACGCTTGACGGCGTCGCCGAGCACACGTAAGTATCTAGAACCATTCCAGATTTTGGCAAGCGCCGGCGCCGATTCGAGGCAGCGGCCGGTCGCAGCGGGCGCTTTTCTAACACGGGTGCGGGGGCAAAAAGCAAGGGTTTCGAAGGGGGTTGCGCGCGCCGCCGAGGTTTGAGGACAAGGGCCGCCAACGCCGCGATCCAGGACCCATGACCGAGCGTATTTATCTTGACTGGAACGCCAGCGCGCCGCTGCGGCAAGAGGCGCGCGCGGCCGCGCTCGCGGCGCTGGAAACGACCGGCAATGCGTCCTCCATCCACGTCGAGGGCCGCGCCGCGCGCCGTCTGATCGAGCAGGCGCGGGAGAAGGTGGC
>Ga0070708_100004152_pt1 | contig 11370 bp, 8 predicted proteins | sample KBSK5503metaG_FD_65469 | JGI IMG/M metagenome (GOLD analysis project Ga0070708, IMG submission 65469) | Corn, switchgrass and miscanthus rhizosphere microbial communities from Kellogg Biological Station, Michigan, USA - KBS K5-50-3 metaG | ecosystem: Host-associated > Plants > Roots >...
GCGATTCCGCCGATCGCCGAGCCGAAGGCGATCCCGACGCGATGTGGATCGAACCCGTTGAGTCCGGCGTCCTCAACCGCCTCCTTGCCCGCGGCGAGCGCCAGCAGAACGTTGCGGTCGAGCTTGCGCTGCTCCTTCGGCGAAGCCACTCCGGTCGGGTCGAAGTCCTTGACCTCGGCCGCGATCCTCACGGGATATTCGCCGGCGTCGAAAGCGCGGATCCAGTCGATCCCGCTCTCGCCGGCCAGAGCAGCGCGCCAGGTCTCCGGCGCGCTGCTACCCAGCGGTGTGACGGCCCCTAGCCCGGTGACGACGACTCTGCGCATGAACTGCGCATTAGACCTGCCGTCGCCGGGCTCGGGTTGCTAGTGGACGAGTCAGACGGTGAGGCCCTCCCCTGCCATGGAGAGCTCGGCGAACTTCTCCCACCGCGCATCGAGTTTGTTCGCCATCGCCTCCTCGTCCTTACGGTTCTCGCGCGCGGCCTCCACGGTCTCCTCGTCGCCGACCCGCTGCGCGATCCGCTCCAGCAGCTGATAGCTCGCGATCTCGAGGTGCTCCGTCGCGTAGCCGTCACGCGCGTTTCGGCCGGCCTTTTCACCGCGGGCCCTGTCGAGCACGCTCTTCATCAGCGCACCGGCGATTCCACCAGCTTCCCTGACGAATGATGGACTGGCGCCGTGTGCCTCCAGCCTCTGCCGCATCCGGTCGGCGTGCCGCTCGGTCTCGAGCTTGTGCTGGCGGAGCTCGTCCTTGATCTCCGCGTCCTCAGTCGTCCCGATCATCGAGTCGAGCATCCGCAAGACGTTTTGCTCCATCGCGTAGGCCTCGTCGATGTGCTTGACGAGCTGTTCCTGCAACTTTTCCGAAACCATTTCTCCTCCCGTCTTGATCTGTTTCAAACTCGACCCAGACCCCGTCGAGGTCGGGCACTCGGACTAGTCTCCCGGCACGGTGCCGCCACGAAACCTCCCCTTCCCGCCGATGGAGGCCGAGCTGGTCACAGAGCTGCCTGAGGGCCCGGACTGGCAGTACGAGCCGAAGTGGGACGGCTTTCGCGGGGTGATGGAGAACCTAAAAGGCGAGCTTGCCGTCTGGAGCAGGAATGGGCGACCGCTGCTCCGCTACTTTCCCGAGCTGCGCGAGGTGGGCGAGTCGCTGCCGCCCGACTCCGCGCTTGACGGCGAGATCGTGATCGAGCGTGACGGCGTGCTCGACTTCGATGCGATGCAGATGCGGCTGCACCCCGCCGAGAGCCGGATCCGTAGGCTGGCCGCCGAGATTCCGGCCCAGTTCATCGCCTTCGACGTCCTGCGGTGGAAGGGCGAGCCGGTAAACAAGTTGCCCCTCGCGAAACGGCGGAACAAGCTCGAGCGGGTCGGCAAGAAGTTCCGGCTCTCTCCCGTCACCCGTGATCCGGCGCAGGCCGGCGAGTGGCTGCAGCGGCTCGAGGCCGCGGGGCTCGACGGCGTTGTCGCGAAGCGTCGCAACGTCCCGTACCTTCCGGGCTCGCGCGACGGCGTCGTCAAGGTGAAGCCGTACCGCACCGCCGACTGCGTCATCGTCGGCTTCCGGTGGAGCGATAAGGCCGAGGGCCGGATCTCGACCTTGCTGCTCGGCCTTTATGACGCCAAGGGCGGTCTCGACTTCGTCGGTCACTGCTCCGGCTTCCCGGCTGCCGTTCGCCGCGAGCTCGAGGAGAAGCTCCCGAAACTCCGTGCTCCCGGCGCGATCAGCGGCGACCGGGTTCCGGGAGGGCAGAGCCGATGGACGCGCGGCAAGGAGCTCGACTGGAATCCGGTGAAACCGAAGCTGGTCTGCGAGGTCCGGTACGACAAGCTCGAGAAGAACCGCTTCCGGCACGGCACGCGCTTCATTCGCTGGCGGCCGGACAAGGATCCAAAGGACTGCACCTGGCGGGAGGTCAGGCCCCCCAGGCGCCCCGACGACCTGACCGTGCCGGCGCTGTTGGGCGAGTAGGCCAGGACCGGTCGTCGAAGCTGTCGGGGTCGGCCGGCTCGAGCTCGAGCGCCTCGAACCGCGAAGACAGCCCGGCCTTGCGTCGCCACATCCCTGCCGTGGGATCGCCCACGTCCTCGATCCGTGCCCGCATCGTCTCCAGCGTGAACGCTGCGGGATCGGCGGTCGGTACCTCGTCCCAACGCAGCGGCGCCGAGGCACGTGCGTCCGGCGTCGGTCGGATCGAGTACGCCGCGGCGATCGTCCTGTCCCGCGCATTCTGGCCGTAGTCGACGAAGACTCCCTCGCGATCTGCGACCTTCCAGGTCGTCGTCGCGACTCGCTGGTCGTCGACGCGCCGCTCGACTTCCTGCGCGACCGCCTTCGCAAAGCGCCGAACCTCGGGAAACGGCAGCTCCGGCTTGATCGGCGTCAGGATGTGGAGCCCCGTCGAGCCTGACGTTTTCGGGTAACTCGGCAGCTCGAGCTCGCCAAGCACCTCCTTGACGACGAGCGAGATCGCGAGCACCTCCTGCCACTGGCCGTCTGTCGTCGGATCGAGGTCGATCAGCATGTAGTCGGGCCGCTCGATGTCGTCGACACGTGAATGCCAGGTGTGCAGCTCGATGCAACCGAGATTGATCACCCAGGCCAGCGCGGCCGCGTTGTCGAGCACGGCGAAGACCGTCGAGTGCCCGCTCGGGAAGCGAACGAACTGCTCGCCGACGTAGTCGGGATGTGGAGGCACTCGCTTCTGGTGGAAGAAGTCACCCTCGATGCCGTTCGGGTAGCGCTTCATGTGAAAGAGGCGTCGACGGATGTGGTTCAGCGCATACGACGCGACGTCGAGGTAGTACTGGACGAGGTCCCCTTTCGTCAGCCCGCGCTGCGGAAAGAAGAGCTTCTCCGGGCTGGAGATCTTGACCTCGTGACGGCCGACTCGCATGGCCTCGTAACTTAAGCCGTCGAGACCGGCTCTCGGTTCGCAGCGGCCCCCAAAAAGAGCGAAGCCCGCCAGTAGGGATTAGGCGGGCGACGCGAATGCCGGGGGATTCTTCGAGGGGGAAGGGGAGCCGGCTTCTTCAGCATGCGTTATCCACCGGTTTTGGCCATGCCCCTGAAGGGTGATTTCAGGCTAAGGCGAAACAGAGGTGCGGTAACCTTGTGCTCGCCCGGAGAAGTGGCCGAGTGGCTGAAGGCGGCGCCCTGCTAAGGCGTTAGGTGGGGAAAATCCCTGCCTCGAGGGTTCGAATCCCTCCTTCTCCGCTTCGCGCGCGCGGCCGGAGGCCGCGCGTTGCTCGCTTTACGGGGGAAACCATGTTTCCCCCGTAATGCCCCCTTCTTCTTCGTTGCGCCTTTTTCCGACCGATTCTTCGCCTCCCGCCGGGCCAAGCCCGGCTCCGGCGGCGAAACGTTCGTGTATCGCGGCCTGAAGAAACAGCGGATACCCTGCCGTCTGGCCGCAGGGCTCCGCGGAGGGGTGGCAGAGCGGTCGAATGCGGCGGTCTCGAAAACCGTTTCGGGCCTCTGGGTCCGACGAGGGTTCAAATCCCTCCCCCTCCGCTTGACTTAGCCGAACCCGGCCTGACCAGATGGTTTCTAGACTCTCGTCATGGTCCGCTCATCGGCGCGCGCAACGCACGGGACCTCCTGAACATCGACGTAAGCTCGAAGGCCCGCGACCAGCCGCTTCGCCGCGAGAGTTGGCGGTCGTGTGGCGGCGCAATCCTGTCTGTCGGTTTCTTGCGCTAGCCTGACGCCTATGCGGCGGCGGCTTGCCGAAGTGGCTCAGTATGCGGGAGTGAGCGAGGCAACAGTGAGCCGCGTGCTCAATCAGCGGCCGGGGGTGGCGAAGGCGACGCAGGAGCTCGTGCTGACTGCGCTCGACGTCCTCGGCTACGAGCGTCCGACCGGGCTGCGGGGGGCGCGCGCGCGGCTCGTTGGGCTTGTGCTTCCGGAGCTGCAGAACCCGATCTTTCCTGCCTTCGCCGAGGTTGTGGCGGACGCGCTCGCCAAGCGTGGGTTTACGCCGGTTTTGTGCACTCGGACGTCGGCCGGGATCTCGGAGGCTGCGTATGTGGAGATGCTCCTTGAGCACCAGGTTTCGGGGGTGATCTTCTCCGGCGGCCTGTATGCGCAGGCATCCGCCGACCACGAGCACTATCTGCGGCTTCGCGAACGTGGACTGCCGGCGGTGTTGGTGAATGCCGCCTACGACGACCTCGGGTTTCCGCGCATCTCGACCGATGACCGGAGTGCGGTCGAGCAAGCGGTCGTGCATCTGCGTTCTCTCGGCCATAAGCGGATCGGGATGGTGCTCGGCCCCGCCGATCACGTTCCGTCTGCCCGGAAGCTGGCAGCGTTCGAGGAGCTCGCCGGCGCATCCGAGCTCGTCGAACGAACGATGTTCTCGACGGAGGGCGGCCAGGCTGCCGGCACGAAACTGCTTCGGCGAGGAGCCACCGCTGCCGTCTGCGCGAGCGACGTCCTCGCGCTCGGCGTCATCCGGGGCGTCCGCCGCGAGGGGCTGGGCGTTCCCGAAGGCTTCTCGGTCGTAGGCTTCGACGACTCGATGCTGATGGCATGCACCGATCCGCCGCTGACCACCGTCAGGCAGCCGATCGAGCCGATGGGGCGGAGTGCGGTGACAACCCTCCTCTCGCTTGTCGGCGGCGAAACGGTCTCATCTGAGGAGCTGCTGTTCGCGCCGGAGCTCGTCGTACGCGGTTCGACCGGGGCGGTGGCAGACGCAACGCGTCCGCTCCCCGCGGCCGCTTCGGCGTAGCTCTGCAAGCCGTTTGCAAGATTAGCGCGTGATCTTGCAATGATCTGAGAAGTGTGCCATGCTCGCGGGCGTGGATGTTCGCGTCGTAGCGGCACCGCTCGCGGAAGGCCTGCACACAGCGGCGACAGAGTGGTGGCGCGAAGCGGTCATCTACCAGGTTTACACGCGGAGCTTCGCCGACGCGAACGGCGACGGCGTCGGTGATCTCGCCGGAGTCCGCCACCGGCTTCCGTATCTACGCGAGCTCGGGATCGACGGGCTCTGGTTCAATCCCTGGTATCCGTCGCCCGGCGCGGACAGCGGATACGACATCTCGGACTACCGATCGATCGACCCCGCCTTCGGCACCCTCCGCGAGGCGGAGGGTCTGATCGCCGACGCGCGTGAACTCGGCATCCGGACGATCGTCGACGTCGTACCGAACCACGTCTCCGACCAACACCCGTGGTTTCGGGCGGCGCTCGCCTCGACGCCGGGCTCGCCCGAGCGCGCGCGCTTCTGGTTCCGACCCGGACGCGGCGCCAACGGCGACGAGCCGCCGAACCAGTGGCAGTCGATCTTCGGCGGCAACGCCTGGACTCGCGTAGCCGACGGCGAGTGGTACCTGCACCTCTTTGCGCCGGAGCAGCCGGACCTCAACTGGACGCACCCCCAAGTCTGGGCGGAGTACGAGAATGTGCTGCGCTTCTGGTTCGATCGAGGTGCGGCCGGCGTCCGCATCGATTCGGCAGCATTGCTGATGAAGGACCCGGAGCTTCGCGACGAGCGCCCTGACGCCGGGCCTGGCGAGCACCCTTTCACCGATCGGGACGAGACCCACGATGTCTACCGCCGCTGGCGGACGATCGCCGACTCCTACGACGACCCGCGCGTGCTCGTTGGGGAGATCTGGCTCCCCGATGCTGACCGGCTCGCTCGCTACCTGCGGCCGGACGAGCTGCACACCGCGTTCAACTTCGACTTCCTCAGTTGTCCCTGGGAGGCGGAGCAAATCCGCGTCTCGATCGACGCATCGCTCGTCGTCCACGAGCCGGTCGGCGCGCCCCCGACGTGGGTGCTCTCGAACCACGACGTCACACGGCCGGTCACCCGCTACGGGCGGGCCGACAGCTCGTTCGCCTTCGCGACGAAGCGTCCCGGCGTTCCGACCGATCTCGAACGTGGCACCCGCCGAGCGCGCGCCGCAGCGCTGCTCACGATGGCACTGCCCGGCTCGATGTACGTCTACCAGGGTGAGGAGCTCGGCCTGCCCGAGGTCGAGGACATCCCGCCCGAGCGTCGCCGCGACCCGATGTGGCTGCGCTCGGATGGCAACGATCCGGGACGCGACGGCTGCCGCGTGCCGATCCCCTGGCAGGGCGTCCGGCCCCCCTACGGCTTCAGCCCCGACGGCGGGGAGCGGCCCTGGCTCGACCAGCCAGACGACTGGGCGCCCCTGACGGTCGCGGCGCAGACAGACGACCCGGCGTCGATGCTCTCGCTCTACGGCAACGGCCTACGTATCCGCCGGACCCGGCCCTGGGGCGCAGGCCCCTTCCGTTGGCTCGACACGGGCGGCGAGTCGCTCTCGTTCGCGCGCGGCGACGCGTTCGCCTGTCTCGTCAACTTCGGCCCCGAGCCGGTCGCGGTGCCGGCCGGCGCCGAAATCCTCATCGCAAGCAACAAGCTCGAAGGAGGTGCGCTTCCGCAGGACACCACGGTCTGGCTTTGCCAGGAGAACGGTGGAGTCGGGCCCTCCAACTGAGAATCCGCCCCAACGTCTCAGCACCTGAAGATCACCGAAAAGGAGAGACGATGAAGTCCACTCGTGTAGCGATGATCGTCGCCGTTGGCGTGTTGCTCGCCATTGGCGCGAGCACGGCCGCCGGCTCGACGCGGTCGGGGAAGAAGGTCACGATCAGCGTCGCCTCGCTCATCCCCGGGAGCACGCAGGCGGCTATCAAGCAGTTCAACGCCCAGGTGAAGGAGTTCGAGAAGCGGTACCCGACGATCCAAGTCAAGCCGGTCGAATACCAGTGGACGGGTCCTAGCTTCGCGGCCAAGCTCGCCGCCCGGACGCTTCCGACGGTGTTCGAGGTGCCGTTCACCGACGCTCGCACGCTTGGCGACAGGGGTCAGCTAGCAAACCTCACGCCGTACTTCAAGAAGCTCCCGTACCACAACAAGTACAACAACGCCGTCATCGCGGAAGGCACCGACGCGAAGGGACAGGTCGTCGCCCTGCCAAAGGGCGCCTACGCGCAAGCCCTCCACTACAACCGGGCGCTCTTCAAGCAGGCCGGGCTCAACCCGAACAAGCCGCCGACCACTTGGGCACAGATCCGCACGGACGCGCGGATCATCAGCCAGAAGACCGGCAAGCCCGGCTACGTCGAGATGGCGAAGGACGACAACACCGCGGGCTGGATCCTGACCACGCTCGTCTACTCGCTCGGCGGGCGGATGGAGACCGGGACCGGCACCCATGCAAAAGCGACCCTCAACAACACGTACACGATCCATGCGCTGAACATGCTCAAGGCGATGCGCTGGACTGACAACTCAATGGGCTCCAACTTCGACTACGGCTGGAGCGACATCAACCAGGCATTTGCCGCCGGCAAAGTCGGCATGTACATCAGCGGCTCGGACGTGTACACCAACCTCGTGCAGGCCTACAACGTCAACCCGTCCACCTACGGCGTCACGACGATCCCGCTCGCCAACAACAAGAAGGTCGGCGTGCTCGGCGGCGGCACGCTCGCAGCCGTACGCCCGGACGCGAAAAAGGCCCAACTCGCCGCCGCCGTCAAATGGCTCGACTTCTTCTACGAGCAGCCGCTCGTTTCGAAGAAGCAGGCGATCCGGAACGCGAAGACGTTGGTTGCCAACAAGCAGCCAGTCGGAGTCCCCGCGCTCCCGATCTTCAATCGGACGCAATACAACCTGGCGAACCTTTGGATCAAGCCGTACATCAACGTCCCGGTCGGCCAGATGAAGCCGTTCCTGAACGGGATCTTCAAGCAGAAGCTCATCCCGGAACCCGAGGCGTCGACCCAGAGCGTCTACCACGCCCTCGACGCCGTCGTCGAGGCGGTGCTGACGAACAAGAACACGGACGTCGTGCAGATGCTCAAGCAGGCGAACGCTGAGGCGCAGGCTGCGATCAGGCAGGGTGCGTAGTGGAGTGAACTTGAACACCGTCGATCAGCCGGGAGGGCCCGCGCTGCCGAGCGAGCGCGGGCCCTCCCGCTCGTATGCGACGCCACGGCGGACGCCGCTCACCTGGATCCGTGGCGGCGGGCTCTCGGCATTCCTGTTCCTCCTGCCGCTGCTCTTCGTGTTCGGCGCCTTCTCGTGGTTCCCGATCGTGCGTACGGCGATCATGTCGCTCCAGCACACGAACTTCGTGCAGGCGCCGACGTGGGTCGGCTTCCAGAACTTCAGAGCCGTCTGGCACGACCCGCTGTTCCCGGTCGCGGTCAGGAACACCGCCTATTTCGCGCTCCTCGCTCTCGTCTTCGGCTATCCGATCCCGCTGATCGCCGCGGTTCTGATGAGCGAGGTGCGAAAGCGGCGCGGCCTCTACAGCATGGTCGCGTACCTGCCGGTGGTGATTCCGCCGGTCGTCGCCGTGCTCCTCTGGAAGACGTTCTACGACGCCAGCGCGACCGGGGTCTTCAACACCGCCCTCGGCTGGGTAGGACTCGGCCCGTACCCATGGCTACAGTCGCAGCAGTGGGCGATGCCGTCGCTCGTGCTCGAGTCGACCTGGGCGAACGCCGGCGCGACGATGATCATCTACCTCGCGGCGCTGACGAGCGTGAACCCGGAGCTGTACGAGGCGGCGTCCGTCGACGGCGCCCAGTTGCTGCGCAAGGTCTGGCACATCACGCTGCCGCAGATCCGCGGCGTCCTGCTCGTGACCCTGATCCTGCAGATCATCGGGACGGCGCAGGTCTTCCTCGAGCCATATCTCTTCACCTCGGGCGGGCCGGCCAACGCGACGCTGACGGTGATGCTCCTGATCTACAACTACGCGTTCGGGAACTCGCTCGGCGGCGACTACGGCAAGGCGACGGCGCTCAGCCTCATGCTCGCCGGCTCCCTCGCCGTCTTCTCGCTCGTCTACCTGCGCGCAACGCGATCCTGGAGCACGCGATGAGCGAGCCCGGCAGCGGCGGCGGCCTGATCTCGGGGATCGAGTGGCGCAAGCCGAGCATCCGCTGGGGAATGCGCACGGCACATGTGCTGCTACTCGTGGGGCTCGTCGTCATCGGCCTCGGCCCGATCCTCTGGCTCGCGAAGTCGGCAATCACGCCGACGCTGGACACGATCAGCCATCCGATCGCACTCTTCCCGCACGGCACGGCGTGGAGCAACGTCCGCCAGGCGTGGTCGGACGTGCACGTCGGCCGTTACTTCTGGAACACGATCGTGATCACGTTCGGCTCGTGGGCTGTGCAAATCGTCGTCGCGACAACGGGCGGCTTCGCGCTCTCCGTGCTGCGCCCACGATACGCACCGATCATCAAGGGCCTGCTTCTGGCCACGCTCTTCATCCCGGCGATCGTACTCCTCGTTCCGCTCTACATCGAGATCGTGCAGCTTCCGATCGTCCACAAGTCCCTCATCGACAGCTACTGGTCGGTGTGGCTGCCGGCGGGTGCGAGCGCGTTCAACGTGATCCTGGTCACGCGCTTCTTCGACAACCTGCCACGCGAGATCTTTGAGGCGGCCGAGATCGACGGCGCCGGTCCCTTCCAGCTCTTCTGGAGGATCGTGCTGCCGATGTCGAAGCCGATCCTCGGCGTCGTCTCGATATTCGCCCTGCTCGCGTCGTGGAAGGACTTCTTGTGGCCCCTGCTCGTCCTGACGAACCCGAACAAGCAACCGCTTTCTGTACGGTTGCCCTCGATCGAATCGCAGACCTCGCTCGGCGTCTTCCTGGCGGCGATGTTCATCGCCTGCCTCATCCCGATCGCAGGCTTCCTCCTCTTCCAACGCTCCTTCCTCCGCGGCACCGGCCTCGGCGGAGCGATCAAGGGCTGATCCCCCGGTTCAGGTCATCCCGGCGCGGGCGGGGCCCGGCAGCGGGACGTTGAACGAAGAAGGCCCCGCGGTGCGGGGCCTTCTCTTAAAGCGCATTGAGAACAGGATCAGCAGTTGTTGGTCAGCGGTCCGCTGTTGAAGTTGTTGTAGCGCTGGTTGGTCGCTCCATGGCCACCGAAGGTCCAAACGGTGTAGCGGAAGAGCGGTCCGAACTCGGCCGTGCTACTGCCGCCAAAGTTGTTGGTGGTGTTCGGCAGCGTGGAGCCGATCCCGTACGAGCAGGTCGCAGGGCCGTTAGCGGTGCTGACGCTTGAGTAGTAGGGGTAGAACGCCGCCGGCGATCCGTCATCGGTTGTCGGCGGATTGACGCAGTTCGCGCCGGTGGTCAGCCGCTGGCAAGTGCCTCCTAGATCCGCCGCCTCGATCCGCGGCAAGTCGGCTTCGAACGCGATCTGCGGATAGGCGACCGTGTAGGCGGTACCCGTCATCGGGCTGCTGAACAAGATCGGACTCGGCTTGGTCGGGCTGCCGTCGGGCCAATAGTGCTGATACGACACGCCGTCGAAGCCGGGTGCGTTCGAATCGACGCACCCCGTCGCCGGGTATAACAGGGACAACTCCGAAGGGAAGCAGAAGTTGTCGTCGCCGTCGGTTGCTTCCAGGTCGCCGGGAATCCCTTCCTGACCGTCGCAGCTGCCGGTGTTCGCGCTGATGTGGCTGCAGAAGTCGAAGTGGCCGATTTCGTCGGAGAAAGCCACGTTGTAGGTGTGCGCGGCCCAGAGGACCCGGGTCTGCGGGCTCGACGTCGAGTACATCGGATGGAAGGTGTAGGGAAGCATCTGGCAGGAGTGGCCGCCCGGCTGATACTTGATCTGGCCGAACTGGTTGGCCGCACTGGCCACCATCTGCCCTGTCTGTCCGGTCGTGTTGTCATGCACGATGGTCGCGAAACCGGCCGGAGTATCGGTCAGGGTCACCGACGCCTGGTCTCCCGGGTTGAGGAAGAACGTGTCCGAGTTGTTCGGATTGCCCGACGTGGCGGGGTTGAACTGGAGCGGATTGGGCGGTCCCAACGGCTTGCCGTCAAGCGTCAGGAACGCGAAGTTGATGTACTCGACTCCACCGAGGAGCTGAGACTGGCAGGCGGAGTTGAGGGTCGTGCCGTTGCTCGGATTTTCGGACAGGCTGTCGATGTTCAGGGCGACGCACCACTTGGTGGCGTCACAGCTGGAGCCGGCGAATTGCGGGATCCAGCCCGGGGGATAAAACTGGAGCTCCATGAATGCGACCCCCGGCGCCTTGGTGGTTTTGGTGGGGTCGACGATGTTGGTGTCGCTGTCCGGCGTGCAGGTCGACTGTGTCTCCGGGTAGGACTGGGTGTCGCACATCGCCATCCCGAACCAGAAGGCGGGGTGAAGCTCGAAGTCGTAACCCTTTCTCGTCGAGAACGGTCCCACTGGTTCTTTGGGGATCGTCAACTGATACTGGGCGTGGTTCCCCGAGCCGGGCGTGTTGGAATAGAACAAGGTCGACGGTTCGTCGTGGCCGACGTAGTAGTTATTGCCGAAGGCTTCCTGTGGGTTCGAGACCTCGGC
>Ga0070708_100004154_pt1 | contig 11369 bp, 10 predicted proteins | sample KBSK5503metaG_FD_65469 | JGI IMG/M metagenome (GOLD analysis project Ga0070708, IMG submission 65469) | Corn, switchgrass and miscanthus rhizosphere microbial communities from Kellogg Biological Station, Michigan, USA - KBS K5-50-3 metaG | ecosystem: Host-associated > Plants > Roots >...
CGACCCTTTCGCGCGCGTGCGTGTCGTGCACTTCCTGTCGCGCCTGCCGCGCAACACCACGCTCCAGCTGCGGGACGTGGTCGTTGCCTTGAATGCCGCGTTTCTTGACTGGTCCTTCAGCGAGAAGGTGGTTCTCGCTGAGCTCGTCCAGTTGCAGGCCAACTGGGCGGTCAGCTTTCATGGCGACGATCGGATCGTGCTCGACCGCAACGAGCGGGGTCACACCCTGCTGATCGTCGACTCGACGCGGATGACGCCGTTCCTGGTGGCGGAGGCCAATCGCGCTGCCCGGGCATGCGAGGAGGAGCTCCGCCGCTTCACCCTGGGCGACGGCATCACCACCGACAACTAGGGCGCCGGAGCTACCCGACCCGCATGGCTGGTCGGCGACTCGCCAGTCTGCGGCTGACTACCACCCCCGGCCGCGGGGTTAGACCCGGTCCGCATCTCCGGCTGATTCGCTAGCCGCAACGCGAATTGGCGATTCGCCCGCCGTCGAGGCGAGCGCATCGTCCCCGCCACCGATCGCTAACCGGACGCGGCTTGGCTTGGGGCGGAAGGGCGACGTCTCCGGCACGACCGGACCGTTCGTCTCGGTCAGCTCGCCGGACCGGTACGACTCCCAGACCGCCATCACGGAGTCCTTGTGGGGACGGATGCGACAGTGCTCGTCGCGGTTGCCCATCTCGTCGCAGTAGCCGAGCGGGACGCATTTGGGCGCGAGGAAGGAACCGAAGAATGGCGAGACGCGAAAGATCTCGTGGCGGATCTGCTTGAAGAGCTGGCGGATCTCCCACTGCGCCATGGTGCAGAGGCGCAGCCCGGACATGTGGATGAGCTGGCGGAGGTTGACCGTCATCACCAGGTTGGTCTGCATCGCGTTGGGGAAGATGAAGCGCGCGTCCTCCGCTGGCACCTCCGCCTGCAGCAGCTGGCCGTAGAGGTCAAGCGAGGAGTCGATTGCCGACTGGAAGCGATCGGCGAGCTCGTCGGGCAGCTCATTCTTGGCGATGCTGTCCGGGACGGTGTAGTTGTCGCGCCGCTTGAAGCTGACGTAGCGCTGCGACTGCTGGTCGAACGCGGTGCCCGCCCGATGCCGCACCAGCTGGTGAGTGAGCGTCCGCGTTACTCCGCTGATCGCGAAGGTGAAGTTGACGTGTTCGATCGTCGACCCGTGGCCCGACTCCATGACCTTGTGGACGAGGTTCTGCTGCTTCTCGTCGGCTACCTGGCGGCTCACCGCCTTGTCCCAGATCTGATCGGGGAGCTGCTCCGAATAGCAGGTGCGGCAGGCGGTGTAGATGATGGGGAGGTAGAACTCCTCGACGATCTCCTTGGTCGGAAAAATCAGCCTGGCAGAGAGGGCCGGAGGGGTCGGAGGCATTGGTCAACGATACCACCGGGGAGCCTCACTGGCATCGCCTTATCCACAAGATGTGGGGCTGTGGACAACGCTGGTCCGCTATGTTGTGTTATTGGACCGATGACGCCCCAACCCCTAGGCGTGGCGCTCGCCGGCGTCGCCGGCCCCTCCATGGGCCTCGTCAGGCCGTCGTTCCTCGAGCCGCGCCAAACCGTGCGAACGGTCGAACGCGATCCGGTTGCCGCCCGCGGCGCGGGCCGACGCGAGGGCTTCCTCGGCTCGTCCCAGCAGCTCATCCTCGCGAACGTCGGTCCCCGGCCGGTGGACGGTGATGCCGATCGAGACGGTGATCCACAACGGACCGAGCCGCGTCTCGACCGGCCGCTCTATCAGCCGCGCGCGCAGTGCGTTGGCGAAGACGGTCACCCCGCGCTCGTCGGTGTGCGGCAGGATGGCCAGGAAGGTGTCGCTCGCCACGCGACCGATACCGTCCGCCTCGCGCATGCGCAGTCGCAGGCGAAGGCCGAGCTCGCGCAGGATCTCGTCGCCGATCTCCACGCCGTACGTTCGATTCAGGCCTCGGGTTCCGTCGAGGTCGATCAACACCAGCGCGATCGGGTGCGCGTACCGTCGAGCCTCGGCGGCCTCCACCTTCAGGCGTTCGAGGATCGCACGACGGGTCGCGGTGCCGGTGGTCGAATCGACGCTCGCCGCGCGCTCCAGCTCGACTCGCTGCAGCTCGATCGTTTGGCGGGCGGCGAGAAGTTCGGTGATCGTCCCGCGCAGCTCGCGCGCGAGCCGTAGCGCCTCGTCGGCCTGGGGGGGAACGCCCTCGACCCCAGTCCCAGGCTGGGCCGACAGCAGAGCCACCGGCCGCATGGCTTCAACGCCGTCCCGCGGGGCCCGCGGACGGGTCAAGGCGGCGAGGGTCGTCGCGAGCGCCAAGGTGACCATGCCGGGCATCAGGTCGACCGTGCCGGGCCGAGCCAGACCCAGCGCTAGCCCGCCCGCCGCCAATCCTGCGAGCCACTCCGGGCGGCTGGTGTCCGGAGCTCCTACCGATGCGGTGATCGCTGCAATCGCGAGGACCGTCGCTCCGCCGGCGGTGAGTGCCACCGCCAACAGGAGGACCGGCGGCCCGAGAAGGCCCACCGCGGGAGCGAGCTCGACCCAGCCGAAGACGAGCGCGGCCGCGGCCAATCGCGCGCCCCGCCCGGTGATCTCCAGCGGCGGGACCACCTCCGCCGCGAGGAGCGCGAGTGCGGCGGCGGCCACGCCGAGGGGCAGCACCGGTGTCGGAAAGGCCGGCGATTGGGAGGGGCCGCCCAAGGCAGCCGCGGCCGCGGCCGCCGAGAGCGCACCCAGGCCGGCGCCCTCCAGCAGGTCGCGCAGCTGGCCACCACTTCGAAAACCGCGTGAAACCGCCAGCAGCGCAGCGACGAGTCCAGCGAGCGCCAACAGCCCGCTGGTCGTGGTCGTCAGCCACGCGGCATTTTCGGAGGCCCCGCCAGGAAGCTGAAGGGGCGGGAAGAGGCGAAGGATGCCCAGCGCCACGAGCGGCAGGACAAGCCAGGTGGCCAGGCGAGCCACCCGAAACGGCGAGAACGAGGTGCCTTCGGCGGTCATCCGTGTGCTGGTGCGAGCGAGCACCGCGAGTCTGTTGCTGGGTCAGGGGGGCGGCAATAGTACGAACGGGATCAGGGTCAGTGCCGCCGCCGGGCGCCACGCAGAGGATGGATATACTCGCGGCCGTGACCCGTCGCCCGCCTTCCCCCCGGGCGCACAGCCCCGTCGGTCGGGCGGCGGTCATGAGCCGGCGGCGCTTCCTCCAGCTGACCGATCAGCTCATAGGCCAGGGCGCCCAGCTGCTGGCTGACCCCGACTGGAACCTGTTCAGGCTCTGGCTGCTCAACTCCGATGAGCTGCTCGAGCGCGTGTGGGGGCGAATGGACCGATACCACCTGGCCTGGCTGAACGTCGGTCGCGACTCGGCACCTCCAGGCTCCGACCTCGATGAGGAGGGCATTCGACGGTTCGTGACGGAGGTGTCCCGAGCCAAGCTCGCGGTCCTGCGTACGATGAGGGAAGCCGTCGTGCGGCACGGATGGACGCTGCTCAGCGAGGACGAGCCAGATAAGAACGATACGGGAGGAATGCAGCCGTGACCGATGAGATCGACGAGCTCAATGGAGGCCTGGCTGCCGTCCTCGCCCACCCCGACGACGAGAGCTTCGGCTGCGCCGGCGCGCTCGCGCTGGCGCACGACGCTGGACGAGTCACGAGGCTGCTGGTCGCCACTCGCGGCGAAGCCGGGGTGCCGGAGGGAGCGGCACCGGAAGAAGCCTTCGGCGATGTCCGCGAGCGCGAGCTCGTGACGGCGGCGCAGACGATCGGGCTCGACGAGGTCACGATCCTGGAGGGGTACGCGGACGGTGCCCTCGCGGACGCTTCCTTCGCCCAGCTGGTCAACGACGTCGCGGTGTGGCTTGCGTCGCGTCGGCCTGAAGGGGTGATCACCTTCGGAAGCCACGGGATCACCGGCCACCCAGATCACGTCGTCATCGGGTCTGCTGTGCGTTGGGCCGTCGAGCGGCTCGCCGAAGTTGGCACCGCGCCCAATGCCGTGTACGTCGTCTCGCCGGTCTTCGGGCCCGGACCGAACCGCTACGACCTCTCACCCGAGGAGCAGGGGGCCACGCACCGGGTCGACATCACCCCGGTCGCCGAGCGCAAGGTCGCGGCCCTGGAGGCGCATCGGTCGCAGTCGGACACTGCGGAGGAGATTGCCGCGCTGCGAGCGGCCATTGAGGCCGGGACGCCCGTCTTCGAGGGATACACCCGCGTGCGTCCCGCGGTCCCGGCGCCTCACCCCAAGTTCGACGCCCGAATCTGGTAGTTAGCGCCCTATGCTCCCCACGCTCGACACCCGGGACGGACGTTCGCCAGCGGTTCGTGACGGGTGGCCCTCGGTGCCTCCCTCGCGCACGCTGATAGACTCAAGTCATGACCATTGACGCCAACCTGGGCAAGGTCGACGAGGTGATGACGGCCCTCTACGACATCTACGATCCGGAGATCGGGATGAGCATCGTGGACCTGGACCTGATCAAGCACGTCGAGATCGGGGCTGACGGTCAGCCCACCGAGATCAAGATGGTGCTCACCACGCCGTTCTGCCCGTGGGCCGGAGACCTCATCCAGACCATCAAGCAGCGGACCGAGGAGGTCGTGGGGCCGCCCGTCAAGGTCACGCTGCTCGCCGACCGTTGGGAGCCGCCGCCCGGCCTCTTCTAGCATGCGAATGCGTGCGGCTACCATTTGGCTGCATGCGCATCTACACACGCAAGGGCGACGCCGGGACGACCGGCCTGCTCTACGGCGGAGCGCGCGTCTCCAAGGCTGACCTGCGCACGGATGCCTACGGCAGCACCGATGAGGCGGTCTCCGATCTCGGGGTGGCGCGAGCCAGCTTCGGCGCGCTGACGGATCGTGTCGAAGCGCGCCTGCACCACCTGGTGCTTCGCCTGCAGCGGGAGCTGTTTGTTGTGGGTGCCGAGCTCGCCACCGACCTGGACCGCCGACCGCGGCTCAAGGGCGGCACGACGCTCGTCACGGCCGAGATGGTTACCGCGCTGGAGCAGGAGATCGACGGGCTGGAGGCCGATCACCCCATGCCAAAGGAGTTCGTGATTCCAGGACAGTCGACTTCGGGTGCCGCGCTCGACGTCGCCAGGTCGGCTGTGCGCAGGGCCGAGCGCCGCATCGTCGCCCTTGCGGAGGCGGGGGGGCTGCCATCGAACTCGCAGGTGATGCCGTATATGAATCGCCTTGCGGACCTGTTGTTCGTAATGGCCCGCGCGGCGGACGGTGGCTTTCTCCCGCTGCATGGCGACGAGTGACACCCGGGTAGAATCGCTTCCGAGCCCATGCGCCGCGCGGCACCGCCGCCGGCCCGCGCAACCCGAGGAGATGCCATGACCGTCACCGCCTCACGCTTCCGGATGTTCATCAACGGCGACTGGACCGATGCTGCGGGGGGCGAGACGACCCAGGTGATCAACCCGGCCACTGAAGAGGTGATTGCCGAGGTGCCCAAGGGGGGTGAGGCCGATGTCGACCGAGCCGTCGACGCAGCCAGGGACGCCTTCGAGAGCTGGTCCCTCACCACCCCGGCCGAGCGCTCGACAGCTCTCTACAAGTTCGCCGATGTGATCAGCCTCAACGCCGCGGAGCTCTCGAGCCTCGAGAGTTCCAATGTCGGAAAGCCAAAGGGCGTCGCCGACTTCGACCTCGAGTTCACGATCGACAACGTGCGCTTCTTCGCCGGGGCGGCCCGTGTCGTGGAGGGCAAGGCGGCCGGCGAATACGTGAGCACCCACACGAGCATGATCCGCAGGGAGCCGGTCGGGGTGGTGGGGCAGGTCGCGCCTTGGAACTACCCGATCATGATGGCGATCTGGAAGGTCGCGCCGGCGCTCGCCGCCGGGTGCACCGTCGTGCTGAAGCCATCCAGCGCCACGCCGCTCACCGCGCTGCGGCTGGCGGAGCTCGCCGCCGAGATCTTCCCGAAGGGAGTCCTCAATGTCGTCACCGGCCCCGGGGCGGTCGTCGGGCGGCGATTGGTGACGCATCCGCAGGTCGACATGGTGTCGCTCACCGGTGACACCGCCACGGGCAAGGAGATCGCGGCGGCGGCCGCCCAGACCGTGAAGCGCGTTCACCTGGAGTTGGGTGGCAAGGCACCGGTGCTGGTCTTCGAGGATGCGGATCTCGAGGCCCTGGCGGAGGCGGTCAAACTGGCCGGCTTCTTCAACTCGGGCCAGGATTGCACCGCCGCCACTCGAGTAATCGCCAGCGGCAAGATCTACGACGACGTGCTCTCGCACCTCGTGCCGGCGGTCGAGTCGCTCAAGGTCGGCAATCCGGCGGACGACCCCGAGCTCGATATGGGCCCACTCGTCAGCAAGGGCCAGCAGGCGCGCGTTTCCGGGTTCATCGATCGGGCGCGCGGGTATGGAGCCAAGATCGCGACCGGCGGCGGGACGCTCGGGGATCGTGGGTTCTTCTATCGCCCCAGCATCGTGACCGATGTCGCGCAGGACTCGGAGATCGTGCAGAACGAGGTGTTCGGCCCGGTCATCACCGTCCAGCGCTTCGCCGATGACGAGGAGGGCATCCGCTGGGCGAACGGGGTGCCCTACGGTCTGGCGTCGTCGGTCTGGACGCGGGACGTGAAGAGGGCACTCAACGCCGCGCGACGCCTGCGCTACGGCACGGTATGGATCAACGACCACCTGACCATCGCGTCGGAGATGCCGCATGGTGGATTCGGCCAGTCCGGGTATGGCAAGGACATGAGCCTGTACTCGATCGAGGACTACACGATCGTCAAACACGTGATGGCCAAGATCACCTAGGACCGATGCAAAGCGGAAGTTGATGGCGCCGGCGGAGGAAGCCTTGCGCGGCGTTGCAGCGCGCTGCGGCTCCCCCCGCCGACGCCCCCATCTTTGGCCGTCGCTGCATCGGTCGTGCTGGTCTTGATCCGAGGGAAGGGTTGGGTCGCTCGGCGTTGCATCGGGGAGAGGCTTTCACGCAGACTGACCGCAGGCACCCGGACACGCGCGCTCGACCACGCTAGATGGAGCTCACTGATGCTTCCTCGCGAGGATTTCATGCTTCCGTTCCAGCTCCAGCATCGGCATTCGGATGGGACAGCCCATCCCATGCAGCGCAAACCGGCTAGCCCGGAGGATCACGATCCGGAGACAACGTGGCTTCGACCCGCGGAGTTTCGTTGCGTCGACTGCCCTGAGGTCGTAGCCCTCATTCCCGGCGAGAAGACCTGAACCCCTCGTGAAGCGGTGAGAGATGCGCGTTAGGGGCAGCCATCTGTCGAGCACTGCAATTGCGGCACGCTGCGTACGGACATGACCAATACGCAACCTATCCAGGCGGAGCCGTCGCTGCCCCGCGGCCGGACGGCACCCTTGGATCCGTTCGAGGCGGAGCGGCTTTTCCGCGAGGGCGTCGCGCTCTTCAACGGGGCGCGGTACTGGCACGCGCACGAAGCCTGGGAGACGTTGTGGCGCGCCGCCGCGGACAAGGACCGTGACTACTACCAGGGCCTGATCCAGATCGCCGCGGGCCTTCTGCACCTCCAACGACGCAACTTGCGGGGCGCGCGCAACAAGCTGAGCGAGGGGGTCGCCAAGCTGCGTCCATACCAGCCTGCCCATCGGGGGATCTTCGTCAACGAGCTGATCGGGGCGGCGGTTCGTATCCTGGGCCAACTGGCCGCCGGCTACATGCCGCGCCTCATCCCACCCGTCATCCGCTTCGTGGACTCGGAAGAGATTGACTGATCCTCCGGAGCCGATGTCGGCCGGCGATGTAGCCGAGACGCGAGTGGAGCACGACTCGATGGGCGAAGTCCGCGTCCCGACGCACGCCAAGTGGGGCGCGCAGACGCAGCGTGCCGTCGAGAACTTCACGATCTCCGGCGAGGGCTTGGATCGTCGACAGATTGCAGCCCTGGGCCGGATCAAGGCTGCAGCAGCTCGGGCCAACGCCGAGCTTGGCGTGCTGTCACCGCAGGTCGCCGACGCCATAGGTCATGCCGCAGACGAGGTGGCCCAGGGTGGCTGGGACGGTGAGTTCCCGGTCGACGTATTTCAGACCGGGTCGGGCACCAGCTCGAACATGAATGCGAACGAGGTCATCGCAAATCTGGCCTCGGCTGCGTTGGGGACGCCGGTGCATCCAAACGACCACGTGAACGCCAGCCAGTCGAGCAACGACGTCTTTCCCTCCTCCATCCACATAGCCGCCGCCGATGGCGTCGTCAACGAGCTGATTCCCGCGCTCGACATGCTGGCGACCTCGCTGGAGCGCAAGGCGGCCGAGTTCGCTTCTGTCGTCAAGTCGGGTCGCACCCATCTGATGGACGCGACGCCGGTGACCCTGGGCCAGGAGTTCGGTGGGTACGCGGCCCAAGTTCGGATGGGGATCGAGCGCCTCCAGGCCACGTTGCCGCGGGTCGCTGAGCTGCCGCTGGGTGGGACAGCGGTCGGGACGGGCATCAATGCACCGCGCCAGTTCGCGGCCCGCGTCATCGAGGAGCTGCGAAACACGACCGGCCTACCGCTCACCGAGGCGCGCAACCACTTCGAGGCGCAGGGCGGACAAGACTCGCTGGTCGAGCTCTCCGGCCAACTGCGCACGATCGCGGTGAGCCTCACCAAGATCGCCAACGATGTGCGCTGGATGGGATCCGGGCCGAAAGCGGGGCTCGCCGAGATCCACGTCCCGGACCTGCAGCCAGGGTCCTCGATCATGCCGGGCAAGGTAAACCCGGTCATCGCCGAAGCGTTGCTCATGGTCTGTGCGCAGGTGATCGGCAATGACGCGGCGATCGTCTGGGGCGGAGCCGCCGGCGCCTTCGAGCTCAACATCATGCTGCCCATGCTGGCGAGCAACCTGCTGGAATCCATTCGACTGTTGGCCAATGGATCGCGGCTCTTCGCGGAGCGACTCGTGGACGGCATCACCGCGGATGAGGCTCGGATGCGCGCCTACGCGGAGGGCTCGCCCGCCATCGTCACCGCGCTGAACGGGTACATCGGCTACGAGGAGGCCGCTAAGGTCGCGAAGCAGGCGCTCGCCGCGAACAAGTCCATTCGCGACGTGGTGCTCGAGCGCGGCTATGTCCGCGACGGCAAGTTGTCCGAGCAGGAGCTGGATGAGGCACTCGACGTCCTGCGCATGACCCGTCCCTGAGCGGGCCTACAATCTCCGGGCAACCGGTGCTTCGTTCATGAATCCATGGCCTCCCGTGCGGGAGCGCCCGCCGTTGAGCCAACAGGAGCAGCACGCCGTGTCGACGACCGTCGAGGAGACCGCGACCAAGACCTACCGCAACCTGATCGGCGGGAAGTGGGTCGATGCCAAATCTGGGAAGACCTTCACCAGCGTCTCCCCCGCGAACCACGACGACGTGATCGGCACATTTCCGGCATCCGGATCCGACGATGTCAACGCGGCGGTGGCGGCGGCAAAGGCCGCCTTTCCGACCTGGAGCCTGATGCCCGCGCCCAAGCGGGGCGAGATCCTGTTCAAGGTCGCACGCCTCCTGGCAGAGCACAAGGAAGAGCTGTCGCGGCTGATGACCCGCGAGATGGGCAAGGTGCTCACTGAAGCTCGGGGGGACGTGCAGGAGGCGATCGACGTCGCCTACTACATGGCCGGCGAAGGGCGCCGCCTGTTCGGCATGACCGTCCCCTCCGAGATGCCGGACAAGTTCGCCATGGCCGTTCGGCGCCCCATCGGCGTGGTGGGGCTCATCACGCCCTGGAACTTCCCGGTCGCCATTCCCGGCTGGAAGCTCTTCCCAGCGCTGATCTGCGGCAACACGGCGGTCATGAAGCCGGCCTCCGACACGCCCGCGTGCATGGTGCGCTTCGTTGAGCTTCTGATGGAGGGCGGCATTCCGGACGGAGTCGTCAACGTCGTAGCGGGTTCAGGTACCGATGTGGGTCACCCGCTGGTCGACCATCCTGATGTCAAGGTCATCTCGTTTACGGGCCACACCGAGACGGGCGTCGATATCAGCCGTCGCGCGGCCGAGACGCTCAAGCGCGTGAGCCTCGAGCTCGGCGGCAAGAACCCGATCGTCATCTGGGAGGATGCCGATCTTCAGCTGGCGCTCGACAGCGTGGTGTGGAGTGCCTTTGGCACCTCCGGCCAGCGATGCACAGCGGCCTCGCGGATCATCGTGCATCGGAGCGTGCACGACCAGTTCGTCGAGATGCTTCGCAAGAGGGTTGCGGCGCTCGTCTTGGGTGACGGCCTCGACCCGGCCACGGACGTTGGGCCGGTCATCAACGAGGTGGCCGTTGATCGCATCGATGGCTATATGCAGATCGGGCGCGGCGAGGCGGATCTCGTGATCGGCGGACAGCCGGCCCGGGATGGGGTCCTCGCCAAGGGCAGCTTCTTCGAGCCAACGATCTTCGCCGAGGTCAAGGGTGATGCGCGCATCGCGCAGGAGGAGATCTTTGGGCCGGTGACATCGGTCATTCCGGTCGACTCCTGGGATGAAGCGGTGCAGACCGTGAACTCGGTGAAGTACGGGCTTTCATCGTCGCTCTTCACGCGGGACATCAACCTCGCCTTCCGCAGCATCCGAGATTTCGACTCAGGGCTGGGCTACGTGAACCACGGCACCATTGGCGCCGAGGCCCACCTGCCTTTCGGTGGCACCAAGGCCACCGGCAATGGCCACCGCGAGGTCGGGCAGACCGCGCTCGACTTCTTCAGCGAGTGGAAGAGCGTCTACGTCGATTACTCGGGCAAGCTGCAGCGAGCGCAGATCGACATGACGTTCGTCGACCAGGAGCAGCTCTAGGGCGGCGTTCCGCTCCCCTAGACTTCGGGCATGGCGCTCGCCTGCCCGACCTGCGGATCGCCCGTCACCGCGGGCGCTCGATTCTGCGCAAACTGCGGCGCCCAGCTCGCCGAGGCCGAGGAACGCGCCGAACAGCGCAAGCTGGTCACCATCCTGTTCGCCGATGTGACCGGTTCGACGAGCCTCGGAGAGCAGCTGGATCCTGAACGGCTGCGGGCGCTGCTGGGCTCGTACTTCGGAGAGATGACCAACGTCATCGCATCGTGGGGCGGGACCGTGGAGAAGTACATCGGCGACGCGATCATGGCCGTCTTCGGTGTCCCGACGGTCCGCGAGGACGACGCGGAAAGGGCGCTCCGCGCCGCGCTGGAGATGGGCGAGCGGCTCGAGACGCTCAACGAGGACTTCGAGCGTGATCACCGCGTCCGGCTCCAGATCCGGATTGGCGTGAACACCGGCGAGGTGGTCGCGCCGGTCGGCCCTGCTCCCGAGCAGCTCATCGTCACTGGAGATGCGGTGAACGTGGCCGCCCGCCTCGAGCAGAGCGCCGCTCCCGGCACGATCCTGGTCGGCGCGCGGACCTACCTCGCCAGCAGGTCG
>Ga0070708_100004157_pt1 | contig 11367 bp, 11 predicted proteins | sample KBSK5503metaG_FD_65469 | JGI IMG/M metagenome (GOLD analysis project Ga0070708, IMG submission 65469) | Corn, switchgrass and miscanthus rhizosphere microbial communities from Kellogg Biological Station, Michigan, USA - KBS K5-50-3 metaG | ecosystem: Host-associated > Plants > Roots >...
GGGTCGGCCGCCCCCACTAAACGATCGAGCGCAGCAGGCCCCCTTCGACCCGCAGGGCCGCCCCGTTGGTCGCCGACGAAAGCGGGCTGGCCAGGTAAGCCACCAGATGGGCGATTTCCTGAGGATCGATCAGCCGTTGCAGGAGCGACGACGGGCGGTGCACGCGGAAGAACTCCGACTCCGCCTCGGCTTGGTCCTTCGCCCCCGGCGAGGCCATCCGCAGGAATTCCACGATACCCTCCGACCGGGTTGGGCCCGGCATGACCGTATTGACGGTCACTCGCGTGCCCTTAGTCAGTTCCGCCATGCCGCGCGAGAGCGCCAACTGGCTCGATTTCGTCATTCCGTAGTGGATCATCTCCGGCGGTGTCATGACTGCCGACTCGCTGGCCACGAAGATCACCCGTCCCCAGCCGCGCGCGAGCATCTGGGGAAAGTAGTGCCGCGAGAGGCGGACGCCGCTCATCACGTTGACGTTAAACAACTTCAGCCAGTCCTCATCCGGGATCTCGGCAAAGGGTTTCGGTTCGTAGCTCCCCAGGTTGTTCACCAGAATGTCCACCTGAGGGACCCGCTCGAACAACATCGCCGCCCCCTCGGGAGCGCCCGCATCGGCGACAATTCCTTCGACGCGGACACCCGCCCGCCCATAGCCCAGTCTGCGGAGAGCCTCGTCGATCTTTTCCCGGCCGCGCCCCGCGATGAAGACCGAAGCGCCCTCCCGCGCAAGTTCCTCCGCGATCGCCAGGCCGATGCCCGCGGTTGAGCCAGTGACCAGTGCCGTCTTATCCGAAAGTTGAAGGTTCATGATTCACCTCTTGGGGATGCATGAAGATCCGATACACGGTTCAAAGTTCGTGCCTCGCGTTTCACGAGGTTCGCCAAGCTCAACGTATCGTCTACGTGAGCGACGTGTGACGCCACTGCTCGAGATAATGAAACTCTTCCTGGTAATTCGCACCGTAGTCGGATCACAGTGGTCCTGCCGCCGCTTGGTCGGCGAGAACCAGGGCATCGGCCCCCTGAATCCGGCCGGCTGGAATGGTCACATCGCCCTCGCGCAACCGCGCGAGCGCCGCCACTTTGTCCTTTCCGGTCACGAGCCACAGGATGCGGCGGGCACGGTTGAGGATCGGATACGTCAACGTCATCCGACGCCTCCCCTGGGAGACTCGAGTCAGCGCGACATCTGCGTCGGTGACGTTCAGAGCCGGATCTCCGGGCACCAGCGAGGCAGTGTGGCCGTCGGGTCCGAGGCCCAGATGTACAAGGTCGAGCACCGGTGGCGAGCCGGCAATCTTTTTGAGAGTCTCGGCATAGTGTTCGGCTGCGCTTTCCAGTCCCGGCGCTTCCACCGGCATTGCATAGATCTGCTCGCGCCGCAGCGGCGCATGCTCAAGCAAGCTTTCGTACAAGTGCGTCAGATTTCGCTCGGGATGTCCCGCAGGGGCCACGCGCTCGTCCACCTGAACGATATGCATGCTGTCCCTCGGCAGCTCTTCTCTTGCCAAGACACAAAGCATTTGCCAAGGGGTGTGGCCGCCGCTCACGGCCAGGATGAAGCGGCCCCGTGCAGCGACCGCTCCTCGGGCCTCCGTGGCAACGATCGTGGCCGCCTTTTGCGCGACCGCATCGGCATCGGGAAATATTTCAATCTTCATGAGATCTCCTGATTGGAATAGTGAAGTCGTGGAGTGATGTATTGACGCGATCCTCCAGTGCTCCAATACTCCACCAATCCGCTGACTGACTCCTATCCCGCCACGCTCGGATTATGCCACCCACCAACGGGTGAAACTCTCTGATCGACCTCACGCGGCCCCCAGCTCCCTGGCTCATAGTCGTAGACCGGAGTGCTTGCCTTGAGCACAGGATCAACAATCCGCCAGGCCTCTTCGATATAGTCCTCCCGAGCAAACAGGCTCGCGTCTCCGGCCATCGCATCGCCGAGCACCCGTTCGTACGCATCCATTTCGTCTGCGCCGGGGTGGTGGCTCGCCAACAGTTCCACGCACTGGCCAGTCTCCTCCGCCGGCGCCAGGACATTCAAACCAAAGGCAAGCGTGACGTCGGGACTGATCCGCAAACGGCAAGAGTTCGGCTGCAGATCGAAGCCTTGATACATCGTTGGAGGCTGATGCAGTTGTACCAGGACCTCCGTACAGGTCACGGGCAAGCATTTTCCTGCCCTGATGTAGAAGGGCACTCCTCGCCAGCGCCACGAATCGATCTCCAGTTGGAGCGCAGCAAACGTCTCAACCTGTGAGGTTGGGGCGACACCGTTTTCACTCCGATAGCCGCGGAACTGCCCGCGGACAAGGTTCCTCTGCGCCAGTGGGCGGATGGCTCGCAGCACCTTGACCTTTTCATCCCGTATGGATTCACTGTCGGTTCGCACCGGCGGCTCCATCGTCAGGTTGGCCAAGACTTGGAAAAGATGGTTTTGGACGACGTCGCGGATCGCGCCCGTTTGATCATAAAAAGCGCCCCGCCCCTGGACGCCGAAGTCTTCGGCCATGGTGATCTGCACACTCTCGACATGGTGGCGATTCCAGAACGGTTCCAGGAATGCATTGGCGAAGCGGAAGAAGAGCATGTTGTGCACCGGCCGCTTGCCCAGGTAATGGTCGATACGGAAGATCGCCTGCTCGTCGAAGGTGCCGAGCAACGTGTGGTTGAGCTCTTGCGCCGAGCGGAGATCGTGACCGAACGGTTTTTCAATGATGACGCGCGCGCCGTTCGTGCATCCAGCTTTGCCCAGTTGTTCCACGACCATCCCGAACAACCCAGGCGGGATGGCGAGATAGTGCGCCGGCTGCTGCGCTGAGCCAAGCTCTTTACGGAGGGACTGAAACGTCGTAGGGTCTTGATAGTCGCCGTCAACATAGCGCAGCAAACCACACAGTTTTTCGAAAGCGGCGGGATGCATCCCGCCATGTTGCTCAAGGCTGTCATGCGCCCGCGCCCGGAGCTGATCGAGATCCCAACCAGCTTTGGCCACGCCGATGACCGGCACATTGAGGTGTCCGCGCTGTACCATCGCCTGCAGTGCTGGAAAAATCTTTTTGTAAGCCAGATCCCCGGTAGCACCGAAAAAGACCAGAGCATCCGCATGGGAAACGTGCATAGCTTCCTCCTCATGTGGCGGATTTTTCCAGGTGTCCACCGAACTCATAGCGCAGAGCTGAGAGCAGTTTATCTACGAAATCTGCCTCGCCGCGCGAGCTAAAACGCTCATACAGGGCGGCCGTCAAGACGTGCGCGGGCACGGCCTCGTCGATGGCGGCCTTGATCGTCCAGCGCCCCTCGCCCGAGTCCGAAACCCGTCCTGCGAATTGCGCGAGAGCCGGATCCGCGGCGAGGGCGGTCGCCGTGAGATCCAGCAGCCACGACGCGATCACACTGCCGCGCCGCCACACCTCCGCGATGTCAGGGAGATTGAGCTCGTACTGGTAGTATTCGGGGTCGCGCAATGGCGTCGTCTCAGCGTCGACCGCGTGTTGTTGTTTGCCCACGTTGGCGGCACGCAGCACGCCCAGCCCCTCGGCATACGCGGCCATGATGCCGTATTCGATGCCGTTGTGAACCATTTTGACGAAGTGGCCGGCGCCGTTTGGCCCGCAATGGAGATAACCCTGCTCGGCGGTGCCTCCGGCCTTTTCACGCCCAGGCGTGTGCGGTATGTCGCCCACGCCTGGAGCCAGTCTGGCAAAGATTGGATCGAGATGCTTGACGACCTCCTGCTCGCCGCCAATCATCATGCAGTAACCTCGCTCCAGTCCCCAGATGCCACCACTCGTTCCCACGTCCACGTAGTGGATGCCCTTCGGCGCGAGTTCCTTGGCGCGCCGGATGTCATCCACGTAGTAGGAATTGCCGCCGTCAATGAGGATGTCGTCGCGTTCAAGATGGGGGAGGAGATCGGCGATCGTTTTGTCCACCACGGCTGCAGGGACCATCAACCAGACCGCCCGCGGTTTCGTGAGCTGCTTGACAAAGTCCGCGAGCGAGGAGGACCCCACCGCTTTTTCCTCGACCAGCTCCTGCACGACTTGCGGCGACATGTCGAAGACCACGCACTGATGGCCACCGTTGAGAAGCCGCCGCGTCATGTTCGCACCCATTCGTCCAAGACCAATCATGCCGATTTGCATAGTGTGTTTCTCCTTCGGATCAGATTTTAAGACTCCTACATTAGCCGTTCGTCCTCACCCCGTTAATGTCAGGTGAGTGCCTGATGCGCGGATGCTCGAAGCCGCTGCATGGCTGCGACGACTCCGTCGCCCTCACGAAAAATTGCCGACCCGGCGACCAGCACGTTGGCTCCTGCACTGACTACCAGTGGCGCCGTCGTCGCGTCGATGCCGCCATCCACCTCGAGGTCGCAGCCGGGCCTGATCTCGTCGATCATCTGGCGGACACGCCGAATCTTTGGCAGCGTCGTGTGGATGAAATGCTGATGTCCAAAGCCCGGGTTGACCGTCATGACGACCACCTGATCCACGTCTTGGAGGATTTCTTCCAGCACTGCCGCTGAGGTTGCCGGATTGATGACCACGCTGACGCGTTTGCCCAACACTTTGACGCGTTGCAGGGTGCGATGCAGATTGTTGTTGCCTTCCCAGTGGACGAGAAACGCATCGGAGCCCGCCTCCGTAAACTCGTCCAGGAAAAAATCCGGGTCTGTGATCATGAGATGGATTTCCAATGGCAAGCGTGTTACCCGCCGGAGCGACTCGACGATCGGTGCCCCCATCGAAAGGTTGGGCACGAAGTGTCCATCCATCACATCTACATGGATCCGGTCAGCGCCGGCCTGCTCCGCCTCGGCCACCTGCTGGCCCAAGCGGGCGAAGTCAGCCGCGAGAATGGAAGGAGCCAGTTTCACGGCATGTTTGTCCATATCCCCAGTCCCTCTTGGTCACAATGCTCGGACCGTTAGCGTGGTCCGACCCCCTCATCCGCTTCCCCTCCGATTCTCCGATCATCGCCTGCTTAGGTGTTCGACGCCTCAAAGATACTCTGAGCGTATGCATCCAGCAGGGCGTTGAACTCAGCATCGGATTGCCGGGCCGTCAGCCCCTCTACCAGCGCCCGCGAAAAGCTCGCCACGATGCCGTGATTCCGGCGCAGGCGGTTGTTGGCTTCTTCCCGCGTATAACCGCCCGACAGCGCCACCACCCTCACGACATTGGGATGACTGACGCAAGCGGCGTAGAAGTCGTCTTGCTCCGGTAGCGTGAGCTTGAGCATGACTAACTGATCAACTGGCAGTTCGTTGAGCTCCTCGATGATGGCCGCTTTGAGCACCTCTTCGGCCTTGGCCTTTTCCGGGCAGTGAATGTCAACTTCCGGCTCGATGATCGGCACCAGGCCAGCGGCGATGATCTGCCCAGCTACTTCGAACTGCTGGCTCACGATGCCCTTGATGCTGGCGGCATTGGCTTGCTTGATGACCGAGCGCATCTTGGTTCCGAAGATGCCCTTCGCTTTGGCTTTGTCGAGCAGCGCAGGCAGTGCGGGCATGGGGTTCATCAACTGGACCCCGTCCTTCTCAGCTGCCAGGCCCTTGTCCACTTTCAGAAAAGGCACAACACGTTTCACGTTCCAAAGATAGTCCGCGGTAGGCTGCCTCTCGATGTCCCTGTCCATGGTGTTCTCGAACAGGATGGCGGCAAGAATCCGCTCGCCGGTGAAGCTGGGGCTGGTAATGATGCGCGTGCGCATCTGATGCACGATCGCAAACATCTCATCTTCGTTGGACCACGTACCTTCTTTGATTCCGTAAAGACGCAGCGCGTTGGGCGTGCTGCCACCGCTTTGATCCAGCGCCGCAATAAAACCGGGATGTGTCTTCATTTTCTGCAGTTGTTGTTCGTTCAAGCCGAGAGCTTTCATAACGCCTCCTTAAGTTTTCGGTAGCGCCGAATCAGGTTATTGGTTGAGCTGTCATGGCCAGGGGCGGGCTCCGTCTTGCTCTCTAGTTCCGGGATAATGCGCTGGGCTAATTGCTTGCCCAGCTCGACACCCCACTGGTCAAACGAGTCAATATTCCAGATAACGCCCTGGGTGAAGACGCTGTGCTCGTAAAGAGCGACGAGCTTGCCGAGCGTTGCCGGCGTGAGCCGCTCGGCGAGGATGGTGTTCGACGGGCGGTTGCCCTCGAACACCCGGTGGGGCACGAGCCAATCCGGTGTGCCCTCGGCCTTGACGTGCTCGGGCGTCTTGCCGAAGGCCAGCGCCTCGGTCTGGGCGAAGACGTTCGCCAGGAGCATGTCGTGGTGCCGGCCAAGCGGGTTGAGCGGCTGGCCGAACGCGATGAAGTCACCGGGGATGAGCCTGGTCCCCTGATGGATCAACTGGTAGAAGGAGTGCTGGCCATTGGTTCCCGGCTCGCCCCAGTAGATGGGGCCGGTCTGGTAGTCGACCTCAGTGCCATCGAGGGTGACGTGTTTGCCGTTGCTCTCCATCGTCAGCTGCTGGAGATAGGCCGGGAAACGCTTCAGGTACTGCTCGTATGGCAAGACCGCCATGGTCTGGGCGCCGAAGAAGTCGGTGTACCACACGGCCAGAAGGCCCATGAGCACCGGCAGGTTGCGTTCGAAGGGGGCGGTGCGGAAGTGCTCGTCCACCTGGTGGAAGCCATCGAGCATAGCGCGGAAGTGCTCCGGGCCGATGGCCAGCATGGTCGACAGGCCGATGGCGGATGCCATGGAGTAGCGCCCGCCGACCCAGTCCCAGAACTCAAACATGTTGGCGGTATCGATCCCGAACTTCGCCACTTCCGCCGCATTTGTCGACACCGCAACAAAGTGCTTGGCGATCGCCTTTTCGTCGCCCCCTAGAGCCGCTAGCAACCAGTCGCGAGCCGTGTGGGCGTTGGTCATCGTCTCCAGGGTCGTGAAGGTCTTCGAAGAGTCGATGAAGAGGGTCTCCGATGGGTCGAGATCCTGGACGGCTTCCGCGAAGTCGGTGCTGTCGACGTTGGAAACAAATCGAAACGTCATGGCCCTCTCGCTGTAATGCTTCAGTGCCTCATAGGCCATCACCGGCCCGAGGTCGGAGCCGCCGATGCCGATGTTAATGACGTTGCGAATGCGTTTGCCGGTGTGCCCCTTCCACGCGCCGCTCCGCACACGGTTGGAGAAATCCGCCATCTTGTCGAGCACGGCGTGGACTTGCGGCACGACGTTCTCGCCATCAACAACGATGCTTGCCCCTCTCGGCGCGCGTAGGGCCACGTGCAAGACAGCGCGGTTTTCCGTAACGTTGATCTTCTCGCCCCGGAACATAGCGTCGATCCGCCCGCGCAGTCCGGATTCATCCGCGAGCTGCAGGAGCAGCTTCAGGGTCTCGTCAGTGACGCGATTCTTCGAGTAATCCAGGTATAAACCTACCGCCTCGGCCGTCATGCGCTCGCCGCGTGTGGGATCATCCGCAAAAAGCTTGCGCAGATGGAACTCATTGACCTTTTGATGGTGAGCGGCGAGGGCATTCCATGCCTGACGTTCAGTGAGGGGCTTTATTGTTGGGTTCATCTTTACGTTCCTTTCATTCCGTTCTGGTCGTCCACTGCTCTAGCCTGCTTCCTTCGCCTGAGTGTGGCAGAAAACGATCCACGTTCGTCGTGTCCCCCTACATTTAAGTTTCTTTCCGGCGATCATAGCCGAGCCTTTTCGGCAGTGGAGGAATTGCACCCGCTCGTATCCTGCCAAAGGCGAAATCCTCCCACGAAGGCATTGGTGTTGTCGCCCGCTCGGCAACCTGGAGGGAACTCTTTCAGTTTCTTGACGTTTCCTCCTCCCAAAACCACGTACTCAGGTTCCAGAGCGGCAATGAGGCGAGCGATCACGTCCGCCACGTGCTGCCGCCATTTCTTTTTGCCCAGCCGCTCGTATCCGCGGACCCCGACATAGTCTTCAAAGGTGCGCCTTTTGTAAGGCAGATGGCCAAGCTCCATGGGTTCCACGATGCCGTCCACGATCATGGCGGAACCAAGCCCGGTCCCCCAACCCCAGGCACAGCATCTTGCCACCCTGGTAGCTCCCGAGGGCTTGCATCGCGGCATCATTCACGACCTTGACTGGACACTTAAACGCAGCTTCAAAGTCATATCCCATCCACCCGCGTCCGAGGTTATGCGGGTCCGCCAGCGGTCGATTGTTGAGGACCGGCCCGGGATAGCCGATCGCTACCGCGTCATATTTCCAGTCCCCGGCGAGCTTCTTGACGCCGGCGACCATCTGCTCGGCGGTCAGCGTGGGCCCGGATGGAAATTCCCGAGCTTCGTTTTGTCCGGTAGCGAGGATCTTCACGTGGGTTCCGCCTACATCGACAACGAGCACATGCATGATGCACCCTCCCCGTGTCTACCTGGCCTTCGCAAGGATGGCGCTCTTGGAAGCGATGACATGCATCAGTTCGTTCCAGGAATTGACGAACGCCTTGGCCCCTTCGTCCTGGAGCCTTGCGGCCAAGGTATCGATGTCGATGGCGGCCTTGGCGAACTGGGCCAATACCGCTTCGCAATCGCCGCCATCAGCCGACATGATCTCGGTGAGATCGCCGTGATCGGCGAGGGCTTTCAATGTTCCCTCGGGCATCGTGTTCACCGTGAAAGGCGCAGCAAGCGCCTTGATATAGAGGACATCGGAGGCCTGCGGATCCTTGGTGCCCGTACTGGCCCACAGCAGCCGTTGCGGACGGGCGCCGGCGTTGTAAATGCGCTGCCAACGGGGTGAGCCGAGCAGGTCGCGGGCCGCCTTGTAGGTACGCTTGGCGATGGCGATACCGAGCTGATTGTTCAGGGCGGCGGGCACCTTGCCGGCGACTGCAGCGTCCCAACGGCTGACGAACACCGACGCTACGGAACCGACCTCGGGCGTGAGTCCGGCATCGATGCGTCGCTCGATGCCGCGCAAAAAAGCCTCGGCCGCCGCGACGTAATGTTCGCGGGAAAACAAGAGCGTCACGTTGACAGGCACGCCGGCAAAGATCGCCTCCTCGATGGCAGGCAGACCTTCCTTGGTGCCTGGAATCTTCATTAACAGGTTGGGACGGCCTGCCCGGGCGTGCAGACTTTTGGTCGCGGCGATGGTGCTGGCCGTGTCATGGGCCAACAGAGGCGAAACTTCTAACGACACCCACCCGTCGACGCCGTTGGTCCGGTCGTAGATGGGTCGGAACAGATCGGCGGCCCGCGTGAGATCCTCGAGTGCCAGCTCGAAGAACAGTTCCTCCCCCGACGTGCCCTCCTTGAGCTTCTGGCGGATAGCCTGGTCGTAGGCCGTGCTGTGCTTGATGGCCTGGTCGAAGATGGTTGGATTCGAGGTCAGCCCCGTCACCGACAGCTCGTCGATGTAGTGCTGGAGCGTGCCGTTGTCCAGCAGGTCGCGCGTGATGTTGTCGAGCCAGAGACTCTGGCCCAGGTTGTGGAGCAGTTGTGTCGCTTTCATCGTGTTATCTCCATAGTAGAAGGAATCGATCGTTGGCTCGCGAGCAGCCGGTTTGAGGTTTGAGTCAACTCCTGCAGCCATTGGAAAGTCGGGGCGAACAGCATATCTTCGGTGCAGCGCCAGCGCCAGTTCCCTTCGGCCCGACCGGGCACGTTCATGCGAGCCTCTGCCCCCAGGTTGAGCACGTCCTGGAGGGGAGCCATAGCGAGCGCAGCCACGGAGGACCACGCCAGGCGGATCAGCTCCGAGGCGGCCTCATCACTCTCGCCACCGGGTCGCTGCAGGTACTTCCACAGGTTCTGCCGCTGGTCATCCGGCAATGCTTCAAACCAGCCGCGCGTTGTGGCATTGTCATGGGTACCGGTGTATACCACCGTATTGGGGATGTAGTTGTGAGGGAGGTGCGGGTTGTCTGCCGCGCCGTCGAAGGCGAACTGCAGGACCCGCGTCCCGGGCAGGTGAAATTGGTCGCGGAGTGCGCCCACCTCAGGCGTGATCAACCCCAGGTCCTCGGCGATGAACGGGAGCGTACCTAACTCTCGCTGGAGAGCGCTGAAGAACTCGGCACCGGGACCTGGCAGCCAGTGGCCAGCCTGGGCCGTCGCTGCCCCGGCCGGTATGTGCCAGGCCGCCGCGAAGGCCAGGAAATGATCCAGCCGAATCACGTCCACATGCGCCAGCAGGGCGCGCAAGCGGTCGATGCACCAGCGATAGCCGGTGCGACGCAGGGCGTCCCAGTCATACATGGGGTTGCCCCAGAGCTGTCCCTGGGCGCTGAAGTAGTCGGGAGGCACACCGGCGACGAAGTGCGGCCTGTGCTGTTTGTCGAGCAGGAACAGCTCCGGGTTGGCCCACACGTCGCTCGAGTCGGGAGCAACGAAAAAGGGCAGGTCGCCGATCAAGCGTACGCCTCTGGCACGGGCATGTGCCTTCAGGCGTTCACCCTGGCGGAGCAACAAAAATTGTGCACGGCGCACCTGATCGATCTGGCGCGCCAGGTCTCGCCGGGCCCGGGCCAGGGGGGCTGGCCGACGTTGCACCAACTCTGCCGGCCACTCGAGGTAATAGGCGTTGTTGTACCTGACTTTTAGGGCGCGGAACAGGGCATAATCGTCCAGCCAGTGCTCCTGGTCGTGGCAGAACTGCGCAAAAGCGAGCTGCAAATCCGGGCGCACGCCGCTGCTGAAGTTGCGCCAAACCGTTTCGAGCAACCGGTGTTTGAACGGGATGACAACGTCGTAATCGATGGCGGTGGCGGAGAAGGCGTGGTCCTGGCAGTCGCTTGCCTGCAACAGTCCGTCCTCGATCAGCCAGTCCGGGCTGATCAGGAGCCCGTTGCCGGCGAAAGACGACAGGGATTTATACGGCGAGTTGCCATACCCCGTAGGGCCCAGCGGCAGCGCCTGCCACCAGCTCTGGCCGGCCTCATGGAGGCGGTCGACCCACGCCAACGCCGCCGGCCCCACATCGCCGATGCCGTATGGCGAGGGCAGCGATGCGACGTGCAGTAGCACGCCAGCGGCGCGGTATCCCGGCGGAAATGGGGAAAGACTTGTTGGCTGGCTGTTGTCGCTCATGGCCGTTCCTCTCGCTACCTGCGGCCTGGGCCAGAGGATTGTAGGGCATTGTCCACGATGTGCTGGGCCTCGGCGACAATGGCGTCCAGGTGCGTCTCGTCCTTAAAACTCTCCGCGTAGATTTTGTAGATGTGCTCGGTGCCGGATGGCCGGGCCGCGAACCAGCCGTTCGCGGCCACGACTTTGAGGCCACCGATGGGGGCGTTGTTCCCCGGGGCGCGGGTCAGCCTGGCAGTGATCGGCTCGCCAGCCAGGGTCGACGCCTGGACGGCCTCGGGCGACAGTTGTTCCAGCCGCGCCTTCTGTTCGAGCGTTGCCGGGGCGTCGAGGCGCGT
>Ga0070708_100004158_pt1 | contig 11366 bp, 4 predicted proteins | sample KBSK5503metaG_FD_65469 | JGI IMG/M metagenome (GOLD analysis project Ga0070708, IMG submission 65469) | Corn, switchgrass and miscanthus rhizosphere microbial communities from Kellogg Biological Station, Michigan, USA - KBS K5-50-3 metaG | ecosystem: Host-associated > Plants > Roots >...
CGCCACATCGGAACGAGCGTTACCGCGAGCAAGAGGAAGACCACACCGGCGAACCCGAGGGCCAGCAGGCCGGCGTTCACCGACACCCCGGGGTGCGGCTCCGCGAGCCGAGCAGGCCCGATGGGCATCAGCGGCGACGTAGCGATCGCGATGGCAACGGCGATGAAGCCCCCACCGACGCACGTGATCGCGGTCCGTATCGCGGCGGCGATGAAGAGCTGTCGCCGGGTCATTCCGAGCGACCGCAGGATCGGATTCGCGCCGGCCGACAACACCGCTTGGCGAGCGAGGATCTGGCCGATCACGATCAGGAAGGTCGCCCCTGAGAGCAAGGCGAAGAGCCAGAGCGCGATCGCTTGCGGGCGGATCGCGCGAACCACCTTGACGTTACGATCGCGCTGGTTCTGGAAGAAGACTTCTCCTCCGGTCTCTCCTCCGTGTCGCGCGGCGATCTTGTTCGCTTCTTGACGGAATGGCTCGACGTTCGCTCCCGGGCGCAGCCGCACGAGGAATCCTTCGCAACCAGGCTGCTCGGGATGCGCCTTGAGATACGTGGGCGTGAGATACAGGGTGGGGAAGGAATCGAGTTCGGTGGAGGGGACGACCTCTCCCGGGAAGACGCCGATACCGACGATCCTCAACGTAACGACCGGATAGCCGGTCGACGGCGCCGACTGGAGGCTGGCGGGGATCACGCTCAGGCGAACCCGCTGTCCGACGTGGAAGTGACCGAGGCGGGCGAGCTTCTCGTTCGCGAGCGCTTCATCGATCCGATCCGGCCGGGGAACGCGACCGGCGAGGAGCTTCGGGCGTTCGATCCGCGTATAGAGCCGGTCGTCGATCGGAGCCACCCCGGGAAAGAAGTTCCTCTGATCGGTCTCACCCGGCCGCGAAAACGCCAGGCAAGCGGCTTCGGCGCTCGTCTCCTCGACCTGCGGCAGTTTCCTGACGTCGGCGTAGAAAGCTTGCGTCCCCGTTGTGTCCGGAGAGACGAGGGCGTCGGCGGCGCCGGAAGTCTTCAGGAAGCGAGGGAACGCGGTCTCCGTCCGCCGGGCTCCCGCGGCCGCAGACAGCACAACTCCACCGGCCATCCCGACGAGCAGGATGAGCCCGACCGTGCCGAATCGCGCGGAGCGGAGGCTCGCCCGCAGGTTCATCCAGATCGCGCTCATTCGGTCCTCAACACCAGGGCGGGCTTCGTGCGTCCGGCTGACCGTGCGGGAGTTAGCGCGACCAGGTTCGCCAGGACGATCGCGCCGGGGACGATCGCGATCAGAACGAGCGCGGAGATGGCCGGCTCCGGCCGGATGCCGAGCCTCGTTCCGTACCAGACCCACAACCAGCGGCCGATCGCCACGCCGCCGACGAGCCCGATCGCAGCGGCGAGGGCGATGAGGGTCGATGCTTGCCATGAAACGGTCGCCGAGACCTGGCCCCGAACGAAGCCGAGGGTCTTCAAGATCGCGAGGTCGTGACGCCGGCGACGTACCGAGGTCACGAGCGCGTGCGCGATCGTCGCGACCGCGAGGAGCGCGAGCAGCCCGGCGAGCGCGAAGGGAAGCGAGTCGATGCGTCGCAGGTTCTCGACCTCCGAGGGCGCGTACGGCGTGAGCACCGTGCCCGGGAAATCGCGGTGCAACGACGCGACGGCCGCGTCGCGATCGACACCCGGCTTCAGCTTGACGAGGAAGACGTTGACGTTGCCCTGATCGGTCTCCGCCGCCGTCACGAGGGTCTTCAGCGATGCCACGGACATCAACGCCCCGTCGCCGAGGGTCAACGACCCGTTGACGATGATCGGCGTGATCAGCGCGCGCCCCACGATCCGCATCGATCGCGGCGCTTTGCGATCCTGACCGACGACTCGGACGGTGTCGCCGATGCTCTTGTGTAGCGCACCAAGCGCCTTTGTTCCCAGCGCGACCTCGTCGGGTGCTCGCGGCTCACGTCCTTCGAGGATCGGCGGGGACACGTCCCCCACGATCATGTCCAGTCCGAGTGCGTTCACCTCGTGGCTGCCGTCGAAGGTCACGGGTCCGTACATCTCGGCGGAGAAACCCGCGACGTCCGGGTTCTGCCGCAGGAGCGGAATGGCGCGAGCGGAAACATCGTTCGAATGCGGGTTGCCAACCGCCAGGTCCCACGTCCAGCCTTGCAATCGCGGTGTGTCGGCGAGGTTCTTCAAGCTCGTGCCGAACGCGAGGGCGCTGATGAGAACCGCGATGGCTACGACCGAACCGGCGATCGCCGTACGAACCGGCACCGCGTTTCGGCCCCGGCCCGGGTCGAGCGCCATCTGAACTCCGGCCACAGAGCTCGCAGGCATCCCCGCGCGCGCGAATGCACCGGCGGTCCGGGACGGGTGCCGGGCGGACGGATCACGGCCGCCCGTTCGATTCGCGCGCCACGCGGGTACCGCGGCGCGGGCACCCAGCAGAAGGAGACAGGCGATCCCCCCGAGCACGACGACCAGCGAGTCGAGATGGAATCCGATGTCGACGTCCGCTTCACGAGCAAGACCCATCGGTGTCAAAGGAGAGAGCGCGATCGCCGTTGCGACACCCAGCGCCGCGCCGAGCATCGTCGCCGCGCTCGCCTGGATCATCGCGACGATCATCGACTGACCGCGGGTGACTCCGAGCGCGAGAAGCGTTCCGCGGTCATCGGCGGCGAAGAAGATCTGGCGGGATATCGATTGCCCGATCACCAGCATCGCGGCTGCACCGGCGAGCGCGGTGAACAGCCACAGCGCCAGCGCCTCGGTGTGGGTCGCCTTCTGCGCCTCGACGCCGGCTTGCAGGTCGTCCGACCCGCCGTGAGCGACGCCCTCCCCGTGCGTCAGGCGCGCCACGCCCGCCGATAGCGCTGGGATATCAGCCTCGCCGCGCTTCAGACGCACGCTGAGCCCGTTGAAATTGGCGGTCTGGCCTCCGATCTTCGCGTACAGCGCCGGCGTCAGTAGCAGGACGTTGTTGCCCGTATACAGGACGCCCGGCGGTGGGTTGGACGTGCTGAGATCGGTGGCCACCTTGACCGCCCCGACGATCGTCACGGTCACGAGGGGTCCTTTGGGGTTTGCCGTCGAACCCCGAAGAACATCTCCGAGTTGATCGAAAGTGAACCCGCGAAGCGAAACGCGCTCGCCGATCTTGAGCGCGCCCGTTCTCAGGGCGGTTTGATTGATCATGGCCTCGCCGGGATCGCGTATGTCGAACCGACGGCCGGCTGCGAGGATCAATCGCGGGCCGACGAGCGCCGGATCGGTGAGGGAGATCACGGTGACGCTGAAGCGGGTGTCGACGGAGTCTGCCGAAGCTTTGCCCATGAGCATGAACGCCTGGGCCCCGGCCGACTCGACCTCCGGCAGCGCCGCGATCGCTTGGAACTGCGACGGGTCGGCTTCGACATCGGCGTGGGTCGCTCGCGAATAATCGAGGAAGCGCGCGACGGCTCTATCCGAGCGTCGGGCACCGGCTGCCGCCGCCATCACGACGCCGGACGCGATCCCGATCATGAGCGCGATCGCGAGCCAGGGTCGCCAGCGGGCCCGAAGCTCGCTCCACACACGCATCCATACCGCGCTCATCATTCGGCTCGGAGTATGGCGGCCGGTTTCGTTCGCGCGGCCGACCGGCCGGGGAGGAACGCGATCGCGTTCGCGAGTAAGAGCGTGCTGACGACGACGATGACGACGACGATCGGCGGCGGAGTTATCGTGAACCGAACGAGCCCGACCGTGTCGACGAACCATGCCCAGGCCCAGTGACCGATCGCGGTGCCGACCGGCAAGCCGATCGCGAGTGCCAGGACGACGAACGTCGTTGCCTGCCATGCCACAGCTGCCCGGATCTGCCGTCTCGAGAACCCGAGTGTCTTGAGGATCGCGAGGTCGTGCCGCCGCTTGCGTACCGCGGTGACCAAGGCATGGGTGAGCGACGCGGCGGCCATGAGAAGCAGGATTTCCGTGAGTGTGTACGGCAGGCTCGAGGATCGCGATACGCCGGCGAGCTCGGCGCCGGGCTCGCGGACCTGAAACGTGAAGATGCCACCGAGCTTCACCCTGAGCGCTTCGAGCTTCGCGTGAACGTCCACGCCGGTGCGCCAACGGATCACGTAAGGCAAACCCTCTTCGCCATTGCTACCCCGCGCGCTGGGATCGAGACGGTAGTAGCCATCCAGCGTCATCGCGGATCCGAATCCCGGCTCGACCTGCTTGAAGAAGAAGGGCGGAACGACGGTCGTCCCTACGATCCGATAGGGAAGAGCTCGCTTCTTCACGTCCGGATTGCTGTCGTCTATCGCAACATCGATCGCGTCGCCGACGCGCTTGTGGAATGCGCGTAGAGCTCTCGTCCCGAGCGCGATCTCGTCTTCAGTCCGAGGGGCGCGACCGTGCAGGATCACCGGGGAGATCCCTCCTCGGCCGTACGTGAAGGGGATCAGGTGCTCCCCTTTGATGACAACGTTGACCGCGCCGCCCTCCGCCGCAGCCACAACATCGGGATCGCTGCGCACCGCCTCTGCGAGTGCCTGCTCGCTCGATGCGGTCGTGATGGCGTCCCACGCGTAGCCATGCAGGCTCGGCGTGGCGATCAGGTGATCCAAACTCTGCGTGAACATCGCCGCGGCCCAGAAGGCGGCGAGCGCCACCGAGATCCCGAAGATCGTCGAGCGCACGGGAAGAGCGCGCCGCCCCCTTCCCGGCTCGAGGGCGAGCCGAACCCCGGCGGTGATCGTGGGACTGCTTCCCGCCGCAGCCAGCCATCGAGCGAAGGAGGAGCCGCGGTCTTCGGTGTCCGACGAGCGCGCCCGTGCGACGCGCCAGGCGGGGATCATCGACGCGAGCATGGCAATCATGAAGGTGCCGGCAGCTCCGATCGCGATTACGAGCCAGTCGGCCGAGAAGCCCGGAGTCGGTTCGACGACCTTCGCGAGTCCGCGAGGGAAAAATGGGCTCGCGAGGAGCGCGACACACGCGGAAACGAGGGTCGCCAGGGCCCCGATCGCAGCGGCTCGGAACATGCCCACGGTGAACAGCTGGCCCGGCGACATCGCCATCGCGCGAAGAGTCGCGAAGTCGTCGGAGTCAAGGACCGCTTGCCGGCCGAGCGTCTGCCCTACGATCGTGAGAGCGGCCAACCCGATCAGACCGGCGAGGAGCCACAGCGCGGATACCTCGAACCCAAGTGTCTTCCGGACCCCCGCCAGGTGTTGGGGCAACGTGGCGGGGATGTCGACGGACGATGGCTGATGTTCGACGAAACGAATGAACGAGGGGATGTCGGCGGCGCCCCGGCGTAGCCGGACGTTTGGCGCGTCTTCGTTCTGATCGATGTACCCGGCATAGGTGCGAATGAAAGCCGGAGTAACCTCGACGCCGCCGAGTGACGACTGACCGACCGCAGGCAAGTCCCACGGCACCGCGATGATCCCCACGATGCGAACCGTTCGGATGAGCTCCTTGCCCCGAAGGGGGTCCGAGGGATCAGCTTCTGGATTCTGAAGCGGGAACTCGAGCTCCTGACCTACGCGCAGTCCGAGTCGGTCGGCGACGGTGAAATCCACGACCGCTTCGTCGAGCGCCCGCGCGTCGTACGTGCGCCCCTCGATCACATGTGGGGTGTTCACCCGGTTGTAGTCGTCACCGCCCCGCGGGCCCCCCACGATGATCTCAGGGAAGGCGAAGGTCCTACGAGACGGCAGGCTCGTGACCCGGAAAGAAACGGTAAGCGTCGAGCGCACGTAACCGATGACCTCGGGACGGTCGATGATCGAACGGATGATCTTCTTCTTCAGCGCTAAATCATCCGTCCCGAAGCCGCCGAGCATGACGTCAAACGCCGCGTGCTTGGCGACGAAGCGGGGGTAAGCGGTCTCCGTTCTACGCGCCCCGGCGGCTGCGGCGATCCCGGCGCCGCCAACGAGGCCGAGCACAAGTGCCAAACCGATCCACGAGACCCATCGCTTCCTGGCATCGGCGCGCACACGCATCCAGACGGCGCCCATCACTCGGTCCTCAGCACGAGAGCCGGAGGCGTCCGAGCGGCCGAGCGGGCCGGCAAGGTTGCGAGAAGCGCTGCCGCGACGAGTGCGCTGAGCGCCACTGCGCTGATCTGTGCCGCGGGGACCGTGGGTTCTGCCGCGAACCCTCCGTAGCGCGCGATCAGCTGCCACGTCCACCGACCGGCGACGACGCCGATCGGAACCGAGATCGCGAGCGCGACGGCCACGAACACCATCGCCTGCCATCCGACCGCCGATCGAACCTGTCCGCGAGAGAATCCGATCGTCTTCAAGATCGCGAGGTCGCGCCTCCTACGCCGGATCGAAGTGGTGAGCATGTGTGCGAGCGTTCCGGCAGCCAGGGCGGCAAGCATCGCGGCAAGCGCAACGGGAAGGTTGGACATCCTGCCGAAGCTCCGAAGCGTCCGCGGCTTGATCAGATTCAGTGCATCTCCGGGGAAGCGCATCTTGAGCCGCTTGATCGCTGCGATGGGCTCGATGCCCGGCTTGAATCGGACGATCGCCATATCGGTCGGCACGCCCGGGCCAAGCTTCCCAACGGCGGAAGCAGTGGTCCACATCCCTTCGCCGACACTCGAGGTGTCGTCGTCGAACGGCAGCACGACTTCACCAACCACGCGGAGCTTGATCGATCGGCCGAAGCCAACGATCTCGACCGGGACGACGCTGTTCAATCGAGCATGGATCGCCTGCATGCTCTTCGTTCCGAGAGCGATCTCCCCATCGCCACGGGGAGCCCGACCCGACAGGAGGGTTGGGCCGATGGTCCCTTTGACCGTATCGACCCCGACGCCGCTCATCGTCGCGCTGGACTCGAGTGGACCAACTTGGAACACGCCACCCTCGCCGCCCGTACCGACCGAGATCGCCGCGACGGTCGGATCGTTCGTCAGATCGCGAAGATCGCGCGAACCGGGGGTGAATTCACCGCTGAGTGTCGCGTCCCAGTTCCAGCCGTACAGAGCCGGCGTAACCAGCAGGTGTTGCAGGCTCGCGCCGACGATCAACGCAGCGAGCAGGGCAACGATACCGGTGACCGATGCGGTCAATGATGTGCGAACGGGGACCGCCGAAGTTCCGTGACCGGGCTCGAGGGCGAATCGGGCACCGACGGCCGGCGCGGGTCGCCGCGAGACGCGTCCCACGAGTTGCGTGACGACAGACGGTCGCTCACGACTCGTCGAACCTGCGCCGATCCTGGAGCGAGCGGCGATCAGCGCCGGCACCGATGCGAGGACGAAGATCACGGCGAGCGCGAGAGCCGATCCGCCCAGGAATGTCGTTGCCGGCAAGGAGATACCTGGGTGTGGCTCGGCAAGTCGCGGCGTCCCGAACGGGGTGAGTGGTGAAAGTGTCGCCGCGACGATCGCCGCGAGAGCGGTCGCGCCAAGAGCGACGGCACCTGCTCGAACGACGGAGAACAACGAGAGATCTCTTCGCGTGACGCCAAGTGCTCGCAAGATCCCGTAGTCGCTCGATTGCAACATCGTCTGACGAGCGAACGACTGGGTGAAGATCAAGCCCGTGACGAGTGCCAGCGACAGACTAAGGACCCAGAGCGCTGCCCCTTGCACTCGGAACAGGCGGCGGACCTGCGCGATACCCGACCGACCGTCGGTGCGGAGAACCCCCTGGCCGCCCGACAACTCGCGAAGTCCTTCGTCGAAGGCTGGTATGTCCGCGCCGCCGCGGACGAGCGAGAACGTGTAGAGGTCGAGCGACGCGGCGCGCGCGTCGTAGGTGGCGGCGAAGGCCGGGCCGAAACTCATCCCCGGGCCGGCGATACCGACGAAGTCGCCGGGGTCGGCGCTGATCCCCACGATCGATGCGCGCGCGGCTACAGAGGGAATCGATTTCTGAGGGCCATCACCGAAGAAGTTGGTTCCGGGCCCGGCGAGCTCGAACGACACGACGTCGCCCACCTTCCAGTGATAGCGCTGAGCCGCTCGATAATTGATCACTGCCTCGTCGGCGCGACCTGGACGAGGAGTCCTTCCTTCGAGCAGATGGGTCCGGCTGGGAGCCAGCTCAGTCCCGACCGGAGCGCCGACTTCGAGATCGGCGAGCCGCGGCGATGTGACCGGGTACCCGTGGAAGAGCACGGCTTCGGACACCACAGGCAAGCGGGCGACGTCGGCGAACGCGAGCTTCGTTTCCTGGAAGTACGTGACCATGTAGATCATCGGAGGCTTCGTCTCGGCGACGAGTCGATCGACGACCGAGTCGGTCCGGGCCGCTCCGCTCGCCGCCGCGATCGCGACGCCGGCGGGCAGACCCGCGAGAAGGATCAAAGCCACGAGCGAGCGCCACCGCCTGCGCAGATCCGCACGTGCCCACAACCTCATCGCGCCCATCACTCGCTCCTCAAGACGAGCGCGGGCCGGGTACGGGCCGCAGCGCGTCCGGCGAGTATCGCGATCACGTTGCCGAGGATCAGCGCTGCCGGGATCGCAAGGAGGACTTGTGAGGGCGGAACCACGGCCGCTGGAACGACACCCAGCTGATTGGCGAAAACCGTCCACAACGAGCGCCCGGCCGCGATACCCAGCGGGATCCCGACGATGAGCGTGATGACGATGAGCGTCGTCGCCTGCCACACAACCGTCGCGCGCACCTGCGAGCGAGCGAACCCAAGGGTTTTGAGGATGGCGAAATCGCGCCCGCGGCGGCGAACGACCGACGTGATCGTGTGCGTCATCGTCGCGGCCGCGATCAGCGCCAGCAGTCCTGCGAGCACCACCGGCAGGTTCGACACCCGCCTGAGGTTGCCGGTCTCGCCCTCTCCGCCGTTGAGGTCGACTGCAAGATCGGGGATCGCCTCTCTCAAGTGCGCAACTCCGGCCTTCGGGTCGACGCCATCCGCGAAGCGGAAGACGTAGATATCCTCCGAGAGACCCGGCCCGAAGCGACGGAGGCCCTGGAACGTCATCCACCCGCCGACTCCGGTGGCCGTATCGTTCACGAGCGGGGCAATAACGGCGCGACCGACGATCCGGAGATCGTGATGTATACCGCCGACCCCTACATTCACCGTGTCACCGACGTCCTTGCCGATGAGGCGAAGCGTTCGGGCACCGAGCGCGATCTCGTCCGCCGCTCGTGGCGCTCGTCCTCCTCCCTCGAACAGGAGCGGCCCGATGGACCCTTTGACAGGGTCTTGGGCCAACACAGGGATAGAGGTCTTCCCGATCTGAATGTTCCCCGCGCCGCCGGCGGAGAACTCGGCGATTTCCCGGTCGGCTTGGAGGATGGGCACGACGCGCGCGGCGTTCTCGGCGTCGAAGTCGTCGCCGACCGTGCCGCTCCAGTTCCACCCGACCAGCCGCGGCGTGGCGAGGAGGTGATCGATGCTCGCCCCGAACCCGAACGCAGTAACGAGAGCCGCGATCGCAACGATCGTGCCGAACAACGTGGAGCGAACGGGCACGGCCGTGCGGCCGTGCCCACGCTCGAGAGCCATGCGAACGCCGGCGACCGCCGTCGGAGGGAAAGACTGCCGAGCCATCGACGCTGCGATACGCGACGGATTTTGCGGCTCGTTCAGCGCCTCAGACCCCATCACTCCGCGCGCCGCGCGAGCAGATGCGAACGCGCCGAAGCCGCCGACCAAAGCCACCAGTGCGAAGGCGCCGAGCGCCAGGACTACGACGTCGAACGAGAAACCTGGGTGGGGATCCACGAGCCGCGGAACGCCGATAGGCATGGCTGGGGACACGGCGACACCGACCACGACGGCAAGTACGGCCGAGGAAAGCCCGATCACGAGCATGCGCACGAACGCGGACGTGAAGAGATCCCGCGAGGTCATGCCCAACGCGCGGAGCGCCGGATAGTCCCGCGTTTCGTTGAATGACTCGCGAACAAGCGCCTGCGCCAAAATCAACATCGAGGCGAGGCCGGCAAGAGCGGCGAGCAACCAAAGGGCGATCGCCTGGATGTGGGCGGTCCGGCCGATCGCGCGCGCGTTCGAGACTTCGTCGAAGAGTTGGATCCTGTTCGAGGAGGTGCCTCTAGGTTTGTGCACGATCGCGCCTTGCAGCTCATCGGCCACGGCGGCGATGTCCGAGTCGTGCCGGAGCTTCAAGTTGATCGCATCGAACGTCGGTGTCTCACCCTTGTAACGTTCAAGGAACGCGGGCGTCAGATGGAGCGGCGGATACCCGAGGCCGGGAGGTAGCTCTTCCGAGATCGCTTCGATCCCCACGATCGTGAAATGGACCTTGGGCCCCGAGATCGTGGTGGAGTTGGGGCCCGACGAGAAATCGGCGAACGACGGGAACTGCGCGTCCAGCGAGTCCCCGATGCGGAGGTCGTACTTCTGCGACGCGATGTATGAGGCGACGACTTCATCGGGCGCGCCAGGGTTGGAAAGCCGGCCCTCGAGGAGGAACATCCGGTTCAGCTTCCGGTCGAACTTCCCGTCCGTACTCGCGAAGAGAACCACCGGGTTCCGGTCTCCGATCGGCGTCAAGAGCTTTCCGCGCGAGGTCTTCATGAACCCGATGAAGACCGAGAACCTCGCCGAGTCGACGACCTGCGGGAGCTTCTCGGCCTTGTCGAAATCGACCGACGCGAAGCCGAAAGCTTCAGGCGAATTGATGATTGCGGTTTGCGCCGTGTTCTGCGCCGCGCGGAATTTCTCGTAGGTCGAAGAGGTTCGCCGCGCGCCGGCCGCCGCCGCGATCACCAGACCACCGGCGAGCCCGATCACGAGCACGAGCCCGATCGACGCGCGAAGCCGGTGGCTCAGCTCCGCCCGCACCCTCATCCAGACCGCGCCCATCACTCGCTCCTCAACACGAGCGCCGGGCGGGTGTGCGCAGCGGCGCGAGCGGGGAACGCGGCGACGATGTTCGCCAGCGCGAGCGCGCCGACCGTTGAAAGGGCAAGGGCGATAACCGGAACGACCGCTTGAGACACGAACCCGATCCGGTTGCCGAACGTGCTCCACAAGGCCCGCGCGGCCGCGACGCCTGAGACGAGCGCCGGCGGGACGGCGAGCACGATCAGCAGCGTCGCTTGCCAGGCAACAGCCGATCGAACTTGTCCGCGCGTAAACCCGAGCGTCTTGAGGATGGCGAGATCGCGGCTGCGGCGTCGGATCGTCGAAACGAGCGCGTCTACAAGCGTCATCGCTCCCATGAGACCGATGACAAGAGCGAGTGTGAACGAGACGGCCTTGATACGAGAAAGGTTCTGGAGCTGCGCCGGGAGGCGGCGGACCAGAACAGCGGCCGAGCCACCGAACAGGATCTGCAGACGGTAGGACGCGCGCTCGAGGTTGGTTCCCGGTCGGAAGCGTGCGAAGACCGATTCTGGAGCCACGTTCGGGTCTATCCGTC
>Ga0070708_100004159_pt1 | contig 11365 bp, 7 predicted proteins | sample KBSK5503metaG_FD_65469 | JGI IMG/M metagenome (GOLD analysis project Ga0070708, IMG submission 65469) | Corn, switchgrass and miscanthus rhizosphere microbial communities from Kellogg Biological Station, Michigan, USA - KBS K5-50-3 metaG | ecosystem: Host-associated > Plants > Roots >...
GGTTGCGGCGTGCCTGCCGGATGACGGCCGGCTGGCGGAACTCAACCGGCAGTTTCACTTTCGGATCTACGAATGCGCGCGCTCGCCGATGCTTCTTCTCCTCATGAGGTTGCTGTGGCGATCGTTCCCGCACGGCCCGCAAGCCGGGCGGCCGCACCAGGAATCGGTTCGGCAGCACGACGCGCTTGTCAGGGCACTTAAACACAGAAATGAGGAGCAGGTGGCCGCCATAATCCGCGCCCACGTCCTCGGCAGCATTAAGTACCTGCCGCAGCAATGACCGGGTGGGAACGGCTTGGCATCGGCCGCTGCCTGATCAGCTCGCCGAAGCTCCTCATCCTTGACGAACCCACCGCGACGCTGTCCCCGATCCTGGCCCGCAGCATCCTTGATGACCACGTCACCTCAATCGCCCGCGCCGGCGTGACCATCTTGCTCGTCGAGCAGCGCGCATACCAGGCTATGCAGAGCGCCGACTGATGCTACGTCCTGGTCGCCGGCCGGGTCGAACTGAACGACGCACCCGCGGCCCTGCTCGCCCGGCCCGACTTCGGCGAACTGTTCCTCGGCCGGTCCGCCCGCACCCCGCGGTCAGCCGCGCCGGGCCGGCCCCTGCCCCAGGCCACTAACGGCCCGGCAGTCACCGCCGCCGGCGCGCACCAGGCCAGTCACGATGAGGGCTGACCGCACCGGCACCCGGCGACGGCATCCCCTCGCAGCTCGCGACCGCCGGTATCACGCCGCAGGACACACGCATCATGCGTCGGGGTGTCGCAACCCACAACGTCCGTGCCAACGCCCCCCGTCACACGATTTCGGGTACTTGCGGATTCGGAGCCTAGTCCTTCCCAGTAACGAACATGCCATTTAGCGTGATCCTAATGAGGTACTAATCGGCATGTAATTATCGTCATAACGGGCTGATTAGCTGGCGCTTGCCGCTTGTGCCCGCTCCGTTCCCCCGGAGGGCCGGTAGCCTGGATCGGCGGCAGACGGCCGGCGACCGATATGTCCCATACGCCGGACTGGCGGCCGGGCCGCCGACGTTGGTCACCGGGGCGGCGTAACTGGCGGGAGGAAATACGAAGAGTTACTATACAATCACTAAATGCAAACCTGGTGCGGCCGATCCCAGCCAGGTCAGACGGCGCGGTTAACCTTCTCGGCGAAGATCTCGCCGGTTTACTGGCGAATGCCCCGTGGCGGCCGCCCGGAAGATGATTATATGTCCTTACCCGTTTTGTAATGCGAGAGTGTGGCTCGGCCGCCCTGTTGACCCGAGCAGCGGCGATCGTTGCGAAGGGAAAGAGGGTGCGTATGGAGGGCGGCTTGCGCCGATTCAGCCGGGTATGTGCGCTGGCTCAGGCTTGCCGATGCGAGGTGCGAACGTAGTGCGTAAACGATCGGTGACGAATCCCGGCGACCCAGCTGGCGCGGCCCGGGCCGTCAGCGGAGGGCCAGCCGACGGGGAGGGTTATGTGCTTCTTGCGGGCGGAAGCGCAGCGGGTGACGGCTCGGATGCCGTCGGCGGACGGGGCGCGGCGAGCACGGGACCGCAGCCCGTTATCGGCCCGGCCGCTTCCGGCGGCCAGACGCCTGTGGTCGCCCAGCCCCAGGCGGGGCCCCCGCCCGCGGCCGGCCTGGTCGGGACCACCCATCCGCATCCGAGACGGCTCGGCTCGGCCCGGTCGCGGTTTGCCCTGAGGAACTGGCGCGTCCGGTGGCGGCTGGCCGCCTTGATCGCGGTGCCGTTGCTGACCGCGGCGGTGCTCGGTGCGCTGACCATCAGCCGGGACGTCAGCAACTGGCAGACGACCGGCCGTGTTCAGCACCTCGCCCAGCTCAACAGCGCGGTGGTCAAGTACATCCAGGCACTGGAAGATGAACGCGACTATTCAGTCGCCTCCACAGCCAATAGGGGCGGCTATTCTGCCAGGCTGAGGACCGCACAGCGTGTCACCGATGGCGCCGCCGCAGAGGTCGCCGCCTTGACAGCAGGCATCACGGTCGAAGACGGCTATCAGCTCGTCGCGGTGCAGGCGGTGAACGCGGTACAAGTGGGCGTGAAAACCCTGCCGCTCGTCCGCAAGGCGGTGGCGGACCCGCTATTCCCCATGACGGCAATCATGCAAGTTTACACCGTGAACATCATCCAGCCCGCGAACACATTCACCAGCGTCGTCGGGAACGAGACCAGCAATACCGATCTCCGGCGCGACGTCATCGGCCTAGGCGCACTGCTCCAGGTCGGAGACTCCAAGTCGGTTCAGCGGGCCATCCTGCTAAGGGCGGTCAGTTGGCCGCAGTCGACGCTGTCGTCCGACGACGTTGCCAGCCTCCAGCAGGCACAGCGGCAAGAAGTGGTGGAACTGGCCAACTTCAACGCATCCGTAGGTCTCGCCGAGCAGCAGAACTACAGCGACACGGTGAGCGGGCAGCCGGTCGACAGCGCCGCCCAGCAGGAATCACTCGCGGAGGCGTTGCTTACCGGCCCCTTGCCGCACCGGCTCACCCAGGAGCAGGGGCGCATCCTGACCGCGGCAAACGTGAACTACGACATGTCGTTCACCATCGGCAAGGTGCGGCACGTCGCCGACGAACTGACCGGCAACATCTCCACGCTGGCAAATACGTCCAGGAACAGTGCCAGAACGGGCCTGCTTGTCACCAGCTTGGTGACGCTGCTGCTGCTGCTCCTGGTCGCGCTGGTCTCCACGATCGTGGCCCGCTCGCTGATCCGCCCGCTGCGCACGCTCCGCGCCGACGCGCTCGACGTGGCCGGCCGTCGGCTGCCCGAGATGGTGCGCCGGCTGAGCCAGAGCGAGGGCGCCGACGAGGGCGTCGAGATCGAGCCGATCGGGGTCACCTCCACCGACGAGATCGGTGAAGTCGCGCGGGCCTTCGACCAGGTTCACCGCGAGGCGGTCCGGCTGGCCGCCGACGAGGCCATGCTGCGCGGCAACCTGAACGCGATGTTCATCAACCTGTCCCGGCGCAGCCAGTCGCTGATCGAACGGCAGCTGTCGCTGATCGACTCGCTGGAGCAGAGCGAGCAGGACTCCGGCCGTCTGTCCAGCCTGTTCCGGCTGGACCACCTGGCCACCCGCATGCGCCGCAACTCAGAGAACCTGCTGGTGCTGGCCGGGCACGAGGTGACAAGGCGGTGGAGCCAGCCGGTGCCGCTCGTCGACGTGCTGCGCGCGGCCATCTCCGAGATCGAGCAGTACGAGCGGGTCGTCCTAAACGTCCAGCCGGGCATTGTGGTGGTCGGCCAGGCCGTCAACGACGCGGTGCACCTGGTCGCAGAGATCGTGGAGAACGCGACCACGTTCTCCCCGGAAGACACCCAGGTCTACGTGTCCGGCCAGCCGCTGAGTAGCGGCGGGGTGCTCCTGGACATCACCGACAACGGCGTGGGCATCTCGGACCAGGAGATGTCGCACGCCAACTGGCGGCTGGACAACCCGCCGGTGGTCGACGTGGCCGTGTCCCGGCGGATGGGCCTGTTCGTGGTCGGCCGCCTGGCCGCGCGGCACGGGGTACGGGTCCGGCTGCGGCACGCTCAGGCCGGCGGCCTGACCGCGCTGATCTGGCTGCCGGACACGGTGGCCGCGCCCGAGGTCGCGCCGCCGCTCGGCCGGCTCCGCCGGTTCGAGGCCGACGACTACGGGCCCACTCCGTCGCTTTCCGCGCCCACCGCGACCGCCCCGCCGAGCGCGGCCTCGCAGGCCACGGCGGCGGCGAGGATCCCGAGGTTCTCGCCCGCTGGGCCCACTACCGGGCCCGCCGGGCCCACGGTTCCCCTGCCGCCGCCCTTCAGCCCCGCCGCGAGCGTCGGCCCGCCTCCGCCCGCGCCGGGGTCAGCCGCGCCGGGGTCAGCCGCGCCGGGGCCAGCCGCGCCGGGGCCACAAGCGCCGGGATTGCCGGCTCCGGGCGTCGGCCTGCCCGGCCAGCCGGTGCCTGACGCGCCCGCCGCCCAGGGCGGCACCCCGGCCGGCAACAACTGGGAGCCGGCCGGCAACGGCTGGGACCTGGGCAACGCCCGGGCCGGGCACGACGGGCCTTCGACCCAGGCGCTGCCCGTCCGCAACGGCAAGAGCGCCGCGGCTGCCCCGTCGAACGACGGCCCGTCCAGCGGCAGACCGTCCAGCAGCAGCCCGTCCGGCGGGCCGTCCCCCGACAGCACCGCGCCGCGGACCGCGCCCGCGGGCGGCCCGAGCCGGCTGCCCTCGTTCGGCAGACCCGGGTCCGGCGGCCCGCAGTCCTCGATCGCCAGCCAGAACATCCACGGCAGCGACGGACAGAGCGCGAAGAACGCGGCCAGCGCGGCTAACGGTGCCGCCCAGGCCGGTGCTGTCCAGGGCGGGCCCGCTCAGGGCGATGCCGGCGACGGCCAGGTGACGGTCCCGTCGGCCGGGCAGGAGCAGCAGCGGCTGCCCATCTTCGACTCGCTGGAGTCGGACTGGTTCCGGCGCAGCGGAAAGACCCTCACCACCACGCAGCGAGCCCAGAGCGCGCCGGCCGGACAGCAGGCCGGGCAGGGCTCGTGGACGTCGCCCGCCGACGAGGGCTGGCGCGCGGCCCAGGCGGTCGCGTCGCCCGCAGCGGGAGAAACCACGCAGGCCGGGCTGCCAAGGCGGGTTCCGAGGGCTAACCTCGTCCCAGGCTCTGTCGGCAGCGGCGGTCAGGCTGACAGCGAAGCAGAAGTCGAAGCGCCCATCAGGTCGCCGGATGCGGCCCGTTCCCGCATGGCCAGCTTCCAGCGAGGCGTGCGCGAGGGTCGCGCCGCCGCACCCCAGATCGAGGAGCCGTAGGACCCGATGAAACCTCAAGGCCCAGGCACAGCGACACGAGGAGGAACCTGTATGGACGGGCGACGAGAGGAGTGCCCATGAGCACGCCAGGGCGCCCTGCGCAGGACCTTAACTGGCTGATCACGAACTTCGTGGAGCGGGTGCCCGATGTGGCTCACGCGGTGGTGGTCTCCTCGGACGGCCTGCCGCTGGCCTTCAGCGCCGGCTTCCCGCAGGAGCGGGCCGATCAGCTGGCGGCGGTGACGTCGGGGCTGACCAGCCTGACCCAGGGGGCGTCGCGGGTGTTCGAGGGCGGCGCGGTGGTGCAGACTGTGGTAGAGATGCAGCGGGGTGTGCTGGTGATCATGGCGATCAGCAACGGCTCCAGCCTTGCTGTCCTCGCCGCGTCCACCTGTGATCTCGGGCTCGTGGCCTACGAGATGACCCTGCTGGTGGAGCGGGCCGGGCGGGTCCTCACCCCCGCCACCCGCGGCATCATGCAAGCAGCTATCCCAGGTGATGGACGACGGTGACCGGAGGTTTCAGTGGCGGGCCAAGGGCGAGGTGACAACCAGTCGCCATTCGTGGGCTTGCCCGGTTCCTGGCAGGGACGGGCCGGTCTGTGGGATGAGGGGCCTGGACCAGGACGTTCTGGTTTCGGCTTTGCGACTGAGGAAGATGGTGCGACCAGGCTCGTCCGGCCCTACACGGTGACCGGAGGCCGGACCCAGCCGAGGTACCAGCTCGCCATCGAGGCATTGGTCACGGCGACCGTCCTTGAGCCTCGCGATCTCTCGGTGCTGGCCCCGGAATGCCAGGCTATCCTGCAGTTTTGCCGGGACTGGAGGTCAGTGGCTGAGGTGTCGGCGGTGCTTCGGCTGCCGCTCGGCGTAGCCAGGATTCTCATCGCGGACATGAGCGCGGACGGACTCGTCCGCGTTCACCAGCGCGATGATTCTGAGGGCCGTCCGGACCTCAATTTGCTCGAAAGGGTGCTTAGTGGACTCCGTAAGATCTAGCGTCGCCCAGCCCAGGACCGACGCGCCCGCCATGACGTCGGTCAAGATCGTGGTGGCTGGCGGATTTGGCGTAGGCAAGACGACATTCGTGGGCTCGGTGTCGGAGATCACCCCACTGACGACCGAGGCCGTGATGACGGTGGCCAGCACGGATGTCGATGACCTGTCGCACGTGCCGGACAAGTCGACGACCACGGTGGCGATGGACTTCGGGCGGATCACGCTCGACAAGGATCTCGTCCTCTACATGTTCGGGACGCCGGGCCAGCACCGGTTCTGGTTCATGTGGGACGACCTGATCCAGGGCGCGATCGGCGCGGTGGTCCTGGTGGACACCCGCCGCCTGGCGGACTCGTTCCCCGCCGTGGACTACTTCGAGGCGTCCGGGCTGCCGTTCGTGATCGGCATCAACGGGTTCCACGGGCAGTTCCCGCACCGGTCGCGGGACGTGAGCGAGGCGCTGGCGATCTCACCGGACGTGCCGGTGATCCCGTGCGACGCGCGGAACAGGGAATCGACCAAGGCGACCCTGGTCACGCTGGTCGAGCACGCCATGTCGATGCAGACCGCCGGACGGTACTGACAGACCTTCCCGTCGGCCCGAATACGACTAGCAGAGTTACCACTAGCACGGCGTTTCTCGAGGCTCTGGCCGAGGCCGGGGTCAGGTATATCTTCGCCAACCTCAGCAGCGATCATCCAACTTCCCCGGCGACCATCCGCCGCACGCCGGCTACCAGTTCACCACCTCGGCGCAGAACGAGCTGCCGGCCGCCGCCGCCGTGATCGCCGCCGCCGACTCCAAGGTGGCGGTGGAGCAGATCACCCGGACCGTTCGGGATCATGTCTTGCTACTGGGCGAAAGACACTCGAGTGAAGGGTGCCGGTCTGCGTCGTGGCGGCGGTTACGATGCCAACCAGAGGAACACGACTGCGGGGACGACGATGGTGCCTGACCGCGAGTCGCGCGCCCGCGGCATGCGCCCGCCGCAGGGCGAGCCAGTGATCGACCGCGCGTTTTCGCTGCTGTCGGCGTTCGACGCCAGCCAACGTCGGCTGAGCCTGACCGAGCTGAGCCGCCGCAGCGGTATCCCGGTGAGTTCCACGCTGCGGCTCGCCGGGCACCTGCTCCGCTGGGGAGCGCTGGAACGTGACGAGGAGGGGCGCTACTGCATCGGGCTGCGGCTGCTGGAGGTCGCGTCGCTCGCGCCTCGCGGCCACGGGCTGCGGCAGGTGGCGATGCCGTTCATGAGTGACCTCGCTCAGGTCACTCGGCAGCACGTTCAACTGGCCGTTCGCGAGGGCAACGAGGCGACGCTGGTCGAGCGGCCGGCGGCGCCCGGGCTGCCGAAGCGGCCGGCCGGCCCAAGGTCCGCGACGTCCTGCGACCGGTCCTCGCCCCGTTCCAGGACCCGCGGACCGGCGACGTGACCCTGAAGAACACGTTCCGCTGGGTGGCGTCCCGCCGGTGAACCGACCCGGACCATGACTACGCGGGCCGGATGTCGGTAATGTCGCGACATGTCTTGAGGAGCACGTCTGCGTATTGCCGGATCTCGGCGCCCGTGTGTTCGCGGTCGAACCCGACGAGCGCGATCATCATTGACACCCGGCCGTCCGCATCGAACACCGGCGCCGTGAGGGCAGCCATGTCGTAGCGCTCGCCCGGAGCCAGCTCGGCTGGAGTAAGCACGGAAGCGTGCGCGCGGCTACGCGCGACCTCGCGGAAGGTTGCAGCCGGCGATGTTCTGGACACGATCTCCACGAGCCGCCGCATGCCCGCACTTCCCAGCATGATGGCGCAGCCGGCCGCGCGGACGCGCTCGAGTGCGCCGCGATACGTCTCGACTTCGCGCGCCGTCAGCTGCGGCCCAGCCCGTCGTAGCCATGCCGCGGTCAGCTCCGGTGCCCACGCGGCGAACGGCACGCCGATAGGTGCCACGAACGCGACGCGTATGCCGACGCGATTCGGGATCACTGTTCGCGGCTGGCCGGCGCTCGCGATGATCACGACTTCTTCTCCGATGAGCACGGAGGCGTCGCATTGGACGCCGACCGAGTCGGCGAGTTGTTCCATCGCGTGGCGGGCGGCATCCGCCTTGCGCAGGTGGTGGATCACTTGCGCGTCGGCGGCGACCATGGAGCTGGGACGGAAGCGGCCGTATCCGCCCTGGAAGAAGAGCAGCGGGAGCGATGGCCTGGCGACGTCGAGCTCGAGGACCCGGCCGATTGCGATGTAGTGATCGCCCGCCTCGTAGACCGCGTCCAGCTCGCACTCTATCCAGGCCGTGGCCCCGGACAAGACCGGCAGGCCGCGTGGCGAGACCTCCCATTCGACGCTTGCGAACCTGTCGGCCCCGCTCGTCGCGAAGACCCTGCAGACATCCTCTTGATCCTCGGCGAGCACGTTGACGCAGAACCTGCCCGACGACCTTATCTTCGGCCAGCTCTTTGAGCGTTTGTCGGGGAGGAAGGCGACCAGCGGGGGATCTAGCGAGACGGATGTGAATGAGCCAACCGCCATCCCGACAGGCCCGGCCGGGTCGGGCGCGGTTACCACGCAGACGCCGGTCGGGTACTGACCGAGGACGCGGCGGAACAGTCCCGGGTCGATCTGCTGGTCTACGCTAGACGAGGTCACGGTAACTTCCTAGTCTACGGTTTGGTGCCCGTGGGGGTCAGCTCGCCTCGGCGGTGACGCCGCGCCCAGCACGCGCTCGAGGAACCAGGTGTCGCTGCACGTGTTGCCGTCTCGGTCTGGTGACCCGAGGACGCTGCCCCAGCGAAAACCTCGCGGGAACGTCCGCAGCATCCGGGCAGGCTAGCACCGGGACCGTTCGGGTAAATTTTGGACCGAACGACCCGGGTGCGTGCCGTCCCGTACGGCCGGCGCCGTCGCGGCGAGAGGGGAGATACGGGTGAGCGCGCAGGCCGAGCAGGAGAGCTTCAGCTTCCAGGCCGAGGTGGTCCAGATCCTGGACCTGATGGTCCATTCGCTGTACAGCAACAAGGAGATCTTCCTCCGCGAGCTGATCTCGAACTCCTCGGACGCCATCGACCGGCTCCGCCTGGAACTGCTCTCCCGGTCCGAACTCCCCGACGCCGACGGACCGCTGCAGATCCGCGTCAGCTTCGATAAGGATGCGCGGACGATCACCGTCGCCGACAACGGGATCGGCATGAGCCGCCAGGAGGTCATCGAGCACATCGGGACCATCGCCAAGTCGGGGACCCGCGAGTTCCTGCAGTCCCTGACGGGCGACCAGCGCCAGGACTCCTCGCTCATCGGCCAGTTCGGGGTCGGGTTCTACTCCTCGTTCATCGTGGCGGACCGGGTCACGCTGACCACCCGGCGGTCCGGCCTGGCCGCCGCCGAGGGGGTCCGCTGGGAGTCCGACGGCCGGGGCGCGTACACGCTGGAGCCGGCCGAGGTCGCCGACCGGGGTACCACGATCGTGCTGCACCTGCGGGCGGGCGAAGACGAACTGCTGAGCGACTACCAGCTGCGCACCATCATCACGAAGTACTCCGACCACATCAGCCTGCCCATCGTCATGCCCGCTGCGTCGGACAGCGATGAGGAAACGCCGGTCAACCAGGCCTCCGCGCTGTGGGCCCGGCCCAAGAGCGAGCTCACCGAGCAGGATTACACAGACTTCTACCGGCACGCGTCCGGCGACCTCGCCGGCCCGCTGGCCTGGGTGCACAGCAAGATCGAGGGCACCTACGAGTACACGCTGCTGCTGTACATCCCGTCCCGGGCACCCTTCGACCTGTGGATCCCCCAGGTCAGCCGGGGCGTCAAGCTGCACATCAGGCGGGTCTTCGTGCTGGAGGACAACGGCCAGCTGATGCCCCAGTACCTGCGCTTCGTCCGCGGCGTGATCGACTCGGCCGACCTGCCGCTCAACGTCTCCCGCGAGCTGCTCCAGGGCAGCCGCGTGGTCGACAACATCCGGTCCAACGCGACCAAGAAGGTGCTGCGGCTGCTCGCCGACACCGCGGAGAAGGAGCCGGAGAAGTACGCCGCGTTCTGGAAGGAGTTCGGCGCGGTCCTGAAGGAGGGCCTGCCCGAGGACTTCGGTAACCGGGACGAGATCGCCCGGCTGCTGCGCTTCACCTCCACCAGGTCCGCCTCCGACGACCCGGACGTCTCCCTGGCCGACTACGCGGGCCGGATGAAGGACGGCCAGCAGCACATCTACTACCTGCTGGCGCCGGGCCTGGCCGCGGCCAAGGCCAGCCCGCACCTGGAGACGTTCCGGAAGAAGGGCATCGAGGTCCTGCTGTTCGGCGACGGCGAGGGCATCGACAACTGGGTGGTGGCCAGCCTGCGCGAATTCGACGGCAAGCGGCTGCAGTCGGTCGCCCAGGGCAGCGGCGACCTGTCCGAGCTCGAAGACGAGGCGGAAACCAAGGCCAAGGAGCAGGCCAGCGCCGAGTTCGCCGATCTGGTCGCCCAGCTCAAGGCGGCCCTGGACGGCCGGGCCTACGACGTCAGGGTCAGCAGCAGGCTGACCACCTCGCCGGCCTGCATCGTGGCCAACGAGGCCGATATCGACATCAACCTGGCCCGCCGGCTGCGCGGCTCCGGGCTGCCCAGCCAGCCGGTGCTCGAGATCAACCCGCAGCACCCGCTGGTGCGGCGGCTCAACCGCGAGCCGGCCGACCCGCACCTGGCCGAATGGGCGCACGTCCTGTCGATCAGGCCGTGCTCACCCTCGGCGCGCGGATCGAGGAGCCGGCCGCGTTCGTCGGCCGCCTCAACGACCTGCTGGTGACGCTGGCTTCCGCCGAGGACTCCAGCGCAGGCGAACCCTCCTCGTGACGCCCGGCAGGCTGCTGGCCGTCAGCGACCTGCACGTCTCCTACCCGCGGAACCGCCAGTGGGTGCAGGACCTGCCGCCCGGCGCGCCGGGGGACTGGCTGCTGGTGGCGGGCGACGTGGGCGAGAAGATGGCCGACATCGAGTGGGTGCTGCGAACGCTGCGCGGCCGGTTCGGCACCGTGGTCTGGGTGCCAGGCAACCACGACCTGTGGTCCCATCCCCGCGACCCGGTCACGCTGCGCGGCGAGGCGCGCTACCGGCACCTGGTGGCGGTGTGCCGCGACCTCGGCGTGATCACCCCGGAGGACCCCTACCCGGTGTGGCCGGGCGACGGCGGTCGCGCCGTGATCGTCCCGCTGTTCCTGCTGTACGACTACACCTTCCGCCCGGACGGCGCCCGCACCAAGGACGAGGGGCTGGCCCTGGCCTACCGCACCGGCGTGGTCGGCACCGACGAGCGCTTCCTGCAACCAGACCCCTATCCCAGCCGGGAGGCGTGGTGCCAGGCGCGGATCGAGGCCACCCTGCCGCGGCTCGCGGCCCTGGACCCGGCCCTGCCCACCATCTTGGTCAGCCACTTCCCGCTGACCCGCGAGCCCACCCGGATCCTGCGGTACCCCGTGTTCGCCCAGTGGTGCGGCACCGAGCGGACGGCCGACTGGCACCTGCGCTTCCGCGCCACGACCGTGGTCTACGGCCACCTGCACATCCCGCGCACCACCTGG
>Ga0070708_100004160_pt1 | contig 11364 bp, 8 predicted proteins | sample KBSK5503metaG_FD_65469 | JGI IMG/M metagenome (GOLD analysis project Ga0070708, IMG submission 65469) | Corn, switchgrass and miscanthus rhizosphere microbial communities from Kellogg Biological Station, Michigan, USA - KBS K5-50-3 metaG | ecosystem: Host-associated > Plants > Roots >...
ACACTGCGCAGGTTCACCGACACAAGAAAGACGGAAAAAACAAACACCCATGCCAGCGCAGGCACTTCCGGAAACCAGTAGCGCATGTAGGTCGCTGAAGCCACCAGTTCTGCCCCGATCGACATTGCAATCGCCGCCCAGTACCCCGCGCGCGAAATAAACCCGGCCCAGGCATTAAGGTAGAGCTCACCGTAGAGCCCGAAGGATCCAGCTGCGGGGTGCACGCTGGCCAACTCGCCCAACGCCATGCTGACTGTCCAGTGGATGAACGCCGCCAGAAGGAAACTCAGGACTACGCTCGGCCCCGCAATCTCGATGGCAGCAGCCGATCCCAGAAGGAGCCCCGTGCCGATCGACCCGCCGACCGCGATCATGGCCATCTGCCCGGCAGTCAGTTGGGGGCGAAGTCCATGTTCTCTACTAATTTGGTTCTGGCTAAGTTCTTGGTTTACTTTCGTCTCCGTAGGCACCTCGCACATATACCAGAAACGAAGGCAACACGAAAGCCAGCTACTGGCGGGCGATTCGCTAGCCGTGACTTTCGTAATCCTGCCCGGCTGTTACTTCATTGCTGCGGGTTTCCCCGGGAACCTAGAATCTCAAGTAGGTTACTTCGCACATTACCTCATGCAAGATCGAGCCGAAATCGGGAAGCGGGTCGAGCGCGCCGAGAAGCTTCTCCAAAAGGGCAAGGCGGGAGATGCGTTGCATGAGTATCTCCAGATCCTGCGCGAGGATCCCGAAAATGACAATGTGCGGCAGATGGCCTCTGACTTGTGCCTCTCAGTCAACCGAACCAAAGAGGCGGTCACGCTACTAGGAGAACTTTTCGAACGTCAAGTGAGCGCCGGTGACGCCACCCGCGCCAGCCTCACTTACAAGAAGCTGGCCCGCTACGGCAGTCCTACCCTTGAGCAGAAAGTCCGCTTTGGCCAGATCCTGGAAAACTCCAATAGGAGACTGGCGATCGGAACTTACGAAAGTGTTCTCGACGATTTCACGCGCCAGGGGCGCAAGCAGGAATCCTTGGATGTTCTCAATCGCATCGTGGCGCTCGATCCCACGCAGCAAAATTTCCTGCGCCTGGGTGAACTCTCCTCGCAATTGGGCGATAGCAAGACCGCTGCGGGATGTTTTTTGCGGATTGCGGGTTTCGCCGAAGCGTCCGGGGCCGATGCCAGGCCCTGGATCGAGCGCGCGTATTCGGAAGGTTCGTCGGACCCTGAAGTTGTATTGGCCTATGGCAAGAGCCTGCTGGCGCAAGGCGAAATCGGGGCTGCGATCTTCATTTTTGAGCCTCACGTTCAGGCTGGTAATGCCTCCCTCGAGTTGCAAGAGAGCTACGCCAAGGCCCTATTGGCGGCGAATCGCCTGGTCGACGCCGAACCCTTGGTCTGGCAGCTATTTGAACAGGATCCCAGCCGTCTCCATCAGGTAGCAACCCTGATTGGCTCCATGGTCGACGCGGAACTCGATGCTGAAGCCGTGGCACTGGCGCGCAAGCTGGAACAATTTAAGCGCCGCCGCGGCGAGCGCCGGGCCTTTGTCCTGATGATGCAGGATATTGTCGCCGCCCATCGGGCCTCGCCTGACCTGCTTGAGTTTCTCAGCGAGCTGTTCAATGCCTCCAACCGTGAAACCGATTATTCCCAGACTGTGCTTAAGCTTTTCGACCTCTATTACAGCATGGGCAATTTTCGGAAGGCGGCTGAATGCCTGGACCGCGCCGCCGAGATCGATCCCTACGAGCGCGGGCATCAGAAGCGGCTGGAGACGCTGCGCGGTAAGATTGACGACAATCGGTATAAGGTCATCGCATCACGCTTCACGCAGATACAACAATCCGGACCTGAGCCGACGCGCACGGAAGAATCAACACTTGGCGCCGGTGCCCTGCAGGATCTGATGCTGCAGGTGGAAATCCTCGTGCAGTACGGGATGCGGTCGAAAGCGATCGAGCGTCTGCAGCGGATCCAGGAACTCTTTCCTCACGAAGAAGACAAGAACGAAGATTTACACCAGCTCTACATGGCCGCCGGCATGACACCGCGCTACGCCGGCTCGGCTCCTGTGTTGCCGCCGCTCCCGCGTTCCGTCGCGCCCGTGGCTGCTCCGGCCGTAGCTGCTCCCACGCCGGTACAGACGCAGAGCGAAGCTGCCGATATCAGCAGTCTGACCCGCGTTGCCGAAATTACTCGGAAGCTTTACCAGCAGAGTAACGCCAACGCCGTACTTTCCACCGCGGTAAACGAGATTGGCGGTCAGTGGAAGGCGACCCGGTGCATCGCGGCTATGCGCAAGCCTGGGCTGCCTCCGACCATGGTCCATGAATATTGTGCGGATCCAATTGGTGCTGGCGATCCCGCGTCGCTGACAGCTCTTCTGGCTCTCCTCCAGGACTTGGCCGTCAGCCGCGGCGCTTTGACCATTGTCGATGCACTTGCGTCGCCGGAACTTCGGGGCGTTCGCGAAATGATGGCCGGGTTGTCGATCGCGTCGCTACTTGCTCTGCCTCTCTCCGATGGTGTCGACCCAGTCGGTGTCCTCGTTCTAACCCAAAGTCAACCGCATGGCTGGCACTCCTCCGATGTGGTAGTTCTCAGGACTCTCAGCGAACAGATGGTCATTGCCCTGAACAATGCTGGGCTGCGCCGCCTGGTCAAGAACCTCTCCATGACTGACGAGAAGTCGGGCCTGCTCAAGCGTGCCTCTTATATCGATCTTCTGTTGGCGGAAACGCGCCGCGGTCTGCAGCAAGACACGCCCGTAAGCATCCTGCTCATGCAGTTTGGCAAAAGGGCGGCCATGTTGAAGGAAGTTGGCGAGGAGGCGGTGGAAGCCATCATGGAACAGGTCGGGCAACTCCTCACCGCCAATATCCGCTCCAACGATCTTGCCTTCCGTTACGAAATGACCACCATTGCTATCGTGCTCGGCGACACCGCGCAAGAAGAAGCTCTCCTCACAGTGGAGAAACTACGGAAGCTGGTTGCTGCTGTTCGTCTCCCAGGCAAAGATCAGCATGTTCCGTTCGCCGCCGGCCTGGCTGAAGCCGTTATGCGCCAGCAGTACGATCCAGTAGATATTGTCACGGAAGTCATCAACCGTGCCGAGCAGGCTCTCGCGCAGGCAGTCGCGGAAGGACCGGGCAAAGTCATTTGCCTCTCCCCCGGCGCTGCCGCCGGCGCCGTGGCCTAAAGAACCATTAACCACAGAGGCGACGGAGCTATGCAGACGGCGTTCGTAAGTCTCTGTGCAGATCACACCCAAGTTTGCGCTCTATTCTCCAATTTGAATTCCCTGCGTTCCTCTGTCCGCGGTGTGGTTGAGTCGCTCCGGTGCCGCTGCTAAACTAATAAGTTTGGTTACGCCACCGCGAACTCTCCTATAGGAACCCATGCTGAAACCAGGCGATATCGCAATCGTGAGCGGCGCACGCACCCCGATGGGCCGCTATTGCGGCAAGCTCAAGGACTTCACCGCTATGGAGTTGGGTGCCATCGCCGCCAAAGGCGTCATCGAACGTGCCGGCCTTGAGCCCAAGGAATTCGACCACGCGGTCTTCGGCAATGCGCAGCAGACCTCGGGGGACGCGCTCTACGGCGCCCGCCACGTTGCCTTGCGTGCTGGCCTGCCCATTGACGCGCCCGCTCTGACGGTCAATCGCCTTTGTGGTTCCGGCATGCAAGCCATCGTCAACGCGGCGCAGATGGTGCAGCTTGGCGAGGCCAATATCGTGCTCGCCGGTGGCATGGAAGCCATGTCGCAGGCGCCATTCGTCATTCACGGCCGCGAGGGCTTCGCCTTATCGCCGGGCGGCAAGCTCGAAGACTCACTCATGGTCGCGCTGCTCGACAGCTACTGCGGACTCTACATGGCCAACACCGCCGAGCTCTACGGCAAACAGCAAGGCATCAACCGCCAGATGCAGGACGAATTTGCGTTGAGGTCGCAGCACCGCGCTGATGCCGCGTACAAAGAAGGACGACTGCAGGAAGAATTGGTTCCCGTGCCGCTGAAGAATTCCAGGGGCGAGCTCACGGGTGAAATGTTCACCGAAGACGATCATCGGCGTCCGCAAACAACCATGGAAGGCTTGGCCAAGCTGAAGCCTGCTTTCGGCAAGAACGGCACCGTGACGGCGGGCAATGCCAGTGGCATTGTGGATGGTGGCGCCGCTGTCGCAATCATGTCGCTCGAGACCGCGCAGAAGCGTAACCTCAAGCCGCTCGGCCGAATCGTCAGTTGGGGTATTGCTGGCGTCGATCCGAAAATCATGGGCCGTGGCCCTGTGCCGGCGACGAAGATCGCGTTGCAGAAGGCCGGACTCACACTCGACTACATTGATTTGATCGAAGTCAACGAAGCCTTTGCTGCGCAATACTTGGCGGTGGAAAAAGAGCTGGGCCTCGACCGCGAAAAAGCGAATGTAAACGGCGGTGCGATTGCACTCGGACATCCGCTGGGGGCGACGGGAACACGGCTGGTGATTACGCTGCTGTATGAGTTGCGCCGCAGGAAGAAGAAGTACGGCCTTGCGACAGCGTGCATCGGCGGCGGGCAGGGGATTGCGATGATCGTGGAGACCTTGCAGTAATAACCACAGAGGACACAGAGGAGCACAGAGGATACAGAGGAGAGGGGCGGAGCGAACATCCTAGCGAGGCACAGCTTCATGGAAATAAAGAAAGTTGGTGTTCTCGGTTGCGGCCTGATGGGTTCCGGTATCGCGCAGGTTGCCGCCACTGCCGGGTTCGATGTCACCGTGCTCGAAGTTGAACAGAAGTTTCTCGACAAAGGTTTCGCCGGAATCGAAAAGTCGCTGGCCAAGTTCGCTGAGAAAGGCACGCTGAAAGAATCACCTGAGGCCGTCCGTGCTCGGCTCAAAGGCACAACCAAGAAAGAAGAGCTGGCCGACTGCGACATCATCATCGAGGCCATCATCGAGAACGTCGACGAGAAGAAGAAGATGTACGCTTCACTCGATAGCGTCGTGAAGAAAGAAGCCATCTTCGCATCGAACACTTCTTCCATTTCCATCACCGAGCTTTTGACCTCCACCCGGTGCCCCGAGCGCTTCGTCGGCATGCACTTCTTCAACCCCGTCCCGCTGATGAAACTGGTTGAAATCGTGCGCACCATCGCGACCCCGAATGATGTTTACGAGTCGGCTTACGACTTCGCCAAAAAGCTCGGGAAAGTTCCCGTCCGTACCACCGACAAGACCGGATTCATCGTGAACCGGCTGCTGGTGCCCTATCTGCTTGATGCCATCCGCGCCTACGAAGAGGGCGTGGGCTCGATTGAGGACATCGACAGCGCCATGAAGCTGGGCTGCGGCTACCCGATGGGTCCGTTCACGCTGCTCGATTTTGTCGGACTGGACACGACTTACTACATTACGCACGTGATGTATGACGAGTTCAAAGAGCGCCGCTTTGCCTCGCCGCCGTTGCTGAAGCGCCTGGTGATGGCGGGATGGTACGGACGGAAAACGGGCAAGGGGTTTTACGATTATTCAGACCCAAATAATCCGAAGGCGAATAAACTGTGAACTTCGCCACGGATTCACGCGGATGCGCGCGGATCTGAAAAATGTTCACCACAGAGGCACAGAGAAAATTTGGGGATAAGTGGAGCGCAATCCTGACGCATTTAGGCTTTCCTTGGGAATCGTGCTGGTTTTGGGTGGGAGTTGGGGATTGTGGCTGACATGGAAAGATTGAGAGGCAAGCGGGTAGCTCCGGAGATGACTCAATAACTAAATCCAACTAAATCCGTGAAATCTGCATAAATCCGTGGCAAAGAATTTGAATCTATGACCTTCGAAAACATTCTCTTCGAAAAAAAGAACTCCATCGCTTACGTCACCGTTAATCGTCCCAAGGTCCTCAACGCGCTCAACATGGCCACCATGGAAGAGCTGCGCGCCGCCTTCACCGACATCAAGAATGACGCGGGCGTTCGCGTGGCCATCCTCACCGGCTCGGGCGAAAAGGCTTTCATTGCGGGGGCCGACATCGGCGAGTTGGCCAAGCACGATGCTGTCAGAGGCAAAGAATACACTCACCGCGGCCAGTCGGTGCTCGATCTGATTGAGAATCTCGGCAAACCGGTCATCGCATGCATCAATGGCTTTGCGCTCGGCGGCGGATGTGAGATCGCCATGGCCTGCACGATGCGCCTGGCCAGCGAAAACGCCAAGCTCGGCCAGCCCGAAGTAAAGCTGGGCATCATCCCTGGTTACGGCGGCACACAGCGTCTGCCGCGACTGGTGGGCAAGGGAATCGCGATGCAGCTGGTGCTCGCAGGCGAGATGATCACCGCGCAGGAAGCGCATCGCATTGGCCTGGTCAACGAAGTCACCGCGCCGGCTGACCTCATTCCTCGGGCCGAGGCCATTGCGCAGAAGGTCATTGCCAACGCTCCCCTCGCCGTTCAGTATGCAATGGAAGCGGTGAACAAAGGCATGGAGATGACTCTGGCCGAGGGCTTGTATCTCGAGGCGACTCTGTTTGGCGTATGCTGCGCCACGGAAGATAAGAAAGAAGGGACGACAGCGTTTTTGGAAAAACGTGCTGCGCAGTTTAAGGGAAAATGAATTCTTTGCCGCGGTTCACGCGGATTTCACGGATGAAAGACATTTCACCACAGAGACACCCTGCGGCTTCGCCCAGGGCAAGTTCTGACACGGGAAAAACCACTGAAGAAAAAATTCGGAAGAAGACGCTCGCGGGAAAACTGAATGCCGCTGGTTTTCGCTTCGGAATTGTGGTTTCGCGATTCAATGAATTCATTACGGAGAGACTTCTGCGAAGCGCCTACGACGGGCTTTTGCGCTCGGGCGCAGGAGAGAAAGACATCCAAATTGTTCGCGTTCCCGGTTCTTTTGAGATTCCTTCAGCTGCTCGCACCCTTGCCGAAAGCAAAAAATACGATGTCATTATCTGTCTGGGGTGTCTGCTTCGTGGCGATACCGCCCACTATGATGTGATCGCAAACGAAGTCACGCGCGGTATCGGCCAGTCTGCGCAGGAGACTGGAGTGCCGCACGCCTTCGGCGTCCTCACTTGTGACACGCTGGAGCAAGCGATCGATCGCGCCGGCCTGAAGATGGGCAACAAAGGCTTCGAAGCCGCCCTTGCCGCAGTGGAGATGGCTTCGCTGAAGAAAGGTGTCAGCCGTCAGCCATCAGCTTTTAGCAAAGGCAAGAGGCAAAACCGGAGTGCCGGTTCGAAGAAGCCCAAATCCAAGTCCTGACAATCAGCCTCAAAGACCGCGAGCCGCCTGCTTCTTGTAGACTGAAGGCTGCCGGCTGATCGCTGACAGCTGCTCGATGGGAACCAGACGCAAATCCCGCGAACTTGCTCTTCAGATGCTCTTCCAAGCTGATATGGGGCGGCAGAGCGCCGCCGAAGTCCGCCGTACCTTCTGGGCGGAGCGTAACAATGTCGCGGCTGACGTTCGTGGTTTCGCGGAAGACATCTTTCGCGCGGCACTTGAACGTGGGGCCGATATTGATGCGCTCATCGAGCGCCATGCCGAGCACTGGCGGATGGATCGCATGGCGGCAGTCGATCGTAACATTATGCGTGAGGCGGTCGCTGAGTTGCTTGGGTATCCCACCACGCCCAGGGCCGTCGTCATTAATGAAGCGTTGGAAATTGCCCGAAAATTTTCCAGTCCCGAATCCGTTCAGTTTATTAACGGCGTGCTCGACAGCATCGGCCGCGAACTGGAAAAGGAAAAGGCCTAAAGTAGGAAGCTTGACGCCCTGCCTTACGGCCTCACTGCTATCAAGTCCGCCGTGCAAGTGAAGCTCACGTTACTGCAAAAACTTCCAGGAAAAGAGATCTGCTGAAAATCGCCGCCGACAACAGTGTTGACCGCGTGCACCGTACCATCATTTGCCGCGACATAAAGCAAAGTGCCATCCGGCGCGAGACTCGCACTCAGGGGCTTGGCGCTTCCCGCGAGGGCAATGGCGGAACTCGTTCCACTGCCAACGTCGTACACCATTACGATTCCCAGATTGCTTGCCAGGACGTAAGCCTTTGTGCCATCCGATGAAACAAGAAATTGAACGGGTGTGAATGTGCCCTGGCCAAGGTTCACAAAGGATATCGGGGGCGAGGCATTGCTCACAGTGGGAGGGCAGCCTACGGGTGCAGTAGTCGCTGTGATTACATCGATGCCCTCTGCGCTCGAGGGGAGACTTCCGACTGGTGAGTCCAGGGCCAGGACATGCATCCCATCTGAGATGGCCTTGATCGAGGTCGGCGTATTTCCTGTCGGCATCGCAAGAATCTGCTGATTGTTGACCCCATCCAAAGCGATTGAGTTGTCACACGTAACTCGCACTGTAACTGCGGGGCTAGAGGCGCCGCCCGCCAAGTACGCGAATGCGCCGTTCGGGAAAAAAGAAACGTCATTCGCCGGCCCCGCGAGCGCGACTTTCTTCAAACCATCAAGAGATGAATAGACGTACAAATTGCTGCCCGCCACGATGTAGGCCTTCAATCCGTCTGGCGAGAAATCCGCGGCAGTTGCTCCTGTGATCAGGAGGTCCACCGGACTGCCTGTGTTGTTGTCGTCGAAGATAAAGACCTGGTTCGGCGTGAGGGTCGAAGTCGTGTCCGAGACCACGACTCTGTTGCCGTCGCGAGAAACCGCCAACACCTTGCCGGTCACGGTGTTGAATGTGCTCACCGTGGGTGGGTTCGCTGTGGGGTCGAGTACCATCAGGCCTTTGCTGCTGCCAACAAATGCTCTGCTCCCCTGCGGATTGAAGACCAGAGAATTAGGTGGATTCGGAAGTGACGTGCTGGATCCGAGGGTGTTATTGGAGGTGCTGATGGGCACAATCGAGCTGCCGCAGTTAAAGTTTGTGCCGCACCCCGTGCTCGTCACCCATACGGTCGTGCTTGGGGTGGTGCCGGTCACGGTTGCCCTGACAATCCCTGTGGGATAAATCGGCTTGCTAGGGACGAAGCCTCCATTGCACGTGGGGGGCGTACAGGAAGCGATGATCGCGGCCCCACCCGGATGTGCCGCCGAAACGGTTGCCGTACTACTGGGTGTCGCAGGCACGGTAACAACCGCTGCATCAGAAGTGCTCCAGGTCAGCGGGACATTGGTCAGTGTCACACCCTGGCTGTCCACTACAGTCGCCGTAACCTCCTTCGAGCCACTGGATATGCTGAATGAGTTGGTTGCAGATCCCACTACGGCCGGCGCGATGGATTGCACTGGACAGGTGGTGAAAGTCATTGCTGGGCTGTTCACGCCGGCTGCAGTTACGAAGAATCCTGTTACCCCAGGGATACTCGCGGTGGCTTGCACTTGATTGGCGCTGACTCCGCTCACCGCATTATTCAGCTTCACGACGCTGCTGTTCACCGCCGTCCACGTGAGCGGACCTACCGTGGCCGTGATGTCGTTATTGTGACTGGAAACAGTAGCCTGGTAATTGGACGTCTGGTTCTGCGAAAAGCAGACAGGAGGCGTAGGTGTTGGCACCGGCGTAACGGTGATGCGATCAACATGCTGATGCACGTAGATCGTAACTGGCGGGCTGCTCGCCCCCAAAGCTGAGGCGGTCACCAGGGCTACTCCGACGGATCCCGGCGTGCATACGATCGGGTTGGTGAGCGAATCCCATGTACCGCCACAAGCCAACCCATTGTTGGCGACGGTCAGCACCGCTGGATTGCTGGAATTGAACGTGATTGCGACCAGGACCGGGCGGCCGCTGGAATTCTTCGCCGAAGCAGAGAAATTCTCGCTTGCTCCGACTTCTAGTGACGCGCTGCTCGCCGAAAGGCTGATGGAAGCCGGTGGTGTCGGCGAGGCAGGAGTGCTGCTGGTTCCGCAACCCGCCAGACCCCCGATCAGCAACCCAAGAATGACTGCAAATAGAACAGAACTACACCTACCCATGCACCCTCCTCGCTCCAGGGTCACGCACAGGAGCGAGACTCGTTGTTCTGGAAAATTTCCAGTGTAGAGGCAGCGAATCTTTTCAGCAAGAGTCCGACCAGCTCATCAGCCTGGTCTCACAATCGACTCTAAACGGGCGGCAAGCCGCACTTATGTCTCTGATGCGCGCAGGCCCGTTTGACGATGTGCGGCCGAAGTTGTTATAGTTAAACGGTTCCCGCGAGTTAAGTTTAGCTTGCCTGTAAGCGGTGGCCAGCGCTCACTGCATATTCTGTGTGTGCGAAGAACCCCGCAAGATTTGCGGCTGAGCTCTTAAGATACTCGTTTCCAGCGGATGGACTGCTTGGAAACGCCCTCGCTGAAACATCCTGCGCTCACCTTTCGCCTCGCGAAAGGATATGCAGGTAGAGCAGACGAAACGGAGTGCCTCCTGTTCGGCAATCGAGCCCGGTTTTTTGGCTGGGTCGTGACTAGAAGGGCCTGGTACCACCGTCGTCGGCATTAGCTGAACCGGGAAACCTCAAATCTCTCTCCGGCCTTGTGCGCGGCGAGAAGCATGGCTGGCAATGATGCCAACCAGCCCCGCGAGGGGACTCGACATAAGAGCTGAAGGAGCGGTAACAGAGTGCCTACATTTAATCAATTAGTGCGCAGCGGCCGAACGCGGCCTCGTTACAAGACGGCAAGCCCGGCCTTGCAGGGATGCCCGCAAAAACGTGGTGTCTGCACGCGTGTGTACACCCAGACGCCGAAAAAGCCCAACTCGGCTTTGCGTAAAGTGGCCCGCGTCCGGCTTACTAACGGTATCGAAGTCACGACCTACATCCCTGGCGTCGGGCACAATCTGCAGGAGCACTCGATCGTGCTGATTCGCGGAGGTCGCGTGAAGGATCTGCCAGGTGTGCGGTATCACGTGATCCGGGGAACGCTGGATTCGGTGGGCGTTGCCAACCGCAAGCAGGGGCGCTCCAAGTATGGAGCCAAGCGGCCGAAAGCATAATAAGTAGTTGCTAATGGTTAGCTGACAGTTGCCAGAACTGAACTGGGAGACCTACTGGGAAACGAAAAGTTGATAGCTGGAGGGTGAGAGCTAAGAAAGCAAATGCCAAGAAAAGGACACATTGCCAAGCGAACGGTAGAAGCCGATCCGGTTTACGGCTCGGACCTGGTGACCAAGTTTGTCAACTCGATGATGTGGCAGGGCAAGAAGTCGACCGCCCAGACCATCTTCTATGAGGCACTCTCGAAACTACAGCAGAAGGGGGGCGACGAACCCCTGAAGCTGTTCAAGAAAGCGGTAGAGAACTGCAAGCCGCTGCTCGAAGTCAAAACTCGTCGCGTCGGCGGCGCCAACTATCAGGTGCCCGTCGAGGTGAATCCCGAGCGGCGCACTTCGCTCGCGATCCGCTGGATCATCATCTACTC
>Ga0070708_100004164_pt1 | contig 11362 bp, 13 predicted proteins | sample KBSK5503metaG_FD_65469 | JGI IMG/M metagenome (GOLD analysis project Ga0070708, IMG submission 65469) | Corn, switchgrass and miscanthus rhizosphere microbial communities from Kellogg Biological Station, Michigan, USA - KBS K5-50-3 metaG | ecosystem: Host-associated > Plants > Roots >...
CTCTTCGAGGACCCCACGGGCGTCAGGATTCTTTACGATGCCGGGCGGACGGTCGCCGGCAGCGACGATCCCCGCCTGGGGGATGTCCACGTCGTGCTGTTGACGCATGTCCACGCCGACCACCTGGGCGACGCCAAGCTCACGCAGGATCCGGACGACGCTTCGTCGAGCTGCGGCGGCGACCTGAGGACGAGCCCGACGCTCCCCTACTCCAACGTGGCGGAAATCGCGGCTGGGAAGAATTCTGCGGTGCTCGTCTCGGCCGACGTGAGCACGTTCCTCGGTGCCAAGATCGCGGGTTTGCGCGGAACGGCGACGCCGTCCTGCGCCGCCACCACCGAGGTGCTCGTTCCGCGCTCAGAGCCCTGTAGCTCGAACGTCGGATTCGGAGCGAAGCGCACGATCACGATGAAGGCCGGCGCACCCGGGGTCGGCATCACCGCAGTCCACGCCGAACACGGAAACGGCCTCGATCCGGCTTTTCTGGTAGACCCCGAGAGAACGAATCTGTCGTCCAACGGCCTCCTCGCGCCGATGGGCCCTGCCATCGGCTACGTGCTCAAGTTCAGCAATGGCCTGAGGGTGTATCTCACCGGAGATACGGGACACGGCTCCGACATGGCGACGATAATCCGCGACTACTACGCACCCAACCTCGTCGTCTTCAACATCGGCGATATCTTCACGACCGGCCCGGAAGAGGCTGCGTTCGCGATGACCGATCTGATCGGGGCGCGAGCGGTGATTCCCGAGCACGCCAACGAGGTGGCGACGAGAGACGGCGCCGTCATTCCGGGCTCGAAGACGGCGCGCTTTGTCGACCTTCTGCCCGACCTCGCGGTGTATCTGCCCCTGAGCGGGCGCACGATGCAATTTGACGGAGACGCCAATTGCGTTGCGGGCTGTGGGGCGACGAAGCCGCGCAATCGCCAGTCGAGATGACGCTTTCCAAGGAGGTTGGTCGCGCGCATCGCCTTGGCGTTCGGGAAAATCGCTCGGGAAGCCGTTCAGTGAACGAGCGCGCGCAGTTGCGCGATGCCGTAGCCGAGTCCGGACGCAACGACACCGGTGGCGGCGCTCCGGAATAGGCTCGCGCCTGATAGCCAGCTACCCCGAGCGGCGACGGCGAAAATGAATGCCGTCAGGGCGCAGGTAGCAAGACGATACGCGGCGGCAATGTCGAGCTGCCGGGTCGCGGACATGGAAAAGGTGACGGTGGGCACCATCGCGGCCGGCAGGACCCAGAGGGAGTGTTGGAGCGCAAGAGAGATGTCTGCCCAATAGGCCCGGTGGCCGAGCGCGGCTTCTTTGACGGTGATTTCGGACCAGGCTTCCGCCAACCCGACGCCGGCGACGGCAATCCAGACCATCAGAATGTCCTGCAACGGGTGAGCCGGGTCCTCTCCGAGGGCGGCGAGCACGGTGAGGACGACGACGCAACCGTAGAGGATCCGCGAGATCGATTGCGCCGCTTCCGGTCGGGTGTGAGCCACCGAGCCCCCCACTGCCCATGATTCGATCGAATGCAACGGCCGAATAAGGGTCGTGTCAAGAACGGACCGCAAGCGGGTCCGGGTGGGTGAGTTGTAGGGCAGCGGCTTCGATCGCTCGTTTGCGAGCGTCGCCCGGCCGCAGGCGATTCTCCCGACGCGTACGGCACGCGCTTGCGGCGGCTCTCGAACGCCGCGGCGGCCCGCCCCTGCCTCGTCCGCCGGGCGATTCTCCGACCGCGTACGGCAATACGCCGGATGTAACGATCGGCCCCCGCTCTGGTTCGCCAGTCGGGCGACTCCTCCGAGTACCCGTTTCGGGCGATTCTGGAAATCTGCCAGGCGAGAGGCAAATTCAAGACGCTTTTCGTCTTTAAGCTGCCGCTCAGTATCAGATCGACCCGTTAAGAAGACGCAGTCGGGAGGGGATGGGGGATCGGGGCGGATGTATCGATCTCCCGCGACCTGCCTCATCAGCCGGGCGATTCTCCCCATGCGTACGGGCACGCGTTCCCGCTGTGAAATTTAGCGACCTGGCTCGTCAGTCGTCTTTGAAATCAGGGCCGTGAAAATTTCCGGCGCGCCCTCGTCCGCAGCCGGCGCGCAGCTGATGCACATTTCACGATGCGCTCATCGGTGCAGCCCCTTCACGAAATCATGGGCCTCTTTGGTGAGCTCGACCCACGAGGGCTTCGCGCCTGGGATCGCGATCCACTCCTTCATCACCCTGCCGTGTCCGGGATCGAAGCGTTCGCCCAATCCCGTTGCGACAAGGGTGTCGACGCGTTCCTTCGGCAGCTTGACGACGAGCGTCCCGCGCACGCTCATCGCGAACAATTTTCCATTCACCTTGAGCCCATTCGAGCCAAACCTCCTGCCCGGCTCCTGCTTGCCGGTCGCGAAGGCGGCGAGGATCTCCTTGAAACGCGGCTCGGCCGCGAGCGCGTTGACGACCTCGGTGAATCTCGGGTCGTCGCCGACAACGGCTTTTGGCTTCTTCGTTTCCGATTCCTTCTTTTTCCGCGTCTTCTTTTTCGGCATCTTCTGTTTCGTCGTCTTCTTCATTCCGGCTCTTCTCGGCGGGCAGTCGTGGAACAGGCCCATTCAATCACCAGTCGGTCGAGGCGATCCACGGATTGGCCGCGGAGATCGAAACCCCGGGCCGGTCGCCGGTACAGCAGTGGCGACGCGGGTGTCGTCGAGGTTAGCCTTGGCCGGCGATGGAGCTCCCTTACATCGATGAGCACAGTCAGCGGGTCGACGCCCCTGCCGATCTGGTCTGGGCCGCCCTGTTGAAGGTCCTGCGCCGCCAGATGGCCGGCAGCGCGCCGATCGCGCGCATCCTGGGTTGCGACCCTGTCCAGAGCACGGCTGAATTCGCCGGCAGGCCCGGGGAGACGGTGCCGGGCTTCAGGGTGGTCGAGGCGGATCCCGGCCGGCGGCTCGCCCTGCGCGGGCGCCATCGCTTCGCCAATTACGCGTTGACGTTCATCCTCGACGGCGACCGCCTGCGCGCGCAGACGCACGCCGCGTTCCCGGGCGTCCTCGGCCGCCTCTACCGCGCCGCGGTCATCGGGAGCGGCGGGCACCGGATCGCGACCCGGCGCCTGCTGCGGCAGATCGCCCGCGGGACGGGATCGGCATCTCAGGCGTCGCCTCCTTCGCCGTCTGCGCGGTGACGCGGTCCACTCGCAGACTGCTACGGGTTCGTGTTGATTCCAACCGCCAGGATGGTGATCGAGTCCGAGGTGTCGCCAAAATTCAGCGTCAGCAAGAGTTGAAGCGCCCCGGCCGTGGGATCGATCGACACACTCATGCTGCTCGCGCAGGTCGGGCCCGGGTCGACCAGGGGAATGGAATCATCGAGCAGTGCCACCGCTGACGTTAGAGGATCCTGGAGTTGCGTGATTCGCACACCGGCGATGAAGCTCCGGGAGTTCGACAAGCTGTAGCAAATACGAACTCCGGTGAGCATGTGGACGGGGGGCGCCCGTATGGACGCTGCCAGGACTTCAAGACCGCCCAGGGGTCACAAACTGACTGTCAAGGCGCCCGATGTCATTTTCAGGCATCGAAATGAGCTGTCTATTAACCATCCGCGAACAGGAGAGATTGTGAACGAACCATCCCGCCACGAGATCGTCGCCAGCGACGGCCAGTCAATTGTGAGCAACTTCTTCCCGCCGGAGCGAGAGGCGAAGGGAGTCGTGCTCGTCGTTCCGGCGATGGGAACCGCGCAGAAATACTACGCCGCGTTCGCCCGCTGGTTGTCCCGACAGGGTTTCCTGGTTGTGACATTTGACTATCGCGGCACCGGTCAATCGCGATCGGGCAATCTGCGCGAATTCAAGACGGACATCCTCGATTGGGCGCGTCTGGATTGCAGCGCGATGATCGACGCCGCCACTGCCGCGGCGCCCGGGAAACCGCTCTACTGGATTGGCCACAGCCTCGGGGGACAGATCCTCCCCTTCGTGCCGAACCGGGATCGGATTTCCAAAGCGGTGACCGTCGCCGCAGGCAGCGGCTATTGGCGCGAGAATTCGGCTCCGTTGCGATGGACGGCGTGGTGGCTCTGGTTCGTGGCCGCCCCGCTCTCGGTCCGCTGGTTCGGTTATTTCCCCGGCAAACGGCTGCGCAAGGTGGGCGACCTTCCCGGCGGGGTGATGAACCAATGGCGGCAGTGGTGTCTCTCTCCGGAATACGCCGTCGGCGTGGAAGCGGACGCCCGGGCACGGTACGCGGCGGTCGCCACGCCGATCGTCTCGCTTTCATTCTCGGACGACGAATTCATGTCCGCCCGCAACATCGAGTCGCTTCACGGCTTCTACGTGAACGCGCCGAAAGTCATGAAGCGATTCGCTCCGGAGCAGATCGGCGTTCCGCGGATCGGCCATTTTGGTTTCTTCCGCCCCGGCTTCGAACAGTCGCTCTGGCGCGACCACCTGCTACCCGAGCTGGCGCCGACCCCGAGTTGATCGACCGAATCGCCCTGCGCGACCAGGATTCGCCGTGGGATCGCCGCCGGCGCCGACCCGGTGATGGCCTATCGAGGTTTGGAATCTTGGTCTCGCCACCGCGGCGCGGCCATGTGCTAACAAAGAACGACCATGACCCTGCCCATCGTTCAAGTGGATGCCTTTACTTCGGAACCCTTCCTCGGCAATCCCGCCGCGGTGTGCGTCCTGCCCGAGGACCGCGATCCGTCGTGGATGCAGAAAATCGCCCGGGAGATGAATCTTTCCGAGACCGCGTTCTTGCGCCAGCGTCCCGATGGATTCGGGCTGCGCTGGTTTACTCCGGCGGTCGAGGTCGATCTCTGCGGCCATGCCACGCTCGCCTCCGCGCACGTCCTCTGGGAGACCGGTCGGCTCCAACCCACCGAGACCGCCCGTTTTCACACCCGCAGCGGCCTGCTCACCGCCGTTCGCCGGGGCGAGTGGATCGAGCTGGATTTTCCCGCGAAAGCCGAGGAGCGGGCCGAGCCTCCTCCGGGCCTGGTCGAAGCCCTGGGCGCCGCGCCCCGCTACGTCGGCAGGAATCAGTTCGACTATCTGGTCGAGCTCGAGACAGAACAGGCCGTCCGCAATCTACGCCCGGACTTCGTCCGACTCGCCACGGTTGCCGCGCGCGGCATCATCGTCACCAGTCGTTCGGCCACCCCGGATCGGGACTTCGTCTCGAGATTTTTCGCGCCCGCGGTCGGGGTCAACGAGGATCCGGTGACCGGATCCGCCCACTGCGCGCTGGCGCCCTTCTGGAGCCAGCGGCTCAAGAAGGACAAGTTTGTGGCTCATCAGATCTCGGAGCGGGGCGGCGTGTTGAAGGTTGAGTTGAACGGCGCGCGCGTTCGGCTCGGGGGCCAGGCGGTGACCGTGCTGCGAGGCGAGCTGCTGGCCTAGCGGCGCGAACACGTCTGCCGCCGAACGAGCGGGAGTGCGGAGGGACGACATCTCCGGTCGATCCGACACTAGCGCTGCGGACACGGTCTGCCGTCGAACGAGCCGGAGTTGGCAGGGGGGCGCGGAGGAACGGCATCTCCGGCCGGTCCGAACCTAACCGATCTTTCGCTTTTGGGTTTCGCGTCGAAACCCGAGCAAGGAACGAGACTCGACGGCTCGCGGTGGCCCGGACCACCGGTCGTTTCGTTCGTTTCGTCTCTAGAAAGCTGAACGGGTAAATCTTGTGCTCTAGCTAACGCGATATCTCGGCTCGGTAAGTTGCGTCTGATCGACGTCGGTGGATAGCGCCGCCGCGCAAGCATTGCGCCTCACCGCCAGCTGAGCCGGTTGTTACCCACGTCTCGCTTACCTCTCGCCGCCATCCGTGGTAGGTGCCCGATCATGAGTCGCATCTATCGGTCGCTGCCCCCCGCGGGCACCAAGCTGGGAATTGCGTTTTCCGGAGGTCTCGATACCCGCACCGCGGTTGCTTGGCTGTCCCGACAAGGGATGCAGGTGCACGCATACACCGCCGACCTCGCTCAGCCGGACGAGAAGAACCCTTCCGCGATTCCTCCCATCGCCACGGCGCACGGCGCGGGAGAAGCGCGTCTGATCGATTGCCGCGAGGCCCTGGCGCGCGAGGGAATGATCGCCCTCCAATGCGGCGCGTTCAATCTTTCCACCGCCGGCAAGAAGTATTTCAACACCACCCCGGTCGGTCGGGCCGTGGTGGGAACCGCGTTGGTGAAGGCCATGCAAAAGGATGGCGTTCACGTCTTCGGCGATGGAAGCACCCACAAGGGGAACGACATCCAGCGCTTTTATCGCTACGCGTTGCTCATCGATCCGGAGCTGAAAATCTACAAGCCGTGGCTGGATTCCGCTTTCGTGGAGGCCTTCGGCGGCCGGAAGGAGATGTCGCGGTACCTCGAAAAAATCGGCCTCCCCTACCCGATGGGCACGGAGAAGGCCTACAGCACCGATGCGAACATGCTCGGCGCCACCCACGAGGCCAAGGATCTCGAGCTGCTCGATCGGGGAATGAGCATCGTCACCCCGATCATGGGAGTGGCCTTCTGGCGGCCGGAGGTTCGCATCGCCGAAGAGAAAGTCTCCCTCGAGCTCGCCAAGGGGGTACCGGTGGCGATCAACGGCGTCGCGTACGATTCGCCGGTTTCGCTCATTCTCAAGGCGAACGAAATCGGAGGCCGGCATGGCCTGGGAATGTCCGACCAGATCGAGAATCGGGTGATCGATGCGAAGAGCCGCGGAGTGTACGAGGCGCCTGGGATGGCGTTGCTCCACATCGCATATGAGCGGATCCTCTCCGCGGTGCACAACGAGAACACCACCGACCTGTACTTCACCTTGGGGCGGCGGCTGGGACGCCTCCTGTACGAAGGAAAGTGGTTCGATCCGGAGGCCATGCTGCTCAAGGACGCGCTCACCCGATGGGTCGCCAACGCGGTAACCGGCAAGGTGACGCTCGAGCTGCGGCGGGGCGACGACTACACACTGCTGAGCACCGAGTCCGAAGCGGCGGCCTATGCGCCCGACAAGCTCTCGATGGAGAGGACCGCCTCGGCCTTCACCCCCGAGGACCGGATCGGGTCGCTCGAGATGCAGAATCTCTCCGTCGATGACAACCGGGAGCTTCTGCGCCGTTCCTTGTCCTCGCAGCCTTCGCTGCAGCCCGCGAAGGCGATCGCCGAGCTCCTTGAAGATAAAGAGTAGCCGTCGTGGACGACTGTCCTCGACCCACTCGCATTCTGTCGGTTACCTGAACGGTTGATTTGAGATCAGGCTTGGGCGCCGCCGGAACCGCGGGCGGCGATGGCGGCCGCAAGCGACGCAAGGCTCGCCCTCAACGCTTTCGCCAGGTCAGGATCCGACACTCGCCCCTCGTCATCGACCTTCTTTCGCGCGGAGACGACGAGCAGCGAAGCATCGACCAGGACCTTCATGTCCATCACGCTGAGCACCTCGATCAGGGATGCCTGCGCCTGCCGGCCCGCGCTGGGGGACGCCATGATCAGTAGCACCGGCTTGGCGTTCAGCTCGCCGCTGGAGACAATCCAGTCCAGCGCATTCTTCAGCGAACCTGGAATTCCGTGCGCGTACTCCGGGCTGGAGATCAGCGCACCATCGGCGGCGGCGAGCATCGCGCGGAAACGCTTCACCGTCTCGGGCGGAGAATCGGTGTCGAGGTCGGGATTGAAGTGGGGAAGGCTGCCCAGATCCTCATAGAAGACGAGCTCCATTCCCGGCGGAGCGAGCGCCGCCGCCGCGCGCAGGAGGGCGCCGTTGGAGGACCCAGCGCGCAAGCTTCCGGAGATGGCGACGACTTTCATTGGACTTCCTATTCCGCAAGCGGGTAGAGGCTGGAGTATCCGTGGTCGTTCGCCGGAATCAGCCCCGGGCGCCTTCCGCTCCACCAGACCAGGGCACGGGCGAAGAGGGCCTCGTCGGTGGCGAGCCGCAGCACGCCCTCCACGATGTCGTCGATCGGCGTCAGGGGAGGGACTTTCTGCGCCTCGCGCTGCTCCGGCGTCAAACCGTCGACGTATTCGACGACCTGCGGCGTGGCGAGCCAATCGGGAACGATGCAGTTGACCCGGATTCCATGCGCTTCCTTGAGCCACCCAAGCGAAGTCGCCAGGCGCATCACCCCCGCCTTGGCCACGTCGTACGCCGGCGCAAGCGAGGGCCGGTGGTGCAGGCCGCTGGTGGAGCCGAAGTGAACGATCGCCCCGCCGCCGCGGCGGCGCATCGCCTCGATCGCGTGTCGGGTGAGGTACATCGCGCCGAGCAGATCGACCGCGATGGTCTCCTGCCAGCGCTCGAGCGGAACGTCCGGCCGGTAGGGCGCCGACGCGCAGTTGACCACGAAGTCCAGGCCGCCGAAAGCGTGCCCGGCGTAGTCCACCAGGCCATCCACCTCCTCATCGATCGAGATGTCCGCGTGCAGGGGCTCGGCGCGGCCGCCTTCCTCACGGATGCGGGCCACCGTGGCGGCGATCCCCGATTCGGAGATGTCGGAGACCACCACCGCCGCCCCCTCGCGGGCGAATCGCCGGGCAATCGCCTGGCCGCAACCCCCGCTGCCGGCACCCGTCACGATCGCGACCTTGCCGCTCAGAGTCATGGTCGAAGTCCTCGGTGTGAGCCTCGAGATCAGCCCCGACTGAATATCAGCCCGGCGCCGGGACCGTCGACTTGCTTCAGCGTTTGGACGCCGCGGCCTTGACGATCGCGCCCAGGCAGCCGACGCGAACGCGCATCAGCTCAATTGACCTGAGCCGCACTTCATTCTAGAGAGAACCGCTGCAAGGCCCTGTCGTCTAGTGGTCAGGACGGAGCCCTCTCACGGCTCAAACTCGGGTTCGAATCCCGGCAGGGTCATTCATCAACCTGGCACGCAGCCTCGGTTTTTTCCAAAACCGGGTGCTGCGTCTCCAGGATGTCTCCAAATCCGTCCTCGCTTCTGGCCTGATCGAGTAGCTCGATAGCCTTCTCTTTGTGAGACGGGCTGAGGTGCATGTACCGCATCGTGGTGCGAATGCTGCGGTGCCCCGCCAACTCCTTGATGGCGATCAGTGTCGCTCCACGCATTGCCAGATGAGAGCAGAACGTATGCCTCAGCATGTGCTTATTCCCGGTCGCCTTGAGCCCTGCCCGGCGCTGAGCCGATATCATCCAGGTGCTCAAAGTCTGCTTCGACGTGGAGGTGCCGTTGTCGCGGTAGAGGACCCTCGGGCCTCGCAAGTGGCGGTGAGCTTGAAGCACGGCCGCCAGCTTTTTTGTCATGGGCAACCGCCTGGCGCGGCCACCCTTTGGCAAGGTGACTTGGTCCTTCCACTCCGACTTCGAGACGGTGATCAGTCCTCGCTTGAAGTCGATGTCGGTCCACTCCAGCGCGATGATCTCTCCCGTACGAAGTCCCGCATCTCCAGCAAGTAAGACGGTGAGTAGCGTACGGCGGTCGAGCTTTTCGGCCGCCTCGACGAGTTGCTGGTATTGCTCGAACTCGTAGAACTCCACCTCCGGCTGATCAAACTTCAACAGCTCGATCTGGACCGGCATTGCTGGGATGACCCTCCACTTCACGGCGACCTTGAGTAGCTTCGAGAGGACCGTCAGGACGTTGTTGACGGTCTTGGGCTTTTTCTCCTTCAGCTCGGCCTTGATCCGCTGCACGTCCTCTTCGCCGATGGAGTCGAGGCGTCGCATTCCTAGAAGCGGGAGCAGCTTCCCATCGAGAATCGCCTGCTTGCTCGCGATGGTGCTCGGCTTCTGCCGGTTCGCCTTGACGTAGCTCTCCATGAACCGGAGGGCGAATTCCATCAGGGTTGGTACCTGGGTCTCGTTGTCTCTGGTCTGCTTGCCGTGCCGGAGCAGCTCGGCTTCCCGCTGCTCACCCCACTATTTGGCGCCCGACTTGGACGTGACCGGGGCCTTCACCCTCTCCCGAATCACCTCGTCGTTGGGCATCCTCAGCACGATGTCCACCTCCCATCCGCTCTTACCGCGTTTTTTGTACTGCCTGACCTTCACGCTCATCGTCGAGACCTCCTCGGCGACAGCGCACGCCTTTGCGGACGGGAACCTACCAGCTCCACCCGATCGCGATGGCAGTTTTTCGGAGAGCGAGTGAACACAGTTGTAGGGCCGTCGCGATTCGCGTCCCGACGAAGCTGAGGCTCGCGCCAACGACTCATTTGCAAGCGATGAGCTTGTCGAGCTCATGCTTGTTGAATCGGAGCCGCTTCAATCCGAGCCGATGGGCCGGAATCTGTCCCCGGCGCACGGCCTGATAGAGCGCTTTGAGGGACGGCAGGCCGAGGTAACGCACGGCCTGGGGCGGGTTCAGCCAGGGTCCAGAGCTAAGGGCAGCATCGCCAGAAGCCAAGTTCATGATGCCCTCCCAACGATCGCCGTGGTGCTCGCGATCATCAGCGCTTGCCCCCCGGTTTTCTACCTGAGCCTCTTTCTTCGAGGAGCGTCTTCAACCGCATCGAAAGCAGGTGGCGAAGGTAGTCGCGGTACGACGCGACCTTTAGCCCCTTCATGTCCGCTTCGAGAAGCTCGACTTGGAGCTGAGGCAGACCGTACAGCGTCCGATGATCATCGAGGAGCTCGCGAATGAAGGTGGTGACGCTACCGCAGCGTTTCGCCTCCTCCTTGATAGTAACCGCCTGCTCGGGCGTGAATCGAAAGGACTGCGTGAAGTAATCGTCCCTCGCCGGGGTCTTGGGCATCGCGGCTCGTTCCTCTATGGAGTGACTATCACAGCTCAGCTCGGTTTGCACTAACTTTAGTTATACTTTAGATTCCTACAGCTTGCGTTCAGGCCATGAGAGGCGAAATGGAACCCGAACCAAGGAAGGCCCAACTCGCCGGTGCTTCCAGCGATTCCGAGCGAACGATCTCAGTTCCTGCCGAGGTTCCTGCTGTGAGACTCACGCGATGCCTAACACCGTCTCCTGCCGCGACGGGGGTAAGCTTTGTCGTGAGTTTGGCGGCAGGTTCACCGGCAAGAAGAAGAGGCACCGAACCCAGTGCCTCCGCGCGCTTCCGGGCCGGGCCGAGTTCCGACTGCCGGGCCGACCGCACTTGCCGCGCGTTTCCCGACCACCCTCTCCCAACCACCAGGAGAGGGTGGTCGGGAAACGCTACAGCCGGGGGTACAGGGAGTTTCAGGCCCAGCCCGGATGGTGGAAAAGCGAGGGTACGAACAGATGCAGTGGTCGGGAACAATGGGGGGGGGAAATTGAAGAAGACGAAAACAGAGCGGTGCTGCAAATCGTGAATGTCGGTGAGGCAATTCGAGCGCAGCGGAGAGGTGAGATTGGCGAACGCAAGTGAACCTATGACCGAGGGTAAGACGTCGGAGTTCGGCGAGGCGTTCAGTGGCTATCGGCTTCAAGA
>Ga0070708_100004165_pt1 | contig 11361 bp, 11 predicted proteins | sample KBSK5503metaG_FD_65469 | JGI IMG/M metagenome (GOLD analysis project Ga0070708, IMG submission 65469) | Corn, switchgrass and miscanthus rhizosphere microbial communities from Kellogg Biological Station, Michigan, USA - KBS K5-50-3 metaG | ecosystem: Host-associated > Plants > Roots >...
AGCAGATCGATGGCCTGGGAGACGATCGCCAGCGCATCGGCGTCACCCGTAGTGAGCTCGGCGCGCCGCTCCCACAGCTCTTCGATCTGTGCCTGCAAGTCCGCCATCTCTCCAGGCTAGGAGACGCCCCTCCCCGATCCGAGCCGCTCGGCGACCAGCTGCAGCTTCTCCATCGGCTGCACCATGGCGATGCGGACGTGGCCCGCGCCCCGCTCCCCGTAGAAATCGCCCGGTGCCACGAGCGCGCCGGCATCGCGCGCCAGCCGCTCTGTGAGCCCCCAGGCGTCGCCCTCGGGCGCCGGCACCCACAGGTAGAACCCTCCGGGCGGCAGCTCGGCCTTGAGGCCGGCGCGCTGCAGCGTGTCGGTGAAGAACTCCAGCCGCTCGCGGTAGCGCGCCCGCTGGTCCTCGACGTGGGCGTCGTCGTCCAACGCGATTACCGCGCCGGCCTGCGCCGGCCCCGCGGCCATCAGGCCGGCGTGCTTGCGGACCTCCCTGAGATACCCGACGAGCTCGGCGTCGCCGGCGTAGAACCCGACGCGCACGCCGGCGAGGTTGGACCGCTTGGACAGCGACTGCACCGCCACCACGCCGTCGCTGCCTGTCTCGAGGATCGTCCGCCGGGAACCTTCCCACGTGAACTCGACGTAGCACTCGTCGCTGAACACCGGCACGCCCCGCGCCCGGCCCCACTCGGCGGCGGCGGCGACGTCGTCGATGGCGCCGGTGGGGTTGGCGGGCGTGTTCACCCAGAGACACAGCGCCCGCCGGGCGTCGTCCGCGGCGATCGACTCCAGATCGAGATGCCACTCGTCGTCGACTGCGACCGGCACCGGGCGACATCCGCCCAGCACCGCCCCCATCTCATAGGTCGGATAGGAGACCGCGGGATACAGGATCGTGTCGCGTGTCGGGTCGCGCAGCGCCAGCCACCGCGGCAGCGTGGCCACGAACTCCTTGGTGCCGACGCAGGCGGCGATGTCTCCCGCCGGGACGGTGACGCCCAGGCGTCGGGTCATCCACCCGGCCGCGGCCTCGCGCAGCGCCGGCGAGCCGATGGACCACGGATAGCCGTGTTCGGCCCCCGAGGATCCCAGCGCGCCCACGACTGCCGGCGCCGCCGGGTCGGTCGGGGTCCCCACCGACAGGTCGACGAGGCCGCCCTCGTGCGCTTCACCGAGCGGACGGAGGCGGTCGAGGCGGTCGTAGGGATAGGGCGGCGGGCGGAACCCGTCGCCGGTCGATGTCATCCGACGAGGAACTCGCGGAAGCGGCTGGCGCCGACTTCGTCGAGGCGGGCACGCACGCGCGTGGCGTCGGGCCCGTGGGCCTCGGTCAACACCTCGCCCTCGCGGTGCACTGCCGCCAGCACGTCGCCCCGCTCGTAAGGGACGACCAGCTCGACGACCTGCGCCAGCGCCCGTAGCCGTTCGGCGATGGCGGTGCCTAGCGCGTCGACGCCTTCGCCCGTGACCGCGGAGAGCAGCACCGATCCGGGATGGCGGTCGGCCAGGCGCTTGCCCTCCGGGGCGATGTCGGACTTGTTGAAGGCCAGCAGCTCGGGCACTTCGGCGGCGCCGATCTCTTCGAGCACGCTGCGCACGGCCGCCATCTGCTCGCGGGGGTCGTCGGCCGACGCATCGACGACGTGCACGAGCAGATCGGCGTCGACCACCTCGTCGAGTGTCGAGCGGAACGCCTCGACCAGTTGGTGAGGAAGCTTGCGAACGAAGCCCACGGTGTCGGACAGGAGCACGGTCTCGCCACCCGGAAGGTTGAGGCGCCGGGTTGTGGGGTCGACCGTCGAGAACAGGCGGTCCTCGACGACGACGTCGGCCGACGTCAGGCGGTTGAGCAGCGTTGACTTACCGGCGTTGGTGTAACCGACCAGGGCGACGCTCGGAAGCGCGGCTCGCCGGCGAGCCTTGCGCTGTGTGGCGCGATTGCGGTTGAGGTCCTTCAGGTCGTGCTCGAGCTTGGTGATGCGTCGGAGGAGGCGGCGGCGATCGACCTCGAGCTGGGTCTCGCCCGGCCCCCGTGCTCCGATGTGTCCGGCCTGCTGGCTGAGGGCGAGGCCGCGCCCCCGAAGGCGGGGCAGGCGGTATCGCAAGAGCGCCAGCTCGACCTGGAGCTTGCCCTCCTGACTGTGGGCGTGCTGGGCGAAGATGTCGAGGATCACCGCGGTGCGATCGATCACCGACCGCCCCATGATCTTCTCGAGGTTGCGCTGCTGGGCAGGTGTGAGCTCGTTGTCGAACACGACGGTGTCGGCGTCGACGGCGAGGCAGGAAGCCAGCAGGTCCTGGGCCTTGCCCTTCCCCACGAACGTGGCCGGATCGGGGCGGTCGCGCCGCTGCACGATGCGATCGGCCTCGTCGGCACCCGCGGTGTCGATCAGCAGCGCCAGCTCGTCGAGCGAGGCCTCGGTGCCGTCGAGGCCCGCCGGAGGAATCGCCACGCCTACCAGCACGATGCGCTCGCGCTGTTGGCGGTCGATAAGCGTCATCGTGTTTCCCAATTGGGCAGCTCCACGGTGGCGACGTAGTCCGCGGGACCGCTGAGCACGATCGGATCGCCCAGCGCCACCTCGACGTCGCCTCCCGGATTGTGCACGAGCACGTGGTCACCGACGAGCCCCCACGCGCGGGCGGCGGCCGCCGACGCGCATGACCCTGTGCCGCACGCCAGGGTCTCGCCGGCGCCGCGCTCCCACACCTGCATCGCAATCTCATCGCCGGTCACCGCGATCAGCTCGACGTTGTACTGCGGGTACTTGGCAGCCAGCGGCGGCAGCTCGAACTGCCCGTCATCGAGCACGACGAGGTGGGGGTTGCCGAGGTCGACGAGCGCCGAATGCGGGGACGGCCCGTCGGCCAGCTCCTCGATCTTGGCCGAGCCCATCTCGACGCCGATCACGCCGTTCGCACCCACGGTGGCAACGCGGGGCCCGACCACGGTCCGGATCACGACACGCGGACCGGTGACGAGCCCGACATCGAGCAGCGCGCGGGCGACGCAGCGCAGCCCGTTCCCACTGGTCTCGGCCGGCGATCCGTCGGAGTTCCGCAGCTCGAAGGTGATGTCGGCGCCGTCGGCGCCGGGAGTGAGTCGGATCAGGCCGTCGGCTCCGATGCCCCTGCGCCGATCACAAAGCGCCCGCGCCCGCGCCTCGTCGATCCGCCACCGCGTCTCGAGATCGAGAAGCAGCAGGAAGTCGTTGCCGATCGCCTGGTACTTGCGTAACTGCATCACGCCCATTCTCCCAGCAGCGTTGGGAGAACCGCGTATGGGTCGTCGCCCTCAGGTGTGAGCCAGTGGATGCGCGGATCGCGTCGGAACCACGCCCGCTGACGGCGAGCGAACGTGCGCGTACGTCGAATGGCCAGGTCGACGGCGTCGTCGAGCGTGGTGTGGCCGGCCACGTGCTCGAGCAGCTCGCGGTAGCCCAGCGCCTGCCGGGCGGTGCGGGAGAGGCCCTCGGGCCGCGCCGCCAGTCCTCGCACTTCGTCAAGGAAGCCGTCGACGAGCTGACGGGCGTACCGCTCACCAATCCGCCGCGCGACAACCTCCGGCGGCAGGGCAATGGCAACGAGCGAGAAGTTGGTCGCCGGGAAGGCCATCAGGCCTTCGCCGAAGGAAGAGAACGTGCGCCCGCTACCGAGGGTGACTTCGAGGGCGCGGAGCACTCGGCGGCGGTTGCTGGGCTCCATGCGTCCGGCAGCGACCGGGTCCAACTCGGCCAGACGGTCGTAAAGCGCGCCGGTGTCGGGGGCGGCTTCGAGCTCGGCGCGGCGTTGCGGCCACTGCCCGGGAATCTCGAGGTTGTCGATGATCGCCTGGAGGTACAGCCCGGTCCCGCCCACGAGTAGAGCTCGCTTGCCGCGGGCCTCGATGTCGGCGATGGCTGCCCGAGCGGCGCCCTGAAATTCTGCGACCGAGAACTCCTCTGACGGGTCCACAAGGTCGAGGAGATGATGCGGGACCGTCGCTTGCGCATCCGGTGTGGGCTTGTCGGTGCCGATGTCCATGCCGCGATACACCTGCATCGAATCGACGGAGACGATCTCCGCGTCGCCCAGCCGCGTCGCCGCCTCGAGCGCCAACTCGGACTTGCCCGACGCCGTCTGGCCTACGAGGGCCAGGTGCCCCACCCCCGCTGCCGGGTCAGCCAACGGCAACGGGGATCCGGGTGCGCGGCCGCGGCCCGGCGGTGATCCCGACGAGCTCGCCTCGCAGGAAGTGCGGGGCGGCGCCGGTGATGCGGACGTCGGCGAACGAGCCCGCGGCTACCGGCGATACCGCGACGAAGTGCACGAGCTTGTTCTGGCGAGTGCGGCCCGTGGTCGTCGACGGGTCTCGCTTGCTCGGCCCCTCGACCAGCACTTCCTCGACGCGTCCGATGCGCGCCCGATGACGGGCCAGGCCCGAGCGCTCGACGACGACCTTCAGACGCTCCAGGCGGTCGACGGCCTCGTCGGCGGGGACGAAGTCGGCGGTGCGCGTCGCCGCCTCGGTGCCGGGGCGGGCCGAGAAGACGAACGTATAGGCGCTGTCGTAGGCGGCTTCCGCGACCACCTCGAGGGTCTCCTCGAAGTCCCGCTCGGTCTCGCCGGGGAAGCCGACGATGAGATCCGTCGTCACCGCCAGGTCGGGGATGACGGCGCGGGCCGCGGCGAGACGCCCCAGGTAGCGCTCGGCGGTGTAGCCCCGGTGCATCGCGGCCAGCGTGCGGTTGCTGCCCGCCTGGAGCGGGAGGTGCAGGTGCTCGCACACCGACGCCACGCCGGCCATCGCCTCGATCGTCTCGGGGCGAAGGTCCTTCGGATGCGGGCTGGTGAACCGCACCCGCCTCAGGCCGTCGAGCGCCCCGAGGGCTCGGAGAAGCTCAGCGAACAAGGGCCGCGGGCGAACGTTCATGCCCGAAGCGCGCTGGGCGAGCGTGAGATCGCGGCCATAGGAGTTGACGTTCTGGCCGAGCAGTGTGATCTCCACCGTGCCCTCGGCTGCGAGGGCGCGAGCTTCGTCGACGAGCTCGTCGAACGGCCGGCTGATCTCCTTGCCCCGCACCGCGGGCACGATGCAGAACGCGCAGGCGTTATCGCACCCGATCTGGATCGTCATCCACGCCGTGTAGGGCAGGTCCCGTCTCGCGGGCAGCGCCGACGGGAACGCCTCCGACTCCTCGAGGATCTCGAGCAGGGGCCCCTCGAGGGCTGCCCGGCGCAGCAGCGTGGCGGCGTTGCCGACGTTGTGGGTGCCGAAGACGACGTCGACGTGGGGCGCCCGCGTCTGGATGAGGTCGCGGTCCTTCTGGGCCAAGCAGCCGGCGACGGCGATCTGCATGTCGGGGCGGCGGTCCTTCAGCGCCTTCAGGTGGCCGAGGTGGCCATACAACTTGTTGTCGGCGTTCTCCCGGATGCAGCAGGTGTTGAACACGACGACGTCGGCGCGCTCGACGTCGTCGGTCGGCTCCATGCCTTCGCCGTCGAGAAGGCCGGCGATCCGCTCGGAGTCGTGCGCGTTCATCTGACAACCGAACGTACGAATCAGGTACCGCTTGGACATCCCGCCAGGTTAGGTGGCGCGTTGCGGCCGGTTAGCGCCTGGTGGCGAAGCCCGAGAAGATGCCGCGCTTGCGTCCCGACGCGCTCGGCGTCGACGCGTCCTTATCGGTCAGGTCGATCTCCGCCGCTTCGCCCTTGGCGGCCGTGGTCTCGACCGACGCCAAGCGATCCTCGAGACGAAGTCGGATTGCGGTACGGCCCTGGCCGTCGATCTCGACGTCGGCGAAACTCGGAATGCATACGAGATCGACCTCGGAGGGGGCGAGGTAGCCGCGGGCGATGGCGACAGCCTTGACCGCCTGGTTGAGGGCGCCGGCACCGACGACCTGCACCTCGACCGCACCCTCTTGGCGCATCACGCCGGCCACCGCGCCGGCGACGGAGTTCGGGTTTGACCGACTCGAAACCTTGAGGACTTCCACCTCTCCCTCCCATAAGAGAGTTCGCCTGCAGGCTTCGACGGAACCCTCACGCTTTCCTGTCCGAATCCTTGGTTTTTCGCCGGCTTGGGTGGTAGGCGAGGATTGGGTGTGCGCGTAATCGTCTACGGCGCCGGGGGCGTCGGGGGCGTCATCGGCGGGCGGCTGTTCGACCACGGTCACGACGTCGTGCTCATCGCCCGCGGCGAGCATCACGACGCCATCCGGGACCGCGGCCTGAGCCTCGAGTCGGCGGATGCGTCGGTGACGCTGAAGATCCCCGTCGTCGACCATCCGGCGCGAATCGAGGCTCACGCTGACGGCGTCGTGCTGCTGACCATGAAGAGCCAGGACACCGCCGAGGCCGTGAGGGCACTGGCTGCCCACGTCCCGCCGGAGACGCCGTCGTGTGCGCACAGAACGGCGTCGAGAACGAGCGTGTCGCGCTACGCCGCTTCGCCAACGTTTACGGCGTGTGCGTGATGTGCCCGACGGCGTTCCTCGTGCCAGGCGTCGTCCAGGCCACGTCGCACCCGGTCACCGGGATCCTCGACCTCGGCCGGTATCCGGCGGGCGTCGACGACGTCGCCGAGGAACTCGCCGCCGCCCTGCGTAGCTCAACCTTTAGCTCCGAGGCGGTACCCGACGTCCAGCGGTGGAAGTACTCGAAGCTGCTGATGAACCTGGCCAACGCCGCCCAGGCGGCACTCGAGCCCGCCGCGGTCGGGCCGGTCGCCGGCGAAGCCATCCGCGAGGGCGTGGCGTGCCTGCGGGCGGCCGGCATCGACTTCGCCACCAAGGAGGAAGACCTCGCCCGCCGGGGCGAACTCATCACTGAAAAGCCCATCCATGGCGAGCGTCGGGGCGGCGGTTCGTCCTGGCAGAGCCTGGCCCGGGCCGCCGGCACTATCGAGACCGACTACCTCAACGGCGAGATCGTGACGCTGGGGCGGCTTCATGGCGTGGCGACGCCCGTCAACCACGCCCTCCAGACGGTTGCCAATCAGATGGCGCTGGACCGCGTCCCACCGCAGACGATGACCGAGGAGGGGTTCGGGCGGGTGGTCGAGGCGTTGCGCTAGGTGTGGCAGCCCTACCGGCTGGCGATGTAGCGGTCTCGCAGCACTGTCGTCTCGAGCTCCAGCTCCTCGAGGCGGTGCTTCACGACGTCGCCGATGCTGACCAGGCCGCACAGCTTTCCATCGGACAGGACGACGGGGATGTGACGGCAGCGGCTGCGGGTCATGACCGACATCACATGCCGGATGCCGTCTCCGGGGGCACAGCTTGGACAGCCGCGGGTCATGACATCGGCTATCCGCAGCTCGAGCATGCGCCCGCCATGGCGGTTGGCCGCCTGGACCACGTCGCGCTCCGAGAACATCCCCTCCACGTGCTCGCCGTCTGACGAGACGACCAGCGCCCCGATACCGAGCGTCGTGAGACGGTTGAGCGCAGAGACGACCGACGCGTCGGGCTTGATCGTCTCGACCTCACGGCCCTTGGCGTTCAGCAGGTCTTCGACACGCATGGCCCTCGCCTCCCCGGACGACGACGGACCCCTCCATAATCCGTCTCCGGCGCCCGGCCCACAAGAGAGGAGATCCGACGGCGAGGTGGAACCTTCCTCGCTACGAAGGTCTCGATCCGGGATAGGTGCGGATGCTGTTAGGTGACGGCCTCTTCGGCCTCCTGTTGTTGGGCTTGTGGCTGTACGCCATCTTCGACGTGATCGGCACAGATTCGTCTCTATGCCGGAACCTGCCCAAGGGCGTGTGGCTGATCCTGGTGATCATCCTCCCCGACGTCGGCGCCATCTGCTGGCTGCTGATGGGTCGGCCGGTCAACGCTGGCTTCCGACCCGGCGACCCGAACTACCGCGCCCCCCGCCGCCCGATCGCGCTCGAGGACTCGCCGCGGTTCGCCCAGGCACCCCCCGACCCCGCCCGTTCCGCCGAGCTCGACCGCCGCCTCGACGAGTGGGAGGAGGAGCAGCGCCGCAAGGACCTCGAGCTCAAGGCGCGCGAGCTCGACGTGCGTGAAGCCGAGCTCCGCCGCCGCGAACAGGCCCTCGGTCCCGAGGCTGGAGACGACGCCGAAGCCGGAGGCCCGCCCGCCGAGGGCTAATCAGTCGAGGCTGATCGGTGCTTCGTCGCCGTTCAGGCTGACGTCGTCTACCGGTGGTGCCGGAACCTCGGCGGCGTCGCGATCGCCGATGCCGACCTCGCGCAGGATGCGCTCCTGGATCTCCATCATCACTTCCGGATTCTCGGCAAGGAACTGCTTGGCGTTCTCTCGGCCCTGTCCGAGCTGCTCACCTTCGTAGGTGAACCACGCACCGGACTTCTTGACGATGCCGACATCGACGCCGACGTCGATCAGCGACCCCTCACGACTGATTCCCTTGCCATACATGATGTCGAACTCGGCTTGTTTGAAAGGACTACTGCAGTTGGCGACGACGATGTCGTTGGCAATGAACGTGTGGTGTTCATCGACTTCGATGTCGTAGACGGGACGCCACTCCTTGGGGCTGATCGCCTTGATGCGGTCGTACCAGACGTCCTCGTCGAGCATGCTCCGGAGGAACTCGTTGTCGAGGGCTTCGGCCAGAGCGGTCAGACGGTCGCGACGGATCCTGCCGACGCCGAGCACTTGCTTGAGGCCACCCCTCGGGTCTCCGGCGCCCTTCCCGATCAACTGGGAGGCGACGACGGCCGTGATTCCAAGGCCACGCAAGTATGCGAACACCGGCTCACTCTGATTCGGGGCGAGGTAGACCTGCTGAGAGCCGCGGTGCTTACGCAACGCGGGATCCCTCAGCTCGCGGCTCAGGATCTGACCACGCGGGCCCCACATGGGAACTGCTTCGACGAATCGGACGACGTTGTCGATGCCGGTGATCCGCGTTTCCCAGCACGGCAACTTGCCTTGAACCCTGCGGCCCTTGACAATGCTCGGCCGCTGCTTGGTGGGGTCATAGGAGCGAACCGAGCTGTGGATCCCCCAGCGAAGGAGCAACCAATGGATCTGATGCGCGAGTTGCTCGGACGTCGTCGTGAAGCCACACCGAAGATCGCCCGTTTGCTCTCGACTGACGTAGCCGTCGCTCTCCAGGAGCCCGAACAGAAGATTGGCAACGACCTCGGCCGAGATGTCCGGAGCGAAGAATGCTGACGGAATCCGCTTGGTCGGTGCCAAATGACCCCAGATCCCCGCCCACCGTGCAAGCGCGAGCAACTCGTTCTTCTCGCCACGGCGATGAGAAAAGCTCGTCTCTATGCCTCGCGGATGCGCATCACAGCCCAACGTCGACGCGATCGCGGCCGCGTCCGCTTGGAGCGACGCCTGAATGTTCGTGAAGGCGATCGGTGTCTTGCCACCTACATATCCGTCGCCAATCAGGTAACCGAGTATCCGGGCATGCGCAGGCGGAACCGGCTCGACACTCCCAAAGCCAATCGCTTGCCGAGGCCGAGCCAGCCCGTCACCGACCTTTAGATCGCCGGCTTCAACCCAGCCATGATCGGTGAGCACCTTGTGGTCTGGAGTGACCCACAACTCAGTGCCGTCACGGAACTGGAGCCCGATGACCTCGCGCTCGCCCTGAGCAAAGCGGTTGATGATCGGGCGGATGTGGAGCTTGCCGAGCTTGTCGGCGGCGACAACTGACGCGCCTTCACCCTGCTCGACGATGTTCTCGATCACGTGCGTGACGCCCGTCGTGGGATCGAACACCTTCGTGCCCGCCGCGACGCACTTGTTCTTCACGACCTTGACCCGGGTGCGGTTGCCAACGACCTCGGTACCGTCCTTGATCGACTCGATGCGCCGGATGTCGAGCCGGACCGACGAATAGAACTTCAACGCCCGCCCGCCCGGGGTCGTTTCGGGGTTCCCGAAGACAATGCCGATCTTTTCTCGGAGTTGGTTGATGAAGAGGACGATGGTGTTGGAGCGGCTCACGGAGCTGGTGAGCTTGCGCAGCGCCTGCGACATCAGTCGAGCCTGCAAGCCCATGTGACTGTCGCCCATCTCTCCCTCGATCTCCGCCCGAGGTGTGAGAGCAGCAACCGAGTCGACCACGATGACGTCGAGCGCTCCTGATCGAACCAGCGTGTCGACGATCTCGAGCGCCTGCTCGCCGGTGTCGGGCTGGGAGATCAGCATCTCGTCGATGTTGACGCCGATGGCTTTTGCGTAGATGGGGTCCATGGCGTGCTCGGCGTCGATGTAGGCAGCGATGCCACCATTGCGTTGGGCCTCGGCCACGACGTGCATCGCAAGGCTCGACTTGCCCGCCGATTCCGGTCCGTACAGCTCCACGATGCGGCCGCGGGGGAGGCCGCCGATCCCTAGGGCGAGGTCGAGCGCCAAGGCCCCAGTGGAGATGGCCTCGATGTCCATGTGGGTGGTCTCGCCCATCCGCATGATGGCGCCCTTGCCGTGCTGCTTCTCGATCTGGCCGACCGCCATCTCGAGTGCCTTGTCTCGCTCCATGTCGAGTCCCTTCGGGGTGAGATCGGATCTGACGAGGACGACCCTATGGAGAGGGTGTGACAACTACACGCCTGTAACTACGGCACTGTAGCTTCCGAACACTCGTTCGATCAAGCACCCAAACGGGGCTGCCGCGTTGACGGCATGTGCTCCGAGGTGAAGCATCGGCACAACTGCAGGGAAGGGGAACGACATGGCGATCATCGTTGGCCGTTGGGAGCGGCGCGACAGTGCCGATCGAGCGGACATGGGCAGTGCCGCGCTCGCGTACTGCCAGACGCTCAAGACACGAGACGGCATTCGGAACTCACGGTTCTTCTGGGTGTCACCAGACCGCATCGTCATCCAGACCGAGGCAGAGTCGCAGCAGGTCTTCGACCAGCCTCCCGACGCTGAACAGGCAAAGGCGCTCTTCGCGCTCGCCGATTTGGCCCAGGCCGTCGACACCGAGCGGTGGATGGACCCCCGCGACGGCCAGGCCGCTTACCGGACCGCCGGTCGATAACACAGGCGCGCTGATCACCTCGCCGTGCTGCTCTACCTGGTGCAGCACGGGCAGGCGAAGGCGGAGACCGAGGACCCTGAACGGCCGTTGACCGACCAGGGCGTGGACGACGTGACGCGGGTGGCGCGGCACGCCGTCGAGCGGCTCGGCGTGCGGCCGGCGCGTGTCGTCCACTCGGGCAAGACGCGGGCCCGGCAGACGGCCGAGATCTGGTGCCGACTCATCGGCGTCGACGCCGACGAGGTCGACGCGCTGGCTCCGAACGACGATCCGAGCACGTGGGCCGAGCGTCTCGGCGATGACGACCTCATGCTCGTCGGGCATCTCCCGCATCTGGCGAGACTGGCGGCGCTCGTGCTGACGGGCGATACCG
>Ga0070708_100004166_pt1 | contig 11357 bp, 9 predicted proteins | sample KBSK5503metaG_FD_65469 | JGI IMG/M metagenome (GOLD analysis project Ga0070708, IMG submission 65469) | Corn, switchgrass and miscanthus rhizosphere microbial communities from Kellogg Biological Station, Michigan, USA - KBS K5-50-3 metaG | ecosystem: Host-associated > Plants > Roots >...
GCGGCGCGCTACTCGCGCACGGTGGACCGCGTGTGCCTCCAGGCCGCGGGGCAAGCGGCGTGCGTGCCCTATGTGGACACACGGCAATCTCAGTCGCAAGTTTCCCTGGATACGGACGTCCCTCCCAACTTCAGCGCAGGCTTCCAGGTGGCGTATCTGCTGAACGACGAGCGCCAGGCGAACCGCAAGACCTCCCAGGTAGTGGTCACGGCGTTCGTCGAGCTGCACACCAGCGTCGGCGAGCTCCGGTGAGCCGCACCGCGCGGCTCGTGCCGGCGCTCGGCGCCGTGGCGCTCGCCCTCGGCTGCCAGGCGCGGGAAGGGAGCCATCCACGCCGGCCGCGCGAGTTCGACGGCAGCCGCGCTTTCGGTTACGTCGAGCAGCAGATGGCGTTCGGCCCCCGCATCCCCGGGACGCCCGGCCATGAGCGCGAGGGCGACTGGCTGGTCGCCCAATTCCGCGCGCGCGCCGACACCGTTTGGGTGCAGGCGTTCACTCACGTGACGAAGCGGGGCGACACGCTACACCTGCGCAACATCCTCGCCCGGTTCCGCCCGGACGCCGCCGAGCGGGTGCTGTTTCTCGCCCACTGGGACACGCGGCCGAGAGCCGACCAGAGCCCGAACCTGGCACAGCAGCGCCTCCCCGTGCCGGGCGCGAACGACGGCGCGTCGGGCGTCGCCGTCTTGCTCGGCGTCGCCGACGCGCTCAAGGCGAAGCCCCCGGCGGTCGGGGTGGACCTGCTGTGCGTGGACGGGGAGGACTACGGTGACTTCAAGGACACGAGCGACGTGCTCATCGGGTCGCGCTATTTCGCCGCGCACCAGCCCCCCGGGTACCCGCCGTTGTACGCCGTGCTGTTCGACATGGTGGGGGACAAGGACCAGCAGTTCTACTATGAGGCGAACTCCGAGACGGTGGCGCCGGAGGTCGTGGACCGGGTGTGGCGCACCGCCGCCGACCTGGGCTACGGGCGCGTCTTTCTCCCCGGCGTGAAGCACGCGCTCATCGACGACCACGTCGCGCTGCAGCGGGCCGGGATCCACGCGATCGACGTCGTCGACTTCGACTATCCCTACTGGCACACTCCCGACGACACCATCGATAAGGTCTCGGCCGCGTCACTGGGGGTTGTGGGGGAGGTGGCGGTGGCGCTGGTGCGGTGACGTCACATGTTCCACGTCACCCGTCACACGCCTCTGGACGTGACGTGCGACGTGTGACGTGCCACGTGCGACGTGCATCGCCGCGTTTTTCTGGCGCTCCGCGCATAAAACGGATGCCGCACCCCCGCCGGCAAGCCGTTAGCGTGCCCCCATGGACGACCGCCGCGCGGCGCTGCTGCTCGCGCTCCTCGCCCTGACGGGCGCCGGCACGCGTTACGCCCTTTCGCCCGTCCCGACGGCCGCGCCCGGAGACGTGCGGCTCGTCGCCGTGGACACGCCGCCGCCTGGCGGCCTGCGCGCGACCGCCCGGGCTGCCGCGCGCCTGGCGCGCCCACTCCTCTCCGGCGAGCGGATCGATCTCGATCGCGCCGACGTGACGGAGATCACGCGGCTGCCGCGCGTCGGGCCCGCCCTGGCGCAGCGCATCGTCGCCTGGCGTAAGCAGCACGGCTCGTTTGGCACCCTGGCGCGCTTGGACAGCGTGCCGGGAGTGGGCCCGCACCTGCTCGAAGCCCTGCGGCCTTACGTGATGTTTTCGGGGGTGACCCCACCCGCGCCTTGACACTCACCCCGCCTCGACTATGTTAGTGCGCCATTCCCAACGAGTTGCATACGGCCACCGTAGCAGCCACCTCTGACAAGCTCGGCGAAATCCTGCTTCGCGATGGGTTGATCACGCTCGACCAGCTCAAACGGGCCCTCATCGAGCAGAAGCAGACCGGCATGCGTCTGGGCTACACCCTGGTGACGCTCGGCTTCGTCGAGGAGACCGAGATCTCCAAGATGCTGGCCCGGCAGTATCGCATGCCGGCCGTCGACCTGTCGCGCTTCGAGGTCGATCCCAAGATCCTGCGGCTGATCCCGCCGGACGTGGCCATCAAGCACACGGTGCTGCCGCTCAAGCGCGAGGGGCGCACCCTCACGGTGGCGATCGCCGACCCGAACAACGTCACAGCCATCGAGGACATCAAGTTCATCACGCGCTGCGACGTCTTCCCCGTGATCGCCGGGGAATACACGCTCCGCAACGCGATCGACCGCTACTACCAGCAGTCGGACGCCCAGCTCCGGTCGCTCCTCAAGGACATCGAGGCCGCGGAAGAGCTGGAGGTGGTCGAAGAGCAGCACGACGAGGACGTCAACGCCAAGGATCTGGCGGACGACGCGCCGGTGGTAAAGCTCATCAACGGGTTGTTGACGGACGCGGTGAAACGGGGGGCGTCGGACGTCCACATCGAGCCGTTCGAGCACGAGGTGCGGGTCCGCTATCGGGTGGACGGGTCGCTGCTGGAGGTGATGAAGCCGCCGGTCAAGATGCGGGCCGCCCTGACGTCGCGCGTCAAGATCATGGCGCAGCTCAACATCGCGGAGCGGCGGGTGCCGCAGGACGGCCGCATCAAGCTGAAGATGGGGAGCCGGGTGATCGATTTCCGCGTCTCCACCCTCCCGGTGCTGTACGGCGAGAAGATCGTGCTGCGGATCCTCGACAAGGGGAATCTGACGTTCGATCTGTCGAAGTTCGGGTTCGAGCCCAAGGCGGAGCAGGACCTGATGCGGGCGATCGAGAACCCCTACGGGATGGTATTGGTGACGGGGCCCACGGGCTCAGGGAAGACGACGACCCTATATTCGGCACTGTCGAAGATCAATACAATGGAAGTGAACATCCTCACCGCCGAGGACCCGGTCGAGTATAACTTGATGGGAATCAACCAGGTGCTGGTCCGGAACGACGTGGGGATGACCTTCGCCGCCGCGCTGAAGGCATTCCTGCGGCAGGATCCGAACATCATCATGGTGGGCGAGATCCGGGACTTGGAGACCGGCTCCATCGCCATCAAGGCCGCGCTCACCGGCCACCTGGTGCTCTCCACGCTGCACACGAACGACGCCCCCTCGACCGTCACGCGCATGATCGACATGGGCATCGAGCCGTTCAACGTCGCAAGCGCCGTGAACATCATCGTGGCCCAGCGGCTGGTGCGGCGCGTCTGCGTCGCCTGCAAGGAAGAGCGCAAGTTCAGCCCGGAGGAGCTGCACGCGCTGGGCGTCCCGCTCGCCGAGGCCGAGAAGCTCACGTTCTATGGGGGTGCGGGGTGCGACGCCTGCACCGGCACGGGGTATAAGGGCCGGCAGGGGCTGTACGAGGTGATGGCGATGTCGAGCGCGTTGCGGCGCATGGTGTTGCGGGGCGCGTCCACCGAGGAGCTCCGGGAAGAGGCGGTCAAGGAAGGCATGCTCACGCTCCGCATGGACGGGATGCTCAAGGTGAGGCGCGGCATTACGAGCCTGGAAGAAGTCGCGAAGGAGACGGCGGCATGACGGCCGGGCCCATGACGACCGTCAACCTGCGGTCCCTGCTCGAGGAGATGATCGAGAAGGACGCCTCCGACCTGCACTGCGTGGCGGGGGAGCGTCCCAAGCTGCGCGTGGACGGGGACATCGTGAACTCCTCGAGCGACGCGGTGCTCGCGCCCAAGGACACCCTCGCGATCGCCTACTCCGTGCTCACCGAGAGCCAGAAGAAGCGCTTCGAGATCGAGAAGGAGCTGGATTTCTCCTTCGGCATCCAGAATCTGGCGCGGTTCCGCGGCAACTGCTTCAAGCAGCGCGGCTGCGTGTCGCTCGTGATCCGGCAGATTCCCTTCAACGTCCGCACGTTCGAGGACCTGGGGCTGCCGGGGGTGGTGGCGAAGCTCGCGGAGCGGCCGCGCGGCCTGGTGCTCGTGACGGGGCCCACGGGCTCGGGGAAGAGCACCACTCTCGCCTCGATGATCGACAAGATCAACCGCGAGCTGAAGGGACACATCATCACGGTGGAGGACCCGATCGAGTTCATCCACCGCCACCATAGTTGCATCGTCAATCAGCGCGAGATCGGCACCGACACCTCGAGCTTCGCGGCGGCGCTCAAGTACGCCCTGCGGCAGGACCCGGACGTCGTGCTCATCGGCGAGATGCGCGACCTCGAGACGATCGCGGCGGCGCTGACCATCGCCGAAACCGGCCACCTGGTGTTTGCCACGCTGCACACGAACTCGGCGATGGAGAGCATCAACCGCATCATCGACGTGTTCCCTTCCCACCAGCAGCCGCAGGTGCGGGCGCAGCTCGCGTTCGTGCTCGAAGGAGTGATCACCCAGACGCTGCTCCAGAAGGCCAAGGGACGGGGGCGCGTCATGGCGCCCGAGATCATGGTGTGCACCCCCGCGATCCGCGCGCTGATCCGCGACAACAAGGTGCACCAGATCGAGTCCTCGATGCAGGCGGGGAAGAAGTACGGCATGCAGACGTTGAACGACTCCCTGTACCAGCTGTACATGAGCCGCCAGGTCGCGAAGGAGGAGTGCCTCCGCGCCGCGCCCAATGCAAACGAATTCCTGCGAATGATCGGCGAGCCGCTGCTCGACGAAGCGGAGCCGCTCGGGCCGGCCGGGCACCCCCAGCCCGGGGCGTCCAGGGTGGGGACCCGCCGCTAGGTGTCGTGAGGAGTACCTGAACCATGCCGGTCTTCCAGTACACCGCCCGCACCCTCAAGGGCGAGCTCGTCAACGACAAGATCGACCTGCCGAGCCGGGACGACGTCATCGCCCACCTGCGGAAGAACCGCATGGTGGTGGTGCAGGTCCGGCAGGCACCCGCGGAGCTCAAGCTGCCGAAGCTGGGCGCCGGCATCAAGACGCGCGACGTCGTGGTGTTCACCCGCCAGTTCGCGACCATGATCAACGCCGGCCTGCCGCTGGTGCAGGCCCTCGACATCCTAGCGCAGCAGACCGAGAACAAGCGTCTCGCCGAAACCACACGCCAGGTGGTCTACGACGTGGAGAGCGGCCACACCCTGGCGGACGCGCTGCGCAAGCACCCCAAGGCGTTCAGCGACCTGTATGTGAACATGGTCGCCGCGGGCGAGGCGGGCGGTATTCTCGACACGATTCTCGTCCGGCTGGCGCAGTTCCTCGAGAAGAACGACGCCATCGTGCGCAAGGTGAAAGGCGCGATGATCTACCCGGCCGTGATTCTCTCGGTCGCGGTCATCGCGATTTCGGTGCTGCTCATCTTCGTGATCCCGACGTTCCAGAATATGTTCGCGTCCGTGAACCTGGACCTGCCGTTGCCGACACGGATCGTGATCGGGATGAGCAACGTCCTCAAGCACTACTGGTGGGCGATCATCGGGGTCGTGGTCGGGTCGATGTTCATGGTCAACCGGTATTACCAAACGGCGCCGGGCCGGCTCCAGATCGACGCCTTGCTGCTGCGCCTCCCCGTGCTGGGCGACGTGATCCGCAAGGCGGCGGTGTCGCGCTTCACGCGCACGCTCAGCACCCTGATCTCGTCGGGCGTCTCGATCCTTGACGGGCTCGAGATCACGGCGCGCACGGCGGGGAACATGGTGATCCACAACGCCGTGATGGAATCGCGGGCCTCGATCGCGGGCGGTGAGACGATCGCCGCGCCGCTGCAGAAGTCCGCCGTGTTCCCGCCCATGGTGATCTCCATGATCGCGGTGGGCGAGCAGACAGGTGGGCTCGACGAGATGCTGTCGAAGATCGCCGACTTCTACGACGACGAGGTGGACGCGGCCGTGAGCGCGCTGCTCTCCCTGATGGAGCCCATCATGATCGTCGTGCTGGGCGTGATCGTCGGTGGCATGGTGGTCGCGATGTACCTCCCGATCTTCGATATGGTGAACGCCGTGCAGTAACCCCGCCGCCTTTGCCGCCCCTGCCGCGTTGCTCCCCCCAGTGTCTCTTAATGCGGCATTTGTAGCGCGCCGCGGCCACAATTTCGCCCAGGTTGCGCCACCAAGTTGCGGTGAGACGCGGGGATACAGCACGGCCCGGATGTTGCGCTCACGTCGGCAAGGCCGCGGACGGGTCCTCGGAACCTGCACGGGGACGGAGGCGGCCGATCGAGCTGCGCGGAGGCAGACCCCGATGGACGCGACGTCCCCCTCTCCCTCTCCCGCCCCGGTCGTCGCCGAGGTCTACGAGCTGATCGCCTGGCAGTTCCCCCATGAGGCCCAGGCCGCGGCCCTGCGTGCGCTCGCCGACGGTCTGGTCAACGTGCAAGTCGTGCAGCGGCGAGCCGCCGGCCGGAAGACGTGGGGCTTCAGGTTTCAGCTGCCCCCCTACGGCAAGATATGGGTCGTTCTGGACGAGGCCGGCCGCTGGCTCAGCGAAGAGCGCGCGCCGTCGCCGGCGGCGGCCCTGACCATCTATCATGCAACCGGCGGCAGCGGCGGCACGCATGCGGTCCGCCAGGGCGCCGATCCGGCAGGAGCCTCGCTCTCCTAAAAGGGTGGGGACCCTTCGCCTGGTGGGAACGACAGGGTCCAGTTGTCCAGCCGCCAGAGCAGTTCCAAGACGCCAAGCCGCAAGCGGTCCGTAGCGTTCAGCGGCCAGTTCTGCTCGGCTGGCCTCTGGGGGCTGTCAACCGCTTGCGGCTTGGCGTCTTGCAACTTCCCTGTAGTCTGATCGCTTCAGTGCTGGTGACTGTTGGGATGTAGGAGGCCTCAGGGGGTCGTGTACCGCCTGCGCGGATCCGCCGCCCCCCCAGGCGCCGGCAGCTCGGTCCACTGCCGGGGAAACCGCGGCAGGAACTTCACGTGGCGGTTCACTACCGCCTGGACCCTCCTCCACCAGCATGTGACCGACTGAGCCGACCGCCCCACGCTCACAACCGCGAACGGGATCGAATCCGCGATGACCGACCGCAGATCGGGCTCGCTGAGGGAGCACAGGTCTTCGGGCGTCTTCACGCCGAAGCTCGAGTCCGGACCGGTCCACGGGTGGTTGTGCCACACCGCGAGCGTGCTCTGCGGCTCGCACGGCTCGGGCACGACGGCGTCCGCAGTCGACTTGAGCAGGTCGGGCATCACGAAGTCCCGCACTGTCGCCGTATCTCCCGACACACTTCCCTGAAGGCACAGGACCACTTCCCGGTCCAGGCCGGCGGCCAGGACACTCAACCGCCGGATGAGCGATGCCGCGATCACGAGGCGCTTCGTCGGCTGGGAGTTGAGGACCGCCGAGTCTAAGGGCGTAAGCGCCGCCTGACTGGGGGCCCTGGCAGGGCTGCCGAGGGACAGGGCGCCGAGGAGAAACACGCCCGCGGACAGTTGTCGCATGGAAACTACAGTAGCAAGGGCGACAAGGGGCGGTAGGGGGCTAGGAGGCGGTATGGGTGTCCACCGTACCGCCCTCTACCGCCTTCTACCGCCCTTTTTGTGCTCCCCGCTATTGCACTTTGCCAGACCACTCCCAATACTTAGCTCCCTTTGCGCCCGCTGGGATAGCTGAGCATCACAGTCGTAACTCGTTTTGGTTGAAGCTGTTAGCCGCACACTGGCCCTACGGCCTGCGCTTGGCGGCTGTCTCGGAGGGAGCGCGATGTGAAGTGGCCGAGCGGTAATTTCCCGCGGTCGGCGATGCCGGTCCCCCCCATCCTGCTGCGGTGGGTCTACGTTGGGCGGGTGGCGGTGGCCGGGGCCCTCTACCTGGGCGCGGCCTTCAAGTTCAACGTCGCCGCCCCGCTCGACCTCCTGGTTACCTCGCTCCTCCTCGTGGCGACGGTGGTCGTCACAATCGCGTCGTACTGGCATACCCACGTCCGCGGCCGCACGCCGGGGCGCACGTTCCTGTACGCTCAGGCGCTGTTCGACATCGCCCTGATCACGACGATCGTGCACATCACGGGCGGTCCGGCGAGCGACTTCTCGACGCTGTACGTGCCGCTGATCGTGGTGACGGCGCTCCTGATGCCGCCGGCGAGCACGGCCCTGGTCACGGCGCTCGTGGGGTTGGTGTACTTCGCCGATGTGCTCTTCGGGCACCAGCTCGCGCCCGGCCCGGGGATCGCCCTGCAGCTCGGGCTATTCGCGGTGGTCGGGGCCGTGACCGCCTACCTGGCGAGCCGCGTATCCGCCATGGGCGCCGAGCGCGAAGCGCTGGCCGGCGAGCTGCGCCAGGTGCGGCTGGAAGCGGCGGACGTGCTGCGGAGCATCCCGACGGGGATCGTGACGGTGGACGGCGACGGCCGGCTGCTGTACAGCAATCCCGCCGCCGAGCAGATCCTGGGGTTCCGGGAGCGGCAGTGGATGGGCAGATCCATCATGCCCGAGTTCGCAAAAATGGCGCCGGAGTTCTGGGCGGCGTTGACGGCCACGGCGCGCCAGGGCGTGCGGGCGATGCGGGTGGAGGCCACAGTGCGGCGGCCGGACCGCACGTTCCCGATCGGCGTCACGACCACGACACACGAGGTGGAGCCCGGCGGCGCCCCCCGCGTCACGGCGATCTTCACCGACATCTCGGACTCGAAGCGGCTCGAGGAGCTGCACCTTCGGGCCGAGCGCCTCGAGGCCGTGGCGGAGCTGGCGTCCAGCCTGGCGCACGAGATCCGTAACCCGCTGGCGTCGATCCGCTCGTCGGTGGAGCAACTCAGCCGCGCCAAGCGGGCGAACGCCGAGGACAAGTTTTTCACGGGCCTGATCGTGCACGAGAGCGATCGGCTCTGCCGGCTGCTTTCCGAGTTCCTCGATTTCTCCCGGGTGCGCGTCACGGAGTGCCGGCCGCTGGACCTCCGCAAGGTGGCGGCCGCCGCGATCGAGCTGGTGCGCGAGCACCCGGACTGCCCGGAGGGCGCGCGGATCGACCTCGCCGGCGACCCCACGCCCATGGAGGGAGACGAAGACCTGCTCCACCGGGTTGTCTTGAACCTGGTGCTGAACGCCGTCCAGGCGGCGGGCAAGGACGCCCGGGTGACGGTCGAGACGGGGCGCTCCGCCGCGCACAACCTCCCCGGTGGGTCGGGGATCGAGAACCCGATCTTCCTGTCGGTGAGCGACAACGGGCCGGGCATTCCGGAGCCGCTGCGCACGCGGATGTTCGAGCCGTTCGTGACGGGCCGGGATGGGGGCACGGGACTCGGCCTTGCCATCGTGCAGCGCGCGGTCGCGGCGCATCGCGGGCTGGTGCTCGTGGATTCGGCGCCGGGGCAGCGGACGACCTTCACCGTGTACTTCCCGGCCGCGCGACGCAAGGAGGAGGCCGCATGACGAACCAGCCGTCCATACTCGTGATCGACGACGAAATGGGAATCCTGGACGTGCTCCGGATTCTTCTCAAAGGCGAAGGCTTCGACGTGACCACGGCGCAGGGTGGCAAGGCCGGCCTCGAGTCGCTGAAGGCGGCAGCGCCCGACATCGTCCTCACCGACATCAAGATGCCCGGTATCTCGGGCACGGACATTCTGGCTTCGGTCCGCGAGCAAGACCCCGAGACGCCGGTGATCCTCATGACCGCGCAGGCCTCGCTCCAGACCGCCATCCAGGCGGTGAACCAGGGCGCGTTCTACTACATCCAGAAGCCGTTCTCGAACGACGATCTCGTGGCCATCTGCCGGCGCGCCGCCGAGCAGCGCCTGCTCAAGGCCGAGAACAAGCAGCTGAAGCAGGAGATCCGCCGCCGCGAGCGCTCGGGGCTGGTCAAGCCGCTGGGCAAGGCGCGCCCATTTCAGGACGTGTTGCGGCTCGCCGAGCAGGTGGCGCCCACCGAGAGCACGGTGCTCATCCAGGGAGAGTCCGGCACGGGGAAGGAAGTCATCGCGCACTACATCCACGAGCTCTCGGGCCGCAGTGAGGGTCCCTTCCTATCGCTGAACTGCGGCGCGCTCCCCGAGAGCCTGCTCGAGTCGGAGCTGTTCGGCCACGTGAAGGGTTCGTTCACCGGGGCGGTGCGCGACAAGCAGGGGTTGTTCGCCGCCGCGCGTGGCGGGACCTTCTTCCTGGACGAGATCGGCGAGATGTCGCCCGCCACGCAGGTCAAGCTGCTGCGCGTGTTGCAGGAGCGCGAGGCGATCCCGGTGGGCGGCACGGGTGCGATCCCGGTGGACGTGCGGGTGGTCGCGGCGACGAACCGGGACCTCGAGGAGGACATCAAGCGCGGGCGGTTCCGGACCGATCTCTACTACCGGCTGAACGTGATCGCCATCCACCTGCCGCCGCTGCGCGACCGCCGCGAGGACGTCCCGATCTTCGTGACCGAGTTCCTGAAGAAGATCGCCCAGGAGCACGGCGAGCCTCCCAAGCGGCTGTCTCCAGAGGCCCTCGAGGCGGTGATCGTCTACGACTGGCCAGGCAACGTAAGGGAGTTGGAGAACGCTCTGGAGCGGGCGGCGGTGCTCACGAAGGGCGAGACGATCGATCTCTCGGCGATGCCGGACAAGCTCACCGAGCGCCGGGCCGAGCCGCTCGTGGCCGACCGGACGCACGTCAACCCCACCCTCGACGTGATCGAGCGAGCGTACATCACCTGGGTGCTGCAGAGCGAGGGGGGGAACAAGACCCGGGCCGCCGAGGTGCTTGGGATCGACCCCTCGACCCTGTACCGCAAGCTGAGCCGCTACGACGGGGCCGTCGCGAAGGAGGATGAGGACTCCTGAGTGGGCACCGCCCGGCTCGGTCTCGTGGGCCTGGTTGCGATCGGTGTCGTGGCCATCGCTCCGGTCTGGCTGTCGCCGGTGCTGGTCACGACGGACGGCCCGAGCCACGTGTACAACGCCTTCCTCGGGAACGCCGTCCGGAGCGGTCGGCTGCCGTTCGCGACGTATTTCGCATTCGCGCGCGGCGGGCTCAGACCGAATCAAGCCGCCGAGTTCCTGCTCGCCTGGTTGGGGCGACTCGTCGGCTGGCCGATCGCCGAGCGCGCTCTGTGCACCGTTGCCATCGTAGCGACGCTCGCCGTGCTCGCCCGCCTGTCCGCGGGCGGTCCGCTCCCGGCTTCGATCGCGCTCGCCTCCGTGGCCGGATGGCTGTCGCAAGGCTGGTTCCTGTGGATGGGGTTCTACGATTTCGCTCTGTCCCTCGCCGGTTACGCCGCTCTCGTCCTGGTGCTCCGCCGGCCGCCCACCCCCGCGCGACGCCTGTCGCTCCTGGTCGTGTTCGCCGCCCTGTACCTGACGCACCTCTTGACGTTCGCCGTCGGCGTCGGGCTCGCGATCTTTGCGCTCGGCGCGCGCGCCATGTCGCGGCGGGAGCGCTGGGTGGAGCTCGCGGCGGTCGCTCCCGCCTTGCTGCTCGTGCTCCTGGAGCTCGCGGGCGGCGGGGCAGGCGCGCCCACCTGGGCCGACCCGCGCCGCCAGCTCCCGGGCCTGGTGCTCGGCGACTTCGTGATGAGCCTCTCGGTCTGGGAC
>Ga0070708_100004168_pt1 | contig 11355 bp, 10 predicted proteins | sample KBSK5503metaG_FD_65469 | JGI IMG/M metagenome (GOLD analysis project Ga0070708, IMG submission 65469) | Corn, switchgrass and miscanthus rhizosphere microbial communities from Kellogg Biological Station, Michigan, USA - KBS K5-50-3 metaG | ecosystem: Host-associated > Plants > Roots >...
CGCGGCTCGACGCGATCCCGCCGTCCGCGTACGCCTGGCTGATGTGGCCGGCGATCGGGCTGCTGCCGGCCCGGGTCCGCGACGGCTACCGGCTCCGCTGGGGCATCCGGGAGCGAGTCGTCTCGGCCTGGCTGGTCGAGACGTGGAGCGCGTGGCGGCCGATGCTCCCGCTCTCGTTCCGACAGATGCCCCAGGCACTCGCGGCGGATCGGCGCGTCGGGGCCGGCGCCGGGGCCGGCGCGCGGGTGCTCGACGCCCGGATCGTGACGCCCCCCTCCGCCGCCTGACCCCGATAGCCCCGTGACGACGTCCGCGGCCGTCGATCGGCTGCTCGCCGCGATCCGGACCGAGCTGCCGGAGCTCCGGCTGCTGACCGACGCCGTCGATCGAGAGGCCTACCGTCTCGACGAGACGGCGTACCTCTCGGCCGGCCTGCCGGGTGGCGTGGCCTTCCCGCGGACGACCGATGAGGTCGCCCGCCTCCTTCGGCTCGCGTCCCGCGAGGGCGTTCCCGTGGTCCCGCGGGGCGCCGGGACCGGGCTGTCTGGCGGGGCGGCCGGGATCGAGGGCGCCTTGACGCTCGTCCTCACGCGGATGGACCGGATCCTCGAGATCGACCTGGACAACCAGTGCGTCGTCACCCAGCCCGGCGTGATCAACGCGACACTGAAGGCCGCCGTCGCGGCGGAGGGCCTGTTCTACCCACCGGACCCGGCCAGCTACGAGACCTGCTCGATCGGGGGCAACCTGGGCACGAATGCCGGGGGGCTGTGCTGCGTGAAGTACGGCCAGACGCGGGCCTGGGTGCTCGGCCTGGAGGTCGTCCTCGCAGACGGAACGGTGATCCGCACCGGCGGCCGGAACGTCAAGGACGTCGCCGGCTACAGCCTGATGCACCTCTTCATCGGGAGCCAGGGGACGCTCGGGATCATCACCGAGGCGACCCTCCGCCTACGACCGCTGCCGGGCCCGCGGTCCACCCTGCTCGCGTTCTTCGCCTCGCTCGCCGCCGCCGGCGACGCCGTGGCGAGCATTGCCCGGAACGGGCTGGTCCCGGTCACCCTCGAGCTGCTCGACCACGAAACGATCCTCGCCGTCGAGGACTGGAACCACGTCGGGCTCGACACGACCGCCGCGGCGATGCTCATGGTCGAGTCGGATGCGCCCGGCGTCTCGGCGACGGTCGAGCTCGACGAGGCCGAGGCCGCCTGCCTGGCCGCCGGGGCGACATCGCTCGTTCGGGCGGCGGATGCCGCCGAGGCCGACCTCCTCCGGCAGGCCCGCCGCCTCGCCCTGCGCGCCCTCGAGCGGCAGGGGACCGTCCGGATGGAGGATGTCGGCGTGCCCCGGGCCCGCGTGCCGGATCTCCTGCGGGCCATCGAGCGCATCGGGGCGGAACGGGGGGTCCGGGTCGCGACGTTCGGGCATGCCGGGGACGGCAACCTCCATCCGAACCTCGTCTTCGACCGGGACGATCCCGAGGCCGCGGCCCTGACCCACGCCGTGCGCGATGAGATCTTCCGGGCCGCCCTGGCGATGGGCGGGACGGTCACCGCTGAACACGGCATCGGAGCCGCCCGCCGGGAGTGGCTGCCGATCCAGGTCGGCGATGGCGCGGTCGCGGCGATGCGGGCGATCAAGGCCGCGCTCGATCCGGATGGAATCCTCAATCCCGGGCGGGTGATCTAGCTCCGGCCCCTGCGGATTCGCCCGAAAAGGCGCACAATGCGCGGTCCCAGCCCAACCGCGTCCCCCGCGCGGCACGATGTGCCCAGGAGCCCAAGTGAACGGACGTCCCCTGTCGCTGTCTCGTCCTTCCGCTCGCAACGGCGAGCCGGAACCACTCCGGCATGTCATCGACCAGTACCGGCATCGCGAGCAGACCATCACCTGCGTCTGCGGCTGGCACGGCAGCAGTGCCACGAACGCGACCGGCGGCTCCGACTGGACGATCCACCTGAACCAGTTCCGGACGAAGCGCAAGTAGGTCCCGGCCGTGCGGTCGAGCGGACCGCAGCGCCAGCCGAGCCGGTCGCCTAGCCCGCCGGGCCTTCCACCCGCCGGCCCCGCACCCAGGCGGCCCGAACCATGTCAGGGTGCGACCGGAAGATCAGCCGGCTCATGACGTCCGCGGCATCGACCAGCCCGGGGTCGTAGGGCAGGTCCCGCAGGGCGCCCGTGAACCGCGGGTCGACCGCGATCAGATCGGCCTCCTTGCCCACCTCGATCGAGCCGATCCGGCGATCCAGCCCGAGCGCCCGGGCCCCGTCGAGCGTGCCCAGCCGGAGCCAGTCGAGCGGGCCGAGCGACGGCCGGGTCTCGCCGGCCACTGACCGCAACGCGTTCTGGGCATAGGCGCCTTCGCGCATCACCGAGAAGATCGAGGGATCCGGGCCGGCCGCGACATCCGAGCCCAGCCCGACCTTGAGCCCCATCTCGAGGTCGCGGGCGAGGGGCATGATCCCGGACGCCAGGAAGAGGTTCGAGGCCGGGCAGTGGGCCACGCGCGTGTCGCTCTCGACGAGCCGGACGACCTCGCGTTCCGAGAGGTGGACGGCGTGGGCGAGGATCGTTCGCGCCCCGAGGCCGCCCGCGCGGTCGTAGACGTCCACGTAGTCGAGCGCCTCCGGAAAGAGCCGCCTGACCTCCGCGATCTCGATCGGGTCCTCGGCGACGTGGGTCTGCCACCACGCACCCGTCCGCCCGGCGAGCGCCGCGGACTCCCGAAGCATGTCGGCGCTGCACGAGACGGCGAAGCGAGGCGTGACGGCGTAGCCGAGGCGGCCGCCGTCGGCGCCGTGCCAGCGCTCGCACAGCTGAGCGGATTCCCGGAGCGAGCGGACGAGGATCGTCGCCGGATCGATCCGCTCGTCGTAGGTGATCCGATCCATCATCACCTTGCCCAGGATGGCCCGGATCCCGTGCGCCTCCGCGGCCCGGAAGGCGCCTTCCATGGAGGCCGCGAACACGGCGCCATAGGCGAGGAGTGTGGTGGTGCCCGTAGCGGCGAAGGCCCGGAAGGCGGCGGGGGCGAGCGTGGCCGCCGCGGCCGCGTCGTCGAACCGGCGCTCCAGCGGGAAGATGTAGCGCTCCAGCCACGTCAGCAGGTCGAGGCCGGCCCCGAGCCCGGCGTTCGGGAGCTGGGGGAGGTGGGCGTGGAGGTCGACCATCCCCGGCAGCAGGACCATCGGCCGGAGATCGATCGGCGGCGGCCGGTTCGCCGATGGTTCGGCGGCTCGGTCCGCCCACGCGACCGCGGTCCCGATCCAGGCGATGGCGCCCGTCGGGTCGACGTCGACGATCCCGTCGGTGACGTCGAGCGGCGCCCCGCCGTCGGTCGGGCTGATGATCCGGCCGCGAACGGCGAATGGCGGCGTCGCCGGCAGCGCGGGTTCGAGGCCCGGGGACGCGATCACGCGCGGAACAGTAGCAGCGCGGCCGGGCCCGACCGGCACGGTCGCCGGCTGCGATCATGGTCGCGATGCGGAACCTCTCGCTCCTGATCGAGGGCGGCACGATCGTCGACGGGACCGGCGGGCCCCGGTTCGAGGGAGCGGTCGGAATCGAGGACCACCCGGACGGGCGCGAGCCCACCCTCGCTGTCTTCCGTGACGAGGCGGCGATCGCCGACGCCCGACGGACCACCGAACGGGTGATGGATGCGACCGGCCGGATCGTGGCCCCCGGCTTCATCGACCTCCACAGCCACGCCGGCCTCACGATCCTGGCCGAGCCACTGCACGAGCCAAAGGTCCGGCAGGGGGTCACGACCGAGGTCATCGGCGTGGATGGCAACGCGTACGCGCCGTTCGAGGATCCGGCCGAGCTGGCGGACTTCGTCGAGCTCAACGGCGGGCTCGACGGCCGGCCGGACATCGCCTACGACTGGGACACGGTCGGCCGCTACCTCGAGCGCTTCGACGGCACCGTCAGCCCGAACATCGCGTTCGTCGTCGGCAACTCCGCCCTCCGGATCCCGACCGTCGGCTGGGAGGATCGGGAGGCGGACGCGGCCGCGATCCGGCGGATGCGGTCGATGCTGCGGGAGGGGCTCGAGGAGGGCGCGTTCGGCGTGTCCTCGGGGCTCGACTATCCGCCCGGCGCCTTCGCCTCGACGGCGGAGCTCGCCGAGCTGGCGAACGAGGCCGCTCGTCTCGGCGGCATCTACCACACCCATGTCCGCTATGCGCTCGGGGACCGCTTCCTCGACCCGTTCCGGGAGGCGATCGAGATCGGCCGCCGGGGCGAGGCGCCGGCCCATATCACCCACTTCTACCACCGGGCCACGTTCGCGGGCAGCCCAGACGACATGCTCGGCCTCGTCGACGACGCCCGCGCCGAGGGCCTCGACGTGACCTTCGACGCCTATCCATACGAGTGGGCCAGCACCCGCCTCCTCATCACGATCCCGATGTGGGTCCAGTCCGGCGGGCCTGGTCCGACGAAGGAGCGCCTGGCCGATCGGGCGGTCCGCGACCGGATCAGGGGCGAGCTCAAGGAGCGCGGCGTCCTGTTCGCCGGCGCCGGTGGCCTCGGGGCGATCCGCCTCGGCTATTTCGCCCGGCCGGAGAACCTCGGCTTCGAGGCCCGGACGCTCGGCGAGGTCGCGGCGGAGCTCGGGGCCGATCTCGTCGACGTCATCTGCGACCTCCTGCTCGCCGAGGACCTCCGGCTCAACCAGGTCACGCCGGGCCCGCACACCGACGGCATCCGTCGCTTCTACCAGCACGACGTGGCCATGGTCGGCACGGACTCGACGTTCATCGGCGACAAGCCGAGCCCGCGGACGTACGGCTCGTATCCCCGGATCCTTGGCCAGTTCGTCCGCGACGAGGCCCTCCTCACCATGGAGACGGCGATCGCCAAGATGACGTCGATGCCGGCCGCCCGCCTCGGGCTCACGTCGCGGGGCCGGATCGCCGATGGCCTCGACGCCGACCTCGTCGTCTTCAACCCGCTGACCGTCCGGACCGACGCGACCTACGACCAGCCGCGGGAGTTCCCATGCGGGATCGAGCACGTCATCGTCAACGGCGTGCCGGTCGTGGACGGGGTCCTCCACACCGGGGCGACACCCGGCCGGGCCCTTCGGCGAGGCCGGGACTGACCATCGGGCACGCGGCCCGAAGGTCGCCGGATGGTAGGCTCCAGACGACGGCCGCCCGGGCTGCGGCTCGCCGAGGGAGTGGTTCGCCGCCGATGCCGACACGCACCGTCACGCGCCCCGCCGACGCGGAGCTGGCCGCCCTTGTCATCGCCCCCGGCGAGCTCACGCCCGGGCGCGCCGCGGGCTTCCCGCTGCGGCGCGAGGGTCCCGCCAAGCTGACCGGCGCAGCGAAGTACACCGACGACCTGGTGTTCCCGGGGGCGTGGTACGGGATCACGATCCGCTCGACGGACGCCCGAGCCCGCCTCGTCGCCATCGAGCCGGATCCGATGCTCGACTGGTCGCAGGTCGGGATCGTGACCGCGGCGGACATTCCCGGCGACAATGTCGTCAGCGGGATCCGGGACGACCAGCCGGTCCTCGTGCCCATCGGCGGTGAGATCCAGCATCACAGCGAGCCCGTGGCCCTGCTCGCGGCTGCCGACCGGGAGACGCTGAGGCGGCTCCGGGGCTCCATCCGGGTCGTCACCGAGCCCCTTCGGCCGGTGTTCGACCCCGAGGCGTCGGACCACGCCTTCGCCCAGTACGACATCGCGACCGGCGATCTCCAGGCGGGATTCGCGGAGGCCCACATCGTCCTTGAGGGCGAGTACCGCGTCGGCCACCAGGAGCAGCTCTACATCGAGAACCAGGCGATGATCGCGGTCCCGGGCGAGGCTGGCGAGATCGCGGTCCACGGCTCGCTGCAGTGCCCGTACTACGTCCACCGAGCGCTCATGCGGGCGATCGGGCTCGATGCCCGCCAGGCGCGAGTCATCCAGGCCGAGACCGGCGGCGCGTTCGGCGGCAAGGAGGAGTACCCCTCGATCATCGCCGTCCACGCCGCCCTCCTCGCCCGGAAGTGCCAGCGGCCCGTGCGGATGATCTACGACCGGCACGAGGACATCGCCGCCACCACGAAGCGACATCCGGCGATCGTTCGGCACCGGACCGGGGTGACCCGCGACGGGCGCCTCGTCGCCCAGGACATCGAGGTGATCATGGACGGCGGCGCGTACTGCACGCTCACGCCGGTCGTCCTCTCACGCGGCGCGCTGCACGCCGGCGGCCCGTACCACTGCGACAACGTCCGGATCCGGGCCAGGGCGATGCGGACGAACACGCCGCCCAACGGGGCGTTCCGCGGGTTCGGCGCGCCGCAGACCCAGTTCGCGGCCGAGACCCAGATGAACCGGATCGCCGAGCGTCTCGGGCTGAGCCCGGCCGAGGTCCGCGCCCGCAACGTCTACCGCCTCGGCGACACGACCCCGACCGGCCAGGTCCTCCGGGAGAGCGTCGCCGGCGAGGAGGTCCTCCGGATCGCGGTCGAGACGACCGACTTCGAACGTCTTCGAGCGGAGACGGCGCGGGAGCTCCTCGAACGGCGCGGATCCGGCACGATCGCGCCCGATCCACTGCTGACGTCATCGACCCGGCACGCGACCGGCATCGGCCTCGCGCTCGCCTGGCACGGCGCCGGGTTCACCGGCTCGGGCGAGGTCCATCTCGCCTCGGTCGCGTCGATCGAGCTGACGGCCGATGGGCAGATCCGGGTGCTGACCGCCTCGACGGAGATGGGCCAGGGCACGAAGACGATCTTCCCGCTCATGGTCGCCGGCGAGCTCGGCGTCCCGGTCGACTGGGTCGAGCTCGCGCCCCAGGACACAGCGTTCGTGCCGGACTCGGGGCCGACGGTCGCGAGCCGGACGGCGATGGTCGTCGGCGGGCTCTGCATCGAGGCAGCCCGCCGGCTGAAGGCCGAGGTCGAGGCGCGCCACCCCGGCCTGCCGTTCAACGAGGTCTTCCGCGATGACGCGGCCGCGAACGGGCCGATCCGGATCGATCAGGCCTTCGAGCCGTACCCCGGCATCGAGTTCGACGATGCGACGTATCGCGGCGACGCGTACCCGGCCTTCGGCTGGGCGGCGGCGGTGGCGACGGTCGACGTCGACCTCGACACGGCCGAGGTGACCGTGCTCGACGTCCTCGCCGTCGACGACGTGGGCAAGGTCATCCACCCGATCCTGTGCGAGGGCCAGGTCGAGGGCGGGACCCTCCAGGCGGTCGGCTACGCGACGATCGAGGAGATCAAGCTCGAGGACGGGCGCTACCTGAACGATCGCCTGGCGACGTACCTGATCCCGACGGCCCTGGACGCGCCGCACATCCGGACGGTGCTCGTGGAGGCGCCGTTCAGCGGCGCGCCGCATGGCGCCAAGGGCGTCGGCGAGCTGCCGATGGACGTCGGGGCGCCGGCGGTCATCGCCGCGATCCACGACGCCGTCGGGGTCTGGATCACGGACCTGCCGGCGAGCCCGGAGCGGATCCTCGCGACCCTCGCATCCGGGCCCGGGCGGGCGAGCGCGGCATGAGCGGCATCCGCTTTCTCGTCAACGGCGCGCCGGCCGAGGTCGATGCACCTGGCATGCGGCGCCTCCTCGACGTGCTCCGGGAGGACCTCGGCCTGACCGGCACGAAGGAGGGCTGCGGAGAAGGGGAGTGCGGCGCCTGCTCGGTGCTCCTCGATGGCCAGGTCGTCGACTCCTGCCTCGTCCCGATCTGTCAGGTCGAAGGTCGGATCGTCCGGACGGTCGAGGGGCTCTCGCTGGCCGCCCGCGAGCGCGGCTCCCTCGATGCTCTCCAGGAGGCGTTCCTCGAGACCGGCGGCGCCCAGTGCGGCATCTGCACGCCCGGGATGCTGATGGCGGCACGGGCGTATCTCGATGGCGGCGGGACGCCGGATGAGGACGCGATCCGCGAGGCGATCGCCGGGAACCTCTGCCGCTGTACCGGCTACACCAAGATCGTGGAGGCCATCGCGATGGTCGCCGCGCCGCAACCGTGACCGAGCGGGAGGGCGGGGCAGCGCGCGCCGAGGCGGCGCCCGCGGCTCGCACCGAGGCGGCGCCGGCGGGAGCGGCCGCCCACCCCGCGGATGGGAGCTGGGAGCCCGGTGACCCGGATCGGCGCCGCGACCGGGCCGGGCAGGAGCCGGGCGACCTCGGCCTGGCGCTCACCCCGCGCCAGATCTTCGGCGGGTTCGCGTTGCTCGCGGCGATCGTGCTGCTGCTGCGCCGCCGGGGCCGCCCGGATTCGAAGGGCTGAGGCCGCCGACCGATGCCGGCCGAGCCGCCGATCGACGTCCCTCGCCATCTGTTCGAGGCGTACGAGCGCCTCGCGGCCGCGACGGTGATCCCGATCGCCGGGGGCACCGACCTCATGGTCCGGATCAGCGGCGAGATCGGCGCTCCGCCGGAGCGGCTGCTCGACCTGTCGCATGTCGAGGCCCTGAAGGGGATCCATCTCGAGGCCGGCAGCCTTGTCCTCGGCTCGCGGACGACCTACACGGACATCCGCCGCTCGGCGCTCGTTCGGGAGCACCTGCCCGCCCTCGTCGACGCGGCGGCGACGATCGGCGCGATCCAGATCCAGAACCGGGGAACGCTCGGGGGCAACATCGCGAACGCCTCGCCGGCCGGCGACACATTGCCGATCCTGCTCGCCGCCGATGCGACGATCCTCGTCGGTGGCCAGCGCGGCGAGCGCGAGATCGACGCGAAGGATTTCTTCACCGGCTACCGGCAGACAGCGCTCGCGCCGGATGAGCTGATCCTCCACGTCCGGTTCCCGCTGCCGAAGGGGCGCCAGCTGCGCTTCACGAAGGTCGGCACCCGGCGAGCCCAGGCGATCAGCAAGGTCGTGCTCGCGGCCTCGTGGCGGGAGACCCGGGTCGAGGGCTGGAGCGAGGTCCGCGTCGCGCTCGGGTCCGTCGCGGCGACGCCGATCCGGGCCACGGCGACCGAGGCGATCCTCGAGGGACATCTGCCGACGCCCGAGGTGGCCGACCGAGCCGCGGCGACCCTGGCCAGCGAGCTCGAGCCGATCGATGACGTCCGCTCGACCGCCGAGTACCGGCGAACCGTCGCGGCGCGGGTCCTGCACCGGATCATCCGCGAGGCGGGCGGCTGGTGAGCGGCGCGGCGGGCTCGATGCCCTGGATCGCGGACTTCGACGCCTTCGACGACGCCCATGCGATCGCCTGCCTCGCGCCCCTGTTCGAAGGGGCGCCGCGGTTCCTCCGCCGGCTCGTCGCGGAACGGCCGTTCTGGTCCTGGGATCGGCTGTTCCAGCGAGCCCGCGAGATCGCCCACGAGATGCCCCAGCCCGAGCAGATCGAGCTCCTCGACGCCCACCCGCGCCTCGGCGCCGTCGCCGCCTCCGTTTCCGCGCTGTCGCTGCGCGAGCAGGGCTATGACGCCCAGAGCAAGGCCGGCTCGACGTCGAGGGAGGTCGTCATGGCCGACCTGGCCCGGCTGAATGCCGCGTACGAGGCCCGGTTCGGGTTCCGCTACTGCGTGTTCGTGGCCGGGCGGCCGCTTGCCGACCTCGTGCCGGGGTTCGCCGCAGCAGTCGCCGGGGAGCGCGACCCGGAGCTCCGGCGGGGGCTGGACGCGGTCGTCGATATCGCCGCCGCCCGGTACGAGGCGCTCGGCGGACCGGAGGGCAGGACGTGAGCTACGAGCTCGGCGAGAACCGCTACGGCAAGTCCCGCATCCGCCTCGTCACCGTCCGCCGGGCGCCGGGCCAGCACGTCCTCCGGGACCTCACCGTGGATGTCGCCCTCGAGGGCGACTTCGACGCGGCGCACATTAGCGGCGACAACGCCCTGGTGATCGCGACCGACACGATGAAGAACACCGTGTACGCCTTCGCCCAGGATCGACTGACCGGCTCGATCGAGGCATTCGGGCTCGAGCTCGGGCGCCACTTCGCCGCGTCACCCCAGGTCGGCCGCGCGACGATCACCCTCCGCGAGCATGCCTGGGCGCCGATCCGCATCGACGGCCGGCCCGCGCCCGACGCGTTCGTCCGCTCGAGTCCGGCGACGCGGACCGCCACCGTCGCCGTCGGTCGAGGCGTAGAGGAGGTCGAGGCCGGCGTCGAGGACCTGACGGTGCTGAAGACGACGAAATCCGCCTTCGTCGGGTTCGAGCGCGACCAATACACGACGCTGCCCGAGGCGACCGATCGGATCATGGCCACGAAGATCACGGCAAGCTGGGCGTACGAGCCGGCGGCCATCGCGGCCGGGCTCGACTTCGACCTCGCCCATGCCCGCGCGACCGAGCGTCTCCTGACGACCCTCGCCGAGCATGTCAGCCCGTCGGTGCAGACCTCGATCTGGATCATGGCCACCGCGATGCTCGACGCCGACCCGGCGATCCAGTGGGTCCGGATGGTCCTGCCGAACCTCCATCACTGGAGCGTCGACCTCCGGCCGTTCGGCCTCGAGAATCGGGGCGAGGTCTTCATCCCGACAACCGAGCCGCACGGGCTCATCGACGCGACCGTCCGCCGATCCTGAGGTGATGGCGGACCAGCCGGGCGTCGCGGTCTCCGCTCCGGGGGTTCCGGGCGCCGGCGAAGTCCTGACGCCCGAGGCGCTGGCGTTCCTCGCCGCGCTCGAGCGCGAGTTCCGTGGCCAGCGGGCGGCGCTCTTGGCACGCCGCGCCGAGCGGCAGGCCGCACTCGATGCCGGCGAGGTGGATCTCGGACTCCTGCCCGACACGGCCGGGATCCGGCTCGACCCGGGATGGCGGGTCGCGGAGACGCCACCGGACCTCCTCGACCGGCGGGTCGAGATCACCGGGCCTGCCGAGCCGAAGATGATGATCAACGCCCTGAACTCGGGCGCCCGGGCGTTCATGGCCGACTTCGAGGACGCGCTCTCGCCGACGTGGGCGAACGTCGTCGCCGGCCAGGTCGCGGTTCGAGCGGCGGTCCGTCACGCCCTGGCGTACACCTCGCCCGAGGGCAAGGCCTACCGCCTCAACGACCGGGTCGCAACGCTCCTGATCCGCCCGCGAGGTTGGCACCTGTCCGAGGCGCACGTCGTCGTCGACGGCGAGCCGATGTCGGCGAGCCTCTTCGACGCGGGGCTGTACCTGTTCGGGAACGCCCGGGAACGGCTGGCCCGTGGAACCGCGCCGTACCTGTACCTGCCGAAACTCCAGTCTCACCTTGAGGCCCGCCTCTGGAACGACGTCTTCCTCTGGGCCCAGTCGGGGCTCGGGGTGCCGCGCGGCTCGGTCCGGGCGACGGTCCTCATTGAGACGCTGCCGGCGGCATTCGAGATGGAGGAGATCCTCTACGAGCTCCGGGAACACTCGGCGGGCCTGAACGCCGGCCGCTGGGACTACCTCTTCTCG
>Ga0070708_100004169_pt1 | contig 11355 bp, 9 predicted proteins | sample KBSK5503metaG_FD_65469 | JGI IMG/M metagenome (GOLD analysis project Ga0070708, IMG submission 65469) | Corn, switchgrass and miscanthus rhizosphere microbial communities from Kellogg Biological Station, Michigan, USA - KBS K5-50-3 metaG | ecosystem: Host-associated > Plants > Roots >...
CGTTTTGTGCGCATGACGTTGTCGTTTTCCAAGTCGGTAGTAATGCACGAGGCCTGCCTGCTCCTTTTTCTTCATCGCTACAATAGAGACCAGGCCATCCTGCTCAAGTGAGCCACTACCTGTTTCTGCTGCCCCGGTGTTCTTCGCTTGCTCAGTTCTTGGTGAGGGCAGCAGAAATTGGAGGTCGTGCCGATCAGATACATGCCTGTTTCTAGCGGATACACTCGATGGGCCGCATGACGACATGTACGGGTCAAGGTGGCAAGCCGCTCTCGCATGGTTCCATTGAGCCGTTCAATGAAGCAGTGTTAAGGACCGTCCCTCCCCGTGAGCTTGCAAGCGTGTGCTTGCGTGTGCGAGCGTCCCCAGCGTCATCTTCCGCGTGACCTCGACGATGCGTTTGTTCTCCGTTCGCTTGATCACCGTGGCGATGCACAGCCCTGACCAGACCCGTAAACTGGCTCGTCCACGTCCTGCTGTCTCTTTGATTTTTTCTCGAAACGCCCGCTTGCTACTGCCAGGGTAAGCGGCCCACCCATCGGTGCAAACGAGCAGATTGCTTAGGGCTCGGCAGCATGCTCGCACCTGTTGCAGGAGCCGATCAGCCAGGGCGCTCTCACAGGTTTGACTGACGACCCCAGCCAGCCACAACCGACTGGAACCCATCATCGCCCATCCCATCCATACAAGCATTCCTCGTGCCTTCACCCGAATATCGTCGGCCTGGACATGGACTACATCGAGCTGTCCTTGTTCAATGAGCGCATGATGGACCCGTTGACACTGCTGGCCTGCACGCTCTCGCCAGGAGGCCACCGTGCGTTCATCCAGACCATAGGCTTGCAATGGCTTGGATGGGACACCCAAAGGCTAAGAGGGTCACCACAATCACCACCAACTCGCTTGGCGTGCGCAATCCTTCAAACATCGTCCCGCGACGAGCACTACAGGTTCGACCACAGGTGCGACTGCGGTAGCGCTGTCGTTGGCGATCGTGAATCGTAATGTGGCCCTGTCCGATTTGACCTCTTACGGAACACGTCAGGTTCGGGCAAAATTGATGCGACGGTTCCATGGGCTCTGATGTGTTGTTTTGCATCGACACACCATGCCAAGGACCTTCTCACTTTTCAAGCTTTTCCTCCTTTTTCACCAGTTAATGTGGCTGTACCGAGCGTGTCAAGTGCTCACATTCCTCCGAAAATCGCCCGAAGAGGATGCTAATGCACGAAATATATGTATTTTCATCCGCTTTCACGTCGCACTGCGACATAGTGCTTTCAGGGTAAAAGCTGCTTACCACCTATGCCTCAGGATTGAACATGAGCCGTTTACATCTCGCATTTACGACTTTGGCATAGGTACAATAATAGTCCCCATATTACCACAGGAGAAGACATAGAGCCCATCCGCCTGGAGCTTCACATCGCTACACGTGTACGTTGTGGTATTTCCGGGTGCACGAGGAACAATATAATGCTGTACTCCATCGGAGATCGCACACTTCCCCCCGGCGCTTTTCAGCGTGAACGTGTTCACTGTTCCAGCATCAAGTCCATTTTCTGCATAAGTAAGGGTAGCTGGCTGGCACCGTTGAAAGGCCTGCCAGAAACACTGCTCAGCTTGCCTGGCCGTCTTTTGATCGGCAGGAACGATTTGTGAGTGTAGCGTATGCACAGTGCCGCATTTCTGTACTTGTGCAGGGGGTGTAGATGTGGGGGCCGGTCCTTGCCCCAGCCCGCCCAGATGAGAACCACATGCAGACAATACAAGCATCAACAATGCCATTATCGAGGCTGAACAGAGTATCAACACCCTGTTTTCTTTTGACCCTACATACCTTCGTGCTCGTGACATGCAACTCTCCTTTTTGCTCATCGAAGTCCAACAGCGGCACTTTCTCCTACTCCTGGTATATATAGAGACGCTACAGCTCACAAAAAGTTCCCACAGGGCATAGACATGCCTATCACCCTGAGCGCAGCGAAGGGTCTGGCTCGCCGGGCGCAGAGCTCCTTCGTTGCGCTCAGAGCCTGCCCTGAGAGAAGCGAAGGGACAGCCAGGACACCGCTCAAAGTCCTCTCACGGGAGCTTCTGTGTAGGATGAATAGGTCAATTGGTCCAGTTTTCCGGATTCTACTTCGTCAACAAGAATAGCATGAAATATTCCATTACCGTTATCAATCAAGAAAGGATTCCTCATGAGCAATTCGGTAGAAGAAACGCTATCCACTACAAACCCTGAGAAAAAACGTTCCTGGTTTCTGTCTTTGAAAAAAGGTCCAATCGCGTTCGGCCTTCTGCTTCTCTGTACTATGGTGACCACCATGGTGGTTCTGGCCAGTTCACCCGTACACAGCAGCGCGGCTATGAACTCAGCGACACGTTCGCTCCCCACTCTCAAAAACATTATCTCTTTGGGAGTAGCCGGCCCTGGTGGGATCGCCATGACGAGTGCGCAAGTAGGGTGGGCGTTCGGCGCAAATAATGTGCTACATAGTAGCGATGGTGGCCGGAGCTGGCAGGTCGTCGCTCAGGCTCCCGCCAATCAAGTGATCAGGCCATTATTTGTCTTCGATGGGCAAACCGCCTGGTATACCTTGACTGAGACCCAGACGTTTACCACCACCGCCATTGTGCGCACCAGCAACGGGGGCCAGAGCTGGACACGCTTTGATTGGATCAGCCCGACCCAGTTCCTCAATAGTATCAGCCTCTTCGACCAGCAATTTGCCTGGATCAACACGGTCGATACCAGTGGGGCCCAGCCGGTGTTTCATCTGTATCTGCTGGGAGGAAGCACTCCCTGGCAAGAGGTGACCCTCCCCGGACAGGATCAGGTCTCGACGATCCAGTTCCTGTCCCAGACGGTAGGCTGGGTCGTCACAACGAGCGCGGATGGTTCGACACAAGTCCTGCACATGACCAGCGACGGGGGCCAGAGCTGGACGACGCAGACGCCGCCATTGCCTGGCAATGTGCCAGTAACCGATGGGGTTTCCTTCCAGTTCCTGGGCTTTGGCGATTCCCAGACTGGTTTTCTGACGGGGCAATTCTCGGACCCCTCCACGGGCGCAGTCGATTCTACTCAGGTGTACGCCACATCAGATGGGGGGCAATCCTGGCAGATCGATGGGCCTGCAGTCCCGGCAAACACCGAGGCCATTTCTCAGGTTAATGGCTGGCAGATAACGACCGCCATCCCCACCTTCGCACCGGGGATAGCAATGGCTTCACTCAATGAAGGAGAATGGAGGGTGCAGAGATTCACCTTGCCAACCCCGGCGGAGTCCGAGTTCAGCATCGTCACCAACCGTCTCCTGTTTGATAGTGTCATCAGTGCTGATCGCACAACCCAGGTGGTATATGAGACGCAAAATGGTGGAGCAACCTGGCAGAAACTAGCCACCATCCCTTTCGCCGTATAACCCCGTCCAGCTGATCATTCCAAAAGTAGTATGTGTTTCGAAGGTCGCTCATTCTCAATGAGCGACCTTCATTCATGACTAATTATTAGCTATTTCGATGTACGGATGCCCGTATTACTCGTATATTGCTGTCTTTACCTCAAAACCTGCTTACTCTTCACCTTATTTACCAGCCTGTAGATAGCTTGTGTCAGGTTCGCGTTGCTGAGATTTGCTTCCACTAGACATTTGGAAATAAAACTTTCCGTGAGAGGACGTGAGCGGGGTCCTCGCTGTCATCCTGAGCGCCTGGCTGTCATCCTGAGCGCAGCGAAGGATCTCCGCGCCCGTCGCGCCAGACCTGTATGCGTTATTCACATCGTAACCCATACACCCTGCCCTCGTTCTACTTTGTTAGGTTCGTTTCTCCTGGGACGACAGGAGTTTTTGGAAGGCTCGCTACCAGGAGGTTCTCCCAAAAATCGGGGGCGAGAATGTTCATAGCAAGAGAGCAAGACTGTCTATAGTAGGGACAGGGCTTGCCCCTGTCCTAGTATCCAGCCCCGCTTGCCCCCGTCCTGGCATCCAGTCCCCGATTTTTGGGAGAACTCTACCAGGACTGACAGACGGTGAGCAAGCGCTCCTCTAGCGTGGCAACCTGCTCGATCAAGGCGGCGACCGATGACCAGGAGCGCTGCACCCCGGCATACTGGGCCTGACCAAGCAAGCTTGCCTGCTCTTCGATCAGTCCTGCGGCCTCGCATTGGTTCCCCTCTCTCAGAAAGAGCTGGGCATCCACCTTGTGCCTTAATCCAAGGGGCAAGGCAAAGTAGAAAAGATGCACGGCAAGCTGCTCCGGCACCTGGGTGTGAAATGTTTGAGCGAGCATGCGCAAGGCAGCAACCCCGCCATACAACCCTGGCTTCCAGCGTTCTTGTCGCAGATTAGCGCCAATCTGTGGCAAGGTTCGCTCGATCATCTGCTGGCGGCTGCTTGCCTGAATGGGTCGAAAGGTTGTGCGCATGGTGTAGGGTTCATCGGTATACACGAGATCGACCCCCTCGGCGCGCCAGGCTTTGAGCAGGTTTTCCACCGGCAAGGCAGCGCAAGGGAACCCTTTGGGGTCGTGAACCAGGACGTGATCCTCTTCCACGCTCAGCACCACAATATAGTGATCCGCGCCGAGCAGATAAGCATGATTGGGATTGTAGATAAGATAGCCCATATTCAGGGGACCGATCAGCACCGGACCGTGTTGGACTGCTGCGCGCAGACGTGCAAACGCCTCCCCCTCGTCGCCGCCGCGCTCCAACTGGCACGTCCAGCCAAGCGTCTCTATCGCACGCGTCAGCCCGAGATCGGGGTTGGGGCCACTGAAAAAGAAGAGTTCAGCTTCTTTGAGGTACGTATAGCCGAATGGCATCGTGGTGAGGCATTCGAGAAAACCAGTTGAGGGCAGACTCTCGGCGGGTGCTCCGCTTCCGAGCAGACTCATATGCAGGCCGTTGGAAAAACAATAATCGCCGCTTCCGACATATGGCAGCATGGTAGTTCCTCCTCTTTAAAGCTCTTGTTGCGTCCAAACCAGACCAATTGGGAACGCCAGAGATACCTTCATGTCAGGTGCCCTGGAGCGCCTTCTCCACCGGGAATTGAATTTCGGTGACATACGAGGGGTCGTCGTGACGGATGGGCATCGTATTGTGCAGGTACATTTCCCGCGACGGCCCGACGATGCGGTAGCCATTGGCCTCGATCCACTTGAGGATTGCCTCATGCGCTTCGATGAGCGTATTATAGCTTCCCTGGTGGACAGTGGTTACCATGGTGGCGGCAGGTAACTCGTGGACGCGCATCCGTCCGCTCTCCGGAACGCGGCTCCGCAAGAGAAACGCAGCGGCCCCATCGATGTCATGGTCTTGGTACTCCTCGTCGTACCAGACGGCCAACGTTTGCCCGGCTTCGCTTGCATGCGGGCCAAGCGCGGCGTACACTTCAGCATACAGTGGACTGATCGCGTTGTGCGTTGGAAGAGTCGCCCGGACCGAGGCGACAAGCTGCGGGTCGACTTGCTTCAAGATGACATCATAGGTGGATATGGTTTCCTCCCGTTCGATCTGTTGCAAACGCACTTCCACCTCAACCAATTGGCTTTGCATCTCGGCAAGCTGCTGGCTGATTTGTGCGTGACGCAGGCGGAGCATGCCGCGCATCTGCTCCGGTGCTAATCCTTCCGCCAGCACCACGGCTATCTGCTCCAGAGAGAAGCCGAGGCCCCTGAGCGCCAGGATGCGATTCAACCGGGGTAATTGGCTGGCAGAGTAATAGCGGTAGCCGGTAAAGCGATCCACCTCGACAGGTTTGAGCAGGCCAACTTGATCGTAATAGCGCAAGGTGGGAACCGGAACCTGCACCAGCTTTGAGAATTCCCCGATCTTGAGCATATCTTCCTCCTTGGCGACGCTCTGTCGCCATTTCTCCGTTCTGATCGAAGCATACACCCTCAAGCCACTTGAGAGTCAAGTGCTGAGACTCCCTCGGCAGGGCCATTTAAAAGTCGAGGCAAGTGAGATTAAAAGACAGGTAATATCACAGTATAATTACACGCATTCTTTCGACTTTTAAATGGCCCTACCAGTCTCATATCTGCATTGACAGCGAGTGTAAACAAGTGTAAACTAAAAAAGGTTCTACGCGACTCCCTGCACAAGGGAAGCTTCCTTGTGTGACAGTTCCTTGTCTCATTCACCAAGTAGTAGCGCATCCCGTAGCATATAACTTCAGCCTTAGATTGAGTTGCAACGACCAATAGAAGCTAGGGAGGAAAGCGATGAAAAGCCAGAACATCAAAATTGGGCACCGGCGACGATTGAGACTCGTAGTACTGTCCGTAGTGACAGTCGTGCTTAGCTTGCTGCTAGCGATGCCGGTCCAAGCGCGTGCTTCCACTGTGACGACGAGCACCAAATCTCCCATCAGTCTCACTGTGTTCGTTCCTTGTGCAGTAGGAGGAGCCGGTGAAGGCGTCGCGCTCAGTGGAACCCTCCACGATCTTTCCCACGTGTCGTTTGATGGCAGGGGTGGCTTCCATCTCGACGTTCATGACAACCCACAGGGAGTAAGCGGTGTCGGCCTGACGACCGGGGACAAGTATCAAGGAACAGGCGTAACTCGGTCCGACTCCCAAGGTAGAGCTGGCGGCACATCTGTGTTCACCTTTGTGAATAACTTCCGTATCATTGGCAGTGGGCCAGGGAACAACCTCCTGGTGCACGATAACCTGCATGTGACGGTCCACCCTAATGGTACGGTGACTTCCTTCCACAACAACTTCAGCATCACTTGTAAATAGGTACTTTCTTCAAGGGTCTGTGTGCAGCCCTCGGATGTCATCCTGAGCGAAGCGAAGGATCTCTGCGCCCATCGAGCCAGGCCCTTCGCGGAGTTTACCCTGAGCGAAGCGAATGGGCTCAGGGTGACAGGCAATATCTCCAAATGTCTACCTCCACCCAAAAAGTATTGACAAGTACTACTGCTCGGTATAAAATGATGTATCAATCATTAATGCGCCAATGTCTCGCATTTCTCTCCGTTGCCTTACATTAGAATTATGGCAAGTAGATGTATATCGTCTTCTGTTAAGAATAGTACTATTGTCTGATGTAAGAAGAGAGCCTCGTGCTTGATTTACCAGTAAGTACTATTTACCACAAACATCGTTTACCAAACGAGAGGCCATTCGATTTTACTAATGAGTACTGTTTAGCGCAAGCGCTGTTCTGCATAAGAGGCCGCTTGTAAGCCCTCTTTGCGCGTTTCTTTTTCTGTTGCTTTATTTACAACTATGGCAAGTACATAAAATATTGTTTTTTCTCAGCTATGAGTGATCGGAGGAAGCGCAGAAGAATTTGCGTTGGTTAAACTGATCCTGGTCGAGCTATTCTTCTTTTATAAAAACAGGTGTGAAAACAGAGCGTGAGACTATTGATGTACCATGCTCTCCATCACAAACATTATTCCAAAGGAGCAGTATCATGAAGAAAGGTCTCTTTTCGTTACTAGGACTCGTAGCGTTCGTAGCAATAGCGCTGATGCCCGCAACCAGCTTTGCGGCACCATCTACCAGAGCTGCCCAATCTCATAAGGTGCATATCTTTCGCAGCCGGGGCCACGCTCAGCTTTCTAGAGCAGCCAGCACCAGCACCAGCACCAGCGGCAACGTCATTTACAACGGTGGCCCGGTCATGGCCGGTCCTACAAATGTCTATGCTATTTTCTGGGAGCCAACAGGTAATGTAGCTGCCAACTACAATAACCTGATTGAGCGCTATTTCAACGACGTTGGTGGTAGTCCCCTGTTCAAGATTAATAGCCAGTACACACAGAATGGGGATCCTACATTATTTCCCTCTAACGCTGTGCTGGCCGGTACGTTGTTGGATACGACGAGCCCGTATCTCGAAAGCCCTTTGCTTGACAGTGATATCCAGAACGAAGTCACTCATGCGCAAACCGTCCAAGGCTGGTCATCAAACATCGACAATGTTTTCTTTGTCTTCATCGAGGAACATGCAAGTCTCTGTACCGATATCACACACACAGTATGCACGCCCGACCGGACCAGCCCGCCCAATGCGTTCTGTGCGTATCATAACTTTTTTGGTACAAACACCATTTACGCTGCGATACCTTACGCTGCGACTCCGACCTTCAACGGCCTTTGCAATACCGGCGCCAGCCCCAACATCAACGACGCAGACCAGACCATCAATGTGACCTCACACGAGCAGATGGAGGCCGCGACCGATCCCTTGTTCACTGCCTGGCATGACTCCAACAACTTTGAGATCGGCGATCTCTGTGCATTTACGTTTGGGCCAGGCAATTTGCAGGGCGCGGACGTGCTCTGGAACAAGGATCCTTATATTGTGCAGCAGGAGTGGAGCGACAACACGATTAATGGCTGTACCCTCACCACCAATACTACCATCAACACTGCCCAGACATACTATCAGATTGTGAATCGCAATAGTGGCCTGGTCATGGACGTCTCCGGTGGTTCGACAAACGCGGGCGCGCAGGTGATCCAGTGGACCAACCATAGCGGCTTCAACCAGCAATGGGCCCTCGTTCCTGACGGCGCCAACTATCAGATTAAGAACCGCAATAGCGGCCTGGTACTTGATGTCTTCGGTGGTTCGACAAATGCCGGGGCGAATGTGATCCAGTGGACCAACCACAACGGTCTCAATCAGCAATGGTTTCTGGTTCCTGACGGCGGCTACGACGTGATCGTGAACGTCAATAGTTTTCTGGTAGCGGACGTTTCCGGTGCTTCGATAAACGCCGGGGCGCATGTGATCCAGTGGCCTTTCCACAATGGCTCGAACCAGCAATGGGAATTAGTTCCTGTCAGCCCTTTTGAAATCGTGAACCGCAATAGTAATCTGTTAGCGGATGTCTCCGGTGCTTCGACAACCGCCGGGGCGCATGTGATCCAGTGGCCTTTCAACAATGGCTCGAACCAGCAGTGGATTCTGGTTTCTGATGGAGCCTACTATCAAATCGTGAACGTCAAAAGTAAACTGGTCATGGACGTCTCCGGTGGTTCGACAAGCGCGGGCGCGCAGGTGATCCAGTGGACCAACCACAACGGCTTGAACCAGCAATGGAGCCTGGTTGCTGACGGCGCCTTCTTTCAGATTAAGAACCGCAATAGCGGCCTGGTACTTGACGTCTTCGGTGGTTCGAAAAGTGGCGGGGCGAATGTGATCCAGTGGACCAACCACAACGGTTTGAACCAGCAGTGGAGCCTCATCCCGACCCTGGCGTAAAGTGAAAAGCAGGCAAGATCGCTAGCGATCTTGCCTGCGTATGAGTCACCCCGAACTTCTCGGTCGGATGTTCGAAGAAGGGGGGAGAAAGGAAAGCCGGTGGCACGATTCCGAGATGTTTGGAGTAACGACCTTGTTCAAATGTTGATTTCCGCATGTGCGTGCAGAAAGAGGATGTTCATGCCCAAACGGAGGCTTCAACGCCGAGAAACCGTGCAGGAGAAGACCCAGATCGGACTCATACCAGTTTTTCCTGTCGCTTTCCCCGCCTTCGTCCACTCAAAGCCAGAAACCAGAGCACCTACCAGACCTGCCTCGATCTGGCAGAACAGTATCACCTGGAGAGCATTGCCTTCCCCTCGCTGAGCACCGGAGCCTTTGGCTATCCCCTGACAGAGGCGGCGACGATCGCTTTGCGTACGATCATCGCGCATCTCAAAAAACAAACTGGCCTGAAGCAGGTGACAGTTGTGCTCTTTGGCCGCCAAGCCTATGAGGCGCATGAGCGCGTGTTGGAGCGGCTGCTCTTCTAAAGAGGTGGGGAGCCCACCTCCTCGCCAATGCCGAGCAGTGCGATGTGGATACCCTGAAGCGAGGATACCAGCAACTCCTGGCAACCATGGTACAACAGCAAGACCGACTTGGAGCGTTGGCTCCCACGAGACACTCATGTAGGGGCTACACCACCCAGGATGAAAACAAACGTTTTCAGAAGAGTTGCGCAACGAGGTTGAGGAAGCAGCTAGCGAAAGAAGAAGAGAGAAACCTTTCAAGAAGAGCATCAGCCGAGCATATCAAGATGGTTGGGGTCCAGTCGTCCTGGAGGAAGCCACCTCAGCTTTGCGGAGCGTGTAGATCATTGGACAGAGCTTTCCGAGGAACTGGTAAAACTCCCAGGTATCGGCTGCTAATGCAAGCGCGTAGCTTTGCTCACCGAACACCTGGACAAAGTGATCCCGGTTGCGTTGCAAGCGAGCAAGATGCAAGAGAAGTGGCGTATACATTCCTTTGTTCTCCTGGTGATATTCTTTCCACTCACTGCCAATACGCTCGCAGGCAGCAATCTGGAGACCCGAGACGGTAAAGGCGTGCTCCAGGAAAGAGGGAGACATATTGGTTGGGACAATATTGAGCGGGGTATACAGACGAAGCGCCTCCTGCGGTTCAAGCAGAGCCGTCGCATAGGTCACGTAGCAGACCATTGCTCCCTGTGACTTGAGCACCCGAGCGAATTCCGAGAGGGCGGTTTCGACCTGGGGAACATGGGCCAGCATATCACGGCACCAGATGAGATCAAAGTGGTCCGAAGCCCAGGGCAAATCTCGTATGTCCCCTTGCAGGAAAGACACCTGCTCGCTCAGCCCTTCCTGCTTCGCGGTTGCGCGGGCCTGATCGAGATTGGTCGCGACAAGATCAAGTCCAATGACATGGCACCCGAATTGGCGAGCGAGAGCACAACTGTGCTGTCCTTGACCGCAGCCAGCATCGAGGACAAAAGAAGCCGCTGTCACACCGAGGGCTCCGACCAGATCATAGAGCATGGTGGACGGACGTGGATGCAGACTCTGCGAAAGCGCCGCAAACATTTCCCCGTCGGGAAAGAGGATCGACCAGAGTTGTCCGTACATGGCTTCTAAGCGCTGTTGATTCTTCTCAGTGCTCATGGAGAGAGTCCTTTCCCGCAAATACTTCTCTAGAAGAGATCATATCATATGGAGCCCTTCCCTGGCTGCCTGCGGTATTATGCCTTTACGTCGCAGTCAGGCCCAGAGATATTGCAAAGGGAGTTGGAATCCCAAAGAGGTGAATCTCCACCGAAGCAGACTGCCGGGAGCAGGCATTGCGTGCCGTCGCTCGAACCACGAGAGTCGCCAATGCGCCCGTTGTCGTCGTGTAAGCGGGATCGATAAGTATTGAGAAAGGCCAGCCTCTTTTGCTACTGATTCCTACCAAATATTACTATCTCTTGCAAAATGCTCTCTTATAGAGTAGATTGTATCTATGAAGCTGTCGAGCTACGCCAAAAAGCTTGGAATCCACTACAATACGGCTTACCGGCTGTTTAAACGAGGCCAGATCGCTGGCTACCAACTGCCTACGGGCACGGTGATCAT